>Ga0302252_1001025_pt1 | contig 18316 bp, 22 predicted proteins | sample AAG_RA_Leu_MG_FD_193511 | JGI IMG/M metagenome (GOLD analysis project Ga0302252, IMG submission 193511) | Enriched activated sludge microbial communities from anaerobic digester in WTTP, New Holstein, Wisconsin, United States - AAG_RA_Leu | ecosystem: Engineered > Bioreactor > Anaerobic >...
CTTTATCCTCCCTAGTGAGACGCATGTACAATGTCTCTGGTAAACTTGAGTTTGAGTCCATTTGTCTTACCATATTTTATCTATTTAGAATCAGTAAGTATTTAAAGGTTATCTCAATTGGTCTTTGACCGCAATTGTCTTATACATATAAGACAGGCTAATAGTCATGGTAGAAGTTTTACTCTCTAAATTGGAGCTAGATATGCTCAAAAACCCAGAAAAGCTGAATGCTCGCCAAAAAAGAAACGTAAGTTACAGACTAAAAAACAGAGGGCCAGAGATCGGTCAAGCCATTCAAGAACTTGAACTATTAGTAAAAGTTGTACCTGAAGAGGCTTTAAAAGAGGTAGCCTCGAATGAGGTATTTCTTAGCTTGAAGGCTATCCTGGAGAAGCTTCTTCTAATAAAGGCTCCCTGGCCTGTTGGGGTGGATGAAAAAGAAGATCATGCAAAGATATTCAGAGTATTTGGAAATGCTATCCCATCTGCTGATCCTGGAAAATGCTCTATCTTTAGCATTTCCCGCGAGGCCACTTATGAAGAAATTGAATTGGATTTTTATTTAACAGAGCTTTATAACAAACTTCAATACTATATCGATCCATGTATTCCTGATTCTGTTTGCCGTACTCCTGAAACATTGATGGAGGAGGATAAGCAAGTTTTGGAGCCTATAAAGGGATTAAATAAATCATTCACTATTAGCCATAACGCATATCTTGATGAAACAGGAGTAGATGAACACCTCTGGGTAGTAAGTAAGCCTTCAATGGTGGATATAGCCCAGCTCTCCTGGATGAGATGGAAGCCTCGCGACCTTAAGGAATGCTTGGAGCTGCCGCCTCTGTTAAAGGAGAAGAATTTTACTGTAAACTGGAAAGAGGAGGCCTCAATAAGCAACTCCAGCTCCCCTGAAGAAATAGAGAGATTTAGGGAAGTAATCCAGAAACGAAATCAGGCCCCTAAACTCACAGAAGAGCAGCTTGCAGAGATTAACAGAAAGCTTAACAGTTCTGGATAGAGGGAGCCTTCCTCAGAGAAATAGAACCTCCCTCCCTCTATTCCCTGCTCCCTCCATCCCTCTCTCCCCCTGCAGGCCTGAATTAGCTGGGGTGAGAGAGGCCCCATAACCTGGAGGCCTGGCTTTTCTCTCTTGATCTAGAAGATATCTTTTCTACCTGGAGAGCTGCCCCTGTCTGGAACAATATAGTTTCAAATTTAAACTCCAAGCCACTTTCGTAACCCTTTCTTTTGCTCGTTCGGTTTCAAACCAGCTTCCTTCCAGCCAGCCTTTTCTGCCAGCCTCCGAATTTCCGCTTCCCTGGCTGCCTCGCCCTCTTTGCCCTGGAGGATGCCAATGAATCTATCCTTTTCTTCCGGTGCAAGAGAGATTATATGTTTACAGCCATTATGGAAAAGGCCTCCTGCTATCGCAGTATCCAATGCTATATAATTAGAATCTTTACCACTAATGGAAAATGTTTTCCCTTGATATGGCTTACAGAGCGAGCAATCTGTTTGATGATATGAAATACGAACGAGATCATAACCCTTCGCTTTAAATTTTCTTATGGTTTCTTCGCGGTTCGATTTAAAATCTTCATCAATATCCGAAGCCTTCTTTCTAGCAGACAAAAATAATCCCTCCAATCATTGTATAAACTAGGTAGCTTCCAGAAAGAGCTTAAAGCTGCCCCTTTGAATCAGAAGGTACTCTTTTACCTCTAGGAAAAGACTGGAATCTACCAAGTTAGCAAGATATGTTTATAAGCTTAAACCGCCTAATTTGTTATCATGGCAACAATAACCTTGAAACTAAGAGATGAGATAGCTCAACAATTCCGGGAATTTGCTTTAAGAGAAACCGGATCAATGAGAGGGCTATCGAGAGTAGCAGAAAAGGCCCTTAGTGAATACATGGATAATCATAAAGATGAAATTAAAATGCAAACGCGCATCACTACTACTTGAAAAGAGGACTCTTCAAAGAATCTCTTAGTTATGAAAAATCGCTGTTGCCAAACTAGACAAGTCGAAGATAGAAGTTTCAAGAAAAGAAAGGGTTTCTGACGGGTTGCCGCCCGTCAGGAAAAAGCACACTTGGGAAGTGCTACACTATGGATATACGTTTAGCTGGAAGCATAAATAGCTTTGGGGTTCTATCACCTAAAGCCAATGTACCACCTTCAGAAGATCCTGTTTTCATATTATCCTCTGGCCAGCTCCAGGAGATCATCTCCCAGGCTATAGGCCAGGCCCTGGAGGAGAGAGAGGAGGCTTTATCAGAGGCCCTAAAAGGCCAGGAAAAGCTTCTACAATTTATCCAAGCCCAGGCCCTGGAAATACAGGCCTTAAAATCGATTTTAGAGGCTCAGAGTAAAAGGCTGGAGAAGCTGGAAGGCCTCCAGGAGCTATATCATGGAGAGCCTCCAGCTCCTGAGGATAAGGAGATCCTTCGCGAGGTCTGGGAGAGGAGAAGAGCAGCCCAGGAGAGCCTCCCTTCCAGAGTCTTTGGCCTGGAGGAAGATCTCCAGAGCCTGGAGAAGGAGGTTCGCTCAGAGAAGGCCCTGGGCCAGCCTCAGGCCCCAGGAGGAGGGAGAAAGACAGAGGCCAGGATAAAGGAGCTGAAGAAGATCCTCAAGGCCTCGGGAGGCTCTAGGACCTTCCAGGAACTGGAGAAGAGCCTGGGCCTGAGTCCCAGCCAGTTTACCTATCTAGTTTCTCATATGGATAAACGGAGCTTTGAGGTTAGCCGCCGCCCTGGGAGCTGGAGGGGAGAGAAGATCCTGAGGCTCAGAGAGAGGATAAAAGAGCCTATCGTTTTCATGTGAAATGTGAAAGCTTACAGGAGGAGAGAGCCAGATAAACCTTAGTTTCCTGATTAGAGCCTAAATCTAAGCCTGATTTGACTTAGATTTCATATTGCTTTAGATTAAAATGCCTTTCCAAAAGCTTTCAAAAGCTTTCAAAATATAGCCTCCTCTATCTTCTTCCTCCTGGAGATTTAAGATTTCACGTTTCACGTGAAAACGATTAGGTGTTATCGATTGGGTTCAAGAAATAGTTCTTTTCTATATTTCTTTCTTGGGAAATTATTCCAAAGAACAAAAAATCCTTTGGTACTATACTTTGGAATATTTATTCCCAGAAGGACGGCGGTAGCCACCAGTATTTCAGTTTTTGTATAAGATCTTCTTCCTGTCTATATCCATTAATATTCTTTTTTTGTATTAAATCAATTAGATTTGCTGTAGCGTTTAAAAATAAGGAAAAATCCTCAAGCACCGAAATTGTGTTTGATGTACTTGTTTCATTTCTTAAAGTAGAAAGTAAAATTATACAAATCTCTTCTAACTTTTGAAGACCTAAGGCGATCTCTTCATCATCAGATAATTCTATTATTCTAGGGATTAATACTCGGTATTCGTTGATTAAAAGTATAATTTTTTCGATCTGGTGGATATTACATTCGGAATTAAGGTTATTATTGTTTTTTAATTTACTTAACCCTTCATCGGTTTTTAGTAAATTAAATAAATAACTGTGAATTTTAATGGAATTAGATTTGCTTTCTTTGGCAAGTTGTCTAATGTGAACTATTACAGAATCTTCTTTATACATCTTCATTATAAAATGAAATTGATCTACTGTCTGAAAACGCATCAGCGATTTTTTAATATCTTCATCAGATTTATCAGATGTAATTATATAATCTAATGTTTTTACATAAGTATTAATAGTTGTGCTTATTTTAATTAAGACCTCTACGATTCTAGAGTAAATTAATAGTTCAACATTCTCCCATCGGTGTTTTCTTTCTCTTCTACTCCAAGCTTCAATTATCTTTAAAACTATCACTACACTGAGAGCCGCTCCAGCTATCATCATTAAAAATTCTGGCCACCATTCTTCTGCTCTGGTTCTGTAACTTAACCCTAAACAAATAAAAAAAATTAGTAGACTTGGAACAACTATGCCTATTCTTTCAGCCCATTTCATTGTTTGTGCCTTTCCAAGGTTATCTTCATCTTTCTTAGTTCTTGTTTATCTCTTCGTTTATCCTCTGAAAAAGCTCAGGATACTTTTTCTCCAGCCCTTCCTCTAATATAGATCTAGCTTCGTCCGAGATAGAAAACTCTGGAGTTGTCTTCTTCAGATACCACATTATAGCAGAGATCTTAGGGCTCCAAATCGCTATAGATTGCCTGTTGCTATTTGCTCCTTTGACTGCCTCACCTAAAGCTTTTAGGTTTAAGTCTTTATCATTTAGGCTTATGGCTTTAGGTTCTTTGCCTGTAGGTTTTAGGTCTAAGGCTTTAACCTTTAGGTCTGGGCTTTCAGGCTTGGAAGTTTTGGATTTTACCTCTCCCATTAGATGTTTTAGACTATCCCCTGCTCCAGGATTCATAACGCTACCACCTCTTTTGCTAAATTAGAATAAGCCAGAGCCCCAGGAGAATCAGGAGCATGGAGGGAAATAGGAAGCCCATAGCTGGGAGCTTCAGCTAACCTGATATTGTTGGGAATAACGGTCTTGAAAACATCCTCTCCCAAAGACTCCCTAACCTGAGCTACTACCTCTTTGGCCATTTTTGTCCTAGGATCGTAAAGAGTTAGGAGATACTTCTTCTGAATATCATAACCCAAATCGTTCTTAATCAGCTCCAGGAGGTCTAAGATCATGGAGAGGCCCATAAGAGCAAAGAATTGAGTTTGAATAGGGATCAGTACCATATCAGAAGCTACTAGAGCATTTAGGGTTAAGAATCCCAAAGTGGGAGGAGTATCTATAAGCGCATAATCATACCCCTCTAAGGCTCTGAGTTTTGGCCTGAGTACTGATTCTCTGGCCGTAAGCTTGGAGGCCAGCTCCAGCTCTGCCTTCCCTAGAAAATTGTTAGTGGGAGCTATATACAGGCCTGGGACCGTAGTATCCTTGATTAAGGCCTTGATGTCTAGGCCTTTCATCAATACATCATACATGGTCTTCTCCAGCTCATTAAACCCTAAATGCCTGGTAGAGGAGCCTTGAGGATCTAGATCCACTAAAAGAGTTTTCTTCTCATTGAGGGCCAGATATGCAGCCAGATTAACTGTAGTGGTAGTTTTGCCACAGCCTCCCTTCTGGTTAGCAACGGCTATTATCTTCATGGCCTAAATGATTTATCCTTAAGCATTTAGCCCTTTGGCCTTTAACCTTTAGGCTTTAGGATTTAGGATTTAGGATTTAGGATTTAGGCTTAAGCCTTTAGGAAAGTTAATATTCTATTGAACCAGATAAAAGCCTATAGTTAGCCAGCCTCTGGAACAGGGCTGCGTGCTTGCTCGTCTCGGTGATTGGACCGATCCAGCTCCAAACTCGATTCAAAAGCCGGGCGAGTATAATATCCCTCTATCTCTTTGGTATTGTTTCGCTTCTTTTTTCCATTTCGAGATTTCTTCCTGGTAGGTCTTATCATCTCCCTCTTTGCTCTTTATCAAAAATTTATCTAGACTTCCTTGTTGAACAGCTACTTTTGAGAAGTTATTCGAGATCCAATCCCAATAATTAGAATACTCCGTGTACCTTAGATCACATAATAAGGTAGTATCTATACCATCAATCTTCTTTGGTAGAGAATAGCAATCATATACAACAAATTCTTCAAAATTAGTTAGGATAGCTATTGGGAGGTTGGCGCTCCAAGCATAAGTGCGAAGTTGATATTCCGCATTTGGGTTAGATTTTAGATTCTTAGAAGGTTTTTTTGCTTCCACTACGAATTTAATATCATCTTCTATTTTGAATACATAATCTGGTGAAATAGTATTGCTATTTTCTTTAAAACTTGGTTCGTGGAGAACCTCCTTGTAGGCTTCGGGAAAGCCTTGCTCGTTATAAATATCCCAGCCAAGGGCTTTAAAGAACGGATTTATAAACTCTTGCCTTGCCTGAGTTTCACTATATCTTCGTGACATGTACTCAATGTGGTTGCGTTCGAAGTTCTTAACCAGATTTTCAATTTCTTTTGAAGCCACTAAATTATTCCCTCGAATCCCTTGATGAGCAGTTCACACAAAAAGCTTTTCGGCTGATTTCAAGGTGGCCGTCAGATAGACCATCTTACACTAAAGCATGGGACTTAGACTGGCCAGGCTCCTTCGGCTCCTGTGAAATCTACCATCTGCGAGTAAATCCTCTTTGTGCTCCGAGGTGAAAGTTGGGATAATCTTCAATTTCTGTTCCTTTACATTCAGGGCATGTGCCATTTTCAAATACCGCTCTCTTAGCTTTATACGAGCATGTTAAGCAGGTTTGATATTCACTTTTGCTTTTCATTTCATGCAGAGGAGTGCATTTTATTGGAGTTTCCTTATATTCGGACATAGGCCTCATTTTTTATTGATCCTAGATTTACCTCTCTTTTCTAGCCTGATAAAGGAAGTCCTAAGGCCTCTCTCTTCATAGCCCTGGCCTTTTCCTAAGCCTGCTCTCTGCTCATCTTCTGGGAGGATCCTAGGTAAATGTTCCTTGTCTTTCCTCCCTCTCTCCAGGAGGCCATAAAGTAAGTGTGGGCCTTCGGCCCTGTCTTGGAGGCCTTAACCTTCTTCTGCTCCCATATGGAGAGATCTTCCAGCCTGGCCTCCTGCCTTAAAGCCTGGGCCTGGGTGAGCTTCTTAGTTGCTAGGGCCTGGAGGTTTTGGACTGTAACCCTGGCCGCTACCATAGTAGCCTGGGAGGATAAGGTCTAAGAGAGCTTGATTTGGTAATCGGAGCTTAGATCTAAGCTTGTTTTGGCTTAGTGTTTCCATAGGTCTTACTTTAGAGTGTGTTTCCAAGATGGTTCAAGATTGTTCAAGAAATAGCAACCTCCTATATCTCTTCCTGGGAGTATTGACTATTTCCATCTAATGGAAACACTTCTCTCTGCTATTGATCTAATGGGGAAAGAGTACCCTCCTTTATCATCCTCTTTATGTTATCGAATACAGTACCTCGATTATAGCCTATCTGTCTAGCAATTTTAGCTTGATTATGCTCCCCTCCTTCCCAGAGCCTTTTAATCTCCTCTAGGGCCTGGGGATTCTGGAAGAGCCTCTTTCTCTTTTCAGTCTTAATGGGAGCCTCTCTTTCTGGGAGTGTTCCTACTTCCCTTACTACTGCCCTGGTATTAGGGGATCTTACCTCTTTGGGAGGCTCCCTCTCCTGGAGGGCCTGTTTAGCCTTCTTAGAATAGGAAAGAATCAGCCTAGAGGCCAGGAGGCCTGGGGTAGTTTGCTCTATCGCGGCCTGGATATTGAGAGCATGATGAGCCTCTGGGGTTATGGTCACCCTGGGATTCTTTGGAGCTGTCATAGGAGAATATCCTCCTGTCTGGGGAGATATCTTTTCTGGTATCTCTGGGAGAGAGGGAGCTGGGAAGAGAGGGAGCTGGGAAGAGAGGGAGCCTTCCTCTGAGGGAGGGAGGAAGGGAGAAAGCTTAATTATTGACAGGAGCAGATAAGAGCAGTTAGCCAGCTTAATATTCATGCCTTCATGGAGCTAGGGCCTGAGCTGGCCAGGTATCCTAGCTCCCCTTCCTTTCATCCCGCGCGTATTAGAGCCCATTTGCTTATATAGAGAAGTACATTTTTCTCCCTCTTTGAGGCCTAAGTATATCGATTATGATTATACCCCTACCCCCCCCTCAGATTTAGTTCTATGTCACTTTAAAGAGTATCTAAAATAATGCCATAGAACTAATCCAGAGAGAGGGAGGTTTGGCCTGGCCTAGCCTGAGAGTTATACATACTGGCTTATCCTCCTGGAGAGCTGTCTGGAGGCCCTGGAGAAAGGAGAAAGAGGCTCCCAGATAATATTATAAATACCCTTCTGGGCCTCTACTGTCTGATGTTACGCACCAGATATAGGCTTATCAGAATCGGTAGCAGCGAAAAGGATTGATCGATATGAGGAGATCGATCAATTTAGCTTGATTGAAATTCCATACACTATGGAATATCCGTTTGGTTGAAGAGAATTTAGGCCTCTTCCCTGGGAGGGAGGGAGAGAGGGAGGCTCCCAGAATAAGGCCTGTAAGTTATACATACTGGATGGAGAAGAAACTGGATTGTTATGTTATGAAACGGATAGAGTAAACTGCTCTTTTTAAAGAGTAATAACCGAACCTGGAGCTGGGCTCTTTTAAGGCTTAAGATAATAGCAATTCAAGCGTATTTACTTATAAAGAAAGTATTTTATCGTGATATTCTTATGATTCTCTTGTTATTTGTTTTAGCTCAAAGGGGGGGGAGGGAGTCTCCCCAGGTCTTTTATTAGTGTAAAATTTGTAAAATAAGGATGTAGGCCTAGGCTCCCCAGGCCTTATTTAGGTTCTTTAATTCAAGAAGGTAAATTTTGTAGTTCTCCGATTTCTAGTGTTTTAAGTATTCCATCGAACACTCTCTTGTTCTCAGTTGATGCAACTGTAACTATCGTATTGCTATCTAGCATATAGCTTGCAAAAATATAATCACCTGTATAGGTATTAGATACTTTTTTAAAGGGATGAACCGTTACCGTGTCTCCATTTGCTAGAACTGCTTCATACGTTGGTTTTTCGTCGTAACTAGCTGAGTTGGCTAGGTCTTCAATGTCTTCTATATTTGAATCAATAGCTAGTTGCATCTCGTTTTCTTCATTCAGAGGCTTAAGGCTCTCATCTGCCGCGGTCTTTATCGTTATTTCTACAAACGCATCTTTTTCAGATCCTTTATCTATATTTTGGTGGTGTGTTTGGGTAATATATCCAGAGCTAAGTTCTCCGTCAACAGTAAATTTTTGAGTTTTTCCATCGAGTTTGTAGGTAACGCTTCGGGACGGCTTTTCGGGTTTGGCTTCTTTTTGAGTTTCAGCGCGCACTAAATCCCCATAGACGACCTCTTCTTCTTCTTGCCCAGCAAACACAAGTGTGTACCTTGTCTTATCTTCAGGTATTTGGAAGACAAGATATCCTGAAGTCTTTCCTCCATCTAGAAGAGCTACTGAATCTAATGGTGATTCTGTCGAATAAGTCGCCTTGTCATAGGGATATGCTACTTTGTCTATGACCACAGCAAAGTAATTGGGGTTGATATCAACTGTATTATAGCCGCGATTTTCTAACTCCATATCGATGACCAAAAATGTCTTCCCTGAATTTGCTTCAGTATATCTGCCAATATAGTCCGTCAATTCTCCACTATGATTTAGTAGAACATATTTAGATGGTAGGCTATTTGCTGATGCACAAATACTCAAAGACGCAATTACCAGAACTAAGCTAAATATTAGCTTTAATCTCATGCCTGAATCTCCTCCTAATTTTGGATCTCTCTCTAAGTAAAAAGCATTTAAACCTATTCCAATTTCGATTTTTCGAATCTTTTTAGGACAAGTTTATTCATAAAAAATACTAAAAAGTAAAGAAGGAGTAGATTCTTCAGGTCTTTTAAGGATAGAACTTATGCTTAGGCCCTAGCTCCTAAGCTGTAGCTTTCTCCAGCTCCTGGGCCTGATTAATGTCTTCCTCTCTTTCCTCTTCAATTTCGATAATCTCTATTTGGGAAGCTGGGTCTGCTTAAATCAATCGGCAAATACTTCAATGCCTATAACTTTCTATCGCTAAAATAGGAGCACCGATGATATACTTGGACGAATCTGGGAATTTAGGCTTCGGAGAAAGGGCGGATAAATACTTTACGTTAGCTGCAATTATTGCCAGAGAACCAGATCAGGTAAAAAGGTGCATCAAACGGACCCGAGAGCAAAAGTTACCTAAAAAGTATAAACAAATCCCGGAACTAAAATTTCACAACTCTAGCCAAACGATCAGAGAGCGGGTTCTTAAATGCCTCTCCAAATCTGATAACGAGATTGCATATGTGATTCTGCGTAAAGAGCAGGTATATCCTTATCTTAGAGAGGAGAGGGCGACTTTATATAATTATATGAGTGGGATGTTATTATCTAAAATTATAAAACTATACAATTTAACTGGTCCTTTGAATTTAGTTATCGATAAATCTCTTTACAATTCGCAACGGGATAACTTCGATAATTATCTCACTTGGAAAGCGTCAGCATTAGGTGTTAGTCTGAATCCCTTTCATCCAGATTCTCAACAGGAGCTGGGTGTTCAAGCTGTAGATTATGTAGCCGGTGCTATAAACCATATGTATTGTGGATACGGTACTCATTATTATAACATCATTGAGGGAAAAATATCAATATTGATTGATTTGTTTGATGGAAAAGGAAAAGATTGTGTAGTGAACCCTTCCTTACTTCGTCCCATCCGCCTCAGGGCAGCATCATCCTTTTCAGGAAGGTCTTACAACACTACTTAACTAATACGTACAACGATTAGTATTTAGGTTTTTCTGAGAACTAGACCTTAATAGGCTCTGTCCTGTTTCCCTGGGCCAAGGAAGGATCATCCTTTATCTCCTCTATGGAGATAGTCTCTATTTGGGGGAGCTGGGAGAGATTCTCCTGGCCTTTGGCCCTGGCTTTAGCTTCCTTTAGCTCCTTCTTCTGCTTCCTTACGGCCTGCTCAAATTCAATGTCTAGAAACTGAGCAGCTAGCCCAGCCCCTACCCCTTTTGCCCAGTTTCTGGTAGTCCAATCCGTGAGAGCATCCGGCCTGGAGCCTGTATAGAATTTGGTTTTCTCTTCCAGCATCCGGCCCCAGAGAGCTTCCTCTGGAGTAGTTGGGAGAGTGATAGATTCTTTACCTTCCTTATCATAGAGGCCTATCGTCTTCAGGATATGGACTGCCGCCGATATTGCTATCTTCATATCCTCATGATGGAGCCCATCAGAAAGAACCTCTATAGCTTCGGAGGCTAAAGCTCTGAGCCGAAGCTTTGAATCAATCCATAAAGCCTCTCTTCTACAGTTCAATTCTGCTGTAAAAAATGGGTTTTGGTGCCATTTGGTTACAGTTTCCCGCCTAACTCCCACTAAATTAGATACTTCCCTGTCAGTTTTCCCTAAAATCAATAAGTCAATTGCGTTTAACTGCTCTACAGTTAGCCTGGGAGCTGGAGATCTATCCCAGAGCCTTTTCTGCAGTTTATTCAGCTCTTCTTCTGTCTTATCGTTGGACATATCTACCTCTAAATCCTAGATAATCGCTTCTCTCTACGTTCTAGGGCTCTCTGGCCTTTGGAGGATTCAAGATATCTGAGCTTTTCAAAAGAATCTGCCAGATCATCCCAGCCTAATTCCCTAGCCTCTGCTATCAGCTCATCAATGGAGGGAAGAGGAGGAGGTTTCTGTACCCTCATAACCTGGATTGGAGGCCCGCGTTTACCCAAAGAGATAAGCCTCCAGATCCTTCTCCATTTGGTTAATTAGTTGCTCAATTTGAGCAATCTCTTCCTCCCAGGAAGGAAGGCCCTTGAAAAAGTCCTCTTGGGCCTTAACACTCTGAAGCAACTCCTCCAGGGAAGCCTCTTCCTGGGCCTTCAGCTCCTGAAGGCTGGGACAGAGACAAATCCTTTTTATCTGTCTATTTTGTTTACTCATCTCAATCAATCCAGCCTTCAAATATCGCTTTCTTCATCGGTGTTTGAGGTTGTATCATATCAGGATGCTCCTCGTTAAGGAGCCTGTTCAATCGTTTACTGATCCCTATCAGCTCTGCATAACTGTTAGAATAATCAGTCATAGCAGCCTTAACCGCTTTCCAAACCTGGGGATTAGGGGATAAAGCCTCCTTAGTAGCATCATGGAGCCTGATATGGGCTTTATCCAGCTCTTCTAGGAGCTGCTCTCCTCTGAGGATAAGCTCCCCTATTCCAGTCTCCTTAGGTGCGTCGTTGTTGATAATGGGCCTCTCTTTCCTCAGATATGGGTCTGGGGGAGGTCGTAAGTAAACCGGCCTCCAGGTATGTAAAACGTCGTTATCCATCATGGTTAGCCTCCCCAGCTATCTAAAACTTCGACTTCAGCATCTACTGGGACAGGAGCCAGGAGATCAGAGCCTACCCGCCTCATTATCCCCAGGAGGAGGGAGGCCATATCCTGGGCCAGAGCTTCTGGAGCCTCCAGAATAAGCTCATCATGGACTGAGCCAATCATCTTTACCTCATCTGGGAGGAAAGAATAGACTTCAGCCATTACCGCTTTTAGGAGATCGGCCCCTGTACCCTGGCTAGGGGAATTAAACAGCTCCGTATCCCTGGCCAGGGTCCTACCATCTTTCCAAGCCCAGGCCCTCCTCCTCCCTGCTATCGTATGGGTACAAACCAAAGGCTTTGCTATGAATCCTCCCCGTTCTTTAGAATGGAGAAAATGGTTCTTAGGGAGATTCTTAGAATCCTTCTGTCTCTGATGAAAAGCCGCTACTCCAGGGTAAGTGGAAAAGAAGGTACTCCTTATCTTTTCTGCCTCCTCCAGGCTCATCTCTATGCCGTATTCGTTCTTTGCGTTCTCCCTGAACCTGGGAGCAGAGACTCCATAGATTAGACCAAAGTTTGCGCTCTTTGCGCTCTGTCTCTGAGGTTTGGTGACTTGATCCACTGGGACCCCGGCCAGCCTGGAAGCTGTTAGCTTATGGAGATCCTGGCCGCTCTGGAAGGCCTCTATCATGGTCTTATCCTGGGAGAGACAGGCCATTATCCTAAGCTCGATACCGGAAAAGTCAGCCTTGATTAACTTCTTCCCTGGAGGAGCCTTGAAGAGCCTCCTCATAGCCTGGCCGTCTTCTCCCCGCTTCGGTATTTGCTGGGCATTAGGAGCCCTGGAACTAAACCGGCCCGCCTTAGTAGAGAGCTGGAAATAGCCAGGATGGAGCCTACTATCAATGGGGGAGAGCTTCAGGAGCCAGTCCTCCAGAAACTTCTCCTGCCTGGCCAGCCTCCTATATTGGAGGAGATCCCCGGCAAAGGAGCAGCCGGCCTGGGCTAGCTCTTTGAGGTCCTCCTCTTTGGTGGAGCTGATAGTATGGCCCTGGGCCTGGAGATAAGCTAGGACATCCTGAGAGCTATCTGGGTTTAGGATGGGGGAGTACTTCTTTCCCTTCTTCCTCCTGGGCTCAAAGCCCACTTTCTGAGCTTCGGCCTGGAGGCTCTGGGCTATCTCCTGGGCCTGGGTTTTCTTCAGCTCCATCATGGACTTACAGGCCTGGGTATCCAGAGGGAGGCCCTGAAGCTCTAGCTCAATAACAGAGGGTAGAGCCCTAAACTCCAGGTCTGCTATATGCTCTAGGTTATTCTTCTGGAGCAGCTCCTGGAGGATGTCATGGAGAGGGAGAAGTACCCCAGCATCCCTGGCCGCGTAAGCCTTCTGCTCTGAGGAAAGGGTATCTGCTCCCCAGTTACTAACCTGGAGATCCTTAGGGAGATCTATCCCTAAATGCTCTCTAGCTAGGGCTTTTAGGTTATGTTCTGGGTTTACCTTCTTCCAAGGAAATTTTGTAGCTCTAGGAGCCTTCTGTAGAGTATACAGGCCAGCCCAACAAACCTGGGAGGCCAGCATGGTATCAAAGAGGTTAACCATCTTCAGCCTTCGGTCCCAGGAGGCCTGAATGAAGGAGAGGTCGAACTTCAGGTTATGGCCTACTACCTTTACTTTAGGATCTTCTGCAAGCCTGGCCAGATCCTGGAGAGGAGCAGATCCTCCCCTGGCCAGATCCCAGAGGTCGGCCACATAAACCCGCCCTGAAGGGAGAGAGAGCTGGGCTAGCCTGGCCCTACAGGAGAGAGGATCCAAACCTGTAGTTTCCAGGTCTAGGCCACAGATCCCGGCCTGGGTTATCTCCTGGAGGGCCTCCTTCCAGGCCTGGGGAGAGGAGATCTCCACTACTTCCATATCCAGATTTGTTATGTTATGTTTCGGTAAGCTCCTCTGCTCCTGAGCCTGGGGGAGTACCTCCTGGAGCTGGGCCTGGGAGGAAGTGGTTGATTGATCAGAGAGAGGAGCTATAGGAAGGAGATCCCTCCCTGGAAGCCAGAGAATTACCCCGCTCATATCCTCCCCTCCTCTTCCCTTAGCTCTTCCCTTACTCTTCCCTTGAAATCCAGGCTTAAGGGAAGGGGAAAAACGCTATCTGTAAGGCTCCTAAATGCTGCTCTTCCCTTACTTCCCTTGAAAAAACATATAGGGGGGAGGGTAGAGAAATTGTTTTTCTCTACATATAGAAGAGAAAAATCTCTCCTTACACGCGAGGTTAATATTGAGGGAAGAGAGGGAAGGAAGGGAAGAGAAGATCTATAGATATTGATTCTTCTTCTTCCCTTATCCCTTAACTCTTCCCTTACTTCCCTTAGCTTAGAAAGTTTGCTCTCCATCCTCTCCCTCCACTTTAAAGAACTTCTCATGTATTGCGTATGTCTTTCTTGTCTTCTTATCCTCTGAATTATCTTTAATCCAGATAGTTTTCTGATCTCTGCTTTGATTAGTTGCTTTATCTTTCTCCACTAAAAGCTCCCTCTGGTTAAGGTAGCTGATAAAATCGGCTTTGGAAAGGGAAAGATACTCTCCCTGGCCTCTTAGATGCTGGTTTACCTCTTTAAAGAGAGTCCCTAGGTTTGTATAAAAGATCCCTTTTCCCTCATCCTTCCAGCCTACCTTAACTGAATTAGCTAAAAAACCTGGGGTATCCTCCATATCAGCCCAGTAGATTCTCCCCTGGGCCTCCAGCTCTAAAGAGGCCTCTGCTATCTTCTTTGAGGGCTCCCCGGCCTGTTCCTGGAGGGCCTGCTCATCAGCTAATTGATTGAAGATCTCCCAGGCCTCCTGGAGGAGCTTCTTCCCTTCTTCCTGAGTTAAGGCTCCCTGGGATACGACAAAGCTAAGGAAAGAGTTTAGGCCTAAATGAAGGTGAGAGATCGCCTCGTTTAATCTGCTATGCCTGGTTTTTATTGTAGCTTTCTTGAAGGCCTCCTCTCTAAGATGCATGAATGCTTCTTTTTCCTGGCCTGGGAGGTCCTCCATTTGAGGAGCCAGGTACTCCAGATATCCCCTCATGGCATGGGAGAGAAGATCCTGTTGGCTCTGGGCCTGGGTGAGCTTCTTCAGGTCTATGCTTCCCTTCTGGAGCTTATGGATAAAGGCCCTGGCCAGGCTGGAGCCGGATAGATGCATTACCTCCCCTGAGCAGAGGGCCAAGCCTCTTGGAGGGAGCCCTTCTCTGAGAGAGGTATCTGCTTTCATCCTTCCCCGCGCCGTTCTATCACCCTGTCCCCTGGAGAGATGCTCCAGTACTCCCTCCTGCTTTGCCTGCTCCTTAGGCTCCCTGGCTGGGTAGAGATCATCTACTGGTAGGATCGTATCTTTAGCCAGGAAAGCTAGCTTTTCTATTGAGTTTGCAGTATCCCTGAAGCTGGCAGGGAGGCCTTTAGGATCGAAGCTCCCAAAGTGACAGAGGAGAAGAGCTATTAGAGTACTCTTCTTAGTTCCTGAAGGCCCCCAGATATAGGAGAGGAGGCTGGGCTCTATTCCGGCCTGCCTAAGAGGTTCACAGAGAGGAGCCAGATAAACTGAAGCCAGAAGGGGATACATGATTTTCTTAGGACCGATCTCCAGGAGGGAGAGGCTGGCCTTCAGAGCCTCCTTTATATCCCCAGTCTCTTTGGGGAGGGAGTACTGTTTGAGCCGCTCATTGATCTCTACCTCTACAGCCTCAGAGCCTGGGCCTATCGCTCCTCCTGCATGGAGGTAAATCCAGGAGCCGTTTATCTTCCTCCAGCCTATATGGGTAAAGATCGTAGTCTCTGAAATACCCCTGGCCATTTCATGAATAGCATATCTGGCCTCCTTCTCCATGTAGGGCTTAAGAGCTGGCTTAACTCCCCAGGTCAGCCCCGGCCAGGAGTTAGGCTTTTCCAGAAAGTCATTAAGGGAGATCTTTTTGGGAGGAAGAGAAGACCCATCCTGGAGGAGGCCCTGTAACTCCAGATATCTCTCTGGAGTCCCATTTCCTGAGTCTTTGAGTATTTCCCGTATCGGCCAGCATATGAAGTTACAGAGAGGAGTCTGGGAGAATTCAAGCTCTCCAGTTGTTTCGTTAAACTCCTTCTTATCTTTGCAGAGCCTACCCTGGGTATCTAAACTATACTCTTCTGTCGCTCTTAGTAGGGCCTTAGGAATATCGTAAGCTGGGCCTAGCTGGAGATCTTCCCCGGCCTGGGAGCTGGAGGCTTTGGGCTTTGCCTGGGCCTGGAGTTCTTTTAGTTTCTTCTTTGCATCAGAGAGGAGGATTTTCCTAAGATCGCTTTTAAGGCCAGATTGATTCTTTAACCAATCTAAAGTAAAAGCCTCTCCTTTAGCCCCTAGACAGGCTATTGCTGCCTTTCCTTTGTCCTCTAAATCTACAGATTTGATTAGCCTCTCTGCATAAGCCAGGCCTCCATCTCTTATGGGAAGATATGGCTCTTTCCGGTACTTCATGGCCCGGAGATCTCCGAGGACTTGCTCTGGGCCTCTGGCCAGGATGAACTCATCCAGGCCTGTCTTCTGGCCCTGGGCTACAGGAGGGAGAGAGAGAATCCTTACTTCCCTAGCTCCCAGCCGGTAAAGTTGCTCTCCTAATCGCTCAAAAGCTGGAAAGGCCTTATGGCCTGGGGTTATGTCGGAGTCATAAAGGAGACAGATCTTCTTTCCCTCCCAGGAGATCCCGGCCAGCTCTGGGAGAAGAGCTTCCTCATCTTTCAGTCTCTCCCCATCAGCTAGTAATTCTGCCTCTGGGCCTGAGGTCCTCCAGTTGAATACTCCTGAGAGGCCTACTATTGGGAGGCCATGAGAGAAGCCACAGAGGGCTTTAAACTCCCCTTCTGTTATCCAGATCTCCTTTTCCTGGGCCAGGTCAAGGCCAGAGGGGATAAAGAGGCTATTAGGCTCCCCAGCCCTTCTGAGGTACTTTTGGGGTTTGCCATTTCCATTAAGAGGAGGATTATCCAGCCGGATAGTACTGGCCCCGTTCCCTGGGTATCTGAGCAGGAAGCCTGAGGAGTCTATATCCTCCCTCCCTAGGTGGGAGCGTACCTCAGAGGGAGAGAGGGAGGCTCCCTCCCCGCTGGCCTCCAGGGAGGTTATCAGATTTTCAGGGAGCCCGTGTTCGAACCGAAGCTTATTGTGGTGAGCCTGGTGGATCATACCGCTCCTTCCTCCAGGAGAGGTTCTACAGAGGCTCCCTCGCTAATTCTCCCCAGCTCCCTAACTCTGGGCTTTCCCGGCCTAGATCGTCTTCTGGAGGGGTTGTAGGGATGATATGGGAATAGAGGGCATTCCTTCAGTTCACAGGATACTCTCCCATCGGCATAATTCCCGGTGCAATCTGCGCACTTCGCTTTTATGGCCTGTAATGGAGTGAGATCCTCCCCGGCCAAATGCCGCTTAAGGTCGGTGCTGCCTGCTCCAGTCATTCTTCTCTCCTGGCCTGGGTCAGCTCCTGGAGGTCTTCTCGGAGCACGTCGCGTTCTGCTTCCAGCTCTAAAGCTCGCTCTCGCCATTCATGAAAAGCAGTTCCCACGTTATGGAGAGCCTTTCGCAGCCTTTCGTTTTCAAATTTCAAAGCAATGTATTTATCCTCTGGAGTCAAAGACATATTGACAAACCGCCCGCCCTGGAGCCTGCCAGCTCCTAGGCATCTTCTTTTTCTCATCGCAGCAAAGCCCCAGGCTCGCGCTTATCGATCTCTACAGCCCTAGAAAGGAGCATCCTCGCGTAAACAGTAGGCCTAAGAGTCAGAGCCTGGGCTCTCTGATAGATCCATTCTTTATCCTCCCTAGTGAGACGCATGTACAATGTCTCTGGTAAACTTGAGTTTGAGTCCATTTGTCTTACCATATTTTATCTATTTAGAATCAGTAAGTATTTAAAGGTTATCTCAATTGGTCTTTGGCTCATATATTCCTCATGATAGATGGCGAGGTCGTTGTGGATGGTTATTCTCTGGATCCAGGCCCCACTTTCAATCTGCAATGGGAAGTTGAAGCAGGATTTGGAAAGGCGAAGGGCGGCAGCATCAAGGCGACGAGGAAGACATGGCTAACTTCGAATTGATTTCGCATCTAATTTGGTTGCTTATCCTGATTTGCGCCGCCCCGGTGTTGGCGGATGTCCACCTGGCGGGCAACTATACCGGCAATGGCATGATCTCCAGCTACTCGGAGGGCACGGCCCATAAGCTGGCAGCCAGTGCTGAAGGCCCATGTGAACTGTTCTTGCAGGTTGATCTGTCGGACAGCCGGAATTCCTCCGTATTCCAGGGTCTCCAGGCAGAAATGGAAGCTTCTTTTTTGGCCCGGACGCCAGAATACAATCTAAGGGTCCGGGATGCGTCGGACTTCTATGGGACGGCTGATCTCC
>Ga0302252_1001026_pt1 | contig 18292 bp, 12 predicted proteins | sample AAG_RA_Leu_MG_FD_193511 | JGI IMG/M metagenome (GOLD analysis project Ga0302252, IMG submission 193511) | Enriched activated sludge microbial communities from anaerobic digester in WTTP, New Holstein, Wisconsin, United States - AAG_RA_Leu | ecosystem: Engineered > Bioreactor > Anaerobic >...
AGAGTGCGGTTATCAGGCTATAAACTATATATTTTGAATTCATGATTTTATCTTTTTTAAGACAGCTTTGGATGTCAAGCACAACATTTTGAGGTTCCTTGCTTGATTCTTGCTTGCCTGGCCTGTGTCAACGGTCTGTCTCGCGAAAACCTCCCTAATTAGATTCGGGTGGAATACGGGTGGCCTCCGAGTGGTATACCGGAGGCAAGGAAGCAAGCAGCACGAGACAAGTGATATTTTATCCTTGCCTTAGGCGAACACTCGGTTATAATTTTGAAAGTCATAATTGTTTGATGAAGGGGAATTTGATGATTACTCAATATTCTGACAATCATGCATGCAGGGCTCAATGGGATGGATCAGTGTGTTATCTAATACGTGTCATTGCCATGCTGGTATTTATTTCTGCTTTCGGGTATCAGGGATTGCTTGCCAAGACCTTGAGGGTAGGGGTTTATCAGAATCCACCTAAGTTGTTTTACGACGAAGAAAGTAATCCGGCAGGAATTTTTGTTGAGATTATGGATTTGATGGCAAAAAACGAAGGATGGGACATCGAATACATTAAGGTGAGTTGGGATGAGGGTCTGGCTATGCTGGAGAAAGAGGAACTGGATTTGATGCCGGATGTGGCGCGCAATTTCGAGAGAGATCAAAAGTTCGGATTTCACTCCGTAACCGCCTTATCCAGTTGGTCCCAGTTGTATGCAAGGAATGGTAAATCGATCAGATCGATTCTTGATCTTAATGGTAAACGGATTGCTGTATTGGAAGGATCAATTCAGCAGAAAGACATAATCAGGTTGTCTGAGGGTTATGGCGTAGTTGTGGAACTTTTTCCTTTGCAGAATTTTAACCAGGTGTTCATGGCAGTAAGGGAAGGTGCAGCTGATGCTGCTGCCGTAAACTGCTATTTTGGCGACTATGAAAGCAGAAGAATCGGGCTGAATCCTACTTCAGTAGTATTCAGCCCGTCTGCACTTTATTTTGCGGCACCCAAAAACAAGAACCAGGATGTCCTGGCAAGAATTGATGCGAATTTGGAGAGATTAAAGAGCCAGCCAAATTCAGAATATTACAGAATATTAAAGAGGTGGACTGCCGAATCGGTGAAGTACCGAATTCCCCGAGGATTTATCATTGGTGCAATAATCCTGAGTTCAGCATTTATGGTAAGCCTCATTTTCAGTATTTTGCTGAAAAAGCAGATCGCTCTCAGAACCCAGGAACTCGAGATTGCCAATCAGGAAATGAATCTGCGGATCAGGCTGAGGACTGCAGAACTGGAAGATGCCATGCACAAAGCACAGGCAGCAGATAAGACAAAATCCTCGTTTCTGGCAACGATGTCGCACGAATTGCGAACCCCCCTGAATTCCATAATTGGTTTTACCGGAATAATCCTTCAAGGTTTGGCGGGGCCTCTTACCGATGAGCAAAACAAACAAATGCAAATGGTTCAAAACAGCGCCCGGCATTTGCTTAGCTTAATCAATGATGTGCTAGACATATCCAAGATAGAGGCGGGGCAGTTTGATTTGTCCAAAAATTCCTTTGATCTGGAGCAATCGATTGGGGATATGCTAAAATTGGTTTCTCCCATGGCGGAGAAAAAAAACTGGGATTGTCCAGGGACATCAGATTAACGCATAAAACCATTCTCGGAGATCAAAGAAGACTGGAACAAGTAATTCTAAACCTTTTGAGCAATGCCGTAAAGTTTACCGAACTGGGGAGTATATGCATTGCTGCCCGAGAAGAAAATGAGGGTATCGTAATAACTGTAACCGATACTGGAATAGGCATATCAGAAGAATCGCAAGCCTTGCTTTTTCAACCTTTTAGTCAGCTTGATTCAGGCTTGACGCGCAAGTATGAAGGAACTGGTTTGGGTCTAGCAATATCAAAGAAAATCATTTGCATGATGGGGGGAGAGATAACTGTGGATAGTAAACTTGGACAGGGAAGTGTTTTCCGCGTATGGATACCCACCAAAAAGGAGCTTGAGCATGGATAAAGCGATTCTGATAATTGAAGATAACACAGACAACCAGTATCTGATGCAATATCTTTTGGAAAAACATGGTTATCGGGTTGTTTGGGCAAAAGATGGCAAAACAGGAATTGATTATGCAAATCAGAATCGCCCCCTTGCCATCCTTCTGGATATCCAGTTACCCGAAATGAACGGCTATGAGGTTGCCGAAGTTCTAACACGGAATGATCGTCTCAAAGGGGTGCCAATTATCGCTGTAACCTCTTATGCAATGGTTGGTGACAGGGAAAAGGCTCTTGCATCCGGTGCTACAGCCTATATGGAAAAGCCAATCAATCCCGCCACTTTCGTTTCTGAGATCGCAGCCTATATCAATGACTCAAAACCGGAATAAGGAGCTACCATGTTTGTACTGATAGTAGATGACCACGAAGATAATCTGTATTTGCTGAAGAGCCTTTTAGAAGGAAACGGCCACTCAGTTGGTTGCGCATTAAACGGAAAAGAAGCCTTGGAAAAGCTTGCACAAGCTTCTTATGATCTAATTGTGAGCGATATCCTGATGCCAGAAATGGACGGTTTCAGCCTTTGTAAAAAAATTCGTTCACATCCAGACTGGAACGCTCTCCCGTTTATCTTCTATACAGCGACATATACGGGACCCCAAGACGAAGCTTTGGCCCGTGAACTGGGGGCCGACGGCTTTATTGTGAAACCTTGTGAACCAGATTCATTTCTTGCGCAGTTAGAAGATTTGGCGATAAAAGCATCAAGCAAACAAGCCTCGGAAAGACGAAGCCAATCTAATGATGAAGATATTCTTAAAATGTACAATGAACGCTTGGTTCGCAAGCTTGAACAAAAGATGTCTGAGATGGAGAAGGAAGTTCAGGCAAAACTAACGGCTCTGGATGCTCTCCAACGAAATGAGAGTTTATTGAATGCCACACAGTCAATATCAAAAATTGGCGGTTGGGAGTATAATATCAAAGAGAACAAACTGTTTTGGACTAAGGAAACCCAACGAATCTATGAGATAGACTCCCAGGATATTCCTGATGATACTGACCGGCTTCTGGAGCTAAGTTTATCTTGTTATCCAAATGAACTCCGCTCCCAAGTTGAGAATGCATTCGAGAATTGCGTTCAAATGGGTGAGCCCTATGAAATGGAGCTTGCTTTCACCACAATAAAAGGCAATCAGCTAATGATAAAGACTTCTGGACAGCCTGTCGTTCAGAACGGCGTGATTACCAAAGTAATTGGATACATCCAGGACATTACAGCCCAAAAGAAGCAGGAAAAGGAAAAAGAAGAGCTACAAGAACAGCTCCGCCAATCCCAAAAACTGGAGTCCATCGGTCAGCTTGCCGGCGGGATAGCCCATGATTTCAATAATATCCTGACGATAGTGATGGGATATTCCGAAGAGATCATGGCATCTTTGCCTCCCGACAACGTAATCCATCAAGATGCTTACGAAATAGTAAAGGCAGGTCAACGAGCCCAGGAACTTACCCGTAAGCTCCTGGCCTTTAGCCGGAAGCAATTGATTAGTCCGCAGATATTGAATCCCAATCGTTTAATCAAGGAATTCCAAAGCATGTTGATCCGCTTGATCGGAGAAGATGTAGAGTTTATTACAATACTCGCTGAAGAGGTTAATAACATTATCATTGATCCTGGTCAGTTTGAACAGGTAGTGATGAATATTGTTATCAATGCTCGCGACGCCATGCCACATGGAGGTACGCTCAAGATCATTACGCAGAACTACACGGTTCATGCACCGATAAAACCATTTCTCAGAGAGATTCCAGTAGGGGAATACGTTCAGTTGGTTATCAGCGATACTGGTTGTGGCATGGATAAGGAAACTCAGGAAAAAATCTTCGAACCGTTCTTTACTACCAAAGGACAAACAACTGGAACCGGGCTTGGTTTAGCCACGGTTTATGGTATTGTTCGACAATCAGGAGGATATATATGGATGTCAAGCGAACCGGGAAAGGGGTCTGTATTCTATTTACTGTTTCCAGTGTGCAACCAAGAGCCTACTGACAACGTTAAAGCAAATGATGATGCCGTGATGATGGGCAATGGCGAATGTATCCTGGTAGTGGACGATGACCCGCATATCAGAAATCTAGCTTTGAAACAACTGAAAAGCATGAATTATAATGTAACGGTGGCATCAAACGCACGTGAAGCACTGAAGATGATACTAGAAAATGGTTTCAGGCCAGAACTGGTCATCAGCGATGTGGTTATGCCGGGCATGAACGGCAAAGACCTTGCCGACCTGATTGTGCTGCACAACCCCAACCAGAAGATACTATTCATTTCTGGATATGCAGATAATGTAATACAAAATCATGGCGTATTTGATGATAGATATCCAATTCTACAAAAACCTTTTACGAAACAGGTTATTGCCCGCCAGATAAAATCTCTCCTGCAAGAATGATTCAGCCCCAAGGCTTGAAGTAATATTCTGGCAGTTCAATACGCAAGATTGGCCTTCCGCCAATGCGGTAACATAGAGCTAAGCACTCCCTCAGTACCATCGTCTCTATTGCCATCATCCAGCAACGAGATGGTAAAAAACCAATATATCAACCCATACATTAATAAAATGAAAAAATAGCTTGACATAAACTGAAGATTATTTATTATGTCCTTGAGATTATTAAGGGAGGTGAGAATGAACTTATCGTCTTGCCCGATCTGTAAACATGAATTGAGAATTAAGGAATTGCACTGTGAGAAGTGCAGGATCAGCTTCAATGGAAACTTTGAGAATAGTTGGCTGGCGGCTTTTAGCGAGAGTCAACTGGAGTTTATCAAGCTATTTCTATTGGTTCAGGGAAACCTGAAGGAACTTCAGAACAAGCTTGGCATATCCTATCCAACCGTTAAAAATCGTCTGGCTGAGATAGTTTCCGTAATCACCAAAACCAAGAACGATCCCGATAAGGTTACGGACATTCTGGCTGATCTGGAAGAGGGATTTATAAATGTTGACGAGGCAATATCCATGATAAACAAAAGGAGAGAAAAATGACCAAGCAGCTGTTTCAAAAAACCTTTAGCGAAGAGCCACTTACCAAGGTTGTGGTGGAAAACCACATGGCTCCGCTACTTGTATCAGCTTCCGAAGATAACAAGGTGAGCCTGGAAGGTTTACTTTATCTGGAAGAACCCGAAGAGAATTTCGATTACTTCGATTTCATGACCGCCGAATACTCGGACGGAGTGCTAAAGCTGACCCTCGACGAAGTGGAAAACATGGGAAACAGGGAAACCCGTTCATCCCAGATAAAGCTAACGGTTCCGGAAGGGGTATTTTTTGAACTGGAAACTGATAACTATCCCATGAGTCTGGTTGGATTGAATAACAATCTGAAGATTAGCTCCGAAAATGCGCCTGTTTCGATTAGTAACTGCGAGGGCGACAAGCATATTGAAAGCGAAAATGGCCCGGTGCGCCTTCATAACTGCCAGGGAAACCTCTTTGCCAAGCTGGAAAACGGCCCTCTTTCAGCAGAGGCTATTACTGGTGATGGGCTGAAACTGGAAAGTGAAAACGGCAGCCTGAAGGTGCGTTTGGCACGCTTTGCTAAAGTTGACCTGAATACAGAAAACGGGGCGATTTACTACGAAACCCAACCGGTGGAAAAGGGCGATTTCAAGTTTGTTACCGAGAATGGGATTGTCAGTCTGGTTTTGCCTATTGATTTCGATTTCGAGCTTACCGCAAAAACAGAGTCGGGTCATGTGAAATCCCGCCTGGAAGTTCCGTTGAATTACGCTGACGAGACCTATACCTTGGTTAACGGCAATGGTGACACCAAGATAAACATTGAAACTGAAAACGGTGTAATTAAGATCAGCAACGACGGACACCTGAACCTCGGATTTGTAAAAGAAAAGCTGGAGCAGCTGAAAGAAGCCCTGGCCAAAGCCAATACCAGCGAAGAAAAAGAAAAGGTGATGGAGCTGATGAACAAGGTGATCGAATACCTGAACCGGGCTGTTAGCTCCATAGCCGAAGATAAGGTTAAAGACAAGGTCGGCGCTGCCATCATAAAGCTGAAAACCTTTGGCGAGAAATTTGACTTCGACGAAACCCGTGAAAAGGTGATGGTAAACCTCGAAGAGATCGGAGCTCAGATCCAGGACGGCCTGAAAGAAGGCCTTAAAGGTGTGAAATCCGGTGTAGAAGAACTAAAACTGAAACACCTGCACCCCGAGCACGTTCATGAATACATCCGCAAAGTGATGGATTCACCCCTGATCAAACCCTACCTGGGCGGCGAAATGAAAGCCAAAGAAAAGGACGAAATTGCCGATCGCAGCCGGCTGAAAATCCTCGAAATGCTGGAAAGCGGAAAAATCACCTCCGAAGAAGCGGAAAGACTGCTTAAAGCGATTGGGAAGGAATAACTAGAAAGTCACAATCAAGAAGGATGACAGTCCAGTGTCATCCTTCTTGTCTATGTGTATGTTGTTACGAATAATACTCTTTGGATCAGATCATTGGTGATAAACGGATGGAGGTGATTGGAAGAACCGCTCTTGATATTTGCAACAATCATTGTTTTGCTTTGATATGGACTGAAAATTGCTATCATTATTATGAAAGGAGATTGTATGAGACTTTTAGTGTTATTGGCCATAGTATTTATCAGCGTTAGCTTGATGGCACAGACGCTTCCTTCTGTGTGTCGGATTGATCAAATAGCAGACTATACGATTCAAGAAGGACCAGGACATTCCTTTTCAGTTTATGGAACAATGTATCTATGCAATTACTCAGGTAATTTACTGAACAATATTCAGAAATATACTGCGAATTATTACGAACCTCCAGATAAAGAAAATAGATATATTGACCATTGGTGGGTGTTGGAAAATACTTGGCCCTCAAATAGTGAGTACTGGATATATGATGATGGCTTTGAAATACGCCAGCTTTTCATTGGGAGTCCCGTTACTTATCGCCAAACCCGCTATGATGATAATGGATATATGCTACGAGACATGCTATCCACTGGATTGGAGTTTAATTTCAGCTATTCCACCACAATGAAACTGCTCGAAAAAAACGCCCGATATTCACCCACTTCCTTCGAACGCTGGACTTATGATTATGACAATCTGGATCGCAGGATTTCTACGATCAAATCGACCTCAATTGATTCACTCAATTGGACGCTTGAGAAAAAGACAGAGTATTTCTATACTCATGAAGCCCAGTCCGAGGGTTTTAATCCGGAGAAGTATGAGAACTACCTAGAAATGATCAAAGAAGTTCCCTATGTCTCAAACTCCCACCGATTATCACACTATATAAATTGGGACTATTTTGAGGGAGAATGGGTTAATCCGGATACCATCGAGGCATATGACACCGGCTCTTACTATTACGATGAATTTAACCAGGCAGATTTTGACAGTCACGGATTGTACCTGGGTTACATTTCTGTTTATGGAGGAGGATATTATGAGTACCACCGTGTACGTTGGTATTTGGGAGAATCAGACAGTGAGGATGAGCTTGTTCAAGAACCCGAGATCAAATTGAACTGCTATCCCAATCCTTTCAGTTCGTCAAGCACAATAAGCTTTATCCTGCCCAAAAGTGAAAATGTGAAGCTTTATGTTTATAACCTGAAAGGTCAGGTTATCAGAAGGTTGTGCGACGAGTCGAAAGCTTTAGGGGAACACTCCATATTGTGGGATGGTTTGGATGAAAGTGGCAAGCAAGTTTCTGCTGGAGTCTATATTGTAAGGATAAATTCCGGAAAACACACATCTACCAAGAAGATTACCATGTTCTAAGATAGGGCACAATCCAGATAAGCTGCTTCCTCTGGACCATGTAATTCTGACCATACGATCTCAGCGATGGTCTCCAAACAAGATGGCTGGAACTCATCAGGAGGAAGGTAGAATGGCATCTATTATAACCGAATGAAGGACAAGCTAAAGATACCCTATGCTCTATTCAAACTCAATTGATTGAAACAGCACGATACGAAATGAAAAAGCTATGTCCACTGTTTTTTACATCAAAATGAGTATACGATAACAGAGAACCAGCTCTCAATGTAGCTGCACTAAGGAAGGAATATTTAAAAGCCGAGTAAAGATGTAAAGACAAACTTGACAAAAAAACAAGAACATAGATAGTTGAAATATCTATAAGAAAGGTAGGTGGATAATGAGAAAGATTGTTTTACTCAGTTGGGCGCTGCTCCTTTTACTATTATGCTCCTGTAGTTCAAATCAGACTACTCGGAATGAGACCAGGTTTGATCCTTCAACAACAGGAAGTGAGACTAGGTTTGATCCTTCTGGGGAAGTATTTGTAGCATATGATGAACCGCCACTATTATTCGGAAGCATTAATCCGGAATATCCTGAATTTGCTCGCAGAAGCCGAATTCAAGGAACGGTTGTGTTGGAAGTGGAGGTCTATAAAACAGGGGAAATCGGCAACATAAGAGTGAAAAAGTCTGTTACCTCGCTGGATCAAGCTGCAATTGACGCAGTAAAAAGAGTTCGTTTTAAACCTGGATTAAGTAATGGCAAAGCAGTTAACTCATTAATAATAATTCCAGTTGAATTCAAGCTGAACTAAACTACGATAAAGCACATCTAGTTTCCTGGAATAGGTGCAGGTGACATATGAAAACTATTAATCATGATGCTAATGATGCAATGGTTTGTTAGAGTTATAAATAATGATGTGTGCGTTAAGTTTATATTACGAAGTGAGGAAGCAATGAGAAGGATCGTTATCACTCTTTTGATAATTATCGCTTGCAGCAGTTTGGCAGGAATTGAAACAGACCTTATTTTTAGCCCTGAACTTCTGAAGGAAGCTAAGGCCAAGAATCCCGAAGCCATGTATCAACTTGCCCTATGCTATGACCAGGGGTTGGGCATTGCGATAGACTATAAAGAAGCGTTTTATTGGTTAAAGAAAGCTGCGAAAAAGAAGAACCCGGATGCGCAGTTTATGCTTTCAAACTATTTTTTTCAAAACAAGGTATATAAGCTAAGACAGGTTGACGGATATCGAGATCCGTCTATACGCCCGACCTTTTTCTTTGAAAGCAAAGAGTATGTACAAAATAGTGTAGAGGGATTTCACTGGTGTAAGAAAGCAGCTGAGCAGGGACATTTACTTGCAATGACGAACTTAGGTTCATATTACATGAGTGGTAAAGGTGTATTTAGAAATCCTGAAAAAGCCTACCATTGGACTAATAAAGCGGTAGGGGCAGGATCTATATTGGCTTATTATCATATGGCTAATCTTTATAAAGAGGGATTTGGTGTGGAACAAAATTATACAGAGGCCTTTCGTTTTTTCATGATTGCATTTAATAAAGGGGTTCCTCAAGCTGCTTATGAAATTGGAAATTGTTATGAATCTGGCAAAGGGACAGAAAAGGACACTTACCAAGCTTACTACTATTACTTGATTGCAGGGGTTATAAAACATTACAATGCCCAGGTAAAAGCAGATATGCTCAGAAGAGAACTAAGCGCTGAGCAGATCAAAGAAGCTGAGCAAAAAAGAGATAGCTGGGCAGAAGATAATAGCTTTAAATTTCAACTGGGAAAACAATAATTACAATCTAAGCTAACTACATCACTACAAGATTATATAAGGATTAGATATGAAGAAGATCGCTTGCATAATTGCCCTTCTGATTGCTACAATCTATATGTTCGGAGCAAGAAAAGCCCTCATCATTGGAAATTCCGCTTATCCAGATCAAGCACTGAGAAATGCCTCGAATGATGCCCGTGCCATGGACAATACCCTGAAGAAGCTTGGCTTCCTTACCACCCTTGTTTCAAATGCCGATCAAATGACCATGGAGGATGCCATCTATACTTTTTCAGAAGGCATAAAAGCTAATGATGAGGTTCTGTTTTACTACAGTGGTCATGGGGCAAATGTAGATGGTGATAATTATCTAATTCCTGTGGGAAAGACGATCACTGGTGAAAAAGAGCTGAAGTATTGGGCATATAATGCAAATCTGGCTTTGGAAAAGCTGCAGGCAGCCGAAACCACAATTTTCATCTTGGACGCCTGCCGGAATAATCCTTATAAGGGAGTTCGTTCAGTGAACAAAGGTTTGGCTACCATGCAAGGCAAAGCCGGAAGCCAGTATCTGATCTTCAGTACAGAAATTGGGAAAACTGCTGAAGATGGTGATAGTGAGCATAGCCCTTTTACCGAAAGTTTTATTAAACATATCGAGAACTCGCATGATCAGATAGAGAATATCATGAAACAGGTGACCATCGAAGTAAAAAGTAAGACCTTTGGAAATCAGGTTCCCTGGACAGCAGGAAATCTGAGCACATATTTTTACTTTAACAAGGCACCCGTGACGATACCTGAAGAAAGTAAGGCAGTAGTATCTCGACCCAATGTGAAAATTGGGACAGAATACCATACTGGCTCGGTTAAGGTAGATAGCGACATTGTCGGTGAGTTGTTTCTGGATGATGATCTTCTATGCGATATTTCACCTGCGAAAGTTATCAATCTGGACTCATTGTCTGTTGGTGAACATAAACTGGAGTTGCGAAGCCATGATCACAATTTAGTAAGGAAGATCGTGATCGAGAAGAATAAAACCATTTATGAGAGCTTTGCCTCAAAGCTTGTGCCTGATCCCAAATCTTCCATGGCGGTAAAAGGGAAAGCCAAACTCAAGATAACAGCGGAGCTGTGGCCGATCAGAGTATGGCTTAATGGGGTATTGAACGATGCTCTTGGTTCTGGCAAAGAGATTCAAGTTTCTGGAGGAAGCCATGATCTCAAGATCGAGTATATTGGCAAAGGAAAGGAAAACTATGACCCATGGCAACAGCAAGTAGTACTCGCCGACCAGGAAGAAAGGAATGTTACGCCTGTTTTTGTTGAAAGAACTTATTCCATCTCTCTCATCTCCAAGATAAGTGGCTTCATGGTTACAGTAAATGATGCCAATCAGAATCAACTTTTATCTGAATTATACAGCGAAGCGATCCATCTGAAGAAAGGGAACTACCTGTTTAAAGTGAGTAAAACAGATTATCTCGATTATCATTTTGATCTTTCGGTAAAGGATAATACAAGCGTAAAGGTGTTTATTTTGCCTAGAAATGCTGTGAATAACCTCAGCCCCTCCTTGAGAGTGCAATATCCTGAGTCATTTAGCGTTACTATATCAAAAGCAAATAGTTATAATCTGGTCTGGTCGGCTGTAAAGAACATAGATGCTTACTTGATAGACTATCAAACCCAGGATGGTAGCTGGCGAAATGGTGCGTTCTGCCTAAGCAACAACACTTCCAATAAAAGCATTCAGTCGTTAGAGAGGATTATCGCCTTTCGGATCTATTGCGTGGAGGCAGAGAGAATAAGCAAAGCCAATGAGTATTCCTTCACCGCCCAAACAGCTTCGATGCCCGATCAAAAACCTCTAACCACTATGCACAAACAAGAAATGAAGAAGATAGCCAGCGTTTTGATGATCGAGGTTGCTGGAGGATCGATAGTATTGGGGGATTTGAAACTTAGAACTGGTTCATTCCTGATTGGCAAATATGAGATCACACATAGCGAATATTCCGACGTAATGGGGAACAATGTGGATATGTCTGATAAATACTCAGCAGCCAATAGGGTTAATTGGTTCGATGCGATCGAGTATTGTAACCGCAGAAGTATTATCGAGAGTCTTACTCCTTGTTACAGCTATATGGGTTTTGGATCAAATCCAGACGCTTGGCCGAAAGATTGGAAGAAATCTGCAGACAATCGCAATGTGGTTTATTGTAATTGGGATGCCAACGGCTACCGCCTACCTACCGAAACAGAATGGATGTATGCTGCTGCGGGTGGCCAAAAAACTCATCAAGACAAGTATAGCGGTGGGGATTCCCTTCATAACATGAGGGCCTTCAACGAACTTGGAATTTATAATATGAGCAGTAGCCTAAGTGAATGGTGTTGGGACATCTATGCCGGTTATCCGATGCCAATTCTGGATAACTATCGGGGTGCAGAAAAAGGAACCAAATGCGTAAGGAGAGGAAGTAGCTTATCCGAAAAAAGCATGCGTATCTTAACCAGAAGCTATGCAAAAGTAACTCAAAAAGAAGATACTATGGGATTCAGAATATGCCGGAACGCCAAATAAGTCTATCTTACTAGGTTCGGTTTAAATAAGAAACACACATTTACACAAACTGAATTCTCTGCTTGACAGAAAACCAAGCCCGTAAAGTGTGGCCTAATCACGGTCGGGATGTAGCGCAGACCGGTTAGCGCGTTCGGTTCGGGACCGAAAAGTCGGAGGTTCAAATCCTCTCATCCCGACCAGTTCTTTTACTAAGTCTATGTCGTTGTTCAATCACTATTACAGTCAATATGGTGAGTTGTTTTCTCAGGTTTCCCGTTATTCTAAAAGTGGATGAATCCGCTTAACCTGTAGAAAGAGCCAGAGTTTCACAAGGAAAGCAATGCTTTATGAAGTGAGCTGTGAAAACCAAACTCAAAAACTCCAATGTATCAAGAAGAAGAAACACAAAACCAGCGAGAAACAAAAGATGCCAGAACCCAAGCCAAAAACCTCCTATTACCTGAAGCTCCTTTATCCGTTTGTGAAAAAGGACTTGGGGCTGCTATTCTTTGGCCTTTTTGCCATGCTTGTCACCTCAGGTCTCAGACTTTTACATCCGCTTATTTTGGCGCAGATCATCGACCACAGCATTCCGGAAAAGGATATGGGGCAGATGTATCGCTACGGACTCTATTTCGTAGGAGTGGTGCTGCTTTCGGGTTTGCTGTCCTATCTGCAGATCGTGCTGCTATCGCGATTGGGGATCAAGATAATCACCAAGTTCAAGGGTGATGTATTCCGGCATCTGTTAAAGCTACCCATTCCCTGGTTCAATAAACAACCGGTAGGAGAGCTTATTGCGAGAGTGGAAAGCGACAGCGAAAGAGTAAAGGCCCTGTTTTCCGATCTTTCCATCACGATTATTGGCAACGTGATGTTCTTCATTGGGGTCTTCACAGTGCTCTTCATACGACAATGGCAGATCACGATCTATGTGATGCCGGCGGTGATAGTAGCGATTATCGGTTATAGTTATCTGATCAAATATCTGGCCAAATACTATCGCCAGATCCGGGAACGCTATGCCAATGTAACTGCCAAACTGACCGACTACGTTCAAGGGATGCAGATAATCCAGGCTCTGAACCGTCAGCAGACCGTAATCAACGATTTGGAAAGCTCATCATTGGAAAAACGCAATCTGGAGATCAGGACACAAGTAATCGAATACGGCTCACAGAGCGTGTTTATGTTCATCTCGAACGTGGTTTTTGTGATCATCATAATTCTTATTTCAGCTCCGAAGATAATTGCCGGAGTGGTGACGATCGGCACCCTGATCGTTTTTATCCAGTATATATACCAGATGATCTGGCCGCTGATGCATATATCCGAAAACGTGATGCAGATCCAGCGTTCCTTTGTATCGCTTAAACGAATTCTGGAGCTTACCAGTTTGCCTACTGAAGAAGCAGAATTCACAGGTAATGCCTTGCCTGAATTCAACCATGAAGTCCGCTTTGAAAACGTGTGGTTTGCCTACAAGGATGAAGAATGGATTTTGAAGGATGTGTCTTTCACGATTCCCAAAGGCAAAAAGATTGCCTTGGTGGGAGCATCAGGCAGTGGAAAGACAACATCTGTAAGCCTGCTGTGTGGATTTTATCAGGTTCAGAAAGGTCGGATCACGGTAGATGGCAAGCCGATAAACGAACTGGACTTCAAAGCTTGGCGCAAGAAGATTGGGCTAATTCTGCAGGATATTTTCCTTTTCCCAGGTTCCATCCTGGAAAACGTCCGTGTATACAACGACAATGTTTCTGATTCTGAGGTAAAAGAAGCCATCTCAATCGTGCAGTTGGATGATTTTATCCACAATCTTCCCAGTGGGGTGGATTCGGAACTTTCCGAACGAGGCCAGAACATCTCCCAGGGCGAAAAGCAACTGATCAGCTTTGCCCGGGCCTTGGCGTTTCAGCCTGAGATCATCGTTATGGACGAAGCTACAGCCTCCATCGATCCGCAAACCGAAGCCAAGATCCAACGCACCATGCAGCAGGTTTTCAGCGGGAAAACAGCCGTCGTCGTTGCGCACCGGCTTACCTCAGTGCTAGATGCAGATGAGATTCTCTATTTCAGTTCAGGGCAGATTACAGCACGAGGAACGCACAGCCAATTGATGCAAAGCTCACCGGATTACCGTAAGTTAGTTGAGCTGCAGCTCTTGCAGGGGGAACAATGAACCGCAATTTGAAGTGGATATATACCCAGTGGAAAGCGCAAAAGTGGTTCGTGGTGATCATGGTGATCATGACTTTAGCTTCCTCAGCAGTTTCCATCGCCTATCCATGGGCCTTTAAAAAGCTTCTGGACGTGCTAAAGGATATACTGCTAAATCCCGCCAAGTATCCAGAACCAATGATCCAGGTGAACAGAGTGGTTTTGCTGTTTCTAGCGATCGGGATTGCTCAGCTATTCACCGGTTTGTATCCAGGAGTGCGAGGCTGGGTAAACCTGCGCTTCGAGCACAGCCTTCGGGTAATGTATTTCAAGTTCATAACCCGCAAGGATTTCAGTTTTTTCCAGAAATACCGCACGGGAGACATAGTAACCCGGCTGACCGATGATCTTTCGGATTACCCAAAGATCAGCTGGTTTTTGTGCTCGGGAATCTTCAGAGCATTCAATTCGTTCAGTATGATCCTCTTTTCCTTAGCCGTTATGTTTAGCATAAATGCGAAGCTAACCTTGCTTTCGATTGCGCCTCTACCGCTTATGATGGTGGTGTTTTACTTCACTTCGGACAAGCTGTATGCCAATTTTAACCGCAATCAGCAAGCTATTTCGGCGATCAACAGCCAGCTTGAAATGAGTTTCTCAGGAATTCGGATCATCAAGAGCTTTGTTAGCGAAGATAAGTATAACCGTTTCTTCGACACAGCTCTGGCCCGGCGCTTCAAAACCGAAATGAGCATGGTGAAGCTGAATGCAGTTCTATCCTTGATCTGGCAATATATCGACTATTTTGCCCAGATCGGGGTGATCCTCTTTGGCGGATACATGGCCGTAAAGGGTCAGATCACCGTGGGAACCTTTTTCCTTTTCTACACCTATCTTTCCATGATGATTTATCCCCTGATCGATCTGCCTCAGCTATTCCTCTCTGGAAAGCAGGCCTTTGTGAATATCGACCGTTTGGAAGAAATGAAGGATTATCCAAGTTTAGTGGATGAACTGAATGGCCAGCAGAGGGTAGAATGTTTTGAAGCATTGAACTTTGACAAGGTGAGCTATCGCTACTATGACAAGCCGGAAGCGGTGCTGAACAACTGCAGTTTTTCGCTTGCCAAGGGTGAAAGAATGCTGATTCTGGGCTCCACCGGAAGTGGAAAAAGCACGATTGCCAATCTGGTTTTGGGGCTGCTGACCCCTGATAAAGGCAGAATAATGCTAAATGGCCAAAGCTTGACTGAGATCGAGATGGAAAGCCTCAGAAACCTGGTTGCTTACGTTCCCCAAGAGCCTTTGCTTTTCGGCGGCAGCGTGAAGGATAACGTTCTTTTCGCAGTGGGGGAAGCTCCGGATGAAGAATACCAAAAAGCTGTTGCCACATCGCAACTTGCCAACGAAATTGAGTCTTTCCCCGATAAAGACGCCACAAAAGTTGGCAATAGGGGCTTGAGCGTTTCGGGCGGACAAAAACAGCGGATCACCATTGCCCGGGCTTTGATAAAAAAACCGCAACTGCTGATTCTGGACGATATCACAGCCAGTTTGGACGCTGAGAACGAAGAGAAGCTATGGCAGAGCATCGACGCCAATTATCCGGGGATAGCGGCGATCGTGATTTCACACCGTTTATCCACCCTGCATTATGTGAATAGCGTTCTCTATATCGACAGCCAGGGAGAAAGCCACAAAGGAACTCACGACGAACTGGTGTTTCAGAATAAAGAATACCACGACTTCCTGCATGAGCATCTGGCAAAGTAAGCTAATCTTTGATTCTGTCCCCTGTTCCTTAATCACTCTTAACTATATCATACCGGAGTCATACCGGATGAGCATGCGGTATGACTCCGGTATGATGGCGGATTATTCTCTTGTGAAGTCAATCTGGGCTAGTATCAGATTTGATTTGACATTTGCATACCTTTTCAAAAAAGTGGCTGCACCGATTACTTAGGAGTAATGTATGTCCCGAAACCTGCTTGTGGTATTGCTGTGTGTGCTGGTAGCGACCTGTTTTGCCGACGAATTGGAAGACAAGATGAAACAACTGCGAGATGTTCAGAGGCAGTTGGAAAGTGCAGAACAGAAAGCCAAACAGACCGCATCCAAGAAAAAGCAGACAGAAAGTGATATCCAGCGGACTTCATCGTTGAAAAAGCGAACCGAAGCAAACCTGCAAAAATTGAAGAAAGATGAGCGGGTCGCCCAGGATTCCCTGCAATCAGTTTCCCAAAGGCTGGCTGTTGCTGAGATGCGCTTGTCTGATTTGCACCGGGAACAGAATACCGAATTGGACATGCTTTTGCGGGTTGACCGTTCATTCAAGAAGCAGCAGATCAACCATCGTGATCATCGCTACCTGAAATCCTTTATCGAAGGTAGCCGCAGAAAAATAGATATTCTGTCTGGATACAAAATATCACTTACCCAGGCTCAGGAACTGCATCGCAACGAGGCTATCAAAGTAAGCCGAAACGTAAAGCAGGAAAGCAACAAGAAAAATCAATACGATAAGCAAATAAAGAACCTGGCCTCTCAAAGCAAGAAGCTGACTGACGAGCAGAAAAAACTCCAAGCCCAAGTGGAAAAGCTGAAGAAAGACAGCGCCAGTCTGGAAGGGCTGATCGCCCAACTGATGAAGCAACAAGGAAAAGAGCCTTCCAGCTATCAATTTACCGGCAAAAAGATCGCCTGGCCTGTGCGTGGCAAGATTATACGCAGTTATGGTCAGGAAACCCGTAGCTATGGAACAAGCGTGGTAAGCAACGGAATCGACATTGCCGTGAAAGAAGGCACCAGCGTTGTTGCCGCAGACGACGGAGAGGTTATTTTCTCAGACCGCTATGGTGGACAGGGGAAAATGATCATCATAGACCATAAAAATGGATTCTTTACCCTTTACGCTTACAACAGCGAATTGCTGGTAGGCCGCGGGGCAAAGGTAAAGAAGGGGCAAACCATCGCCAAAAGCGGCATGACCGGCTCAGCCAGCGAAGCTTCGCTGCATTTTGAGCTGAGAAAAGACGGTAAGGCGATAAACCCTATGCCATATCTGAATTAATGGGAGTATTACGGAGTTAGGATGAAACTTTTGAAAGATCCCAGTCCTCGGAAACTGGAAAGCTTTTTGGTAAAGAATCCTCTGAATGAGGCAAGTATTTTACACTGGACTGGCTCGATGTGGGGGATAGGCTGCCGGCTTTCTTCCTTGACGGCCATTGCCAGGATATCAAAACTGAAGCAGCGTCCTGAAAAGCAAGGTTTCATAGCTTTGATCCCAGATGCCAGTGTACTTGATCAGGATATGCTTCCTGCTGCCCTAAAGCCGCTTTTGGCGCAGTATTGGCCAGGAAATCTGAGTGTGGTTTTCAATTACCCTGACCCGCAGTTCAGCCATATAGCCATCGAGGGTAAAGTTGCTTTCCGGGTTCCTCAAGACCCTATGCTTAGGGCTTTTATTTCTCTATTGGGGGAACCGCTGATCTCCACCTCCGTGAATATATCGGGATTGCTGCCAGAAGAAGATCAGGATAGAATCCTTAAAAACTTTGGGTCCTGGTTCGATGTGGCGTTACTACCTTCTGCCAAGGTGACTAAGGCAACCAAAGAGCATTCAACTCTGGTGGAATACATAAAAGCAAACGAGGCTAAAAGCAGCTCACATCAGGATGAATTGAAATGTCTGCGCGAAGGCTCAGTTCCCTTTTATGAGGTAAAGCAATCCTTTCATCTGCCTACCGTGATGTTCGTTTGCACTGCCAATATCTGTCGCAGCCCGATCGCCGAGAAGCTCTTCCGGGAAAAAGTGGCAGCTGATGGTCTGGCTTTAGCCAGCGACTCATGCGGTTTGATCGAAGGCGGACACATGATTTCTCTGAACTCTCTTCAATTGCTTTTGGAGCGGGGCATTACTGAAGCCCAG
>Ga0302252_1001031_pt1 | contig 18232 bp, 16 predicted proteins | sample AAG_RA_Leu_MG_FD_193511 | JGI IMG/M metagenome (GOLD analysis project Ga0302252, IMG submission 193511) | Enriched activated sludge microbial communities from anaerobic digester in WTTP, New Holstein, Wisconsin, United States - AAG_RA_Leu | ecosystem: Engineered > Bioreactor > Anaerobic >...
AAGTAGTCCCTTGGTTGATCGGGCTGGCACTTGGATTTGCGATGACAATCGGCCTCTTTTTCGGTTACTACCCGGCGCGCAAGGCCGCCCATTCCAATCCGATTGATGCCCTGCGTTTTGAATAGAGGAATTCGGTAGGCCCTGTCGAAAAGAATTATGAACAACATATTTTCTCCGAGCTCATCCGCCTGCAGACGAAGGTCATGGCGCTGAGCCGATAGGGTGCAGCTGGAAACGGCGGCGCCTCCTGTTTTGGAAAGGAGAGTGATACCACACTGTCGACCGGATAGTGGGAGCCTTCCTGCTTTCCGGTGTTTTGTTTTTGAAGAACGAAACGGAAAGGATGATCGGAACATGCAAAGCAACCGAAATCGGTTTCAGGCCATGACCCTGCTGCTCCTGCTCTGCTGTCTGGGAGGGCTGATTTTGAGCGGATGCAGCGAAACCCAGCCGACCGCCGAAACAAAACCAATGACCCAAATCTTTATGGCTTCCACGATTGGGCCGGTTGACGCCGGGATTGTGGCCGCACTGGAAAATGCCTATGAGCAAAAGACCGGTGTCCGGGTCCGGCATGTCGGTGCAGGCACGGGCGAAGCGATCCGGATCGGGCAGACCGGGCAGGTCGATCTGGTGTTGGTCCATGCCAAGGCGCTGGAGGAGAAGTTCGTAGCTGACGGCTATGGTACCAAACGGATTGACTTCATGTACAATGATTTCGTCATAATGGGGCCGGCCGAAGACCCGGCGAAGATCAAAGGGGAAAAGTCAGCAGTCGAAGCACTGAAGAAAATCGCAGCGGCCAAGGCGTTGTTCATCAGCCGGGGGGACAATTCCGGCACCAACGTCAAAGAATTGGAACTGTGGCAAGCGGCCGGGATCAAGCCGGAGGGCGATTGGTACCGGATTTATGAAAAAGGCGCGACCGGGAATGCGCCTACGCTGATCTATACCGATGAGCAAAAAGGCTATACGGTTATGGACCGGGCGACCTATATAACTATCAAGGATAAAATTAAATTGGAAGTATTGGTCGAAAACGACGAGTTGCTGCTCAATTACATTACCCTGATCCCGGTCAATCCCCAGAAATTCCCGGCGGTGAAAGCCGAGGCGGTCAATGATTTTGTCAATTGGCTGACTTCGAGCGAAGCGCAAAAGATCGTAAAAGACTTTGGCAAGGATAAATACGGTCAGCCGCTGTTCTTCCCCAACTCGCCGGAAGGAAAAAAACTGCCGTAAGCGGACTGCACAATTTCAGAGTTGGATCAAGCCGGGCCTTGTCGCCCGGCTTTTTTCTGGATAAGCTGAAAATAGAGAACAGTAGCAGGAGGACGCATGGCAGGCAACCGCAACGAAATCTGGCGCCGATTGGGCGGAGTAGTGCTGTTCTGTCTGGCGGTGGGGCTGGCTTATTTTGTTCCGGAGATCCCCTTTTATTCGGTTCGACCGGTGGATTTCCAGGAGGAGCAAGCCGACCTGGCTCGCGGCTATATGGGCATGGGCGTACTGACCGAAGACGAACGCCGATTGGCGCGGCTGCCGCTGGAGCAGTTTGTGGCGGAAGTGATCACCGGCCGGAATGTGGTGGTCGCTGGAGAACAGTGGCAACGATTCTATACCGGAGTGGCGGCCACCCTCGGCGGCAGCCCTCCCGACCGGGACTGGAGCCGCCGGGCGGGTGAATACGGCGGTCGGGTCTTCTTTCGGGGGGGCGAGCCGGACATTCGGGGATTGGAGCCGGCCTGGCAGAACGTCAGGCCGGGGGAGGAGTATTTTCTGCGCCTGCCCGGGAAGCCGGAACGCTGGCTGGCGGTCTGGACCTATCGGCTGGATGAGAGCGACTTCGGATTTGGGAGCGTAGCCACGCCGGTGCCGGCGGCAGTACTCTATCCTTACCGGGTTTGGAGCTGGGGACTGCTGGCTACGGCCGCTTTGCTTTACCTGCTCCTGCCCTGGCCGCAGCGGCGGCCGGAGCTGATCGCCTACGCTCGCTGGCGGCTGCTGCTGGGGGATCTGCTGGGATATCTGCTGGGGGGCATGTTCTTCACCATGCCTTTTTTCATCATTGCCAACACCCGGATGGTTTTGTATCCGTATGGATTTTTCGCAGCAATTTTCTGGCTGCTGGCTGCTTTGGGAGGATTGGCGCTCGCGTTCAACGGCTGGTATGCGGGGTTGCAGTGGGAACTGCTGCCGGACCGGCTGCGGCGTTTCACCTGGTGGCGGGTGGAAGAATATCCGTTTGCGGAGATGCTCCGGATCGAACCCTGCACCTGGCAGCCCCCGCGCTGGCTGAAAGGGCTGGCGTGGGGAAGCGCGATCCTCAGCCGCCGGCCGCAGGCGGCCGGGACCGCCCTGATTCTCAGCGGCACCGAGTACCAGGGGATGCGGATTGTCAACCGCGACGGCCGAACGCTGGACTTCTGGCTGACCGATCAACTGGGCGGAATTACCATGCCCGGCTGGGAGCGAATCCCGGCGGCGCTGGAACGGGCCGGGGTGCCGCTGGCGGACCGCTCAGCCGCAACGGAGCATCGAACCTGGCAATGAGGGAGGAAAAACCACCGGACTGCAGAAAGGATATAGATCAGCCGCATCCCGGGTTGGGGGAAAATGGCGGGACGCCAGCGTCGTAGGCTCGCTGGACGGCGGAGAATAAGCGGCGAATGACGAACAGGGGCAGATGAAGGAGGGGAGCATATGAAGTGGCAAGGACGGCGAAGCAGCGAAAACGTGGAGGACCAGCGGGGACGTTCTACTAAAGGCATTGTCGGCGGAGGTATCGGCACCATCATTATCCTGCTGCTGGTGGTATTGCTGGGCGGCAACCCTTCGGACGTCATCAACAACCCGCAGTTGAGCAGCCAAACTAATTCATCTTCATCTTCCTATGTGGAAACCGCGGAAGAAAAAGAACTGGCCCAATTTGTCTCGGTCGTGCTGGCGGAGACAGAAGATGTCTGGACCGACCTGCTGGCTAAGGAAAAAATTAAATATGTATATCCCAAATTGGTGCTGTTCAGCGGCAGCGTCGAGTCAGCCTGCGGGCAGGCCGGATCTTCAACCGGCCCCTTCTACTGTCCGGGGGATGAGAAAGTCTACATCGATTTGAGTTTTTACCAGGAGCTGCAGAATCGATTCAAAGCCCCCGGCGATTTCGCCATGGCCTATGTGATTGCCCATGAAGTCGGCCACCATGTGCAGAACATTTTGGGCACCAGTGATCAAGTGATGGCAATGCGCACCAAATTGAGCGAGAAGGAATACAATCGCTATCTGGTGCGGCTGGAGCTGCAGGCCGACTATTATGCCGGCGTCTGGGCCCACTATGCTGACCGGATGAACATCCTGGAGGCGGGCGATCTGGAGGAGGCGCTGACCGCCGCCAGCGCGGTCGGCGACGACCGCATCCAGAAAAAAGCCTACGGCCGGGTGGTGCCGGACAGCTTTACCCACGGTACTTCCGAGCAGCGGACCCGCTGGTTCAACAAAGGCTTTGTTTCCGGGACCATTAGCGGTGGCGACACCTTCAGCGTCCGGGATCAGGATCTGTAGGCAGCAGCCGGCGTGCGGTTTGATAAGCCTTCGGATTTGAAAGGCTCTTTGGGAAGGACGATATACATGCAGTTTTCACACAATAGACGGAATCCTAAAATTGACAAAGAAACCTGCTTAAGGGTGCAAGAAGATACCGAGTTATTGAAATTCTTGCTGTCAGAGCTATCCGGAAAAGGGCGTAACCATATCAAGTCTTTGCTTTTTCATGGCCAGATTTCGGTTGATAATGAAACCGTTGTGCAGTTTAATCACCGGTTGGAAACGGGTCAAAAGGTGGTAGTCAATTGGAACAAGGGCAGCTCGCTAACGGGCTTAAAGATCCTTTTTGAAGATGAATATCTCGTAGCGGTGGAGAAGGAAGCGGGGCTGTTATCCATTGCTACCGATCGGGAAAAAGAACTGACTGCTTACAGTCTGCTGAGTGAGTATATGAAAGCAGCGAATCCCAAGAATAGGATATTTATTGTACATCGCCTGGATAAAGAGACATCCGGAGTAATGGTGTTTGCAAAAAGCAAGGAGATTCAGCAATTGTTGCAAAACTCATGGAAAGCGGTCGTCACCGAGCGTATCTATGCCGCAGTTGTGGAGGGATCCTTAAATAAAGAGCAGGGCACTATTACTTCCTGGCTGAAAGAAAGCAAAACGCTGCTCATGTATTCCAGTAGGACGGCGAACGATGGTCAAAAAGCAGTCACTCATTATCAGGTACTGAAAAAGAACAACAAGTATTCGTTACTGGAAGTAAAATTGGAAACAGGGCGAAAAAATCAAATTCGGGTGCACATGCAAGACCTGGGACATTGTGTTATCGGTGACAAGAAATATGGTTCGAGCATGAATCCGATTAAACGGTTAGGACTGCATGCGATAGTTCTCGCCTTCAAGCACCCCAAGACAGATGAAATTATTCGTTGCGAAACCCAAATCCCAAAAGAATTCCAAAGTCTTTTCGCTTGATAAAATCAGGTGCTTTGCAATGATGCCGCGGTTTGACAGGCCTACTGATTTGGGGTAGGATAGCCATGAAAATGAGCGTCCCATTTATGCGCCCGTAGCTCAGCAGGATAGAGCAGCGGTTTCCTAAACCATTACCATAGCCTAAACCTCGGAAACCTTGGCAATAAAGGATAACATCAGCCGTTGGTCTGCTCAGGACTAACGGTTTCTTGTTTTTTGTGGGTGCCTATATCATTCTTTCTCCTAGGGATGAGTTCCTTCGAAACATATCTACTTGACATGAGAATGTTTTTCTTTAAACCGCAACATACGTTTTCGGTCCGAACATGCTCTACAAAGCTTCTTGGAACGTCTTTGCATGAACTCAAATTCGCCACAATCTGGACAAATAATGTAATTTTCCTTTCCTGCTATTCGTGCAGCCATTAAGTGCCAAAGAGTGGCGCGAAGGTTCCGTTTCTTTAGGTCAAATACCCATCGAGTAACAACTGATTCATCCGGACCATTGTCTTCAACGGTGAAACTAAAATTCATAGAGCAAGAGTCCTGAAGGTTACTAGCAACGATTTGACTGATAACCATCCGAGCAGCACTAAAGTAATCACAGGGGTTAATGGTCATTTCTTGGTCAAAACGATTAAGCTGCTTGTCCCCATACCCAATCCAATAAAAACCCTTCAATATACCATGCTTGTCCCAAGAGAAATGATGTTTCAGGTGTAAAGGATCGTTTTCATACTCTGCTTTTTTCAAGTCTTGATAGAGCGTTTCAATCATGGCTATGATTTTGATTGTCTTTTTCCAGGTATCAAATTTTTCTCCAACTAACCACTCGCCGTTCTCGTAAAGCGCCAAAGGCTCGATCTCTCCGAGAGGACCATGCTTATCGGCAAATCGGATAATCTGGATTTTCAATTCCTCAACTTCATATTTAGCCAATTTGAGGAAATCGATGAGCGCTGTTGACGAAATTTTGGATAGGGTACTATGACTCAGTATTCCTCTGGAATAAGCAAGAAACTCGTATTTACTACTGGTCTCATTAGATACTTGAATGAAGGAGGTTTCATCTACCAATATCGGTTCCCCTTCTGGATACATGTAAGCTGCTTCGACCCAGTTATACTGTTGTTTCTCAGACATGAAAATTCCCCTCAATAGCCTAACGGATAAAAAACGCATAACCCATGTTCATTATACCGCGAAAGTATTCTAATAATGGAAGAAAAATAAGTACCAAAATGAGAGAAAAATTCAATGCGAGCATACAAACTGTCAGAAAAGGATTTGGAGGCGAGGAGAAAATGGCAACGTGAGTGGAATGCAAAAAACCCTGAAAAGGGCCAAGAGTACAAGCGAAGGTATTTAGAAAAGTAGAGAAGACCCGTCCACGTCAAAAATTAAATACCATTTAACTCCAAAAAATGAAATTGACCGAATCGCAGATGCTACAGGGGATACTGAAGGCCATTGTCTTTGATTGGAGGGTGACTCCGAATGAATGAAAGACCAATTTTAAGCATATTTCCGCAAAATGAGGTGGACCTGTTACGGTGAGCCGGGGCAGAGCATGAATATAAAATTGCTGCAATTTAGAAGGGAGGTGGTGAGATAGATGAAAAACGATGGTGAAACTGGGAAAAACGTCCTAACACCGGAAGCGGCCGAACTTCGCCGCAGATATCGCCGGGACTGGACAAGACACAATCGAGAGAAGGTCAAGGTTTACAATGTTAATTACTGGAACCGAAAAGCCGTCCAACAGAATGATGAACAACGCGATTGGGAGGATTTGTAATGAGAATGCACGAAAACGCCCGCACCACCGCAAATGGTGCAGGCGTGAACAGCTGGGAAACGTACTCTTTCCCGAATAACGATTCCCTTGATTCATTGTACCAGAGGGGAATTCGATTTGACAAAAAATTACCATTATATGGGCAACATTGCGTCGCTTGCCCGCAAGGATATGAGATTGGGGGCGAAGCATGATGACAAACTTACCCAATGAAGCGTCGTTTCTGGCCGAGAACGGCTTTCTCTTATTTCCAATTCATGGCATTAATGATGGCCGATGCACTTGCGGATCTCGCAAATGCTCTTCGCCGGGCAAACACCCGCGAATTTCAAGCTGGCAGACCGAAGCCACGAACGACACGCATCGGTTGAACTCTTGGTGCCAAACGTGGCCCGGATGTAACTGGGCCGTTACTACCGGCGGAGAGAGCGGACTCCTTATTCTTGACGTTGACGGTCCGGAAGGAGTCGAGTCACTGCGCAAGCTGGAGGAAGAGCACGATTCGCTTCCGGCAACTTGGACGGTGAAGACCGGAAGAGGCGTCCATTTCTACTACAAAACTGAAGATCCGGTGCGGACTTTTACCGGATTCCGCGAAAAATTGGATGTCAAAAGTTCTGGCGGTTATGTCATTACACCGCCATCGGTCCACGCCAGCGGGCGCATTTATGAGTGGGATCCTGGCGCTAACCCGGAGACTATCGAAATTGCACCTGCTCCGGAATGGCTATTGGAGCAGCTAAAACAACGACCTGATATTTCCGATTCAAGTATTCCCGAGATGATTTCGGAAGGCAGCAGGAATAAACATCTGACAAGTGTTGCCGGAGCATTGCGTCGAAAGGGTTCAACTCCGGAAGTGATCTTACAAACGTTGCTGGCAGAAAACAAGACGCGATGCACTCCCCCCATAAGCGAGGAAGAGGTGGAAAAAATCGCGTTCAGCGTCAGCCGCTATCGCGCGTCTGAAAAATCTTCATTTGAAATCAGCGATTTGAATAATGCCGAACGTTTCGCCGCATTGCACCATAAAACCCTCAAGTATTGTTCGCCATGGAAAAAATGGCTTTGCTGGAATGGTATGAAATGGGAAATCGGCAACGATTCTGCAGTTTATTCACTGGTGAAAGACGTCATCCAGAGCATCCTTAGTGAAGCCGAGCAAGTTACTGACTCGAAATCGAGAAGCGCGCTCCTCAAACAAGCCAAACAGCTCAAATCCAAAAACCGGATTAACGCCATTCTTGCTCTCGCTAAGTTGGAGCCTACGTTGCAGGTGAAACCCGAAGAATTGGATGAAAATCCCTGGCTATTAAATTGCCACAACGTGATTGTCGATCTGCGGAGCGGTAAGGCGATAGCGCATGATCCGGCTTATCTGATGACGAAAAATACAAATGTTTCCTTTGATCCCGCTGCTCAGTGCCCGAACTGGATCGAATTCCTTCATGAGATCATGCTCGGCGACAAAGAAATGGTCAATTTCTTGCAACGGGCAGCTGGTTATTCTATGACCGGAAACACAGACGAGCGGTGCATGCTAATTCTCCATGGTAGCGGCCGGAATGGCAAGTCCACGTTTTTGGATGTGCTCGCAACACTAGCTTCTGAATACGGCAGCCGAGCTCCGGTCGACACGTTGATCGCCCACAAACAAACCGGTGGAATTAACAATGACCTGGCAAAGATCAGCGGTTCGCGATTCGTTCACGCGTCGGAATCAGAGGAGAACCGACAGCTTGCCGAAGCCAGGATCAAGGAAATGACTGGTCAGGATGTTTTGACAGCTCGGTTTCTCTTCTCCGAATTTTTCGACTTTATACCGCGATTCAAAATCTGGTTGGCAACAAATCACCGGCCCCGTATCAAAGGAACGGACGACGCAATCTGGGATCGCATACGGCTGGTGCCTTTTGACTTCCGGGTGCCTGATGACAAAAAAATAGCCTCCTCTGAACTGAAGGGCAAGCTCCTTGCTGAAGCCTCCGGCATATTAAATTGGATCATTGATGGCTGTTTGCAATGGCAAAGTCAGGGACTGAAGCCACCGTTAAAGATCCAACAGGCGAATTTTGAATACCGTGAGGAGCAAGATGTGCTGTCAGCTTTTTTAAATGAATGCATGGAAACGAAACCCGGACTCAAGGTCCAAATATCAGTTGTTTTCGATTGTTATGCGAACTGGTGTCAAAGAAATGGCGAAGAACCAATAAAAAGTCGCCATTTCGGAAATCAGTTGCGGTTGAGGAATTATGATGTCAGACCCGGGAACGGCAATAAGACGTTTGTTTTCGACATCGGGTTAGTTGGGCGTCATGATGAAGAAACGAATTCAGCGGTTGAATTCACGGCAATGACAGATGATGATTTTGAATCGCTTTTTGATGAGAAAAAATGTTAGCCTTGTTAGCTTTGTTAGGCAAGTTAGCCAACAGACAGTACCTTTTATATTTAATGATTTTTTAGTGAAATTAAATTTTTTTAATTCGGATTCTAGCTTAACTAACTAACTTATCCTAATTTTTGCCAACTCGGTCGTAGGTCGCTCATTGATCTGAGATCTCAAGGGACAAACAAAATCCCTTGAGATCCAGACCACCTTGTTCTCTAAAACATGAAAAAAGGCTATAACAAACTTTTAACTGGCAGGTGAAGCATTTATGGGATTCCAGATGGAGGACTCTCCTCCGCTCCTTCCCCCAAGCAACCTAAGTCCACAAAGCCAGATTATTTGGCATCGAGTGGCAAAGACACGGATTAAAACCGCTTCAAGACTGGCATTATTTGAGCAGGCTTTATATGCTATCGATCGGGCCGAAGAAGCTCGACGGCAATTGGAAAACGAACCATTGGTTGTCGGAACGAATGCTACGGGAGCAAAACGATTAAATCCGCTGGCCAAACTCGAGGTCGCAAGCAGAGCGCTTGTTGCTCGCATTTGGCAGCAGCTTGGGCTCGACAAGAGAGAGTTGGGTGAACTCAACATTTTCAGCACAGTTGAGCCTTCTAAAAAGGAAGTTGGTACGAATCCATAAGAGCAGTTTGGGGCTCGTTGTTCAGCATATGCCCGAACTTGCCAGCATTTCTCCGATTTAACGGTGTCGTCAATAGCGGCAATTGAATTAAAGAACCTCGTGAGCGGCCTGATGAAGGAGGACAAGTCCAACATCGGCCGCTCACTTTTACCTGTTTGCAATAGTTTTAATTTCGCACGAACAGCCCTCCGCCGGAGGCATTGCGTTTCCAACCTTCCGGTTCAAGGATCTTCTCCAGTTCCTCCCAAAGCCTTTTTACTCTGGTGGTATGTGTTTGCCGTTTTGCCTCTCGTGGTAAAACATCAGCGGCTTTAACTACAACCTAATTGCTTGATTTCCATCTGAGTCTAGGATCAGCATGATCTTCGTTAAAAATAGCCCCTGCTACCTCTTGTGCCAACTTTACAACATTAATTCTTTTGGCCATTTTTTCAATTTGCCGATAACCACCCTTCCAAACGGCTGCCGTCCGTTTTTCAAGGTCGACCTCGCAGCCATGCATGCTCGCACGCGACGAACCCATCTTGAGTGCTCCGTGCCGTTCAATAGAGAATGATAAAACCAGCTTTATCCAGCAAGGCTTCTCTATTCTATCTCGCAGCTTGTAACTTCTCATTCCTTCATCATCGCTTCCAGTCAAATCATCCCATACCTCGGCTAAACGGCTTTCTAATTCGGGCTTGACGTATTCAGGGATGCTACCATTTGTATCTAACTGGATCCCGTCTAACCAATCCTCCAGTTCTTTAACCGGATCTACGGAGGACATGCTTTAGCTTCCCCCCTTCATGCTTCGGGTCCTCTCCTGCATTAGCACTTCGAACCGCCCGACTTGTTACTTTATTGTACATTGTTAATGCCTACTTCTGCCAGTTGCACCCAGCGATTTTCAGCGCTGAGCTTCCCAGAAAAGGGAAGGATGAAATCGTCGTTGGTCAGTTGGGGACTGAGCTTTCGATACATCTACTCAGCCTCCATGTGCACGGTTCTTGTAAGGTAATTGCGTGTTTTCATGCACATGACTTCCACAAAAACAGTTGGAATCCCTTGTCGTTTCAGGCTTATTTTGTAGTTTTAGCAAGCCCTATGTAGTCTTCGTACTCGTTTTGGAGGTATGCAACTGGCCAAGATCATACCGTGAGATGAAATCGAAAAAGAATATGCGTTCATGTTCCCCAGCGATCGGGGGAACGTAGCCAAACCGGTGCGCATGGCCCTCGGCTCGTTACTCATCCAGGCCCGCTGCGGCTACACTGACCGGGAAACGGTACAACAGATCCCCGAGAACCCCTACCTGCAATACTTCATCGGATTGAAGGAATATCAGTTGATTAAAACCTTCACCCCAAGGATCGGTTTGAGCACATGCCGAAACAGCAACGACGAAAACCAGCGAAGCGACCGGGGAAAAAAACCGGCTCCCAACCAAGGAATTTTATTGCTGGATGTAACATGTTCCAGGAAGCTGCTGAAAAAACGTAATCGCAATCAAAACGAAAAAGGGAATTAAAATCAAAAGAAGAATACTTAATTACGGCAAAACAGTATGTACGACAGGGGGATTGGGACATGAAGCAAAACCATATTTTTTCTGCGCTGGAACTTAAAATGCCCGACATGCTGGCATGGGCTATCGCAGAAGGAAACGACGTAAATGAGCAAAGAGAAGATGGTGCAACACCGCTTCTACTGGCTGTTTCATGGAAACAGGCATGGAGTGTCCGGATGTTGCTGGAAAATGGGGCAGATCCTGACTTGGGTGAAAATGGATTTTCACCGCTTATGATTGCAGCTCAAGAAAACGCTGTTGAAATTGCGTCAATCTTAGCGGAAAAGGCCAACGTGAATTTTAAAGGTAAATATGGACTGACCTCTCTAATGGTGGCTGCTCGCGATGGAAATAACGAAATTGTTCGGATCCTGCTTGAAAAAGGCGCAGATCCTTCGATCCAAACAGACCAGGGATCTACTGCTTTAGATATGGCTAGACACTTCAATCAAGTTGAAACAGCAACGTTGCTTGAAGTTAAGCTCCCTCCAGGACTATCCAGTTACTTTTCTGTTTACCATATAAAAACTCCTTAATGATCAGAGATGCAAACGGTTACCAAACAGGATCGGCAATTGGGAGAGAAGCAATCCCTAGTTTGGGATCTTCATCATCCATCGGTGGGAGCCATTTTGAGTGATCAGGTAGAGAATTTTAACACGGTATACCTTATGGGCAAAAATGCCAAACAGCCCCAGAAAATGAGATGATGAATTCAAAAGACGAACTGTGCGATTGAGTTAGAGCAGTGAACGCTCAATCAAGGCCACAGCCGAGAGCCTGGGGATCAATACCTATATGCCCCATCGCTGGCGGAACCAATACACACCCGACGGCGACAAAATATGGAACAAAAACGATGGCGGCTGCCGGCAGGAGTTATTTTCTATAGTGATCGCGGCAGCCAATATACCGCCAAAGAGATTATGAAACAAATCGCTGGTTATGGCTGGCGGCAAAGCTTCTCGAGGATTGGCAAACCAGGCGACAATTCCTGGAGCGAAAGCTTCTTTGCCATCTTGAAAAAGGAAATCATCCACTGGAGATGTTACCCAAATCGTGAGCAGGCCCGGCAAGCTGTCTTTGCATACATCGAAGTTTTCTACAACCGCCGGAGAGCACAAAAAACTGGGTTATTTCAGCCCAGTCCAATACCTCAAACAGTGGCAGCAGAGCCAGCTGCAGACTATAACTAAGCATATTGTCCGGAAAATTGTTGACGATCCTGTCAGCGATTCTTGACAAAGCCATCATTGGAGGGTGATCCGTGACTACCACAACCTTTGACAGTACCAAGGAGTATTTGTTCAAACTGCTACGAGATATACAGGATGGTAAAACCCAACTTCCCGACTTCCAGCGAGGATGGGTATGGGATGACGATCATATAAAGAGCATCCTGGCCAGTGTGTCGCTCTCCTACCCCATCGGGGCGGTTATGATGATGCAGACTGGTAACGCCGATGTCCGTTTCAAGACCCGACTAATTGAAGGGGTTGAGAATCCTAATCCGCCTAATCCCGACCAGTTAATACTTGATGGGCAGCAGCGTTTGACCTCCTTGTTCCAGGCTATATTTTCTGGGAAACCAGTCGCTACCAAGGATAGCCGTAATGCAGCCATCAAACGGTGGTACTACATAGATATAGACATGGCTCTCGACCCTTACGCAGATCGTGAAGACGCTATCCTTTCAGTACCAGAAGATAAGAAACGGCGTGATCTATGGGGCAACATCATCATGGACTACTCCACTCCCGAGAAAGAGTACGAAGCGAAAATTTTTCCACTAGCCATTATTCAGGACTACTTTGAATGGAAGACTGGGCATGATGAGTACTGTGACTATGATAAGGTCAAGCTTATGCGGTTCAACCGGTTTGAGAAGGATATCATAAAGCGGTTTGAGCAGTACCAGGTGCCAGTAATAACCCTTGGTAAAGAGACCCCCAAGGAGGCGGTCTGTCAGGTCTTTGAGAAGGTTAATACTGGCGGTGTATCCCTGACGGTATTTGAGCTCCTCACGGCCACATACGCGGCGGAGAATTATCAACTTAGGGATGACTGGGCAAAGCGCCAAACTGAATTTAATAAGCATCGGGTGCTCAAGAATATTGAAAACACTGACTTCCTCCAAGCGGTCTCACTTTTAGCAACCTTCCATCGTAAAACCACCCTGTCAGATAGCGCAGTTAGTTGTAAGCGTAAAGACATTTTGCGGCTCTCTCTTGATGACTATATGACCTGGGCTGATACCGCAACAGAAGGTTTTCTAAAGGGAGCCAAGTTTATGCATAGTCAAATGATATTTGACAGCAGGGATCTTCCTTACCGAACACAGCTCGTACCACTGGCGGCAACACTGGGCTATCTTAAGGACGAAGCCGATAATGCTGGCGCGAAGATGAAAATAGCACGCTGGTACTGGTGCGGTGTATTGGGTGAGCTATACGGCGGTGCGGTTGAGACCCGTTTTGCCAAAGATTTCCCTGAGATGGTTGGATGGATTAAAGGCGGTTCTGAACCGACGACTATTGGCGATGCTAATTTTGCACCGGCAAGACTACTTACGCTACGAACCAGAAATAGTGCAGCATACAAGGGTATCTCAGCCCTTCTTATGAGAGAGGGTGGGCAGGATTTCCGGAGTGGGGATACTATCAATTTGCAGGTGTATTTTGATGACAGTTTGGATATACATCATATCTTTCCTAAGGATTACTGCGGCAAGATTAACGTTGATCAGGACCGCTGCAACTGTATTGTCAACAAAACACCCCTGTCAGCCAAGACCAATCGTATGATCGGAGGTAATTCCCCCCGTACTTATTTGGAACGTTTGCAGAAGAGCGCTGGCATAGATGTTGGAAGGATGGATCAGATTCTAAGATCACATCTCATTGATCCAGATGCTATTAGAACAGATGATTTTGATAGTTTCTTTAACTCCCGCAAGAACGCCCTTCTTGATTGTATTGAGAAAGCTATGGGCAAACCTGTTGCGAGAGATATGGTTCAAGCTGTTGAGGTAATAGTAGAAACGGATGATAACGGTGATGCGCTGGAATAGTGGAGGAATAACACTGCTAAATCGTTGTTAAGCGAGGGTAATAATGAGCTTTGAAAATATAGCTAGGTTCCGTGCGAGAAATTCGAACAGTTTGATCAGAGAGAATCAAGTGAGGCAATGAAAAAATACCAAAAAGACCCAGAAAATGCGGCGAGGAATTCAAAAGACGAGCTGTGCGACTGAGTTGCAACTGTGCTTCCCTGAGCAATGCCAAATGCGAGAGCATTGAGATACAAATGTCTGTATTTCTCGTTTCATTTCTGTTTTGTTTCGCAATTATGAAGATGATTCTCTTCATGCAGAGCTTGTTGATGTGGTGTAGGGGGTGATGATTTAAGTGCTGAATTCCTTGAAGGAGATTGAAGTAGTTGTTAGGAAGTTCATGGCTGGCAATCCTACTTTGATGAAAGAGATATGACCTTACCCGTGTTTGATGGACACACAGAATACCCCTAAAATAAAAACGGGAGGTATTCAAATGGCACAGGCAAGGTATGATCGTGAATTCAAAGAACTTGTGGTTCAAAGAATCTTAAACGGAGAAACCACAACCGCCGAGATGGCCAGGGAACTTGAACTCCATTACACGACAGTTCGAGACTGGGTCCGTCAGTACAAAAAAGATGGTCAAAACGCATTCCCCGGGAAAGGCCATCTTAAGCCTGATGACGAGGAAATCAGAAGGCTTCGCAAGGAGCTGGCCGACCTCAAAGAGGAAAATGCCATATTAAAAAAAGCGGCGGCCTACTTCGCGAAAAATCAGAAATAAAAAAGTTCGAATTCATTTATGAACATCGCTCCAAATTTCGGATTGCGAAGATGTGCGAGGCCTTAAAAGTATCCCGGAGCGGTTATTATGCTTCTGCTAAAAGACCATTAAGCAACCGCGCTAAAAGAAGAAAAGCGCTTTTAGAAACCATTAAAACGATATTCGAGAGTAACCACAAAATATATGGCGCTCCGCGAATAACTCAAGCGTTGCCCGAAGATCAGAAAGCTTGTAGAGGTACGGTTGCCAAGTTGATGCGAGAAAACGGCATCAGATCGAAGACTGTTAAAAAGTTCAAAGCGACCACCGATTCAAACCATTCTCTGCCGGTAGCAGAGAACATTCTAAATAGAGACTTTACAGCTACCCGGCGAAACGAGAAATGGGTATCAGATATTACATATATCTGGACCGAGGAAGGCTGGTTATACTTGGCAGCCCTGCTTGATCTCTATGACAGCTCAATTGTTGGCTGGTCCATGGATAAAAGGATGAAAACTGAGCTTGTTTCTTCTGCCTTGAAAAAGGCAATCCGCCGGACTAGAGCCGGAAAAGGACTTATTGTTCATTCGGATCGTGGCATCCAATATGCCAGCAAAGATTATCAAAAACTTCTAAAGAAAAATGACTTTATCTGCAGTATGAGCCGTAAAGGAAACTGCTATGACAACGCTCCCATGGAATCCTTCTGGGGCAAGCTTAAGACGGAATGGCTCTATGGGAAACGCTTCAAAACCAGAGAACAGGCTAAACAAGCCGTATTTGAATACATTGAACTATTTTACAACCGAAAAAGACTACACTCAGCAAATGGCTATATAGCGCCATTGAAACTGAAAGACGCAGCATAATCAAAAAAATCCGAGCAAGTAGTAGGAATTAGGTTTTCTTTGTGTCTACGGGTTCTGGGTAAGGTCAATAAAAGCCGCTGAGGATGCACATAAGGTTCAGGGGGATATATTTAGACTGGCTTTGCTGGTAGTTGGTAATGACGGTCAGATAGTCTCTCTTCCATTTGTGTTTGATTTTGAGGGAGCTTCTTCCTATTTGGATGCAAAAAATGGAAAAATGGTGCTTTCTGATGCTATGAAATCACTAGCGTCGAGGTCTATTGACTCTTCAAAGTTGGATGACTTTTGTGTTTCTTTGATGACCGAGTGTAGCTGTGAGAACATTTATGCGGCAAATAGTACGGAGATTCGGAGATGTCTAGCTGAAGTTTTACCGTCTGTTGCTAATCTTTATGATTACTCTATGAATCCTGAAAGGTCTTATGCAAGAGATGGGGCGTTTGCACAAGGGGCTCCGGCTTCAAGACCATATTCTGACTTCTTGATGGAGTTTTTTTAAATTCTATTCCGACTAGGGCTTTGATGGAGGCTGATGAACCATCCGCTAGTGAGTTAGAAGATCTGTTAAAGAATTCTTATAGACCTCCTTCTGTTGGGACTCTTTGTGTTACTTACGATACTATGGATCGTAAATATCGGATGTTTTATAATCCGAGATTTATCCTGTATGGGGCAATTAAGGATTTCATTGTAAATAGTAGTTCTTATGAATCCCTTGAGAAATGCTACTTTTATATGTGTCAGTTTTATCTGGCTCATGAAGCGATGCACGTTATGAGGGGTCATATTAGTCCTAATAATCATTTTTTGAAGGGTATTGACGGTCAGACTATTAACCTGTGGGGCGATGCGTTCATCAATATGTCTTTGGTGAAGGTATTGGGGAGCAATAGCAGGTTTGTGGTCAAGCCTACCTATCCGGCTGTCGGGATTACGTCTGAGCTTATCTTTAAGGGTAACTTGGCTGACGATCTGGTTGGTAAGGGTGCACAAGAAGTTTTTGAAAAAATCAATCCTATTTTTAAGCAGTTTATTGGTAAGGTCGCTAATGGATTTACTTTTAACTATTCCGGGAATTCTGGAGAGAAGCTTCCGGCAGGAAAGGCCATCGTCAAATACACTTTTCCAACGGAAAATTTATGCTCTTATTTTTCTGATGTTTCTGTCGATATGGTCAGGTTTGGAAATGGTGTTGGTAAGGCTCTGTTAAATGGCTCTATGACTTTGACTGACTATGATAAGGCTCGGCAGGAAGCTAATGATGATATTAAGAAGAACGCTCCTAAGCCTCAAAATCCGGGGGGAGAAGGACCTACAGTAGATCAGACTTTCCACCATAAGAATGCTCAGGTTGGGGATTATGTGAAGATCCCCGGGGTTGCTGGCAAGTGTGGAAAGATTGTTTCTATTGATCCAGTGACAAAGACGGCTGAGGTGGTTGAAGTCAAAGTCGTTTCGGTGGGGCAGTTGAAGGCTTCTGATCCTTCTCTTGCTTCGGTTCCGGCTGAAGTGGTGGCTATGGATCGTCTGGGATCGGCTCGTCCTCGTCGAAGTTCTGATTCTGGTGGTCAGATGATGGGTTTTGCCACAAACTATGGGATGAATTTTTCTCAAAATTCTTCTGACTGGCCATTTGCAATTTCTCCTGAAAAGGTACTTGTTCCTCAAGATACTGATACCACTTTGGGTACTTTTCCTGTTAAAAACCTTCGTGTCTGGGATTTCACACCTCCCCAACCACAGCAAGATGGTGGAGGCGGTGGTAGACACCATCAGGACGTAGATGACACTTATAATCCATATAAGAATGCTTCTTCCGGTGGTAATGCCAAGAGAGGTGCTACTGATGGGGATATTCCACAGGATGATGAGCACGATCAAGATGACGGTGGTGGAAATGATCAGGGCGGCGGTGGTAATCAGGAAGATCAAGACGGAGAAGACGGAAAAGACGGTAAAGACAACATTAACGATAAATTGATCGGTATTGGTGATGGTGGTTCCATAAATACTGACCTTATTGAGCAAATTATGGATAAGCTGAGTAAGGGAAGAGGTATCGGGGATAAAATGAAGGAAAAAGATGAGAGTGGTGAAACTGTCGGTAGTGGAAATATTTCAATCGCAAATGCTGATGAGGCAGGGAAAATGTCTCAGGCAGAGATAGATAGGATGGGACAGGAAGCTGGTAAGGTTGCTGATGCTATTAAGGACTCTTTGAGAAATGGCCGAGAGCTTAGTGATGCTGAGAAAGCGGTTTTGGCGGCGGCTGATGCTTTGAAGTATGTTCCGAAGTCTCCCCGGGAGCTTACTTGGCAACAAAAGCTCAAGAAGCAAATTCTGGATTGTATGAACAACAATCCTATTTGGTCTCCTAATACTCCTAACCGACGTATTGGCTGCACCATGGATCGAGGCGGGGTTACTGCTCAACTTGGCTCCGAGATTGAACTGCCGACGCTTGAACAGATTTTGCTGGCGATTGATACCTCTTCGTCGAAGGGTGCTGATCAGTTTGCTTTAGTCATCAATGAAATTTTTATGATGATGAAGTCAATGCAGACAATGATGGGTTATTCTATGCCGAACATTGAATATCATGTAATAGGCTGGAATGAAACCATTAAATATAAACGTTT
>Ga0302252_1001033_pt1 | contig 18202 bp, 17 predicted proteins | sample AAG_RA_Leu_MG_FD_193511 | JGI IMG/M metagenome (GOLD analysis project Ga0302252, IMG submission 193511) | Enriched activated sludge microbial communities from anaerobic digester in WTTP, New Holstein, Wisconsin, United States - AAG_RA_Leu | ecosystem: Engineered > Bioreactor > Anaerobic >...
CCCTCGGGACGCGGGAGCAGCACATCAGGAGGGAGCGGGCGACATCAAACATCTGCAGCAATGAGACCCTGCTCGCGATCTCGGCGGCGATCTACATGGCGCTGATGGGCAGGGCTGGACTGGAGGGGGTTTCGAAGGCGATCCTGTCCAGGACGAGGTATGCAGAGGACCGGCTCAGGTCGGCAGGCTTGGAGCCGCTCTTTGGCGGCATCAAGTTCAGGGAGCTGGCAGTCAAGGCGGGCGACCCGGACGCAGTTAACAGGGGGCTCGCCAGGCGCGGCTACTCCGGCGGCAGGAGGCTGAGGGGAGACTTCCCGACGCTGGAGAAGGGGCTGCTCTTCGCGTTCACGGAAGCGTGCAGCAGGGAGGAGCTCGACGGGTTCATAGAGGCGCTATCGGGCGCGGCGGGGGAGAAGGCATGACGGCGTTCAGGCAGGCATCATACGACGAGCCGCCGATCTTCTCGATGGGGAGCCCGGGCAGGACCGGGACGTCGGAGGTCTGGGTGGGCGGGGGCACGGACGGGATGCCCAAGGTCGCGCTCCCGAGGGAGGTCGCCAGGGAGGGGATCAGGCTGCCGGAGGTGTCGCAGGTGGAGGTCGTCAGGCACTACACCCGGCTCTCCCAGATGACATGGGGGATCGACACGGGGCCGTACCCACTGGGGTCGTGCACCATGAAGTACAACCCCAAGGTAAACGAGGACCTCGCATCGATGGACACAGTGCAGCAGATACATCCCCTGCAGGGGCTGGATGGCATCCAGGGCGCGCTCTCGCTGATGTACAGGCTCGAGAGGGCGCTCTCGGCGCTGACGGGTATGTCCAAGTTCACGCTCCAGCCGGCGGCGGGGGCGAACGGGGAGCTGACGGGGTGCCTCATGATGAGGAAGCACTTCGAGATCATCGGTAAGCCAAGGCCAGAGATGATAGTGCCGGACTCGGCCCACGGCACCAACCCCGCGAGCGCGGCCATGGCGGGGTTCAGGGTGGTCGAGGTCCCGACGGGTGAGGACGGGTGCGTCGACGTGGAGGCCCTCAAGGGCGCGGTTTCGGGCGCGACGGCGGGTTTCATGATGACGAACCCGAACACGCTCGGCATCTTCGAGGGGAGGGTGATGGAGATAGCGGGCATAGTCCACGACGCCGGGGGCCTGATGTACTACGACGGCGCGAACTTCCAGGGCATACTCGGGAGGGCGAGGCCCGGCGACCTTGGGTTCGACATAGCCCACCTCAACCTGCACAAGACCTTCTCGACGCCCCACGGCGGCGGGGGCCCGGGCGCAGGGCCGGTGGGGGTCGCCAAGGGCCTAGAGGGGCTGCTGCCCGTCCCGACGGTGGAGCGGGAGGGGGGAGAGGAAGGGGAGGGCGGGGAGAGGTACAGGCTCGAATGGTGCCGGCTGGAGAGCATCGGCAAGGTCAGGGCATGGTACGGCAGCTTCCCGGTCCTTGTTAGGGCCTACGCCTACCTGCTGTCGATGGGCGCCGAGGGTCTGAGGGCGTCGAGCGGGCTCGCCGTGCTCAACACGAACTACTTCGCCAGCCGCATCGCGGGTATAAGGGGTTTCGATGTGCCCTACGGGGAGCGCAGGAGGAAGCACGAGGTGGTGGTGAGCGCGGGGAGGCTTGCCGCGGAGACGGGGATAGGCGCAGGCGATGTTGCCAAGGCGCTCATAGACATGGGGCTGCACCCGCCGACGGTCTACTTCCCGCTCATAGTGAAGGAGGCGCTGATGTTCGAGTTCGCGGACAGCGAGACCAAGGAGGCGGTAGACGCCTACGTGGAGGCGCTGAAGAGGGTGTCCGAGGAGGCATACTCCGACCCGTCCGGGATATCGGCGGCCCCCAGGAATGCGGCGATAGGCAGGCTGGACGAGGTGAGGGCCAACCACCCCAAGACCATGAGGCTCAGCCACAGGCACCCCCAGCGGTGACGGGGGGCCCGCCGAATTTTTTACCGGACGGCCCAGCGGAGGCATCAGGATTATATGCAGGATTCGGGTGAGCTAAAATTATGACGACCGTCCATAACTTCTTCACGAGGCCTGTAAGGTACACGATGCAGGCGAGGGGCAAGATACTGGATGGTAACGAGACTGTTTCGGATGCCGTCGATACCATGAAGGAGTGCGACATCGGGTTCGTAATAGTGAAGCTGGATGACGGGAAGGTCGGGGTGGTCACCGAGAGCGATCTCGTCTTCAGGGTAATCGGCGCTGCGCTGGATCCCAAGAAGACCCGCCTAAAGGACGTGGCGACGCAGGACCCAGTAACTGTTAACCAGAACATGTCCCTTGAGCATGCCCTGAAGTGCATGAGGGACAAGAAGGTCAGGCGCCTGATAGTCGTCGACAACAAGAACATACCCGTAGGGAGGCTGGACCAGAAGTTCTTCTTCCGATCGCTGGTGAATGTGGCCACCGGCGGCAGCGACCTGGTGAGCCACAGCTGGATAGAGCGGTACATCAACGACATAGTCGAGCACAACGCAAGCGTCAAGTGAGGCGCTCGCCCTGCGCCCTTGCGCGCACCGCAGGGGCGGCCGCGCATGGAGGGAGGGACGGAACGCCCCCTCGGCAGGTCAGTGGAAGAATATCATCAGCCAGATTTGCCCGACGAGCATGGGCAGCAGCCCCCCGGCCAGGCCTATTCCGAGCCACTTGAAGAACCGCATGTGGTAGTTGAACTGCTTCTCCAGCATGCCTAGCGCCACTATGTTGGCAGTGCTCCCGATCATCGTGATGTTGCCGCCGTATACGCCGCCGAAGAGGAGCGCCCACCACAGCGGGGACGCGTTGAACCCTATCAGGGCCAGGCTCTGCACGACCGGGATCAGGGCGGCTATGAGCACGACGTTGTCGAGGAAGCCAGAGAGTATGCCGCTGAACCAGAGCATGAAGGTCGTTATCTGGATCTGCGAGGTCGCTATCGAGGCTATCCCGCCGGCGAGGACGTCGGTCAGGCCGGTGTACTTGAGGGCGCCGGCCTTGGCGAAGAGGAACATGAAGAAGAGGAGGGTCCACCAGTCCACGCCCCTCTCCACGATGTGCTGGGCCTTGCGCCGCTTCCACAGGAGGCCTATGCCTGCCCCGGCGAACGCTGCGACGAGGAGGTACGTGAACTTCTCGACCCCGAGGAGGAGCTCTATCCGGTAGTGGAGGGCGACCGCTATGATCGTGGCGAAGAGCAGGATGCCGCTGAGCTTGACCTCGCGCATCTTGTCATTGCCGATCTCCTCGAAGACCTCGCCGCCCCCGTGTATATGGGCGGCAACCTTGGACTTCGCCTCGCGCAGGGGCTTCCGGTACCAGAAGGTGCATACGAAGATCAGCAGGGCGAGCGAGATTATCGCGACCGGCATCGACCACACTATGAAGTCCTCGAAGGTCAGGTTGCCCCTGAGCCCAATCAGTATGCCAACGGGGTTGCCGAGCATCGTGGCCGAGCTGCCTATGTTCGTGGCGAGCACGCAGGAGATCGTGTAAGGGAGTGGGTCGAGCTCGAAGTGCCTGCAGTACTCGAAGACTATCGCGACGATGAAGAGGATCGAGGTGACCTCGTCCACCATGGCTGCCATGAGGGTAGAGATCACCAGCATGACGATCAGCACCTTCCTCGGATCGTAATTCGTCAGCCGGAGCAGCTTGCCCAGCAGCCATGTGAAGAAGCCGCTGTCCTTTGCGATGTCGACCAGTATCATCATCGCGATGAGGAAGACGATCACGTCGATGCTCATGAACTCGATCATGTGCTCGATGTCCAGCGTCTGGGTGGCGAGGAGGCAGGTTATCCCGATGAAGGCGACCGCAAGCCTGAACCGCCAGAACATGAGGGTCCCGATGACCGTCGCTATGAAGATCGTCCCGGCCACGGTCTGCAGGAAGTTGTTGAGGACGAACCACAGCACCGTAGCAGTAACGGCCACCGCGCCAAGGTATATCGCGAAGTCCCTTGGGCGCCCGACGCACTCCTGTGAAACATCAGCCAAAGATCAGGGCACCATCCACCGATGTACTACAACTGAGTTGAATACAAGATTAACGGGTTCTTTTAATATAAATAGTTTACCTAAGATATATTATATAATACCTTTATATAAAAAAATAGTTATATAGATAGATTATAAAATAATTCGGCCATAAAGTTGCGCAGGTCACCATCGGCTGCATCCCCGGAAATGGCCGGAGGGAGGATAGATAGTAGCAATATTTGAAACTCGCCCCGCCTAAAGCCGGTAGTTTTTTTGCGGATAATTTATAATCGGCGGGGGAGAGTATTCTATAGTGTGAATTTCTATGGGCAAGGAGATCGAGGACAAGGTCATGGAGGCGCTTAAGACGGTAATGGATCCCGAGACAGGGATGAGCATGGTAGAGATGCAGCTCATAAGCAAGGTCGCGGAGGCGGACGGTGATGTCGCCATCGAGTTCATACCGTCAAGCCCGATGTGCCCAATCGCGTTCTACCTCGCGCAGGAGATAAAGGAGGCGGCGCAGAAGGTCGGCGGCGTCAAGAAGGTCAGAGTCGAGTGCAAGGGGCACATGATGGAGGAGCAGATCAACAAGTCTGTGAACGGCTAAAGGGTTGAGGAAAGGGCCAGCCATGTCATCCAAGAGGATAAACTTCGCCGTAGAGGTGAGGCTCTTTGCCAACCTTAGGGAGGGGGCAGGGGCCGGCTCGGTCATGCTGGACTTCGGCAGGCCGCCGACAGTAGGCGAGGTGATCGATGCCACGATCACCAAGTTCCCCGCGCTGGCGCACGTGCTCAAGCCGAACGGCAGGTTCAACGACAGGTACAAGGTGCTTGTGGGGCAGAACATGGTCGCTCCGGAGAGGTTTGCGCAGTCCGCAGGGCCGAGGGTTGCGCTGCTGCCGCCGGTCAGCGGCGGGTGAAGGAGCCCCTGAGGCTGAACGGCGAGCAGGAGTCCACTTCCACGGTTACCCTCGTGCCGAAGAGGGCCGGCGAGCACGGCGTTATCAGGACGGGCTTGTAGTTGTCCATCCGCGCGGCCATCGACTGCGCCCCGGCGGCGCCGAAGACGAATGCCTCGATCGTACTGCCCACCCACCGCTCGTTGTTAGAGAGCTGCACCTGCCTCTTGACGGCGGCTAGCTCCCTGCTCCGGCGCTTCTTCACGTGCTCCGGGACCTGGGGGAGGGTTGCCGCGGGGGTGTGGGGGCGTGGCGAGAACCGCGCGATGTGGATCTTCCCGGGGCGGGCATCCAGCACCGCTGCCACGGTGAGCCCGAAGTCCTCCTCAGACTCTCCGGGGTAGCCTACAATTATGTCGGTCGCGATGGTGACATCGGGGAAGCGCCCCCGGAACGCCGAGACCGCCCCTAGGAAGTCGGAGGGGGCGTACCTGCGGCCCATCGCCGCCAGGACGCCGCCGCTGCCGCTCTGGAGGGGCATGTGCGCGAACCTGTAGACCTTCTCCGACGAGTAGGCGCCCAGTAGCCCGCCCAGAAGCGCGGACTGCGAGGCGGGAGGGGGGTTGAACATGCCCACCCTGACCCTGAAGTCGCCGCCCAGCGACGTGACGATCCCGAGGAGCTCCGGCAGGCTGGACCCGATATCTGCGCCGTAGATGCCCGTGTCCTGGGCGGCCAGCCGTATCTCGTGCGCGCCAGCCCTGACCGCCTCCTCTGCGAGCATGGCGACGCGGGCAGGGGGGGTGCTCATGAGCGAACCCCTCGCGAGCCGCACTATGCAGTAGGAGCATGATCCGGTGCATCCGCGCGATATCGGGATGGTATAAACCAGGCCGCGGGCAAAAGGCGCAGGGTCGGGCTTGGCAGTCCCGGGGCGCAGGGCGAGCGCGTGCCTCCCCTCGCGGATCACGGACGGCAGGGAGGAGGCGTTGTTTGGGGAGACTATAGAGGCAGAGGGGGCGTTCGCGCGTATCAGGGCGGGCTGGACCGCTGCCATGCAGCCGGTTACGATGACGTGCTTGCCGGGCAGGGAGGAGGCGTACTTCAGGACCTTGCGCTCGGTCTCGCCCCTGACCGTGCAGGAGTTGACGATGACGGCGTCCGCAGAAGCCTCGGATGGCGCCAGTGGGATGCCCGAGCCGGAGAGGATCAGCAGGATGGCCTCGGTGTCCGCCCGGTTTGACTCACAACCGAAGGTCTTCACGTATGCTCTGGGGTCAGGCACTATCTTTCGCTTCCCTTCCTCACCGCCCGCCTGAGGACGGTCTCGAGCGACACCAGCTTGGAGGTGCGCCTGCCCGAAGGAGAGGTCCTGCCCATCAGGATGGCGCTGGAGACGGCCTCCGGCGACGGGGCGCCCGATCCGATGTCGATGTCGGTCCAGGCGTCGCCGACTGCCTTCGCGAGGTGGGCGTCGCTCCCGCCGACACGGGGCAGCGAGAGGCTCTCGGCGAGCCGGGCGGCGCTCCGGTTGTATCGAGTCAGCGTCGACGCGTTAAGGGTCTCGAGGGCGACGTGCCTCGGGGAGGCGGATCTGACGGCAGGCTCGCCCACGCCGTGGCTTATCGGGTCCGTCGGGTGGGGTATCACCACTGCCGAGCCGTCGGAGGCGGACTGGTCGACGGCCTCCATGAATGGCATCCCCCTGCGGTATTCCCGGCGGGGGAGCAGGACGAGGAGGTGGCCGGCGTCGGTGCTGACCTCGACCCCCGGGATGACGATGAACGAGTGCCTTGCGGAGGCTTCCATGGCGGACTGAGCGCTCAGCTGCACGTCGTGGTCCGTTATCGCGACGCCGTCGAGGCCCTTCGCGCGCGCCGCGGCTATGATATCATCGATTGTGGAGCAGCCGTCCCCGGAGGCGGAGGAGTGGACGTGGAGGTCAACGCGCAGCTGCAATTCATGTTCACCACCTTGTGTCTGGCAGCAGGGCGGCTGGGGGCGCGGGCCCGTCAGCGCACCCCTGACCCGGGCTGGACCGCCTTGTCCGGCACCAGCACCGAGACGTTGTCCTCGCCCTCTGCGGCAAGGATCATCACCTCTGACTTGACGCCGAAGAGCACCGAGGGCTCGATGTTGGCGAGGACGGCTATCCGCTTCTTCAGCAGCTCCTCGGGCGAGTAGTACTTCGCCACCCCCGCGACGCACGACTTCACGCCGTACTCCCCGAGGTCCACCTCGAGGTGTAGCAGGTCGCGGGCGCCCTTGATCTTCTCGGCCTTGACGACCTCCCCGACCGCGATCTTCGCCTTCTTGAAGTCGTCCATCTTTATCCTGGCGCCAATGTCCTTGAACGGGATCAGGTCTGCCTTCACCTTCGGCACGTCCGCCGGGAGGATTTTCTTGAAGAGCGGCACTGGCTTCCCGATCCGGCTCCCTGCAGGAAGCGGCTCGGAGGATGCGGACCACGGCTGGGAGTGCACGGGCTGCGCAATTCCTAGCATCTGGCAGATCTTCTCGGCAGTGAACGGCATGTAAGGAGAGAGCATCGAGCCGAGGGCCTTCACGACCTGGACCGAGGTGTAGAGCGTCGCGGCGGCCTTCGGCGGGTCGGTCTTCATGGCGGCCCACGGGGCGGAGTCGTTGAGGTACTTGTTGCCCTCGCGCGCCAGCGCCATTATGGCGACCAGCCCCTCCCTGAACTTGAGCGACTCGATCAGCGACGCCACCTCAGTCTGCGCCGCGGCGACCGCGGCAAGCATCCTCTGGTCCTGCTCCGAGAGCTTCGCCTCCGGGACGGTGGAGCCGAAGAACTTCTCGAGGAAGGTGAGGGTGCGGTGCACGAAGTTGCCCAGCACGTCCGCCAGCTCGTCGTTGTAGCGCTTGATGAACTCGTCCACGGAGAAGTCGGCGTCCCTCTCGAGCGGCGCGACCGAGACGAGGTAGTACCTCATCGGGTCCGGCTCGAAGCCCTTCAGGTAGCCGTCTATGCTGATGTACCATCCGCGGCTCTTGGACATCTTCTTGCCCTCGAGGGTCAGGTACTCGCTCGCCACTACGGCGGTCGGGATGCTGTACTCGCCGGTCCCCATGAGCAGAGCCGGCCAGAATATGGCGTGGTGGTAGATGATGTCCTTCCCGATGAAGTGGAAGATCTTGCCGCCGCCCTGCCAGTACCTCCTCCAGCCGTCGGGGTCGCCCTTGGACTGGAAGTAGCCCTTCGTCGAGGAGATGTAGCCGATGGGGGCGTCGAACCATACGTATATGACCTTCCCCTCGGCGCCCTCTACCGGGACCGGGACGCCCCACGTCATGTCGCGGGTGATGCACCAGTCCTTAAGCCCCTCGTTCACCCACCCGAGGGCGTAGTTCTTGACGTTGTCGGGCGTCCTCTCGTTGGACTCGAGCCAGGACTTGAGCCTGTCCTGGAAGGCGGTCAGCTTGAAGAACCAGTGCTTAGTCGGCGTCGGGACCGGCTTGGTGCCGCAGATGGCGCACTTCGGGTCCTTGAGGTCGACGGGGCGCAGGTAGCGCCCGCAGGAGTCGCAGGAGTCGCCCCTCGCCCCATCGTACCCGCAGTACGGGCAGAGCCCCTCGACGTACCTGTCGGGGAGGAACTTGTCGCACTTCGGGCACCTGAGCTGCTCGAGGGTCTGCTCGTATATGAAGCCGTTCGAGAGCAGCTTCCGGAAGATCTCCTGCGTCAGCTCGTAGTGGGTGGGCGCGGTCGTCCTCGAGAAGAAGTCGAAGCTGCAGCCCATCCGGGTCAGCTCGTCCTTGATCATCGGGTGATACCTGTCGGTGATGTCCTTCGGGTTTACCTTCTCCTTCTCTGCCCGCAGGGCTATCGGCGTCCCGTGCTCGTCGGTGGCGCATATGAATATGACGTCCCGCCCTGCGCGGCGGAGGTATCGCACGAAGACGTCCGGCGGCAGGTAGGTTGACCTGAGGTGGCCTAGGTGAAGCCTGTCGTTGCTGTACGGCAGGGCTGATGTGACTACGATTGGTTCCATCGGGTATCACTTCGAAATTCGATATTATACTGCGCCGTTGCCTTATTTTTGTCTTTCACAGGGCGGGGCGGCGTTCCCTTTATTAGGGTGGTTTCGCTCCATTTCATTGTGTGATACAGATGCAGATGGATTACGAGTCCCTGCTCAAGAGGGGCATGTCGAGGATACCGGAGAAGGCGATCAAGTCGTCAAAGTACGAGACGCCCCAGACGGAGTCCAACGTAATAGGGGCCAAGACGGTGGTCTACAACTTCAAGGATGTCGCCGCCAAGCTCAACAGGGATCCCAATCATCTGCTCAAGTTCATGGTAAGGGAGCTCGCGACCTCGGGGGTGCTTGAGGACGCCAGGGCGTCGCTCCACGGCAGGTTCATGAAGGAGGCGCTCGACGATCTGGTGGTCAGGTACATCAAGGCGTATGTCTTGTGCACGTCCTGCAACAAGCCCGACACCAAGCTCCTCCGCGAGGACAGGATGACGTTCATAGTCTGCGAGGTCTGCGGCGCCAAGAACCCGGCCAAGACCCTGGTCTGAGGGGAAGAGGGGGGGCGCGGCGGCTCCTGCGGCGGTGCCGCATCCGTTGAAGGTGACACAAGGGCGTGCCTGCATTGTCTGAGAAGTGCGTATTTGTCAAGGTCTGGAACGTGAGGAAAGGAGAGCTGATGATCGCCGCGTGCGACGGCGGGCTGATCGGCAAGAAGCTGAAGGAGGGGAAGCTCGCACTGGACGTCTCGGAGGAGTTTTACGGGGGCGAGCTGATGACGCGGGAGGCGGCGGCGGACGTGCTGAGGACCGCCACCATCGCGAACATGGTCGGCGCCGAGGCCGTGAAGTGCGGCATAGAGGCGGGGATAGTGCACGAAGAGGGCGTCGTGATGGTCGGCGGCGTGCCCCACGCCCAGTTCGTCTGCCTGTGATGAGTGGTGGGGATCGTGGGTCGCTTCTGCGCAAGGTGCGGCGCCGAGGAGGCGCGGTATATCCACGGGCTGTGCAGCAGGTGCTTCTGGGAGGACCCGGAGATCAAGGTCCCGCCGGAGGTCAGGCTCTTCTACTGCAGGGTCTGCCGCTCGCACATGCAGGGCAAGAGGTGGTTCAGGATGAAGTCCAAGCTCCTCCGCGAGGACATGGAGGACGCGGCGATGACAGAGGTCGCGAGGCTGGCGGAGCTGCCTGAGGGGGTTTCGATAAGCTACGTCAGGGCGGAGGTCCTGAAGGAGGACGAGGAGGGGCTCCCGAAGCGCCTCTCCCTGAAGGTGGGGCTGGAGGAGGCGGCGTGCGGGACGACCAAGGAGGTCGAGTCCCTGGCGAAGGTCTCATACATGGAGTGCAGCGCCTGCGACGGGGCGACGAGGGGCGCGTACGAGGCGACGGTCCAGGTGAGGGGGGAGGGGAGGGAGGTCGACGCCGAGGACAAGAAGGCGATCGAGGCGGCGTTCAGGGAGGTCGACAGGAGGACCGCCGGGAGGGGCAGGCAGGAGGTCACGGAGATAAAGGAGGCTGGAGGGGGGTACGACATCAAGTTCGTCTCGCTCAACTCCGCCCGGATCTTCTCGCGGTGGCTCTCGGAGTTCTTCGGCGCGGCGGTCTCGGAGAGCCCCAAGCTCATCGGCGTCAGCAAGGACACGGGCGGCAGGGCCTACAGGAACACGGTCTCGGCGAGGCTGCCGGCCGCGAGGGCGGGCACGCTCATAGAGTACGGCGGGAGGGCGTTCAGGATATCAGGCTTCGACAGGGGGATGGCGATTGTGGAGGGGCTTGACGACGGGAAGAGCAGGCACCTCCTCAAGAGGGAGGTGGAGGGCATCAGGATCATCAGGGACGAGGAGGTAAGGCCCGTAAGGCTCGACTCTAGGTCGCCCGGGTGCGGGGCGTTCTACGACGCCAGGGAGAACAGGTTCTTCGAGGCGCTCTCGGACGCCTTCCCGAAGGAGATGAGGGAGGGGGAGGCGGGGATCATGATATCGATCGGCGGCTGCGAGAGGATATTTGCGGAGAGGAAGGGAAGGGCGGAAGCTAGGAAGGGGAAGGAGGAGAAAGAGAAAGAACGAGAAAGAGAGAAAGAGCAGAAGCGCAGCGGGGAGGCGCAATAGGCGGAGTGGCCGCTTCCGGGCGCGGATGTGGCCCCGCGGGCGGTGAACCGGATTGTCCGCACGCGGCCTGCGGCGGAGGGCCGGCGCTCAGATGTTGTGGCCGATGCCCTTGAAGAAGGTGTAGCAGAAGACGCCGTCGGGGCCGCAGGTCCTGTACAGGTCCTGGATCCCCCTCTCCATCGTGTCCTTGCCCGCCACAGAGCTGCTTACCGCCTTCTCCCTTATGCCCTCGATCATGGCAGTGAAGGTGTTTTTTATGAAGCCCTCGACGAGGTTGGGTTTGCTGGAGTCGACGTAGACCATCCTCGGGGATACCGAGCAGTTCTTGAAGCCCGACTGGACCAGGAGGGGGTACAGCTGCCTCCCGATGAGGGCGTTGCCCCCGCCCCTCGACTGCAGCTCGACCAGCGCGTTTATCGCCTCCTGCGCATGGTGGCTCTCAGGGTAGAAGTAAGCAGAGCCGTGGTCGCCCTCTATCAGAGTGATCGTGCCGCCCCTCTTCAGGACCCGCTTCAGCGACCTCAGGGCTGCGACTGGGTCCGGGAGGTGCTCGAGGACGAAGCAGACGAAGATGTGGTCGAAGTGCCCGTCGGGGAACTTCAGGTCGAGGATGTCGCCGACATGGAACTCGACGTTGCGGATGCCGCGTGACCTCGCCAGCGCCTCGGCCTTCCTCAGGGAGTCCTCCGAGATGTCGATCGATACGAACCTGGCGCCGGGGTTCTTAGGCGCGACTATGACGGTCTGGGCGCCTACGCCGCAGCCCGCCTCAAGCACGGTCGAGCCCTCCGGGAAGATCGAGTCTTGGTGGAGGAGGCCGTTCAGGCAGTTCGCCTGGTCCTCTAGGCGCGTCGACTCGTTCTTGGAGTATCCGTGGACGTATCCGGCGCTCATTCAGCCCATCCCCCATACCAATAGATTTTTTGTGCATAAAAGGTGTGCGAAGGGCAGGGGCGGGCGGGGCGGGTTCATACGGCGCGACCTTGTGGTGTGGGGCGCTGCAGTTTTTTGCAATGCAATTTTGCATTACTTTGCGCATAATGGCGGCCATGTCTAGATTGTTGAGCGGCACAAGGAAGCAGATTGGCTACCGAGGGAAGGCACTAAACGCCCAAGATCACAGGATCCAATTAATATCAGCGACCATCATGCCCAAGATCTGACCGTTCATGGCATCTATGTAATAGCCAGTGTGGCATAATTGGAATGACCCGTTGCCGAAGTTGCCGGCTATCGTAATGTACCACTCGTAAAAGTACTCCATCTCGCCATCATTTATCGGGGAGTAGCTCGCAGCTGGCTCGGTGACGTTGGTGAGGACTCTCCAGTTCGATGATGTGTTGCAGGCCACATGGTATAGCGTCCCGGTGACGGTCTGTCCCCGCAGTGAGGACGCGTTCCACCCGCCGTATGCGAGGGCGATGCGTATCGCCTGCGACTTGGAGATGCGCGTAAGGAATGGGGACTGCTGGTCGACCTGGCTGTTGAAGTGCTCCATGTCGCTTAGAAGCTGCGTGTAGCTCTGGTTCAGCTGGGCCATCTCCTGATCTGCGGCATCGAGTGCGCCACGCATGCTGGCGTTCTCGAGATAGCTGATGCTTGCAACAGCGGCGATGGTGCAGACCAGCAGTATGCACACGACCAGCGCAGGCGACAGCGTTACTCTCAGTCGGCGCGCGGGCCTGTCGCCTTCCATCGCAAGGGCAACCCTCAGCGCCTCCCTCCCCTCGTCGGTGAGGGCATAGTTACCCCCGTCCGCGACTTTGACTAGACCCTGCAACTTCCTCAGATGGTGCTGCATCAGCCCGCTGCTCTCGATGCCGAGCGCCTTCTTCAGGTCCGAGAATCCGGTGGGAGAATCCTGAACCAGCTTCAGAATCCGGATGCGGGTCGGATGGCCAAGTGCCTCGAAGAGTTCGCCCTTTTCTATGCTGAAGCCATCGGCGGGTTTGTCGCCGACCATAGGTAAAGGTTCGAATTGGCATTATTTAATACCTCGTTTCTAGACCTGACCTTGAAGATCGCTGAATCGCGATCGGTTGGAGGTCAATCAGGCAGGACTACGGAGGCAAAGAACATTTGTAGAGTATTATAAGAAAAAAAGAAATGGAGTGTTAGTGGACTCTTATGTAGAATGTTCCTGAAGCAGGTCCGAACGTCGTTGGTATCCAACCCATATCGCCACAAGTATTCCATAGTGGGTGGTTATAGGAAGTGATTGTGCATTCCACGGTTTCCCCGCCTAAAGCGGTGTTCGGTTCATGCTGAATCCAAACGCCTGTGCCTTCCGGATATGTCTCGGAGTTCCTGTACTCAAAATATTGCATAGGTACGCTTACATAATCAAAAAAGAAATGATAATAAAAGCCTGTTTGGCCGTTGCTTTCTGCATGTGCATATACTGAATAATATGTTGTACCTGCTCCAAATCCAACGCCAAATCCGCCCACGCCTATTGAAATGCTATAGCTCCATTGCACAGACATTGGAGTTGTACTGGGGGTGGGATTTTCCCAATTAACCAGCGGATCGGAATAGAATATATACTCAACAGTATCCATGCACCAATTATGGTCAAACGCGTTTGTCATCCAGCTATATGCTTTTATTGCTTTATCAGAATTTTTTAGTTGACAATCATATGTAGTTGCGTTTTCGACAGAGCAATAGGTCTTATTCGCGATTACTGTGACCTTCCAATAGTCGCCTTCCCAGCTTCCGAATCTGCCAGAGTCTTCGCTTAGCATCGCATCGGATAGCATGGTCATCAGCATAGTATTTTCAGTTTCGAGTTGCTCATTCTGAATCTTTGCGACCGCTTTTGCTTCTTTTATTTGGTTTGCTGCATCGCTGAACGCTAACTCCAGTTGTTGCATCGGCATACTATTTACGACAAAAGCGAAGTCGGGTCCACCATAGTTTTTGCCCATTACTCGCCCAGAGCACGTTTTTCCATCATCGCTTAGGAAAAACCGTGCGGGGTATGTGTTTTTTTTGTCTGTCGCTTCACCTCCAAAAGCCATTATCGTTGCGCCGCGCTCATCAACGAATTCCTTTTCATATTCTACATCAAGTTGAAGTGTTGTCCCTTTGAATTCGATGGACATTGTTGCCGACCTATCCGAGTGGGAAACTATGACATTAGTTTCATACAATAGTGTTAGATCGGTAGGGTCGTATGCAATACAATTCATTGAATTGTTTAAAGGCAATGAAGCGGCGGCACTGCCAAAAGCAACCACGGCGATGCCTGATGCGGCAAGAGTGCACAACAGCAACGCTCAGATAATTTGTGTATAGGTGCATATAACTCACCTAACAAATTTTTTCTGTCTTGAGCATTAATATAATGATTGCAACTTTTTGTTATCTAATATATGTCATAAAAAGATAACAAATAAAGTTAATACTATTTAACAATTGGTTATGATAATAGCCCTTTGAGCCTGAGGCGAAAACTGCCGGACAAAGACCTAGCCATTACCATTCTGATCGCATTATTTTTCTTAATTGTAGCAACTTTTTCAGCTCGAAAATCTTCGAGGTCGCTTAAAATTTGAGCTGTTTGCCGCCCTCTTTCAGTCAGACTGATAATGTATTTCGGAGGCGGTCCTTTACAGTGTTCAACGTCAATAAGACCGTATTCAGTTAGGCGTTTAATCTTTCTGGAGGCCGTTTGCCTGCAAGTGCCTACCGTCTTCGATATTTCTACTAGTGATAAATCGCATTGCTCATTTAACAATAAAAGGATTCTGTGCTCCAGAGGAATTTTCTTTATCATCTTAATCTACACTCGTGCAAATTAGCTAGTTAGTTTTCCCAGCTCTATGATGATATAGTCGATGCTTGTTATGCGATAGCCGCTCCAGTCTGGTTCTGGCGTGTTCTGAAAGATGTAGAAGAATGTGCTACCACAATCGGTCATCAAGTTAATCTGATCCTGAGAAACAGTGCTGTTCAATAAAGCCGTGTGGATAGCTAACATGTCGTTATGAAGTTGGGGTAAAGAGCTGTACAGAACCGCGTATAGTCTCAAGTAATCCGATCCGAGTAGCTCAATCCCTTCATAATGGTATGACGACATCAACTCGAACACGGTATCTGCATGGAGGAGGGCATTAGCGTTATCCCCTTCGTTGATTGCGTTGACTGCCGCGTCGCAGTTTGTTTTAATGTTACGGCAATGTTCCTTAAAATTGGAATAGACTGTGCTCTTCAGCTCATTGTTGTATTGGTATATGTTGTACGATATGGCTGCAACCGAGATGAATGCAACTGCAATGATGGCGCATAAAATAATGGCAGTCGTATTGTTGTTCATTTATCATCAAGGTAAACTCCCTTAGCAATGCTAATTAGTATTATTGTTTTAAAATACTTTAAATGTCAACAAAAGTGAGCGAAGATGAAAAAACGCATCTTTGGAGCGACCATTCTCATTGTGCCTCCAATCCTGTTTGGAAACCTGTGTTTTCTGATCGATTTCAAGACCCCGATAGAACTGGTTTTCTTTGCGTTTTTGGTATCCCTGTATGCGGTTGCGATGCTCAGCAAGGTCGATTACAACAGCACGATTGTGGGGCAGGTCGATTTTGATGATGCGCCTTCAGATGTGGTAGATGCCATCACTGAGACCAACTCCCGCGGTGAATATGTGAATTGGGCGGTCATAATGCTTCTCGGCAGGAGTCAGAGTTTGTCGCAGAGCGAAATCACGAGAGCCCTGAAGGAAGGCGGGATTGTAATGACTCAGCCGGCGATTGTGAAATACCTCGGTAAGCTCGAAGAGCTGAACATAATACTATCGGTGGAAACGAACTATACCAAGAATTACCATCTGAGCGAAAAGGGCAACTGTGTATTAAAAACAATAAAACAGGTGCTTCCGCAGAGGTTTTTCTGGTATGTCATTCGCAACAATATCGGCTTCAGGAAGATGCCGGAATATTAGCTCGCACGGAATGTGCTGAAAAGAGGGGCGGAGCTACGTATCGCCACATGATGGACGCACAGGCATGCAGTTGATCAGCCAGCTTTCCCGGTGAATTTGGCGAGACCTTCGATCAGAGGCGCCGATCAGATCCGGAGAATAGTAGGTGGCGGGCCCAACGGGATTTGAACCCGCGGCCAACGGGTATCTCCGATTTCTCTTAAAAGCCCGCTGCTCTACCGTACTGAGCTATGGGCCCACGACCGAATAACATCGAACCAAAACTTCCTTTTAATCCTAACGGATGTTTCAGGCATGGTCCCCCGCAGATGCTTTTATAGAGGCGGCGGGTCAACCTTACTCCAAGAAGGAAGGAACCATAATGAAGTTCGGCAGGCCAAGAGGCACCAGGGATTTCCTCCCGGATGAGATGGGGGTAAGGAGAGTCATCCTCGACAAGGTCAGGAACGCGTTCGAGATGCATGGCTTCGAGGAGATGGACACCCCGGCGATCGAGCTGTGGGAGGTCCTAGCCGCCAAGGGCGGGGACGAGGTTGAGAGGCAGATCTACAGGTTCCAGGACAAGGGGGAGAGGTGGCTCGGCCTAAGGTTCGACCTGACGGTGCCATTGGCGAGGGTCGTCGCCAACACGCCGGACCTGACCAAGCCGTTCAAGAGGTTCAACATCTCCAAGGTCTGGCGCTATGAGGAGCCCCAGAGCGGGAGGTTCAGGGAGTTCGTCCAGGCCGACATCGACATCGTCGGCGCGGCGAGGATAGAGGCGGACCTGGAGTGCGTCTCGACGGCTGTGGACGCGCTGAGGGCGCTCGGGCTGGGCGACTTCGAGGTCAGGATCAACGACAGGAAGATACTCGACGGCATGGTCGAGGGGCTGGGGATGGGAGCAGAGGGCAAGGCGAAGGTCTTCCGCTCGCTGGACCGGCTGGACAAGGTCGGCGAGGAGGGGGTCGCCCGGGAGCTGGCAGCCATGGGCCTGCCGGAGGACAAGGCGGCGTCGGTCCTCCAGTTCACGCACTTCAGGGGGCAGGAGGCGATCGACTACGTCGCCAGGGAGCTGGCATCATCTAAGGCGGCGATGGAGGGCGTCGAGGAGCTCAAGAGGATAGAGGCGCTCTCCGGGGCGTTCGGTCTTGGCGGGGCGATGCGCATCGACTTCAGCCTCGTTCGCGGCCTCGACTATTACACAGGGCCGGTCTTCGAGATAAGGACCAAGACCGCGCAGATAGGGAGCATTGGCGGGGGCGGGAGGTACGACAGGCTCATCGAGAGGTTCGGCGGGCCGCCCACGCCCGCGACAGGCATATCGCTCGGTGTAGAGAGGCTTTACGAGGTCCTGATGGAGAAGATAAGGGCGGAGGGGAGGAGGTCCGGCACGGCGGTCTTCGTCGCCAGCGTCAACGACGCGGTGGCGGAGGAGGCGGTCAGGATCAGCAGGGAGCTCGTCGGGATGGGGGTCCCAGCAGAGCCGGACATCATGGGAAGGAAGCTCGGCAGGCAGCTCGAGTACGCGGAGAAGAAGGGCATACCGTACGTGCTAATAGTCGGCCCCGAAGAGGTCAGGACTGGCAAGTTCAAGCTGAGGAAGATGGCGGAGAAGCAGGAGACCGTCACGGACCTGCAGGGCGTCCCGGCAATCGTGAGGTAATCCGCGCTCGCCCGCACCCCATCGCGGCCCATCATCGCGGCCCATCATCGCGCCCAAGCGAGGGCGAGATGGCAGTCAAGCTGCCCGCACCCATTTTTACGGCTCAGCGGAAGAGCCCACCTAGCAGGAATGCTACCAGCGCGAGGAGCATCCAGTAGCGGGCCTGCGTCTTCACCTTGAGGGCGTTCTGCCTGCCGTGGGACCGCAGTATGCTCACGGCGGAGTAGCAGAAGCCGGCGTCCACTGCGATCACCACCATCACGTAGGCGATCCCTATGGCGCCATAGAGGTACGGGAACGGCGTCAGCAGGACCGGCAGGATGTAGAAGAGCGCGGCGACCCCGCCGGCGAAGCGCGCGCCCTTGGAGAGCGCAACGGTCCGGATGTTCTTCGTCCGGTCGCCCTCCATGTCCGCGATGCCCTTGGTCACCTCCCGCCCGATGGTGGCGAGGAAGGCCAGAAGGAAGAAGACGGCGACCAGCAGGTTGATGTACCCCACTACGACGATGCCCCCGAAGAGGAACGGCATCGCGACGCAGAACGCAACCATGGAGTTGCCCAAGAGCCCGGTCTGCTTCCCCCGGGTGTTGTATAGGTACGAGGAGGTAAATGTCAGCGCTGCGACCGCGA
>Ga0302252_1001036_pt1 | contig 18175 bp, 15 predicted proteins | sample AAG_RA_Leu_MG_FD_193511 | JGI IMG/M metagenome (GOLD analysis project Ga0302252, IMG submission 193511) | Enriched activated sludge microbial communities from anaerobic digester in WTTP, New Holstein, Wisconsin, United States - AAG_RA_Leu | ecosystem: Engineered > Bioreactor > Anaerobic >...
ATCGTTGCCGGATCGAAGCCCGCGGCCGCAAGCCGTTCCTGCGCAACCGGGCCGTTCACGAGGATATAATCCGGGACCGGGGCGATATGCCGTTCCGCGGCAGCGAGCGAGTAGAAGAGGTACCACGGACTCACGATCGAGTGGGCGTACCCGATGCAGCGGCAGCCGGGGGCATCTTCGCGGATGCCGGTCCAGAACATCTTCTCCCACAGGTGGTTCTCGAACGTGGCGAGGACCGCCCGCGGCCGCCCTTCCCGGCCGAGTCGCCGGCCGGCAAAGAGATGGAGCGCACAGAGCTCTGCCCGCGTGGACTCTTCGCGATCCGCACGTATCGCATCGCGGACGATGGCGGCAACGGCGAACTGCCGGAACGGTGGTGCTGCAGCAATCTCCGGCAGCTGCGAGCGGACCATGGCGAGGGCCCGGAAGACATCGGAGAACCCGAGATAGTTCTCGAAGAGCCGGACACGGTCGCTGCACTTCATCAGCGACAGCACAGCCTTCGGGTACCAGAGCGTGGGCAGCACGTTGCTGATGACGGTCGTCCCCGTGTACTGAGCGTTGATCGTATCGGCCAGCTGCCCGAAGTACGTGTCCGTGTACCGGGACGGGCGGGCAAACGAGCGGGCGTCCGTCCACGAATGCAGGAAGACCCCGTCCCCTCCGGAGAAATTGCGCGGGCGCAGGAGCCGGAAGATCTTTGCAGCCAGGATCCGGCTGAGGAACCGGGCGGCAAAGACGGATTTATGGATGAGGCCCCCCACCCGGCTGCCGGCACGGGTGGAGACAACGGATGAGCCGCTGCCGTGAACGGAGATCGCGAGACCGTCCCGCGAGCCGAACGAGTCCTGTATCGCATCCATGAGCGGCGCCGAGTCGCAGACCACAACAAGATCGCCGCCCTTCGCGAGTTCCTGGTCCAGCACCGCGAGGTAGCAGATGTACAGTAAGAGATGGGAGACAAACGGGTTCTTCTCCGATACGGAGGTCAGCCACCACCCGGGGGAGGTGTACGTGGCCGACAGGTTTCCGATGTAGTCGATGTACTCCTGCCGGTACGCGTGCGCTGCGTCCTGCAGCCGGTCGCCGATATCGACAAACCGGATCCCGTGCGAGACATCGGGGGCGATCCGGCGCCGGAGGAGTGCGTCGCGCGACAGGTACAGCCACGGGAGGGAGAGCCATGCCGGGTTCTTTGTGCATGCGTCCCGGATCGCGGGGAGGGTTGCGGGCACCAGAAAGACATTCTTACGATTGGCAGTACCGGTCATCCGTTTCAGTACTCCATTGGGATTTGCACAGATAAACGCCTCGTGGTCGGTGCGGCATATTCAGTTTTAAATCCATTTGTTATTACCAATAGAAACAGGATGGAATTTAATTCGAGAACAAACATAGATCCAATAGCAGATTTACCTATGCCCACGATTTCACCCGATGCCAAAACTCTTTGCCCGGTTTGCAAGAAGGGGAGATTAAAACGAAATGAATCTTCTTCATTGCTTGGATTAGTCAAAAGAATATATGTTGAATGTTCAACCTGCGGTGCCGCTTTTTTTAAAATCGATGACAAATATTGTCTTAATGAGATCAGAGACGAGAGTTACCCCAACTGGCAGCGATACAACCACCAGATTCTGACAGTCAGAGAATGGAATACAATTGCTCACGGGGGCTACTCGGATGATGAGCTAAAACAAGCAGATCTCGACATATGGCTCCAGCAGTTGGCTTCAGGTACCGTGACCGTAAATCCCCTGACTAAATCTCATGTGGTTATGAATACCAATGAGCGATTAGTCTTCGCGATACCTAATGTAATATTCTCTGAGCCCCGGGCAGTTCGGGAAACCACCGGAATATACGGGGGTCCGTCCGTGAGGATTACAAAAGGACTGTCTTGGAGAATGGGCGGGTTCAGGGCAAAAAGCGAATCACATGAGGAATTAAAAAATATTGACCAAGGTACCCTCACGATTACCAATAAGAAACTGGTTTTTACTGGCTCTATCAAGAATACCAGTACGGAACTGAAAAAAATTCTTTCAATTGAACCATATACAGACGGATTTTGTATCAATAAAGACGGTAAGCAAAAACCAGAATACTATACGGGTATTGACACCCACAGGATATCATTCTCAGTGCAGGGCCGGACGCATCAGATTCCTCTTGATGGGATGATCCTGAAGATACTCATTGAGCGGGAAATTTGAATCAGAATACTGACTTTTGATTATTCCTTCGTTTAGCTTTCGATAAGAAGAGAAAACCTTGAAAGCATACAACAATTTCAAATCATTTTTTGGGCCACACAAAGGTTTCCACAATCCTGAATGACAGAACTGATCCTATTTGGTTATTTATAAAAAATTGTCTTCTGAATTGTGAAAGATGATGCGTAGCCCTTGTTTCTTACCTGGACAAAATATGTTCCCGGTTTTAGATCAGTTATGTCCAATTCTTCATTATACAAATCCATGTCAGCGATCTGATCATAATGTTTGGGATTGAATGACGGGATGTACTCCTTCGCCACAATGAAGTCAAAATCTGACGTACCTTCAACCCGGATTCGGATATGCCGGATTAGGTCCGGATTCGTGACCTCAAAATAATAGTTTTTTACATACCCGCTGGGAAGTTTTTCCGATAGAAGCTGATCTTCTGGTAAAAACGTGCAGCCGGCTCGTGGATCGGCAGGGATAGGGGTGGCGGTTGGAGATTGGGTATGTGAGGATTCTCCAGTCTCTGTATAGGTATCAGGAAGAGGGATGAACCCCAGGAAAAAGAAAAGAATTGCGATTACACAGAACGTTGCAATACCGTATGTTTTCCAAGGGATCGACTCACGTCGAACATACTTTGGTTGTAAATTCCAGGATATATCTGCATTTTTTCCCGGCCGCAAGGTGACTTCTTGTGAGTGAGGCTCATATCCAGATTGCGATAACATTATTGTATATCTGCCAGGGTTGATCCCGGTGAGCTTTATCGGGGTCTGACCGAGATACTGTGTGTTTAAATATACCATTGCATGAGGCGGACTGGAATAAATAGCAACGCGAGCCGGTTCGATCTTTTGCGAGGCCTCTTTTTCAGGAGTCAGTTTTTCATTAATATCTTGGTTTTTTCCCGGGTGGATCTGTATATACTTGTGAATTTTCTCATAGCCGGCGAGAGACAAAGATAATTCGTAGTTACCAATAAGGATCTTTGAGATTTTTTGAGGTGTTGTTCCAAAAAATTGTTGACCGATGTTGATTGAGGCCCCGCTCGGATAGGTATTAATGAAAACCTCCCCATGAGGGACTTCCTTAATCAGATTTGCATGGATGGTGATTTTTTGTTTTTCCGGAAATATGACATCTTCCTTCCAAACATTGTATCCGGATAGTTCTACACGAAGATGATACAACCCCGGCATGAGATCCTGAACCTGATACGGCGAGGATCCCACTAACGTATTATTGATGTAAACATTTGCACCCGGTGGATTAGAAGCGATATGCAGGGCACTGGTTGTTTTCGCCAGATCCGATTCAGAAATAATTCCCAAGGCCAATGCCCATGAATCAACGGTCCATTGAGCTAGATTGCGGTCAAAACCAAAATTCACCAGACGACCGGTAAGTTGTGATGATAATAGATTATACGGAAGATCTGAATGTTTACTTAAGAGAGTCTCTGGAATTCCTTCTGAGATCGAATCAAGTATGCACCTTCGTTCCTTTTTAAATTCTCCTTTACAATGATCGTTGAAAATGGCCTTGAATTGCTTTTCGTTTTCAATAATAGTGTGGCCTTTTTCCCGGAGAATCTCGCAAAGAATTTTCCGGGGGAAATCATTCATCGATCTCCACCTGCGTTAAGGTGTTTGATTTTATCCTGGAGCCTCAATTTTGCGTTGCAGTGGGGACATATTACTGTATCACTTTCTCCATCATAACACGAAACTTTGTTACACATCCCACAGAGGAAAATTCCCTTCGCTTTGCAATATGGACAGCCGGGATATTCCGGGATGAAGGCAATTGTTCCGTGAATGGTGTTTTTATCGTATTTTTCTTTTCGGGCATACGATTCTTTAACAGCAAACGCCCATGTCCCAGCCCAGATACCCCGTTCCATCTCTTCAAACCGGATACCAAAGGCACCCTTTTCATAACAGCATTTTGCCAAGACAATAACAACATGGGGCATGCCTTTAACGGTCATGATTTGTTCATCTCGAGTTTCATGTTAGTTGACAACGGGGATTTCGAATTTTCGTTGAGGGATTCTTCTGGTGAATCGTTAATGATTACTTCTGTCGAATGCAGTGCAGGCACGTTTTTTTCAGGATTTTCATTCTGCATTTTACAAGAGGGATCGTCTGATTTTTCCGAGGGTCTCACCTTTTTCGTATGATTTTCAGCATAATTTTCCTCAAAGTATTTCTCGATCTGATCAAGATTGCAGAGGATCCCCACAGTGGTATCATCGCCACTTCCCTTATTTGAGGCAATATCCAGCCAGGTATCAATATTTTTCTGAATGTAATCGATCCCCGATAAAAACCCCTCTTCATTTTCACAGATAATATCGAGCAGATCAACTCCGACTTTTTCGAATTCACTATCCTTAATGAACGAATTTGCATACCCATCAGTGGATAATAGTATCAACGCGGGTGCGGGACTCAGATGATCAATAGGATATAACCTATACCGGAAATCCGACCAGGATTCCGGCAAACAAAGAGACGTTGTTTCATTGCCAAAGAGTCGTTCATCTTTTGGGAGAGGTCGATCAACATCGCCATGAGAAGATACTAATAAGATATCGCCATCACCGAGCTGCAAATACAGGATGAAGGATTCATGAACAACAGCAATAATTAATGTTGAACCATAGGCAATCACATTTTCATTTTGAAAAATGCCCGGCCGCTTTGGGGAGGTTTCCTTTTTCGTAAGCAATAACAACTTTTCTTCCGGGGTGAATGTATTCATCTGAATATCTGCAATTACTTTTTCAAGCCATTTTTGGACGATCTCTCGACAGAGTGCCTCGAAAAATTTTTTGTCTTTGATCGAATCCCAGGTTTCAATACCAAGCTTTTTACTCACTTCGATTCCGGATTCTACTGCAAATTCTGCGCCCTTATCACTTCTGAAATATGATTTACTACCATGTCCATCAGCGACTGCTAAAACCAAAGGAAATATTTCGGAGGGCCTATCAGAAAATTTTATTCGATCCTGATTGGGTTTCCCACTCCGAATATGAGAGGCGCCTTTTACCCACCCTTGTATAGCACGCCACCGGGTATCAGTTCTGGCATTATTCATGGTTACCAGACATCGCCACCTGAATTATTACCGTTAGTTCCGGCTACATCTGGCGGAACTGTCGGAACAGGTACATTTCCTTGAGTTTGTGAATCTTTTGTCTGGCTTGCCGGAGAGGATGCAGACTGCAACACCGCTGTTGAAACCCATTTAATCTGTTTCACAAGTGTTTCAGCATTCTTTGCAACGAGAGGTTTAATTTCAGAATTGCCAATGAATTTTTGTAATACATCTGTATCGGCGTCTCCTCCAATGGCAATAGCAATCCGAACCGCCTTTTTCCCCCATGGCTGGTCCATAAGTTTTTTCAATCCTGCATCGAAATCATCGGTGGGCTGCCCATCGGAGATTAGGACAAGAACCGGGGGTAGGGCTCTGTCGGTCATTGGCGGAATCTTCAACTCATCCGCTACAAGCGCAAGTGCTTTCCCCATATCCGTAACACCATCTGCATCAAGGTCGAACCATTTATAGTCCTCAACAAGTGCCGGATCGATACTCACCCATTGCGCACCGCTGGAAAAATGTAATGCTCTTACGAGGACCGTTGCATTGGGATTTTCATCCGCAACTTTCCTCATCGCAGGTAATGCTTCCTTAATCGCATTGTTCAACTGTTGGATTTTCTCACCACTCATTGAACCTGAACAGTCACATATCCAGATAAAATGAAGGGGGCGTGTGGCCAATTCACCACCAGGCATTCTTGTCATAGTTATTCTCCAATATTCTCCGTATAATTTAACAGTTATATTCTTTCCTAATTCGATCCGCTGGCTTACCCTCGGACTTCTCCTTCGAGTTTACCAAAATTAATCTTTATCCCATTACCCAATGATACATTTTTTCCAGATGGGACTTCTGTGGTGCTCCCATCGGGCTTCGTCACCTGCCAACTTCGGTCTGACAGATTTCTCAATCCCCAGATCTGCGGATTTGTCGGATGCTGATTGATCTCGGCAATCGGTTTTGATAAGTCATAACTGATTGGATCGAGATGATAGGGGTAGAGTTTTGTGTTATAGTTGAGCATGACGATAAGATTGCCCATTTTTATCCGCATTGGAAGCGTTATCTCTGTTTTACAATGCCAGCATTTCGGAGACACCCCCCCAGACTCTTTGATTTTATCGGGATCGTAAAAGTTTTCACACCCGCATTTTTGGCAGAATACGATAGAGTCACGAAGACGAAGAAGATCGGCCCGCCATTCAGATTCTCTGACTCGCCCATTCTCTGGATCCTTGATCCCCTTCGTGAATCCTTTGATAAAATGGTCCTTGAAGAAATTCGGATAGATATCCCAGAAAATCAAAGCGTTCTGGTGGAAATTCGGATCAGGTGCATTAGTAGAATCATTTGGATCAAAAATAAAGAGCGGGTCGTCTCCGTACAATTTTTTCATCGCAGGCGCGTCGAGTGCATGAATCGCAGACTCTTTTTTCCCCTCCAATGGATGAGAAATGAAGAACATATAGAATAATAAAACGGCTAAAGAGAATCGATCCGTATCAGAACTTGGGGTTGCTTCACCCCGGACAATTTCCGGAGCCATAAATCTAGGCGTACCATAGATCGCTGATCTTTCTGTTTTATCAACCGTTACGTTATCGTTATCACAAATGAGAACATCGCCATTCTGCGGATTGAAAAAAACATTTCCAAATGAAATATCCCTATATGACAGCCCTTCGGAATGCAGGTGATAGTAACTGTCAGCCAGATAGTAACCGGCGGTTGCAAGGGTATAAAAACTTGGTTCAATTCTTCGCTTCATCAAATCGACAATATTTTTATAATTCCTGGGCCGCAGTGGCATTATGTAGCCAAATCCGGGAATTTTCGGATCGGTGATAAGCGTTAAAGGCCAAAGAAATTTTTCCGTTGGGGATCCTTTGGATACGAGTGTCTCTAAAGCTTTACATTGCGACTCTGTTGCGGTATGCGCATAATACCATTTCAGAGCCCAGTCCTTTCCGCCCGAAGATACCTTGTATACTTCTCCCTGACCCCCAGATCCTAAAAAATCCTCGACTTTGTATTCAACACCAGATGCGGTTACAATTTTCTGTTTGTTTTTCAGGATTTGACTCATCGGCACTCCCCAGTACAAAGTGACGAACAGCAATTGTCATCTGTATGAATAAAAAAATTTTCATTTAAATTTTAAAAAATTTCGAAGAAATTATGTATCAAAAGACCTGAAAGTTTACATTAATGGGAGATATGTCAAAAAATATTCCAACAAAGGAGAATTCGGAATGCATTAAAAGAGTTTTAAAATCATTGATCGAAACTGAAGGAAATGAATTATTAAATGATCCAAAACGCGTTAGAGCTCTCCTTTCCGATCATTGTGTCGGAGAAATGAAACGACAAATAATTGTAATAGAACGCCTTCTGGAAGAAAATATCCATCATGAACTCCTGAAACAAAAAGACACGATAGCGTACGAGCTCCTTTCTTCAAACCTGGCATTGAGAATTCTTGCGAACCATCCTTTCGATAAAAGTCTTGTCACTGACGGGATCGACAATCTGGCTTTTGTGTTGGACATTATTACAATACATCCACTCAGGCATAAGCAGAATCTCCCTAAAGACTCCCGAAACACTACCACTTCCAGTCCTGAATTAATCGAAGACGTAATCAGACTCAACCAGTCGAAATCATTTAGTGACGCATTAAAACTACTTGAACAGGTCCTGAAAAGAGATCCAGAAAACCCCGTTGCATTGCGTGAGAAAGCGTATGCTGTTTCAAATCTGGGTATGTATAAAGAATCACTCCACTGGTTCAACGAATCTATCAGGAGAAATCCTGATGATCCCGTTACATGGATTCAGAAAGGGTATGCACTCTCGAAAATCGGGAAAAATTCTGATGCTGTCTATTGCTATGACGCGGCAATAAAACTTGATCCGGAAGGAGCTGTTGTTTGGAGAAATCGTGGTTTTTCCTTACGAAAACTCAAGAAATATCCTGAAGCTCTTCAGTCATATGAAAATGCTTTGAGGATTAATCCGCAGGATCCCATTGCATGGAAATTGAAAGGGGGTGTTCTTGGGCTGATGAAACGGTATAATGAGGCCTTCCAGGCAACACAACGAGCACTCGATTTAGATCCGAATTATTCTGAAGCTATGAACAACATGGGCTGGTTACACTCAGACCTGGCTCGTTACCCGGAAGCAATTACGTGGTATGATAAAGCATTGAAAGCCGAGCCAGACAATCAGCGAGCCTGGAAACAACGGGCTTATTGTCTTAAAAAACTCAAGGGTACAGAGTCGAAGAAAAAGCCGAATAATTACAAACATTATTATCCCCCCAGGACCAGCGCACCCACTCCGGAAAACCAGGGAATTTTTGATAAGATCAAAGATATTTTCAAATAATTTTTGCAGATCTTACCAATAGCTAGACGAGATGTTCACTTTTTGATTCTTTCCTGAAGATTAAACATTAGTTATGGAAAAAAGAAAGGATTATCGATAATAATTCCAATATTTTACTTGCTCCTGATTGTAAGGTAAATATTCTTTAAAACAACGGGATGAGTCAATTGATGATCGAAGCAAGAAATCAATTTATCAAACTTCTCGATCAATACGGTAATGAGATAATCCGGGATGAATCCAGATTTAAATCCCTTTTAGGTGACTTTTTCCAGGGTAAACACAAGGCCGAAAGAAATATCCTGGTGAGTTCCATCAATGCAGGAATACCTGATCGGCTGCTGAATGAGAGCGGAACACTTCCCTATTCAATTCTCCGTTCCCAGTGCGCCGGTCTCCTGGAGCAGGAAGGTTTTGAAGCGGGTCTTTCCCATTGGGCAGTAGACACCTGGGCGATGGGATTAAAGATAATTAATCCAATCGAATCAGAAAAAAACAAAGGCTCCCTGAAAAAACCCCAAAAAACGCCACCACAACAAAAAAAATCTACGCCTCCGTCTGCGGTCTCCCCTCCATCAGATACAGATCCCATACAACAAACGACACCTTCAAATTCGAACAACCCTCCTTCGCAATCTTCAGCAATAGTGATATTACTGCTTTTTTGTCTGATGCTTATCGGAGGAGTTTTTTTTATCGGACCTGTTTTACTGAACAAAACCAGCCCACAATCGTCATCGGCATCACATGAGGTCTCAATCATTACAAAAACCCCCACACCAGTTACAACACGTGCATCCAGGTATTCATCATCGAGCTCCTTTCCGCCAACCAGTTCTGCATACCCCGGGGGAAAACTCATCAATCTTCTGAATTCGAATTCCAACAACTTTGATCTGGCCCAGACAAGCGGACCATTAGCGGTGGAAATGAAAATTTATCCGGAGATGGTGCGCGATGAGAAGACAGCATATTCCGGTTCGGGGGATATGTCTGGAACAACATATCGGTCTACCCGGCCGGAACGAACAGCGGATGTAAGGATTATGGTAACAAAAAAGGAAACGGGTGAATTGCTGAGTGATGAGTATTATTCAAATTTTGTAAATGCAGAAGAACAACGGGACTTCCGGATATACAAGGACGGACCGTATAATTTCGCGATTACCGGAAAAAAAGTGGTTGTTGATTTATACATTCATTAAGGGTGAACCTCGGGATAAAATGCCCTGAATGTGATCAACTCGATTTCATCCGCACAACCATCTCAGCCTTCCCTAGCTTGATTGGGTTACCATCAAGCAACTCCTTACTCTCACCCGTTACATGATATGTCCCTTTTACTCTTCCCTTTTCCATCCAGAGGGTCATGGCACGAGGCGGAATCCCATATACAAACACATCGTCCTCATTACTGCCTCCAATATGGATTGGAACGCTCCCGAGTGTGAATTTGCCCGACTCGTTTTTTGCCCAGTGAACTTCGAGATAGGCTGAACGATAGCGTTCCTCGACAATGATCAGGCAGAGTCCAAGAGCGGCTCCAAGAATACCAATACCAACCATCCGGCCGAGAGTTGCTGCCAGCAAGTCACTAGTGATCAAAAAACCCAGACCGCCAATGAATCCACCTACAATGCCGGCAACGATTGCTTTCTTCGTCCCGAGATTTCTTATGGAATATGAAAGACTGAATCCCAGAAAACATCCCATGATCCCCCAGCAGGCTGCCTGAAAAATTATTTGGGTCATTATATCGGGAAACTCTGTGAGACTGAAAACAATCTGTGCAATTCCACCCGACAATGCCCCTGCAGCCAATCCCGAAGGTACTGATTTCTTCAACAGAAGAGCCCAATCGGTTTGTCTTCGACTATAGACATCGATAGCCCAGAACAATCCAATCGCAATAAGCATGCCTGCAATTGCGGCCCATAACACCACATCGATCAATGATGTGAAAAATGTGCCCTGTCTATCTGGAATAATTTCTGCAATAAGTGCACCGATTGCCCCGCTACCAAAGCCTAACAGCCCGAATAATAATTTCTTGTCCTGACGGATTTGCGATAACATGGGATCATATCGATGAATGAAGGACTAGATAAAAATCTTTTTTATTTTACTTTGTCACTCTTACAAGTTAAAATTGCATCAAAAAATGCTTCAGATCTTATCATAAGAATGTTTGTAAGAAGTAAGTTCCGGCGAATTCATTGATTACGACCAGATCGTTTTGACTTTTGGATTTCCCCTTTTTATCCAATAACACTCATACATCCAATCCAACCGCTTAATATAATCCAGAAATAATCCTCTCACGGTCTCCAGCGATTACGGAAAAACTCAACGAGAATGATTATCGCAATGATAAAGATAATAAATCCGATATTCAGCGAGAAAAAGCCCAAATAGGGAATTGAAAAGATCGCTTTTCCGATTATCCATTCCTTCTGCACGGGTTCGACCGTGCCGCTGCTGCCAACGGTCAGATATCCCTGGTCGCTGACGTAATTGTTGTCGCCCTTGGTGATGTACCCGCCATGCGTAGATATGATATCGGTGTCCCGCACATACCCGGCATTCTTCACAATGGTATCGGCAGGGAGGACATAATTTCCAAGTGGGGTCTTCATGGTCACATCACGGGACGTTATCATGTAGGTCGGCAGCACTCCCGCAGTTCCCTTAACAGTGAGGATCTTGTATCCGTCCGCAGTCTGACCGCTCACGCTGATCGGCAGATACTCGGCGGGAGTAACCGAGCCGCGGTACACGTTCAGGTAGGTAGGGACCGGTTCCCCAACTTTGACCCACTTCATAGCACGAGTGATTAGCGGATATTGTTCAGTGTCTTTCTCACCGTTCGGGTGACATATGATTATGTCCCCATAATCTCCAAAGCGCCTATAGCTATTTTGTTTGCCATCATCCCATGTTTGTAGTTCCCCGAAACGGTCGTTTTGAACAATAATTACTAGGTCCCCATTATTTAGATTGGGTGCCATACTGTTCCCTTGGATTCCAACAACCGGGGGCCACGCGCCTCCAATAGTATAGACAACTATAAGACTGATTCCGAAAATAATCAAAAAAATAGCCAGAACGAACGCAATTATGCGTAAAAAGGACCGAGTGATTATTTTTACTATCGATTCAGAAGCACGAGTATTCTTTTCCAAGTTTGCAGAGATCCTTTTATCCGTTTTAGAGAGAAGATCAACCACTTGAACCCAAGGCAGATACCCCTCATGAGAAATCTGAACTGAGTATGTTTTTAATTCAGGATTTTTCAAAATCAACGGAGTCACACCATGAGGCTCACCATTTAAAGACAATTTTGCACCAGTGGGATTCGAGGTTATGGTAAAAGTGTAATTCTCAACTTGTTGAATTTCACTAGATAACGCGTTTTGTGAGAGTGTATTTGAGGAGTTGAAATTAAAAAAATGGTCTTGGTCCTGAATAACCCCAAGCGCCAGTGCCCATGAATCCACGGTCCATTTCGCAAGTTCGGGGGTGACTCCCAGATTGTCTATCAGTTTTTGAGATAACTGTTGTGATAACTGATGATACGACAATTGGTCTTTTTTTGTAAGCAGTGTATCTGGAATACCCTCGGCTAATGAGTCATTGAGACACTTTCGTTCCTTTTTGAACTCCCCTTTCGTATAATCTATCAGGAGATTCTGAAACTTGCTGGCATTTTGAATTACTTGTACACCCTGTTCGCGAATAAGTGTGCACAGGATTTGCCTGGGAATATCACTCATATCAAGAAATTACTTTTTAACATGCTGTTAAATTAAACTGCTGAAAAAATCACAAAATTACTTCACCAAGTTGATGATTTTAATCACATGTTTGTCCGATTCAATTCGTTCCCATGTCACTTCTCCGGTATAATCCCCATTGCTATTCTACCAGAATCGTTATTATTGGGATCACCAAATGTTGATGTTGTTCTGATTAAACAAGCGCACACCGAACAATTCCGCATAAGATACGACAAAATCGGTACCACCAAATATACGGTCTCATCCCCGTTACGACACTACTGGTAATAACAAGGGCATTGATTAACACGACTACAGTGATCGACGATGCCGGCTACCTGACCTTTAGCAATATTGCCTGCAGGAAACGGGTAAAATAGGAGACCAGAACTCGCGTGCAAAGCACACTCTACCATCGTAGTAACCTTCATCAATCCCTCTGCCACTTTATCTCAATTCTCTGCAGCACCAATAAGGTCCAATAATTGGTTTCTTGTCAGCAGGGGGTTGGAATCCTTTATATTGTCATCAACAGAAGTTCTGCGTGATATACACTTTGTCGTCAGGTGCAAAAGCGACACCGATCCCTTCGTAGGTGAAGTACGATGACAGGAGGTTCTGCTGATTTGCATCTGGGCTGTTCATCCATCCGTTGACTGCAGCTTCCGCAATCTCGTCCAGGGTTCGCCAGTCATACGAAACGATTTCGCCGGCTGAATTGGTATAGTACGAGCTAGCCCGGTTTCCTTGATATAGGTTCTCGGCGATGCCGCTGTAGATAAAGGGGTCCATGACCTTCACACAGGGATATCCCGCGGCATCGCCCCGCTCTTTCGGGCCTTGACCGTCCGGGTTCTTATTATCGAAGAAGTTCCGAGTTACCATATCCCAACTATGACTGCGGGCGATATTGGCAAGGAAGGGATCAAATGTAAGAGACGACAGCCCGTTCTCCTGCCGCCTTTTGTTGATGAGATCGTGAATCCGTCGCTCGAGAGTCTGAGGGTTGATGTAAGGTGCACCTTCTGTATGGCTGATATATGAAGAAACCGGTGGTTGTGCGGGAACCTGTGTTACGGTCAAGGTGATTACCGAGGTTGTTGCAACATTGGGTTCTGTGTGAGCGATCGTGATGGTGGGGCTTGGTGTAGTTATTGTAGGGATAGGGTCGGTAGTAGGCGTTGGTATCGGAGTTTTTACAAATGACATTATCAATAGAAGGAAACCAATTACACATATCGCATAAACGACTTTTTTTCCCAATGATGATGGCTGTTTTACTAATGTTTCATGGATAAATCGCTCCTCGCCCGGGCCAACGTGGATTTTTTCCTTATATTCAGTGTATGCGGATAATCTGACTGATACAGAATGGTATCCGGAAGGAATCTCATACGATTCCAGCGGGGTATTGCCTATGAACGTATTATCCAGGTACACTGCGGCATAGGATGGGTGCGTTTTTACCGTAATTTTCCCCGAGTTTTTGTAAATCGGTTGTTTTTCCGGTTCGCGGATAAATGATTCCCAGATTTGAAGATTATCTCCCTCCCGGATTTGGAGGTGTTTGATGATGTCCCGGTATCCCGGTAACACGAGTCTTAATTCAAAATAACCTCCAGATAAATTCAGGATGGTCTTGTTGGTTCTCCCATATTTCTTTGAGTTGAGGAAGATCTCTGCATTTGAGGGATATGTTTCGATGTTTATTGAAGCAGATTCGGGAGGAGATTCGATAAGGGATACCGAGATATCCTGATTGTTTCGGGAAACAATTTCGAGCGAATTTGTCCAGGTTTCATATCCCTCACGCTTGAGCTGTATCTGGTAGTTCCCCATCTCAAGATTCTTAAGTGTGAGGGGGGTTATTCCCTTCATGAAACCATCAAGATAAACACCCGCTCCAGAGGGTGTTGACGTTATTGTGGTAAAATAGTCCTGAGGATGGAGTTTTTTTTCCGAAATAACCCCGAGCGCAAGTGCCCATGAATCCACGGTCCATTTCGCAAGTTCGGGGGTGACTCCCAGATTGTCTATCAGTTTTTGAGATAACTGTTGTGATAACTGATGATACGATAATTGGTCTTTTTTTGTAAGCAGCGTTTCTGGAATACCCTCGGCTAAGGAGTCATTGAGACACTTTCGTTCCTTTTTGAACTCCCCTTTCGTATAATCGATCAAAAGATTCTGAAACTTGCTGGCATTTTGAATTACTTGTACACCCTGTTCACGAATAAGTGTGCACAGGATGATACGGGGAATATCATCCATGTTCGAACAACATTACTCTAAATGGATAATTTATTAATTTGTCCAAATGTCTCTGAAAATCATGACATTCTGTAGGTTTTACTATTGATCGTATCCATCCGTTTAATCGAGTCGTAATTTAATTGCAGAAGTCTCTCAATATCGAGAGGGCGATAGCCAATCAGTTCCGCACTAACATTAATGCGTTTTTTTGTGCCATTGATGAACGGATAGTAACTCATACAGTTATTGTGTTTATGTCCATGAATCACCCACCCGGTCCAATTTTTCGGTACTTCAGTTGGATCATGCACAAGCAGAAATGAATGTCCTTTATAGGTTAACACTTCGTGATGTTTGGCTGTTTTGAGATAATCGTCATGATTTCCAAAAATGAAAGTGATCTTCCCATGTAGCAGTGCCAGATTCTTTTGAGTAGTCCCGCGCCGGCTCAAATCTCCTAAAAAGTAAACTCTATCTGATGGGCCGACAGTCTCATTCCACTTCTTGATCAACTGCCGATCCATGGAACCCACCGAATCGAATGGGCGGTGGCAAAAGCGAATAATATTCCGATGACCCAGGTGCAAATCAGAGATCAGAAATGTCCTGGGGGCATTAGCCGTAGGCGGACGGCTGCTGGGTTTTACATAATTGGGTTTTTGCCGAGATGGCGGGGCAGATCTGGGGTGATGAGAGTATTTTGTGCGATGAAGTGCAGGGAGCACTACCCGCTGAACAACCTGCGAACAGCAGTAAATACCCAATCCCATCATAAGAAAATAAAACGGGCTGCTTAGTTCATTAAAAAATGTCAGGAGTTCTCTTACAAACCAGAAAGAGAAAACGGTAATCCCAATCCAGAATGCAAAATTTCCGTTGAGCAGAAAAGGTTCATGGAGTGTGTGCCCCCGAACGATTTTTGCTATTAATGTTATGCCGATGCCGGATAGGATGATAAATGCAATATCGCTGGTTATACCTAAAAGCAGGATACTCATTAACAGGACAGAACAAGCGTGAATAATTATCCAAATGATTGACCAGAAAAATTTAGGAAACCGGTTCATTTTTTACCCGCCCTATTACAAAATTGTTGCACGCACATCGTAATAAGAGAGGTTTGTTAATAAAACCCATCTCATATCATTCTGAAGAAACCGTCATGGGAGATAGTATCCTTTTCAAATCAAAGTTATCCGGATTCATTGAGAAAATATCAAAAGATTCTTGGACCTATTAAATAAATTTGATAGAGATGAAGACCGGTTACCTAACTATTCTTCTTTGTTTTGCATTAACATCGGTGAGCGGTTGCTCTATGCTCGCCGAACCAATCGAAGGATGTTGGTATACCTCGCTAATGGGAATGGAGATGCATATTCAGTTCAATTCGGGTGGATCCGCATACATCTCTTCATCAATGGGTGTTGATGCAATGGTTTGGGAAAAAGTTGAAGAGAATCATTATATCTTGTACCCCAGTGGAAATAAGAATAAAAAATATGATGTGTATTACGATAAACCAACTCAATCGATCTTACTTGACACGAATCGGAATATGATTTTTTCTGATCAGACTTTCAAAATCCGACTGCTAAAAATGAAATGCAATAACTAATTATTTTCGGGAATTTTTTCGAGAAAAACTGTGTGAAAAATTCAATCTGTTTTTTTTATCTCAAATACTTCCGCCCATGAATATACTGCCCAGCGGGAAAGATCTTTTGAAAATCCATTATCTTCAAGACGCCGGATGAGTTGATCAGATTGTGTTGAAAAGGGAATGTTACCCTTTTTTCCGATAAGATCAGCAGGAATTCGTTCTTCAAGACAGGTCAATAAAACCCGGGTCTCCTTTTTGAATTCTCCCCGATAATAATCCTTGAGTAATCCCTGGAAAATTTGCGGTGTGTCAAGAATTTTTGTTCCATGATCCCGGATTACCAATTTAAGGCGATCCGTCGCTTCCCTGTTAGAATTATGATAAGCGGAGGGATACAGCTGTGAATCATCTGATTTTTGCACAGATCTTTTTGGGGGCGGGATTGGGTTATTCGATTTTTGACTGGTTGGGGTTAGCCGTTCCTTTGCAAGGGATCTCCAACGAAACGCCTGGTTGTCATTGGGATATTCTGATAAAATTTTATTGAAAATATCGATAGCTTCCGAGGGTCTTCCTTCAGAAATAAGTTTAATCCCGCGATTCATCATTGTCTGGTATGAAGGCAATTGACTTTTCGGCGGATTTGCCGGATAATTTACTGTAGGGGGAACAGGAGTTTGTGTTGCAGAATTCGACGTTGGATAACTATTCACCGGAGTGTTTGCAGTAAGTCGTTCTTTTGCTCGCGATCTCCAGCGAAACGCCTGGTTGTCATTGGGATATTCTGATAAAATTTTATTGAAAATATTAATAGCTTCCGAGGCTCTTCCTTCAGAAAGGAGCCGGATTCCATCATCAATCATCTTCTGATAATGAGAGGGCTTGTTAACCGGCCTACTTGAATGCAAATTATTTACAGTAACGCGTTTCCGAACATTAGCTATGGCCTCTTGTGCAAGGGTAATATTTTCACTATGTCCGAAGTTTGTCCGCTTCCCATCGTTAGAAAAATCCTGCGTCCGAACAAGTTCTGATAGATAATAAAGGGCAGTTTCATCTCCGATTTCGCTTAATGCAGTTATTGACAGATTCCGAATACGCGGAGATGGGTCGTAGAGCATACTGCAGAAAATATCGTTCGTTTTGGGATCGTTCATCTTTTTTAATTGAACCAGCACATCATAACGACGGTTTGGATCTGAACGGGCAACACGGATGAGATCATCAATAGTATTATTCCCAGAAGTTATTCTTGACAAAAAATCAAGAACGCCCATTAATGAGAATTATTTTTCTATCTTATGAGAGTATCGAAATTCAGGCACTTCAGGAAAAATGATAATCTTATTGTCTTGTTTCTGTTACTTTACATATTAAATCTAAAAAAGAAAAAATCAATTTTTTATGGAATAACCTCATTATTGCATGAATAAAGCTTAGACAAATTCAACAATTAATCCAAACCATCATGAAGAAAAAAAATCAGCCAGATACAGTCAGTCGTTCCCGGAAAATCCTGAAAGAGATTATTTCCGGATACGGCAATTCTGTCATTACGGATCCAAAAAAATTTCAGTCTCTTTTTAATGATCTCACAAAAGGAGAATGTAAACGCGAATCCAACCTCTTGTTTGCTTCTATATCAGAAAATATTCCTGCTGATTTGTTGAAGAGCAAAGATTTGGGTTCTCTCGACATTGTTGTTCCCCGACTGGTTAATCGTTTGTTCCAGAACCGAAGCATTGACAGGAACCATGCAGAATGGGTAATATACTCATGGGCTTTTGCTTTAGGAATGATTGATGAGAATG
>Ga0302252_1001037_pt1 | contig 18158 bp, 18 predicted proteins | sample AAG_RA_Leu_MG_FD_193511 | JGI IMG/M metagenome (GOLD analysis project Ga0302252, IMG submission 193511) | Enriched activated sludge microbial communities from anaerobic digester in WTTP, New Holstein, Wisconsin, United States - AAG_RA_Leu | ecosystem: Engineered > Bioreactor > Anaerobic >...
TGGATTCATATAGGCAAGGAATGAGAAGAGGACATCGTCTGCGGAGAACTCGATGCCGTCATGGAAGAGGACGCCTGGCCTCAGGGTGTAGGTGTATGTGCTGAAATCTTCAGATATCTCAAGGTTTGTGCACAGGTGGTACTGGTATGTAAAGTTCTCATCGAGCCAGAAGAGGTTGTCGAAGACGGGGTTGAACACAAGCGTGTCATACCAAGAGTTGGACAGCATTGGGTTCAGGGCCAATAGTTCGCCAGTTGTGGCAAGCACGACGTCATTCATGCCAGTCAAATACTGGGGAATTGGGCCGATATTGTCAAAGATCCATTCATAGCCATGGAAGTTGAGATCGGAGTCCGCGGTCAATACTGCCTGCTGGAATGCGATCTGAGATGCAGGTACATCAATATATTGCATGTACTGCCAGTTCTTGAACGCCTCAATTCCCTCCGCAGTATAGCCCGAGGTGAGGAAGTTCATGATATAGGCGTCACTCTCAGAGTTGTTCCACAGGTAGAAGTTGGAGTTGGGAGGAGTGTTCTTGCTATAGTATATCTGCATCGTGCCGAGGAATGGTGTAGAAGGCGAGCCTGGAGTCCATCCGATAAGCAATGAATCAAATCCACCCTCAGTCCATGTCTTTCCGATCATGGACGCTTCAGGGGTCAAAGCCCGGTCATAGACAGATCCCCAAGTCAGGAAGACTACCTTCGCTTCAATGCCTACAGACTGGAATGAATTGGCGATGATCAGGCCCCACTGGCGCCTGAGTGTGTTTGCAGCGGGCGCAATTATCGTGATCTCGAAGAGGCTGTCGTCAGCAGCCGCAACGACTGGTGCTGGAGCAAATGTAAACAACGATGCTACCATTATTGCCAGTAGTGCAAAGGCAAAAATCTCTTTAGGTTTCATTTACATGTCACCAAACTACAGTGTGTAGTGTTTAGAGTAATTATTACAGGCACAGAATATTTAAGGTCTATGATTATTTGCATCATTGACCGTTTTGTATGAGACATCGATTATCATCATTTAATTAAGATATATTCAATTACTAAATAATCTATGTTAAAATATGAGCACGTATAATGCAAACATACATATGTCTACTTATTATTTACAAATAACAATAATTGTTTTTATTAATTAGAGCAAATAATTGCCAAATATGTTAGTAAAAAGGGGATGGGTCACTCGAATTGGGTTGCGTAGTGGCAGGAGGCATAATGGTCATTGTCAAGAAGCTGCATAGCAGGTTTCTCGGCACCGCATTTGGATGTGGCGTATTGGCACCTCGGATGGAACCTGCAGCCTGAAGGAGGGTTTATCGGACTCGGAACCTCTCCCGGCAGCAGGACGATGTTTATCTTCCGCTTTGGATCTGGCACCGGCACTGCGGACATCAATGCGCGCGTATACGGATGCAAGGGTTTGTCGAAGAGCTTCTCGGTCGGTGCAGACTCCACGATCTCACCAAGGTACATCACCATGACCCTCTTTGAGATCTGCCTAACCGAACTCAGGTCATGGGAAATGTAGAGGTAGGAGATGCCGAGGCGCTCCTGCAGCTCCATGATCAAGTTCAGTATCTGCGCCCTGATCGAAACATCGAGTGAAGAAACCGGCTCGTCGGCAATTATGAATTTCGGATCGACGGCTATGGCCCGTGCGATGCATATTCTCTGCCGCTGTCCGCCGCTAAATTCGTGAGGGTAACGTTCGGCGTGGTAAGGCTCTAGACCAACAAGCTCAAGCAACTTGTAGACCTTGTCCTCCCACTCGTTGCGAGGTATATGCCGGTGGATCCGGAAGGGCTCGCTGATTATGTCAAACACAGTCATCCGGGGATCAAGTGAAGCATAGGGATTCTGGAAGACCATCTGCATCGAGCGACGCAGCTTTAGTTTCTCCTCCCTCGAACCCTTGCGGAATATCTGAACGCTGTCAGTCCCGTTGAAGAGCACCTGCCCTGAGGTTGGAGGTTCGAGATTGATCAATACCTTTCCAGTCGTAGTCTTGCCGCAGCCGCTCTCGCCCACTAGGCCGACAGTCTCTTTTTGGTCGATCGAGAAGCTGACGTGGTCTACGGCATGGACTCGCCCGATGGTCTTCTTCAGGATTATGCCTCGGGAGTATACGGGGTAGTACTTCACGAGGTCCTTGACTTCGATAAGTGCGGTCATCTCAAGCCCCCCTCCTTAGCTCGCGCCACCTGTGGCATGAGATGAAGTGATCGCCGCCGACGTCCTCAAGCGGCGGCTTCTTCTCTTTGCAGAGGGCTACGGCGTATTCGCACCTCGGATGGAACCTGCAGCCCGTCGGCGGGGTGATCAGGTTCGGTATGTTCCCAGGTATGGAGATCAGCTTCCTCGTCTGGTCAAGACGCGGGACGGCCTTGAGCAGCGCTGCCGTGTAAGGGTGCGGCGCTTCGAAGATCGTTTCAATCGGGCCTATTTCCATCACGTGTCCTGCATAAAGGACCACTACGCACTTGCACATCTCCGCAACCACGCCCATATCGTGGGTGATCATCACCAAAGTCATGCCAATGTCCTTCTGGAGGTCTTTCAGCAGGGAGATGATTTGAGCCTGAATAGTGACATCCAGACTGGTGGTCGGCTCATCTGCAAACAGCAGCTGCGGGTTAAGCAACAATGCCCTGGCTATGCAGATGCGCTGTTTCATGCCACCGCTGAACTGATGCGGGTACCGCCTTATAGCCTCCTCTGGATCAGGGAGACGGGTGAGCTTGAGCGTCTTGATTACAGTTTCGATAGCTGCGTCCTTCTTCACCTTGTCGTGTTGAATTACGATGTCGGATAGTTGATTGCCGATTGTGAAGAGAGGGTTCAGCGAGCTTGTGGGATCCTGAAATATCAAAGATATCCGCTTTCCACGGTAGCGCTGCATCTCACCATCCTTCTTCTGGACCAAATCCTCCCCGTCGAAGAGGATTTTTCCGTCAACGATCCGCCCGGGCTTGGGGACGATCCTGAGGACGGACTGGGCAGTTACGGATTTTCCGCTGCCGCTCTCGCCCACCAGACCAAGGGTGCAACCTTTTTCAACATTGAAGGAGACATCATCCACGGCCTTCACGACGCCTGCTTCGGTGAAGAAGTGGGTCTTCAGGTTTGAGATTTCCAGAAGGTTCATCGTGATCACTCCCTAAGCCTTGGGTTCAACGCATCGGCGATTCCATCACCGAAGAGGTTGAATGCCAAAACCGTGAGGAATACGGCCAATCCAGGAAAGACCTCGCTCCACCACGTCGTGCTCATGTCCGAATAGCTCTCCTCCATCAGCCTGCCCCAGGTGTAGGTGTTCGGGTCGCCAAACCCCAAAAAGGATACGGCAGCCTCTACGAGGACTGCGCTAGCCATGGAGAGAGTTGCCAAGACGATGATCTGCGGCAGGACGTTCGGAAATACATGCTTCAGCATGATCCACCAGGAGCTGGCACCCAAGCTCTTCTCGGCTTGGATGAATTCGGTCTCCTTCAGCCTTAACACTTCGCCTCGGACGACCCTTGCGTTGCCGGCCCATGCGAAGATGGAGACTATCAGAATGATCATCGTGAGACCTATGGGTATATTGATACCAAGGAAGGAGTAGAATGGCTCAGCATTCCCGAGCTGGAATATCCGCGCGAAGACCAAGATCAGAAGCAGGCTTGGGAATACTAAGAAGATCTCGGTTATCCGCATCAGTAATTCGTCGATATATCTCCCAAAATACCCTGCGGTGATGCCGACAGCAACGGTCAGAACGGTCGTGATCAGAGTGGCGGCTACAGCGACGTAAATCGTGTAAACTGAACCATGCACAATCTCGCTGAAGACGTCCAGCCCCATTCGGGTTGTCCCAAATGGATGCTTCCAAGATGGTGCCTGGGCGGCCTCGCCATCATAGAGTGGCTTCAGGGCATCAGGGGCAGGGCGGGCAGGGTAGGGGGCAATAACGGTATTGAATATGGCAACAATGAGGAGTACCACGATCATTCCTAGCCCGAAGAGCCCTGATTTGTGCTTCTTGAACCGCCTCCACGCAACTGCCCACTGGCTTGCGCCCCTTCTCTTGGTTTCACTGTCTGTGTCTTTCCCTGAGAGGGAAGCGCTGTTACCGGTCTCGTTTTTGCGGTTTCTTCTGAGTGTTAACATCCCCATTCCCCTAATCGATGTGTATCCTCGGGTCGATCCAAGCGTAAGAGAGATCAGTTATGATGTTGGCAACAAGAATCATGATTGCAACAATCATAGTCGTGCCCATGATGAGGGGGAAATCAAGCTTTGATACGGCATTGACATAAGCCCTGCCCAGTCCGGGCCAACTGAAGACAGTCTCTGTCAGAGGTGCCCCAGCAAGCGACGCTCCGATCGAGAGACCCAAGAGAGTTATCAATGGTGTTATCGCATTCTTCAATGAATACTTGTACAGAACTTTCCGCTCTGAGATGCCGCTTGCGCGTGCGGCCATAACGTAGTCCTGCCTCAGCACCTCAAGCATCCCTGCACGGAGCAGGCGCACATTGTAAGCAAGGCTTGCCAGCGTTAAGACGGTCACAGGCATCACTAGATGCGCCAACGCGTCCAATGTGGGATCAGATATCCCGAATACGGGCCATAGCTTTGGGGACCCATAGGCGCCCGCGGAGGGAAGCAGCCCCATATGATAAGATAGCACGATTATGAGTACAATCCCGAACCAGAAGACAGGAAGTGAGACTCCGGCTATGGATATGCCGGAGATGGTGTAGTCGGCCGCTGAACGCTGCTTGAGCGCGGAGTATATGCCGGCAGGGATGGAGATAAAGAAGGCCAAGAAGATCGATATCAGTTGAAGCTTTAGCGTCTCGAAAAGATAGAAACTTATGATTTCGTTGACAGGCCGCCCCCCATAGAGCGACTGCCCAAAGTCCCCCTGCAGGAAATGCGTGAGCCATCGCACATACTGTGCTGGGATCGGAGTGTCAAGCCCATAGTAGTGCCTCAGAAAATCCCTCTGCGCCTCGGTTATTCCAGGATTTCCTGCGGTGGCAATCTGGATAGGGTCACCGGCAGCGTACATGACCAAGAAGCTTACGATTGAGATTCCGATTATGAGAGGGATCATGTAGATGCCGCGGCGTATAATGTACTTAACGAACCCCATTCCCTATCAACACGAATCCAATACTGATTTCCTTTAATATATAAATGTTTATAGATTAGTTTACCAATTAATAAATTTTGATTTACATTATAAAATATTTATTTTAATTTTAAAGCGACATCTAAACCAGAAGTGGTCGCGCCCATGATCAAGATCTCCTTTTTTCTGTCGGATTGGCCGCGTATTATGCATATGGCAGATTGGGGGACGTGCAAGCTCTTAGAGATTATCTTGATGACGGAGAGGTTTGCCTTGTTGTCTTCAGGGGGTTCCTTTGTCTGGATATGAAGTTCATCGCCTACCCAAGCGAGTTCGTTTTTACCGGAGGACGGCCTGACGTATACGCTCAGGATGACGCCGCTCTTGGTTTGTCGCATTGCCAAATCATTCGCCCCAGCCAATCCTGATCTCTGGGATCGGCAGTATTAAGATTTTCCAAGTCGGCTGGAAACAGCGAGTGCATGTCATTTGATGATGATCCCTTTGCGAACCTTAACGGCGTTGTGCTCACAGACCTCGTGGCATGAGTAACACGCAATGCACTTGGAGACCTCGACTTCGGGATACGGTGAGAGCAGGATTGCCTTTGTTGGGCATATCCCGGCGCATTCGCCGCATCGAGTGCACCTAGAGCGGGTGAATGATACGGGAGATTTGTAGTGGCTAACAAGGGAATGCCCATAAAGAGTGACACTGCTGAGTATGCTCGAGGGCAACCTGAATTTGGTTACGGTAGGAGCGTCCCCCAAGACCTCGATCTCATTGAATGATTCAGGGCCGAGGGAGCGATCGACTGCTTCCCTGATATACGGAACGCGCATTGGATCGACGCCGGCCATCCTGAAGGCGACCATATCAACCGCCACGGCGTCGGTTCCGATGAGTATGCGCCCGACGGCCTTCGGTGACCCGCTCGACGGCCCGTTTCCCTCCATGCAGATGATGGCGTCCATGATGTTGAGGTCGATTACTGGCCTCAGAGCAGAATAAACGTCCATTATGGCCTTCCCAAACCGCTCAGGGGTATTGCCGACCTTGTGGATTGCGCCCTTACCCGAGCCCTGTATGCTGCCCATTACAATGTTCTTGACAGATCCGGTCATCAAGGTCTGGACGTGGGTCTTCAGCTTTGGCATATTTATCACCCGGTGCTGCATGATCGGCTTCGCTATCCCAACCAAATCGATCAGTTGCCCATCCGGTGTGATCAGCTCGGGGGAGATGTCCTCGAAATCAACGTATATTGCGCCAAGCGAGGTGACAACTTCCATCATGCCGGATTCTTTGAAGACCTTCTTGGCCTTACCAGGATAGGCATTCCCCGGGGAGTCTCCTACGCGCGGCAGATACCCCTTATCCTGAAGGAAGGCGATTGCTGCCTTTACCAGCCGCGGATCGGTGGTAACGCCGCTCGCCGAGTCCTTCGAATTGAGCATGTTTGGCTTCAGGAGGTAATTCCTGCCGGGGGCAGGGGTCCACCCGATGAGCGAGATCCCTCGGTAGAGGGCAGGCGCTATTGCGGCACCATCTGATGCGTTGACGACCGCAACTTTGTATGTCATATCAAAAGGTAATCTCTATGAGGAAAATAAAAATGAATCGGAAGGCATCAGCTCGTGCGTGCTGCTACCGCCTTCCTCAGATATAATTTTTCGCGCATGTCCCTCCAATTGGGAGCTTCGCGGATAAGATTCTGCTCCTTCAGCATCTTGATTGCATACTTTATCGTCCGCGGGGGGATATCGGTCTTCTCGAATATCATGCGCTGCGTTATAAAATCCTCGTTTGGAATTACTTCAAAAACTCGCGTTACTGTCTCTGGAAGGGCTTTCGCAAAGTAAATACCCCATTGGAATTACCTCACAAAGTCTTAATGCGGCTTGCTAAAAAAGGGTTTCGCTAGGTGCAACGGCACAGTTTTGCGGCACAGATCAGGCCGAAGAGAGCCTTTGCTCTTTGGCTGACCTCTTCTTCGTTGCCGCGCTCAAGGGGCTTGGACCTGAGGAGGTCTAGCCCGCATTGGAGCGTTGGCAGCGACGAATCCCCCCGGCGATCCAGCACTGCATCAAAGTGCGGCTGGAGATCGGTGAAGTGACCGGATCGGATCCCCTGCCTTGCGCGCCCCAGAAAGAGTGAGGCGGAGGCGGATCTTAGTTTGGCCAGGGCCGTTTCGTGTCCGTCCTCGGGGGCAATGCTAAGAAGGGTTGCCCGGGTATGCGACTCGAAGTCGAACGATTCGGCTTCAGACGACGTTGGCAGCCCCGGACCCTTGGCTGAAGTACCGCCATTTATGTTCAGCTGCGGCAGGTGTCCACCTAGGATCGCGTCTGAACGCTGGCAAGCGCTACACTCGCCGGGATCGCAAAGGGCGACGCACTCGATTGCCGGCGAGGCGGTTCTTGGGCAGATTCGGCCTGAGTGTTAGCTCAGTTAACCGCTGCCCAGAGCTGCCGCATCGCCCTGCTGAGCTGCAGGAAGGCGTCTTCCTCGCTGAGTGCCCTCCGGATGAGCATGCGGCCTTCCTTGAAGGCCATTATGGCCCGCCCGTCATGCTCAATCCGCGCTATGCCGAGGGATGGGGACACCTTTAGAGAGGGGATAAATCTGCCAAAGATGCGGTCAAGCGAGATCATGTCGTAGTAGCCATGTTTTGCATGCACGCCGGACGCCAATGAGACCTCGACGGTCACCATTTTGGCATCGCTTGGGCAGGGATTGATGTAGGAGATCCCCGGTTTGGGGGGAGAATCCCTTGCGGCAGGGCAGCGTATCAATTCGGGATCAAATGCGCTAGTCCTGAAGAAGAGGCACTTGTCTAGGGGCATCTCCCCGCTGCAGTACTTCCTCAACGCAGTTATGCAGGACGGGTTGCCGCAATAGCCACAATCAGCTCTTGGGAATTTAGAATATGCCTCAAAGATCGAATTCATTCAATCAATCGCCTCATGCAATTGTTTTAGCGATCTCGCTGAGAGTATCCACAAATAGGTCAACCTCGGAGAAGGTGTTGTAGAGATAGACGGATGCCCTGACGGAGCCCTCTGCGACCCCAAGCAGCCCCTTCATTAGAGGCAGCGCGCAGTGATGCCCTGAACGGACCATTATGCCAGCAGCCGAGTCGAGCGCCAAGGCCACATCGTGGGAATTCATGCCTTCGACGTTGAAGGAGAAGATTCCTGCCCTGTCGCCGGCGTTGGGGGGGCCGTAGATGTTCAGCCCGGGAACCTCGGGCAGCAGGTCCATCATCCGACGGGTCAATGCGTGCTCGTGGTCGGATATGTTCTGCATTCCTATAGAACTGAGGTAATCGGCCGCTGCGCCCAGCCCTATCGATTCGGCTATTGCAGGCGTTCCGGCCTCGTACTTGTATGGGCCGCTCCGCAGCCGGTAATAATCGATCCCCACGTCCTCGATGGTGCCGCCCCCGACGCACAGGGGCTCGACACTCTCCTGCACGTCGCCCCTTATGAACAGCCCGCCGGCGCCGGTCGGACCACACATCTTGTGGCCTGAGAAGGCAAAGAAGTCGCAGCCCAAGTCACCCACGTCCACCTTGGTGTGGGGCACTGATTGGGCGCCGTCGACGGCAACGAGCGAGCCTTGCTCATGTGCGAGCTTTGCCACCTCCTTGACCGGAAGCCTGACGCCCAAGACATTTGATACGTGGGCAATAGAGACGAGCCTAGTCTTGCCATCGATGGCTGCTTCAAAATCGGACAGATTGAAGAAGCCCTGACGGTCAGAGTTCACTATCCGAAGATCGAGTCCGAATCGCTCTTTCGCGCGCTGCCATATGACGAAGTTCGAATGGTGCTCCTGTATGGTTAGAACGACCCTGTCGCCCCGCTTGAATTGCACGCCATTGGCGATCAGGTTCAGGGCCTCGGAGGAGTTGCGCAGGAGTATGAGCTCGTCCCTTCCAGCTCCTATGAACCTCGCGATCCTCTCCCTCGCCGCTTCAAATTCATCCGTCGCGCGCTGTGAGACCCGGTATATCCCCCGCCCTACATTTGCCCGGTAATCATGGTAATATTCGATCATCCTCTGGATGACCGGATCGGGAGTTAGGCTGCTAGCGGTGGAGTCGAGATAGACCCTGCCCTCCTTCAAGAACGGAAAGTCCTTCCTTATGGCTTCAACATTCAGCATGTCGACACCTCAAGGTTTGATGATCACAGGGAGACGCGTTTGGCAAATGCCGGCGCGCACGTATTATTTTAATCAGCGTATCTATTTAAGATGGTTTTCTGCAAACGAGAGCGCACTTTATCATTGCGTTTTAAAAAAAATGGGCGCTAGTAACGTTTATATCCCCATGATGAGAAAAAGAGAAACGTTATGGAGGGAAAGCAATGGGAAGAACTGGAATACTGATTGCGATCGCGGTCATAGGATACTTCCTCGGTGTTGCGGGCTATTACGTATTCAAGAACCTTGAGCCGTGGCTTAGTCAGTTTTTGCCTACCTTGCTGCAGGCAGAGTGGCTGATATCGGGATTTGTCGGAGCGATCTTTGCGGTAATTCTTGTGATAATTTGGTCGTATTCGTCAAAGGGACAGTAACGGCAGCCCGATAAAAACGACAGGCCATTTTTTTGGCCTTATGGATTAATTATGTCCGGGCGAGCACTAAGACATTGACCTTTTTAGGGTGCCTTGGGAAGGAGCGCAGACTCCGTCAAATCGGTCTTGTCAGGCGTGGGTGATTGCCTGCTGGTGAGCCGGTATTGTATCAGCCAATAGTTATTGCTTGAATTAAAGACGGAGTCGATCACCTTGCAGTCGAACCCGAATACATCCAAGAGGCCGAGGAAGAAGAAGCCCCAGACAGAGGGAGGTATTGGAAAACCGCGGTCGGCTGCAGTCTTGTAAGCGAGGGTCAAGCCTCCGCTCAGCTCACATGTAATTAGATTTACAGGATCGTCGTAGGAGTATTTGGCCTGCACCCCTTCGTATATCAGGTATAGCGAGCTGAGGACGCTGAGGGAGTTTGCAAGCGTGGTCTGGACATAATTTGTGGGTCCCTTCATCATCGATTCGAGCGTCTTCTTTCCCAGATCGGCAAATGCCGCGTCCCTCTTTTGTCCAAAGTTGGTGGTGATCAGATCCATAAGATACAGGTAGAGGAGGGGAGATGCCTGGTTCTCCTTCGGGTTTATGATTGCATCTTCAGGCATCCATGAGTTCTCGATGACCGGAAGCAGAGTGCCAAAGTCCTTGCCGGAGGTCCATTCGATGCCCGTCAGCGAGTTCTTCATCAGCTCGCACACGCTGCCGCCGGAATAATGCTCAACGGATATTGTTGAACTTCTGTTATCGAGGAGGAACATCCTCTTGAAGATAAGAAGCTCTTTGCCATCCGAGAAAAGCATGTTCACCTGTGGTGCGAACGGGACGTATTTGATAGTTATGAGCTCAGTAAACCGTCTGAGGATGGCTAGGTCGCTCTTGTTTGCGTTGATCATTATCTTGACCGGGACCTCGTTCAGAGCGGCGTGGTTGAGCAATTCGTAACAGTACAGCGATACTATCTCCAGCCCCTCGTGGTTCAGGAAGAGGAGCAGCTCCTCCGAACTGTTGTTAATAGTTTCGGTTATGCTCTTGATAGCGTCATCCTGTTTGCGCGTAACCCAATACTCCTTCTTCTCGAACTGGTCGCTTACGGAGGAGGTTTCGTGGAGCTTCCGCAGTTCCTGAATTGTCCTTTTCATAGTCTTCAGGTCTTGCTCCATACTCCGTATCGGGCTGAGCAGCGAGCTGTCGGGGGCATGACCCTTTGCTTTAATCGGCTTGCCAGGCATAATGCTGACAAGTTTCCTCTTCTCCAGGTTCTTCAAGACAGGGTAAATCTTGGTTCGCGGTACATTGCTCTTCGCTTCAATATCCTTAATTCCGCTTGGTCCATTCCTAATAAGAGTCAAATATACCATGGACTCATAATCAGTAAGTCCAAATTTGGACAGGGACTGGGCGAGCGGCTTAATTTGTGACTCCAAACGGTGTCACCGAAGCGACAGATACTGCGGTTACACTACTCTCTGGTCACACTAGCCTTATAAATTTTTCATAGGAAAACGTAGAGTGGTGACCGAAAGTGAGCAATTTCTCTAAGAACTGGGAGAGGAAAGAACAACCTGGTCTCAGCTCAAGAATCAGGGGATCTGTCAACCCACCAGGCCCTCTGAAACCAAGGCTCGAGCAGGCAGTGAGGTCGATTCAGCTTCAGATGCAGAAGCTGGACATCGCGAATCAGAGGTTCCAAGAAAGGGACCGCATGATGTTCAACAAGGTAGTTGATGCGTACTCGAAGCACGATATCGACCATGCCAAGATCTATGCTAACGAGCTGGCAGAGATCAGGAAGATGTCCAAGATGCTGATGCAGGCCAAGATGGCGCTTGAGCAGATCGTCATGAGGCTGAGCACGGTAACTGAGCTTGGAGACATCGTGATGACGCTTGCACCCGCAATGGGCGTAATCCGAAACGTCAGGAGCGGAATCTCCTCGCTACTGCCAGAGGCAGAGAGAGAGCTCGGAGACATCAGCACTGTCCTGAGCGGAATACTCGTCGATGCCGGACAGAGCGGCGGACTGAGCCTCAACTTCGAGAGTGCCAACGAGGATGCACAGAAGATACTCGGCGAGGCAGCGGTCGTTGCCGAGCAGAGAGTGAAGGAGAAGTTCCCAGAGCTCCCAGCGGGCATAGGGACCGGAGAGAAAACAGGGTTCTAGGAGCGCAAATAATTGCCACTCCTTTTTCCCTTATTTTTTTCTCAGGAGACGACTCTAGAGAAAGTGATCAACGTTCAAGCTTACACGAAAACCCATATCCCCAAAAAGTCTAGTCCTTAGAGGTGGAGAAAAATTGAAATTGAACTTTTTTAAGCGTGCTCCACCTCTAAAGGACGCTTTGGAGGAGACGATAATCAGACTCAGGCAACAGCAGAGGAAGCTTGAGCTACTCGACAGCAGGCTAAAGAGCAGGGCTACGACGCTCTTCGACTCCTGCTCTTCAGCAATGACGAAAAAGGATGCAGATAGAGCTAAGATTTACGCTAATGAACTCACCGAGGTCAAGAAGGTCAGGAAGACAGTTACTAATGGCCTCTTATTGCTGGAGCAGCTGGTGCTCAGAATGGAGACATTGAAGGAGATAGGCTCCACATTTGCACAGCTCCAGCCTACGCTTGAGGTGGTCAAGAACATCTCAGGTCAGCTTTCAGAAGTCATGCCAGAGGTGTCCAACGAGTTGTCCCAGATAGGCAGCGCACTCGATGACGCCATGATCAGCATGAACATAGGCGTCGGCCAGGAGGCGCTCGTGCATATACCTGAAAGTGCCATGAATGACGAGATCCTGGATCAAGCATGCGAGTTCCTTAAGAACAGACTCGACTCAGAGCTACCATCGGTGCCAAACGAAGTGATAGTGAGAAAAGCAATTGCCATCGGCGGAGACAATGAGGAGGAGGGGACAGACGAGGAATTCGACTTCACCCCCGTCCAGAACAGGATGGTCGCAGTGAATGATTTCGAGCCCATGAAGGAGAGGGCGCTGTTGGAATACCTCAAGGAGAACGGAGGCTCACTTGAATTTGGAGACTGCAGCAGCCGATGCAGGATCTCGGAGAGGGATCTGCCCAAAGTGATTGAGGGGCTATCGAAGAAGGGGCTAATCAGAATTCAGACAGTCGAGGAGGCAGTGGTAATTGACAATGAACGCGGCAGCTATACTCGAATCTGATGGAAAGAGGTATGCCATGGAGGCGATGCGCCTCGATAGGCAAGGCTCGAAGGGAATGGCGATTACATATTACCAGAAAGCAATCGAGTCGTTCATGAGGCTGGTAAAGCTCGATCCCAACTACGAGCTCAATCGGATATACATACAGAAGGCCATGGAGTATCAAGAACGGATAAAGGTACTTCAGGTCGGGCATGTAGCAGACTCGGACGACAGCGAGCCGGAGATCTTCCCCAGCAGGCCAACCATGGAGAGCCCAACCGCCCCTTCGAAGCCGGGGGAGGCGGTACAGCAACCGAAGGCAGGGGTTTATGACCAGCTGCTCATAACAGAGAAGCCTAACGTCAAGTGGGAGGATGTTTCGGGCCTCGAGGTTACCAAGAAAGCACTGAGGGAGGCGATCATCTATCCGACTATGCGTGCGGACCTCTTCCCGCTGGGATGGCCGAGGGGGATACTGCTGTATGGCCCGCCCGGATGCGGAAAGACGCTTATAGCGGCGGCAGTGGCAACGGAGATCGACGCCGCATTTTATTCTGTTGACGCAGCATCGATAATGTCTAAGTGGCTGGGCGAGGCCGAGAAGAATGTCGCCAAGCTGTTCAGGTCGGCGAGGGAGAAGACGTCCAACGGCCAGCCTGCAATCATATTTGTTGACGAGATCGACTCTCTGCTGGGGACCAGGTCCCAAGAGGTGGGCGGCGAGATCAGGATGCGAAACCAGATCCTGAAGGAGATGGACGGGCTTACCGACAAGAGCAAGAACCTGCCGCTTTATGTCATAGGCGCCACCAACAAACCATGGTCCCTTGACAAGGCATTCATACGCCGCTTCCAGAAGAGGGTCTATGTCCCCATCCCAGATCGCGATGCTAGGAGACGCATGTTCGAGATCTATACCAAAGAGCTCAATATGAGCGGCGTGGACCTTGACATGGTTACACAGAAGACAGATGGCTACTCAGGCAGCGACATCAGGGACATCGCGCAGGCCGCCCAGCTCAAGGTTGTCAGCGAGTTCTTTGAGTCGGGCAAGGCGTCAGACAAGACGGCGAAGCCGAGAGCTATAACCATGGATGATTTCATAGATGTCGTTAACCGGAGAAAGCCGAGCGTGCAGGCAGAATCCCTAGAGATCTACACGAAGTACGAGAATATGTTCAAGGCCGAGTGAGGCCATCCCAATCTTTTTTTAATTCTGCAGCACAGTATCTGTCATGAGATGGATAGTTTCCCATGGAGATACGGATGGGATTTGTTCGGCAGCGATAGCGTTATCCGCGTTCAAGGATGCCAAGCTTTACTTCTCGCACCCGGTCGGACTAGCAGAGGACCTGGCTCATGTCGACGGGGATGTTGTAATCTGCGATATAGCATTGTCAGAGAGTGTATTCAGGCAGGTGGTGAGAGAGTTGAACAGGATATCGCAAGGGGGCAACAAGATCATTTATGTTGATCATCACCCACTCCCCCAGATGTTCGATGCAAAGGAGTTCCCCGCCGAGCATGTGCATTCGGCAACGTCGTGCGCTGCAGAGCTTACTTATACGCGGCTTATGAAGGATGGCCCGAAGGCGATGCCAGAGGACATGAGCAGAGTCGCCATATTTGGCGCGATAGGCGACTACCTCGACAAGACATATGAGATAGAGAGGCTGCTGAACAGATGGGAGAAGCGCGGCCTATACCTCGAATCGGGCCTCATAATCCAAGCTATAGATGCGCTGGGCAGGAATCACGACAGCAAACGGAAGATAGCACATTTTCTGGCAGCCGCCAAGACGCCGAGCTCAGACGAATGGGTCGTTAACCTTGCGATAGGGGAGGCGCTTAGGGAGGAGGTTATGCGCAAGAAGATCAAGGAAGATGTCAGGATGATCGGTCAGATAGCGTACGTCCTTGACATAGACTGGTCGCTGGGTAAGAGCGCAGTCTACGCAAAGGGGGCCACGGAGGCGATGGTGGGCATAGGGGCGGAGACCCGGAGGGGGTTCATCGAGATGAGCCTGAGGACGCACTCGGAGAAGATAGACATGAGCAGGATGCTGCCGCAGATCGCCCAGAAGCTGGGAGGCACAGGAGGAGGACACCCGAAGGCGGCAGGCGCCCGGATACCGGCCGATAAATTTGATCTATTTTTGAGGCTAATGAATGCAGAAATAGCTGAAAAAACAGGCAGGTTAAATGTGGTTTATTAAATGCATCTCCAACAGTGCATTAACAGAATTTTATCGAAATATTTATTAATGTAAATTATTGTTAGTTGCGAAGCAATACTTTGGAGGAAGAAGAAATGAAATTCAAATGTCCTGAATGCGATGGAGACATTGAGACTAAAGAGGTTATCGAGGGCGAGATAATAAGCTGCGGGGACTGCGGCGCTGAGCTCGAAGTTGCCAAGAACAACAAGGGAGAATTTGTACTCAAGACCGCAGAGTCCGAAGGCGAAGACTGGGGAGAATAACATTTGCCGCCATCCATCTCCCTTCTTTATGACAGGATCAGAGTCGAAGAGAAGGAGCTCATCAACGCGGCGCAGAAGAGGGGAGTGGATTTTAAGGCAGTGGACGCCAAAGAGCTTCACCTGACCATAACCGACCCCGGCAAGGACCGCGAACTGTTTGGCGAGGTAGCGCTGGAGAGGTGCGTCAGCCACTTCCGGGGGCTCCACATCACAGCAATACTGGAGAACATGGGCGTAAGCGTAATAAATTCGCACAAAGTCGCATCCATCTGCGGCAACAAGCTACTGTGTAGCATGTCCTTGGCCAAGGCAGGGATACCTACTCCCAAGACGATAGTTGCGTTCACAAAGGAGGAGGCGATGACAGCGGTAGAGGAGATCGGCTACCCGGCAGTCATAAAGCCTGTATTTGGCAGCTGGGGGAGGCTGATAGCGCCTCTGAAGGACCGCGAGACGACCCAAGCGATCCTTGAGGACAGGGAGGAGATGGGAAACCCCCTTTACCAGATCTACTACATACAGGAGATGGTGAAGAGGCCGCCAAGGGACATACGCACGGTCGTGGTCGGAGACCTCATCGCGGCATCCATATTCAGGTATTCGGCTCCCGACGATTGGAGGACAAACATCGCCAGAGGCGGGCACGCAGAGTCGTTCCCTGTGGGCGGAGAGCTCAGGGAGATGATCCTGAAGGCGGCGGAGGTCGTCGGCGGGGGCGTGCTCGGCGTCGATGCGATGGAGACTGAGAACGGGTTCGTCATCCATGAGGTCAACAGCACGGTAGAGTTCAAGGGTGCGATGTCTGCATCTGAAGTCGACATCCCGGGCAAGATAATAGAGTATGCATTAGGTCTTGCTAAAAGGTAGATTCCTTCTTCAGCTCGGCGATCTTGGCGTCTAGTCCAGCGAGGTAGCGCTGGAGGGAATCGAGCAACTCAAGCACAGATTCCCTCTTCGCCTCAAGCTCTTCAAGCTCCTGCTTGATTGACTCGGTCTCCAGCAATGCAAAGATGCTGGGGCGAGTGATGAATAGGCTCTCTGATCCAAAGATGTCTTTCATGAAACTCTCGAATAGGCGGTTTATGCCCAACGCGATTTGGCTTTGCTTCAGCAGCACGCTCTCAAGGGTCCGCTTGCCGTTATCGGTTATGATGTAGGTCTTGCACTTTCTTCCGTTGTGGACATACCATTCGCCGTGGACAAGCCCCTCGGTCTCGAGCTTCTTTAGAACGGGATATACGCCGCCAGGGGTGGGATTCCATGAGCCGTCTGTCGTCACCCTTATCGAACGCATTATGTCGTAACCGGTGAGCGGCTTCTCGTTTATCATCAGGAGCAATGCCATGCCCATGTACCCCTTCTTGCTCCATTCCAAGCTCTTGGAGACAGGGTCGCTGACCATCTGCGTTCGCCACCTGAGATATATTTGAATCCGATATATGAACCTTGCGATAGGAATTCAATTCCATCGAGTTGAAATATGCTGCGATAGATGATTTTCAAATATTCTGGTGTGCAGTATGAAAAAGACAGTACTAATTGGATTCGTAGCAATGTTTGCGTTAACGCTCTCTTTGGGGGCGTATGCTGCGGTCTTCGGGCAAGCTGAGATGGTTCACTTCTGGATCGCTTTCCCAGCAGGGAATGTGACAGAACCTATAACATTGAGGGGGGCAGGCCCTCCAGTATCCATGGCGCCTATAGTAATAGATCTCGATCAAAGAGGGGTGCTGAAAAACATGCTCAACCCCAGTATCGAGGCCTTTTCCACGCACTGGATATACAACCTTGGAAAGAAGCCAGTCAGGGTGCAGTTGGAGCTAGCAAACACCACCTTCCCCGTCCAGTGGGAAGTCAGTGCGAATCTGCCTTACGACGAGGAGACGCACACGTTCACGGAGCTCCTGTATCCAGGGCAGTCGATCAAGAATTTGGGAATAGACTGGTACTTCAGAATCCCTGCTTACTACATGGACGAGCAGATAATTTACCAAGGAGGATTGAAGATAATCGATGCTGATACAAAGCAGGTTTTGACATTCATACCGATAATCATCGGTCATGGTCAGGAGATTGTTGGAGGGGTGGCTGACTGTTGCAGTTGAAGTTCAAGGAAACTCTGATCAAGAATAAGATGCGCTACATCTCTTTGGTTGCAGGCTTCTTCTTATTCGTCGCGCCCTTCGCTCTCTTCAGCCGGCTGGTCTACTATGTCATAGGCAATGTGGCAGAACCGACGCTCCACACGATCTGCCTCAGGATGCCCATAGACTGGATATTCAGCGGGAGGTATTACTCGCTCTTTGGTTCAGTCATGGCAGCATTTGTGATAGGGGTCATACTGCTGTCGTTCTTCCTTGGCCCCGTCTTTTGCGGATGGCTATGTCCAGTCGGTGCGGTGAGCGAAGGGCTTAGCAGGGTGCTGCCGATCCCATCCAAGTTCAGGTTAAAGGTGAAAGACCCCAAGGTCACGCGAGGGCTTCGGTTCGGCTTCCTTGCAGGGTTCATTGCGGTGGCAGTCATTGCTGGATTCAGCATATTCGGCGACCAGATCTCGTCGATATGCTGCAGGTATTGCGCCTCGGCCACTCTTCAGAGCTTGGTCGATGCGGCCTTCGGCAACGCTTTGGCCATCGAGTACTGGCACACGGGCGGAATAATGGTCCTAGTCGGGTGGCTCATAATCGGCGGAATCTTCATGGTTGGAGGCAGGGGTTGGTGCCTGTTCTTCTGTCCACTGGGAGCGATGTCAAATCTGGCGCATAAGGCAGGAAGCAAGCTCGGCATGTATAGAACGGAATA
>Ga0302252_1001045_pt1 | contig 17960 bp, 20 predicted proteins | sample AAG_RA_Leu_MG_FD_193511 | JGI IMG/M metagenome (GOLD analysis project Ga0302252, IMG submission 193511) | Enriched activated sludge microbial communities from anaerobic digester in WTTP, New Holstein, Wisconsin, United States - AAG_RA_Leu | ecosystem: Engineered > Bioreactor > Anaerobic >...
GCCGAGGTCGGTGGAGACAGGCACTGCGACCACGTGCAGCAAGGTTACGCTTGCATTGAAGAGCTTCGAGAGCGAGCAGGCGTGCTCTATCTCGTTCCTCATGTACGGCGAGCCGTCTACTGGCACGAGTATCGTCTTTATTTCCATAGTTGAAAGATGCCCCCTGCGATTAAAAAGATTGCGCAGGCAGGTCAGGAGAGGCTGATGTGGGGGATTAGGGGCTCCAGTATGCGCGGGTCGTCGACTGCCGACCGGAGGGCGCCGATGCTTGCGAAGGGGCGGGCGCATGAATATACGGTAAAAAAAAGGAGGGAAAAATGGGGTTAAGCGGTAGCCTTGGCATGTATCACAGATGATATTTGCTGCCCATCCGCATCAATGAGTAGAACGTTGAATTCGTACAAGGGTGATAGCGGTGCGAGGTCGTAGAGCATGCCGGCGCCGCAAGAATAGACGAGTCTTACTCCTTGGACAATCATCGTGAAGTTAGACGTTGTCGGGCTTTGGCTCAGGGTAGATTGAAGGTTATCAAGGGCTTGCTGCGGCGTAACCGTTATTTCAATATTGCGCCCAGAGGGCACGAGGTTCCGCCATTCGGCAAAGCAGTCAAGGACTTGCCCGCCAGCACCAATCTCCACTGAAACGCCGTAATAGCCGCCCTTAATCGGAATGCCGTTGTATTCAAAGTTGTAGTACACGGTCAAAGATTTTACCTGTTCGATGCCCCATGGATTACTGCTGACCGAGTCGGGCATGACGCTTGAAAAGACAAGCTGCTGCTCGCCCGTGGGGAAGAACGCCCCTGATCTCTGGACTTCTGATAGGAAGGCGTCGGCTATCTCCTTGGCTTCGGCTTCTGAAGGCATGGAGGTAACGGCGTATGGGCCGTTCCACCCTGGTGTAAGGTAGTACATGGCACCGTTCTGCAAGAAACCGAGCAGGTAATAGCTGGAGGTGCTGCCTGTATAAACACCATACTCAACGTTATTGCCCCATTGAATCTGATGGAATTGCATATCTGCAGGCATGTTGAATGGTGCATTAGCAGCGATCTGTCTAACGATGCTTTCATTCAGAGGGATCTTTTCGATCAGCAATTCGGGCAACGCCTCCAGCTCTGGCTGTATCTGCCAGATTATTTGCATCTGTGGAGTCGTGGAATAGCCTAAACTGCCCTTGCCAACATAATGACCGTCGTTAAGGATGCCATTACTGGCGGAATTAGTCAACCAGAGCGAAAGGCTAAAGATCGCAATGATGGACACGATGGAAACAAGCATTATTTTTTTCCTGACCATGTAATATCACCTAAAGGTACCAGCTGTCATAGAAGTAGTTGCCAATGAACATCGGATCTGGATCAGGGTACATTCCGCCACTGTAGCCAGGCAAGTACTCATCGGCGTAGTTGAGTGTAAGTATGCCCATGACGGGATCGTATTGAGCGCGGCAAAGAATTGCGGCTCTAAGGTATATCGTTTCGAAAGGGTAAGTTTCTTGTTCATATGTGCTTGGTTGATCTTGTTCTGTAGCATATGCCCATGCCTCGCCGATGCTCATGAGCGAATAGCCGCCTGTACCCGTTAGACAACATGCAAACATTGAGCCTAAACCGGTAGTATCTATCGCTATTGTTTCAAAGCCAGTCATTCCGTGAAGACCATACGAAGCGAATATGTTGCACCATTGCCAACGGGTTGAATACGCTAACACTTCACAGGATTTCAGAAAAAGCCATTCGAGGTCCTGATCGCCTAAGGTCATCTGATCGTAAGACGCAATGTGATTTGGATTATTAGTTGCGAATAGGATACCCGTTGAATTGCCATGACCTGCGAAATAAGCAAAGTCTATGTTGTCCGCCCAGTCAGTATCGTCAGAGCGCTCAAAGTGGCTCTCGTCAGCGCTTTGGTTGCCGTTGTTGAATACCTGTGTAAATCCCTGATTGCCCAAGACATTGTACCAACCCTGAGCATCTGTGCCAACATTATCTAAATTACCAATCCACCATAAACCTAAGGGAGCGTAATTCATTACATAATCTATGCCAATCTCTACATTGTTCCCATCGTCGTTGCCAGCCATGACAACGCCTACTGAAAGCAAAGGTGTCAGCACCAGCATTGCTAGCAGAGGACAAATAGTCAACTTCATTTTGATAGTTTCCCCCTTTTCAGTAGGGATGCATTACTGTCCCGCTACCGTTCTTCATTAAAAGAAAGATATATAATTAACTAAAAAAAGATTTAGTCAATAAACATTGACTTATTATTTGATTGTAATACGCTAATGTTCGTTTAAAAAATCAGGTAAACTAGTTAATTTTTAAAACCTCAAGTTAGCGTCCCTTAACCTATGTATGGCTAAAAAAAAGAGAATAGCCTCTGATCGGTCAATGGATAGAAGTAAAACACTGCTCGAAGCACCATTCTTTTGTTGTAATCCATGAACGGATGAACTGTTGATTAAGAACATCAGCAGTGTGACCTTGTCGCAGGCAGGTCAGGAGAGGCTGATGTGGGGGATTAGGGGCTCCAGTATGCGCGGGTCGTCGACTGCCGACCGGAGGGCGCCGATGCTTGCGAAGGGGCGGGCGCGTATGACCTGCGCGGCGCGCTTCCGCCCGAAGGCGGGCAGGGATGCCAGCTCCCTCAGGCCGAGCCGGTTGATCATTATGGGGGACGGGATGGCGCTGACCGATCGGGGACCGTGGCCCAGAACCAGCGCGTCGCATGACGAGCCTGGCGGCAGCCTGCCGGGGATGGCGACCAGCACGGGGTACGAGCCCATCTGGCGGGCCCATGTGATGTTGCCCTGGACCAGCTCCGCCCTGACGTCCCTCATCACGGTGTACTGCGGCACGACGCGCGCCAGCATGGGCAGGTCGACCTCCGCGCGCATCCGCTGCTTGTGCCTGACGAACATCGAGTGGTGCTTCTTTGCAAGGAAGTCCCCGGCGGCCTCCATGCGGGTCGACGGCATGACCATCACCTGGCGCATGTTTATCCTCCGGACCATCAGGCCCATGGCGAGGATGTCCTTCATGTAGGTCAGGTTCGCCTCGAACGTCTCGGCAGTCTCCCCCATCAGCCCGTAGACCAGGTTGACGCCGGGCAGGAGGTGCGGGAGTCCGTTCCCGCCCCTCTCGGAGCCCACCTTGTTTATGGCCCTTATGGCGGCGACAGCCTCGTCCGGGTACACCTTGAGGTTGTTGCGCCTGACGACCTCCTCGTCGAAGGACTCGATGCCGAGCGCCGCCACGTCCCCCGGGGTGTGGTGCTCGACGATGTGCCTCAGCGCCTCGGCGGAGAGCTCAGGGTAGGCGCTCACGGTCGAGGGGTTCACGTTGTCGATGTGCAGGACCCTGAGCGACGGCGCGGACGCCCTTACCGCCCTGAAGAGGTGGAGTATCGCGTCCGGGTTCGGGGCAGGGTTGGAGAGCCCCTCGTCCCTCGAGGCGTAGGTGAGCAGGTCGGGCTGCCTCCCCAGCCTCAGGTTCTGGATGCCAGCGGAGGCGAGGGCGGCGACCTCGGCGGCTATCCCGTCGATGCTACGGTAGTCGGGGGGCCCGTGCAGCGCCTCTGTGCAGAACGAGCACCCGCCGGCAAGCGAGCGCGGGCAGCCCCTGTAAGTCTCGATCTCACAGATCAGACCGCCGGGGTATAAGGGGTGCTGCTGCACTATCCGGGCTCCCCGCTCGGCGAAGCCGTTGACGTCGTCCTCGTACGCCCTGACGGCGTCGAGGTAGGTCCAGTCGCTGAAGCCGTCCCTTATCAGGTTGTAGATGACGGTCTCTGGGTCGCCCCTTATCACGAAGCTGTAGAGCGACTCCAGGTCGGGCGCCTCCGCGCCGCGCCTGCCGCCCCCCATGCCGAAGCCGAACCTGACGGCGGGCCCGCATATGGCGGTCCGTCCCGAGGAGAGGAGCTTGGGCAGGGCCAGGGCGTCCTTGATCGTAGCCGGGGCGCCGCTGAGGTACTTGCCCGGGACGGTCACCCCGGCAATCAGGACAGAGAGGTCGCACCCCGCGGAGAGGGACCTGAGCCGGTCGCCCTGCCTCCGGGCGTCGTCGATCGTCATGTAGAGAACTTCCGCGGATGGGTCGGCGGACCATATCGCGCCAGCGACGTACCGCGGGTAGACGTCGATGTAGGGAGGGACGCCGAGCCCCGCCGGCTCGTCGGTGTACCCGTCGATGATCAGCGCGCGCACCGGATTTGCCCTCCTACCTGAGGTGCTCCCAGCCGTCTTCGGGCAGCTCCCGCACCCCGCCGGAGGTGAGGCGGACCCCGCTGCCCTCCACCGCCGTGCCGATCCGGATGAGGCTGCCGCCTGCCGCCGCAGCTACCTCCATTGCATCGCCCCACCTCTCAGGCGGCACAGTGACGGCGAGCTCGTACTCCTCGCCGCCGCGCAGCGCTAGGTCCTCGGCGCTGATGCTGTGGAGGCGGGCGAATTCAAGGGCGTGCCCGGAGATCGGCAGTGACGTCAGCTCGAAGCCGCACCCGCTGGACTTGGCTAGCGAGTGGAGCGTGAAGGCGAGCCCGTCGCTGGAGTCCATGCTAGAGGAGAGGCTACCCGAGTCGGCGAGGGCGACCCCCTCGCGCAGGCGCGCACGCGGGTTGAAGACGCTCCGGCACAGAGCCCTCCTGAGAGGCGCCGGGGCGGCCATCCGCTCCAGCAGAATCCTGTATGCTGCACCCGTGCTGCCGAACTCGCCTGTGACCGCTAGGATGTCGCCAGGGTGGGCGCCGCTCCTCCTCACGAGGCTGCCCGCGTAGCCAACGAGGAAGACCGAGGCGCAGAGGTCCCTCGCCTCCCCGACGTCGCCCCCCAAGATCGGGAATCCGTAGTGGCGGGCGGCCTCGGAGACTCCCCGGAAGAAGAGCCTCAGCGCGCCTGCGCCGTACCCCCTCGGGATCCCCAGCGCCACCATCGCCGCTGCGGGCATTGCGCCCTTGGCAGCCATGTCGCTGACGTTCATGGTGATCGCCTTCCAGCCCATAGACAGGTGGCGCATGCCCCGGGGGGCGTCGGTCCGCCTGACGAACATATCGGTCTTGATGACCAGAAAACGGCCGTCGGGAAGGCGCATCGCGGACGCGTCGTCGGGGTGCGGCAGGGGTGGGTCGGGCTGTGCTGCTCCGCGGGAGGCCAGCTCGGACCGGATCATATCGATGATGCCCCTCTCGCCGAGGGAGGCGGCCTTGAGTGCCCCTTTCTTCCCCATCATGCATCCTTCCCAAGTATGAGGCGTTGCAATGTTCCCACGCATATAATATGCTTTCTCCGCCAATTAAGCTGCTGACGCGGCCGCACCGGCAAGGGCCTAGGAAAAAGGATTTATCCCTATACTGATAATTCACGTGGTAAGCCCTAGTAGCTCAGCCCGGCAGAGCGACGGTTTCGTAAACCGCTGGTCGGGGGTTCAAACCCCTCCTAGGGCTCCATCGAACCTTTTCTTGGAAAAAACTTCACCAAAAAGCATCCATGGGGGCAGGGGTTTTGAACAGTCTGAAGCGTTTCCAATACAGTACGATCTTGAGGTCTTTGATGAATTCAGGCGCTTTTTGACGGCGAACAAGCAGCTCACCGGCAGGACCGTAACGAGCCACCTCAACCTGATCGAGCGCTTCTATGAGGAGTTCGACGGGAGGGAGGTCACGCAGGGAGAGGTCCAAGAATACCTCATGAAGCGCGGGAACAGGAACGCCTGCCGCAACACCTGTCGACGCTGAGGGCTTTCTTCAGGGATTTCAGGCAGGTGCCCTGGCTGGTCGAGAGGTTCAAGTTCCCAAGGGTCGTGCTGTCGCCCAAGGCGATCCCCAGCAAGCAGGAGCGGGGGGCCTTCAGTCCGCCCTTTTTCCGGCAGCCCTTGGCAGCATGCCGCGCCGCCTCACAGCACCATTGTCTAGGAACGAGGTATTATATGCAGATAGCCCAAAGCTCTACCCATGAGCGGCACGGATGGCGTGGACGGGTTCAGCAGGGACCGGGCGGAGCTCTTCGAGGCGCTGGGCCACCCGACGAGGGTGAGGATCCTCCGCCTGCTGGCAGACTCGCCCAGGAGCTTCTCTGAGCTGAAGGGTGCCCTCGGCATAGACAGCAGCGGACAGCTGCAGTTCCACCTGGGTAAGCTGAACGGGCTGATAAGGGTCGGCGAACAGGGCAACTACGCGCTCACCGACGAGGGGAAGGAAGCCCTGAGGATCACTACCGTTGAGCCGTCCCGGACGGAAGAGCAGCTGAAGCGCCTGAGGAGGAGGCTCAAAACATTCGCCATAGTTGTGCTCGTCCTCGTGGCTGCCGGCGCCTCGGCCTATTATGCCTACAGCCACGCGTATTCGGATTACGCCATCGCCGCGAAGTCCCTGCAGGTATCGGGCTTCAGGATCACCAACTTCACCGTGGTGGATTGGAATTCCACCGACGGCCAAATAGTGTTCACCTGCGAGGTGGAATACACAGTCATGAACCCGTCGGACTATTCCTTCGAACTCCAGTTCCACCAGATATATCAGGGCTTCGAGACCCAGCAGTTCGGTTGGAGCCTGACGCTGGTGCAGCCTGTACCGTGCACCGTCCAGCCGAACTCGACCACCATTTTCAGGGCAGTCTCGGGAGACTATTCTTCCATCTCGGGGAACATCTATCCCGGATGCATTTCTTTCCCCCTTGATGATGGCACGTACATCTGCTCATACCTTAACAACATCACGGGAAGGTACCGCATCCTGGGTTCGATGGGGTACGACATGGGCGGCGAAGCCGATCTCTCGAGCGGGATTTTTCATGCAAAGCTGTTGTTTAATTGGGGCAGCTGGGAAGACGCATGATATGAAACAGTCGGGAGTCCCTGAAGGCATTATTCCCCGCTATCCAAGGACATTGCGCCCATCTCTCTCGTAGATCCTCTTGAGGTTGCCCATCAAGTAGTCGGCGTAATGCCGCGCGAGCACGGAACGCGGGCCTCGCCTCTGCGTTATACGGCAGCGTCGTGATGCGGCGATGGAATGCGCCCTACTCCAAGTCGCCACGCCGCCGCGATTAAGTCGAACAGCCTCCCGGACGCGCCTCACCCTTTTCTCGCAGCGTAGATCACGATAATGCCGAAGAATACCGCCACTATGCCCACGGATACGGTCAGCGATAGGCCGGCTGCGGCGGTTGCCAAAGCATAGAGTATCAACGCGAGCCCTGCAACGAGGATTATCGCGCCGAGGACCGTTCCCAGAAGCTGGAAGGAGAGGTCCATGTTATCCACAGGTATAATATCCCATGCGTGTTTGATATTAGTTGCGCATGCGGCCATCCCGAGCGCGCAGGGCTCGGTGCCCTCCGCTGACGCGGCACGGAAAATGAGTGGCGGTGCGCATTAAATGACGCGCGGCTGAGGATTCGGGTGTGTTTCGATCGGATCCTGTAAAGGATGCTAATTCAATAGTGGGTTTCGTTTACTGTTTTTTTACGATTGTTGAGCATTTTTTAACATTATTTGAATGAAAAGGGATATTAACCGCTCTCCGAAGAGGGAACGCAGGTGAAAATCATGGCTGATGAAGTAGTGGAAGAACTAAGGCAGATACGCAAGCTGCTGGAGCCGAAGCCGGCGCCGCCGACACCACCACCAGCGAAGAAGAGCCTCATGGATGAGTTCAAGGAGTTCCTTAAGAATTACAAGGTCCTTGGGCTGGCAGTCGCTTTCATAATGGGCCTCTACCTGGGCAACCTGGTGCAGTCGCTCGTCAAGGCATTCATAATGCCGCTCATAGGCCTGGCGCTCCCCAACATCGCAGACCTTGCGACGCTGTCTGTCCCGGTAGGGAACCAGAACTTCCTCGTCGGCGACTTCCTTGTCAACCTGATCACGTTCATCATCGTGGCGTTCGTGATCTTCCTCATCGTGAAGCTTGCCAAGAGGATGAAGATAGATTAAGAGAGCGAAAGGCTCTCCTTTTTTTATTACGTCAAACGCTAAATACGTCACGCGCTCAGAGTTATTGCTGGAGAGTTTAGTCTGCTATGGCATCTGCCGGTAAGGTCAAGGCCGCCGAGGCGGCGCTGTCAGAGGTTAAGGATGGCATGGTCCTGGGGATAGGCACCGGGTCGACCGTCGCCATATTCATAGAGATGCTCGGTAGGAGGGTTGCGAAGGGGGGGCTCAGGGTGATGGGCGTGCCGACGTCCTACCAGTCGGCCTACCTGGCTGCGGAGGCGGGCATCCCGCTCACCTCGCTCGACGAGCATCCAGTCCTTGACCTCGCCGTCGACGGGGCCGACGAGGTGGACGACGGACTGAACCTGATCAAGGGAGGGGGGGCGGCGCTCACGAAGGAGAAGATAGTCGACTCGGCTGCCAGGAGGTTTGTCGTCATTGCAGACGGCTCCAAGCTCGTCGATACGCTCGGGGCGAAGTTCGCCCTGCCGGTAGAGGTCATGCCGGTCGCTCGCAGGACGGTCATGGAAAGGATAAGGCAGCTAGGAGGGGAGCCGAGGCTGAGGGACGGCGCGGACAGGAAGGACGGCCCGTGCGTCTCCGACAACGGCAACTTCATAGTCGACGCCAAGTTCGAGGCCATACCCGACGCGGCCGTGCTCGAGCGCAGGCTCAAGCTGATACCCGGAGTCGTCGAGGTTGGGCTCTTCGTCGGCATGGCCCACACCGCTTACCTGGGCGGCGAGGTCGGCGTGAAGAGGCTGGACAGGAAGGGCCGCTGACTGGGCAAAAGGTAGTGCCGGGGGCGGGATTCGAACCCGCGATTTCCGGATGTCTCATCTGAGAGCGCCTTGTCCACTGTGTCGGATTATGAGTCCGGCGCTCTAGCCAGGCTGAGCCACCCCGGCAACGCAGTTTTTTTATCGCAACCGTCTATTTTAATTCTTCTGATTGGAAAAAAAAGGGAGGGGCGTTCTGCGGCCGCCCATGATGGTCACTCGGTCGCCTCTTCGAGGGCGCCTATCTGCTGGGGGAGCGCTTGGGGTGCGCGGCGCCTCCTGATGGCGGCGAGCGTGTCGCCCTCCCAGACGAACTCCAGCCCCTGCCTGCCCTCGTGCGCCCCCCTCTGGAGGACTGCGCCCACTACGAGCGGCAGCATCACGGTCGTCTCCCCGTAGGCGGTCGCCCTGTAGGCGGAGGAGGAGACCTTGCCCCAGGACTTCGCCTCGTCCAGCGTGCTCCCGGAGAGGCCTCCCCAGTGCGGGGCGTCGGCCGTAATCTGGAAGGCGTACGAGTGGCCTTTGGTGTAGTCGAACATCACGGTCGCGTCGTTGATGTAGTTCTTCGGAACGCCGCCCCCGATGTAGATGGCGCCGGTCTTCCGGGACTTGAGGACGATCTGGCCTATCTCGTAGTTGTCCTTTATCGTGTCGATCATCACCGGGGGGATGCCGTTCGCCCTTGCCTTCCGGTAGTGGTTGGCCATCCCTATGCCTATCGAGCTGTCCGCTATGGCGGGGCAGAAGACCGGCACGCCGCGCTGGTAAGCAGCGTGCAGGATCGAGTCGGCGTCGCTCACCGTGCCGCCCAGCAGCTGGAAGAACTCCCGCGTCGAGTACCGCTTGGCCTCGAGCGAGTCGCAGAAGGCGGTTATCGAGTTGTCGCACTTGACGAAGCCGATCTCGTCGACGTATGCGTCGTATATCCGGTTGATGTAGAGGTCGTGCAGCTTCGAGTCGTCCGATGCCGCGGAGCCGCGGTAGTGGCTGTACCCCCTGGCGGTGTAGTAGTCCTGGTAGAGGATGGCGCCCGTCGACACGACGACGTCCACGATACCGCATGCGATCATGTCCCGGATGACCTTGCGCAGGCCGCCGGCGATGAGGGCGCCCGTGAGCCCGAGCATGACCGTGGGCCGGCGCCTATCCAGCAGCATGTTCTCGTAGACCCTGACGCAGTCCGCCAGGTTCCTCGACTGTATCCCGCAGTGGCTCCAAGCGTCTATGAGATCGCTGATGGTCCGCACCCGCGCGAGGTCGACTGGGCGTATCTTCTCGCGCATAAGGGCGGCGCGCTTCTTCTCGTCGAGGCCGTACTGGACCTGGAAGTTGTGTATGCATTTCTCTTTACTACCAATTTGCACATCATCCCACCTCTTGTTTTGGAGCACCGAGGAAGGGGGCGCGGCTGGAGGCGTGGATCAAGCCATTGTCGCCAAGAAGCAGCGGCGCGGGGTTGAGTTGGGCGGCAAGCGGGTTGCAGCCCGTAGAGCGGCATTATGCGGGCACGGGGCGTGTGCGGCGCGCCCTCCTGATGCTGTGTTTACGATTTTTGCATCTCTTATAAGAGTTGCCTTCGACGATAGACGCCCTTCCGGGGCGGCCGACGCCATCTCGAACAAGCGCGGGGGCGTTCAGGATGATGAACGGCGGGGCGCCCAAGGCGGTTACACGTCGATAGTCGAGGCGGGGCGGGCTTTCGCACAGTTCTGTGCCGCAGGCGCCGGTCGAGCCGCAAGGAAGGCGGGCGGCATTCCGGGGTCAGGGCCTCTTGACAGGCAGGTTCAGCAGCATGGAGACCCGCGCCTCGTCTATGCTGCCCAATGAGGCGAACTCCACATGCCCAGTCGTCTTCCCTATGACGTCCAGAAGCGCCCGCTTCTCAACGGGGATGCCCTTCAGCGAGACCCCGAGATTTACATGGTCCTTTAGGGCCACCAGATAATATACGCCATCACCATAGCTCGGGACGCCCCATTTCATTCCCTCCTTGATGCTGGGGAATGTCCTGAGGATGATCTCCCTTAATTTATGGCAGACCTCTCGCTGGGGGGACGGCTGTGCTTTGATGTATTCGTCGACGCTTGAGACGGGCATAGGCGCACCTGCGATAGGATATGAACAGGACGTTCAAATAAAACCTGTACGCGCTTATGCGATTATGCGGCACCTGCAACCGCATGAATAGAGGCGGGCGTTTTGCGCCCCGGCTGGAGCGGGATGATGGCAAAATCTATTTAAATCAACTCCAGTCTTTAAGGAACGGCGCAGGAGAGGCCCTAGTAGCTCAGCCCGGCAGAGCGACGGTTTTGTAAACCGTTGGCCGGGGGTTCAAACCCCCCCTAGGGCTCCACTTAACCTTTTCTTGGGAAGAAAATGTTCACGAAAAGAAGCGGTTTATGATGAGGATTTTGAATGTTCTTCGGCATTTCCAATACAGTAGTGCCTCAAGGTATTTGATGGATTCAGGCGCTTCAGGATAGCGAATAGGCAGCCCGGATGGAGGCGGCCGCGATTAGTGTTAATGTAAAACGGTTAAGACTCATCCATGCACAAGGGCATTGAATAGTTTTAAATGCGATGAGAAATACAGATAGCCTAATTCTTCAGGCGAAGAAAATGCCTTCGCCGGACCGGCTAAGCGGATAGTGACGTAGATGAACGGGAACACCTCTGACCTTGACGACCGCGCCTGTCCGGTCAAACTCAAACTCATGAGCACGGACGTTCAGGCACTGATAACTGATTCGCTCTCCAGCGTCGCCGTCCCCCCGAGCATCATGGTCAGGACAGAAGTCGAGCCATCGAATGCGAGGCTGGATCCTGCCGCAATAAAGCTGGCGCTGGCGGACATAATAACGAACGCGGTTCAGGCGATGCCGGACGGCGGGGCCCTGTCCATAGGAGCGGCAGAATCAGGCGGGCAGCTCCAGATCAATATTGAGGAATCGCATGCGGACATGAGAACAGAGGGCGTCGACGGCGCGAGGACCTTGATGAATCCCAATGGCACGGGCGCGGGACTCATGGTCGCCAAGCGCATGGTGGAGGCACATGGCGGTAGGATAGGCATCGAGATCGATCTGGGGAGGAGCTCGAGGGTTACCATCGTGCTCCCTACCGCGGAGGGGGGAGACGGAGATGGCAGGCTACAACAAAAACAGCGGCCAGCAGTAATCCCATGGGTGCCGTGGCGCAGCTTTGGTTTCTGGACGGTTTGAGGGACGGAAGGATAGGCGCGACTGCATCCAATCATCCATAATTGGGGAGTTGCCAGCCGGGGCGGAGGGCGCGTTCGAAGGCGTCTAGGAGTTTGCGATTGCCGTCCCCGGCGATGTGTTCAGCCCCATGCAAATGATGTTGTTTCAGGGGACCTGCGATAGCACTCTGCACCATCAAACAGACTGGAAGGCCCGGAAAATTGTGGGGAAAGGGGCAGATTCGCCATCAAGAAGAGGGCAGGGGTGTTTTATCGATTAGAAGCATGGTAACAACGGAAACAGAGGGGCAGGCATGTTGATATGCCTTCCACCATGGGGCAAAGAGGAGCAGGGCCATCATGGGACGGTTCCCCATAAAGAACTGCAAAAATGTGCTTTTCTCTGAAAAAAGACCATCGAATGTCACATCAAGGCTTATGTAAGAATGTGCCACTTGACGGTAAACGACGGATTTTTTTGCATGCCTGTGATGGATTCTATAGACTTGGAGCGATGGTGGGCGTGAGACCGAGGAGGCAAGAGTTGCCCAAGTCCAGGCAGCGAACGGCGATACTGCCTGCCGGAGCGCATCCCGCCCGCAAATGAGTGGGCGTAGGCGCTGTGAAGCGGGGCCGCGAATCGCCATATTCAGGATGTGGCAGCAAAGCAAGTAACAGGCAGAGCATGAAGCGCCCTGCGGCTGGCAGATCATGCCTTCCGGCCGGAATTCCAGTCCTCCGCCAATTTGCTGGCGAGGGCTTCGTCATCGACGATCACGGGGCTCCTATAGCCGCAGTTCCTGCAGTCCCATAGCGACCACATCTGTGGCATGCCTGAAGCGAAATAGACGTCTGGGGAGCCGCATATTGGGCAGAACTTAGCATCGGCCTTCTTTTGGGGCATGCCTGCTCAATATGACATGGCAGCCGTTTCGAGTTAAGCATTATGTTAAGGCAAGGATTCGGGTAGAAGGGAAGTGCCTGAGGCAAGGCACGTGCGGGCAGCCCCAGAAAACCGACCACCGTGCCTTGCTGGCATACCTGTGTTGATGTGGGTGCGAATTGGGATGGTTAATCCATCCAATATAAGGTTCCCATCCGCACTATAAAAGGATGACGCATCCGCGGGGTCTCCGGGTGCCCCCGGCGGCGGGCAAGTCCAACCGCAGCGGATAATCCAGAAGGCGGCAGGGCCCCTTCCGAGAGAATTATGTTAACCCAAACCTTAAATAAGGTTAACATCAATGCCCCTTTGGTGCGGCTTATGGGGGCGGTTTTGCAGGGAAGCAGGGCGCGGGACCTTGCGATAGCGGCGGTCTTCGCGGCGCTGATGGCGGTCGGGGCGCTCTTCTCGATCCCGTTCTACCCGGTGCCGCTGAGCCTCCAGACATTCTTCGTATACCTGAGCGTGCTCCTGCTGCGGAGGAGGGCTTTCATGAGCCAGGCGATATACATACTCATGGGGATCGCCGGGCTCCCCATCTTCTCCAAGGGAATGGCAGGCTATGCAGCCCTGCTCGGGCCCACCGGCGGATTCATAGTGGGGTTCCTGCTCGCCGCAGTCGCCGGCGGCGCGCTTTACGGCAGGACCGCAGGGAGGAGGGGGGCGGCTGCCGCGGCCGTGGGGCTCTGCATACTGATGGTCTTCGGGACGGGCTGGGCGTGGCTCACGTACTGGCTCGGAGGGAACTTTGAGGGGGCATTCCTGACGGGCGTCCTGCCGTTCCTTCCGGGGGACGCGCTGAAGGCGGCCCTTGCGATCGTCGTGGCAGGCAGGCTCCAGAGGCAGGGGATCGGGGGCTACAACGGGAAGAGCAAGTGAGGCTGACCGGCGGAAGGCGCAGATGAAGAGAGGAGAAGGGAGAAGGGAAGAGAAAAGAGGAGAAGAGGGAAAGAAAAGCAAAGAAGGGAAGGGCACGAGAAGGCGTGTCAGTAAGTCGTCTTGTGGTTCAGCTTGTTCTTGAGCCAGACCTTTGACAGCGCCTCGAAGTTGGGGAAGATCTTCTGCATAGTCGGGACGTAGAGGCTGATCTCGTCGGCAGTCATGTACTGGAACTGGTACTCCCCGGAGTATGGCGACGGAGCCCCCTCGCGCGTGAGGAACTCGATGTGCATGAAGTGGTCGCCGGCCTTGATAGTGATCGGCCTCCTCTCGTTGTTCAGGTTCACGATCTCGAGCGCAAGGCGCCCGCAGAACCCGCTGTGGACCTTGGCAGCATTCAGGAACGAGAGCCCCATCCTGCCGTACCGGCTCTTGGCGGTCAGGTGCGCCACGTGGTCGGGGGGCGCGAACACGACCTCCTTCGAGATGACGTTCTGGTGCTCCAGGTACTGGAGGGTGCAGTCCTCCCTCACAGTGAGGATGTAGCCGTCCCCGTCGAGCTGCGCATCCATGAACGGCTCGATTATCCTGTACTTCTTGTTGAGTTCGATAAGGCGGTCTCTGCCCAAGACAGACATAAGAATCACTTAATCATCTTGTGGAGTAGCTGTTTTTAAGCTTAATCGGTCTATTCATAACAGGGTGTCGCGCTTGGCAGTCGTCAACACATGGGAGGTCCACGGAACGAAGGTGCCGAAGCCGTTCGAGAGGGTCCTTAAGGTCTGCATGTCGCCGGAGGAGGGCAGCACGAAGGACTTCACGCTCATAGTCTCGCTCATCAGCCCGCGGAGCTCGACCAGCTACCACTCGCACGACGAGGGCGGGGAGCTCATGTTCGTGGTTACCGGCAGGGGCAGCGTGACGCTCGAGGGTAAGGACCGGCCGATAGGGGCCGACACGGCGGTATTCGCGCCCCTCGGCGTCAGGCACAGGCTGGTCAACGACTCGGACGAGACGATGAAGGTCGTCTGCGTCTTCGTGCCGCCGCTGCCCCCGCGCTACGTGGAGAAGGTCATCGGGGAGGAGGCAGGGAGCAAGGGGGAGGGGCTGAGTTGACAATGTTCGAAGAGGAGGAGATCGAGAAGATACTGAAGGCCGGCAAGATAGTGAGGGCGGTCAGGGAGGCGGCGCCCAAGCTGGTCTTCGAGGGCGCAAGGGCGATAGACATCTGCAACGGGGTGGAGTCGGAGGTCAGGAGGCTCGGAGGGGAGCCAGCGTTCCCGTGCAACGTCAGCATCGACGAGGTGGGGGCGCACTACACCTCGCCCCCCGGCGACAGGACGGTTATCCCGCCCATGTCCCTCGTGAAGGTCGACATAGGGGCACACATCGACGGGTTCCTGGCAGACTCGGCGGTCACGGTGTCGGTCGGCTCTGAGCACGAGGAGATGATAGGGGTGGCCGAGGGCGCCCTGGCCCGGGGGATCCAGGCGGTGAAGATAAACGGGCCTATCTCGGAGGTCGGCGCGGTCGTGGAGAAGTACGTCAGGTCCATGGGGTTCAGGCCGATAAGGAACCTCACGGGGCACCAGATCGCACCTTACACGGTCCACGCCGGGGTCAGCATACCGAACGTCAGCGAGGGGCCCGGGGGGTTCGGCGGGAGGTTCCAGCCATGGTCCATATACGCTCTGGAGCCGTTCGTGACGCTCCCGGATGCGCGCGGCATCATACAGGAGGGGAGGCTCGGCAACATACTCCACCTCGCCAAGCTTAAGAAGCCGAAGGACGCAGGGCAGAGGGCCCTCTTCGAGCACATCTACGGCAGATACAGGACCCTCCCGTTCGCGAGGAGGTGGCTCGACGGCAAGCCCGGCGCGGAGGTGGCGGAGGCGATGCTGGCGGGGAGGGCGCTCTACGAGTACCCGACGCTGGTCGAGGCCTCGCACAAGCCGATCGCGCAGGCAGAGCACACGCTGCTGACGACCGACAGGGAAGTTCTTATAATAACCTGACGGCGCCCGCCAGGCTTAAGGATGAAAAAAGGGGTTTCCGGCAGTTGGGACGGATGCAGGATGCGCCTACATCCGCAGCTGCTCGCCAACGTCGGACCCGGGGAGCTTCTCCTTCAGCTTGCTCTCCGCTATGATGGCGGCCTCGCTCAGGATCTTCTCGGCGTCCTCTGACGTCGGCCCGAGGACAGGGGTCTCGTTGGTCAGACCGGAGAAGGAGACGAGCGTGTCGGACATGATGGCGTCGATCTCGCCCAGGGCATTGCTCGTGGACGGCAGGAAGTCGACCAGTGCGGACTTGACGTTCTTCACGATCTGCCCGACAGGGACCATCGCTGCGACCATGTCGCCGTAGTCCTTCGCGACCTCGATCTTGGTGTATGCCCTCTCAAGGGCGTACTTGCCGTACTGCGTCCGGCTCTCCACCTTCCTGAGCTCCGCTAGCTCGGAGGCGAGCGACTGCGCGCGGGCGTTGTCGTGCTCCTCGTACGCCTTCACGACCTGGCCGTAGAGGGTCTTGTCCTTCTGGTTGAGCTTGTCATTGATTCGGTTGAGCTGCGTGATCTCCTCGGAGAGCTTCCTCTTGGCGGTCTCGAGCCGCTCCTTCATAGGAGGAGGAGGCGCCACCTGCTCCCTCAGGCGCTCGGAGGCAGAGGATTTGTCCTTCTTCTGCCAGTTTTCGGTGAATTTCTCAGGCATTGTAAATCCACAAATAATAGCGTGAGATGTAATCATATTAAGCTTTGCTGGTGGCACAGGTGGATGGCAAGAGCATACTCGCGGGCATGAGGGCCGCCCTTGGGGATGGCGAGAGGACGGCGCTGGAAAAGATCAGCAAGGATGGCGGCGGAAGTGGTAGCGGCATCGGTAACAGCAGTGGTAGCGGCAACGGCAGCGGCAGCAGCAGGGGCAGCAGCGACCCATTCAGGGTCCTCATAGGGACCATACTCTCGCACAGGACCAGGGACGAGCGGACGGAGGAGGCGACGGGGCGGCTCTTCAGGGCATACCCGACCCCGGCGGCGCTCGCCTCGGCAGACAGGCAGGAGGTTGCCAGGCTGATCAGGGGCGTCGGGTTCTACAACGTCAAGAGCGGCAGGATAATCGAGGTGGCCAGGATAATAGACCGCGACCTTCACGGAAGGGTCCCGGAGACCATCGAGGGGCTGATGGAGCTGCCGGCGGTCGGCAGGAAGACCGCAAACTGCGTCCTCGTCTACGGTTTCGGCAGGGAGGCGATACCGGTCGACACCCATGTGCACAGGATCTCGAACAGGCTCGGGATCGCGAGGACGGCGACCCCCGACGAGACCGAGGCGGCGCTCACGCGGTTCTTCGCAAGGGAGGACTGGATCGATGTGAACGACCTCTTCGTGAGCTTCGGCAAGAGGGTCTGCAGGCCCATTGGTCCCCGCTGCGGAGGGTGCCCACTTGCCGCTGGATGCGAGTACTTCAAGGATATTGCGAAAAAGCAGACCGAAAGAAAAGGACGGGGTTAGGAGAGGCAGATTACTCCTTGACCTCGATAGCCTGGGTTGGGCACTGGGCAACGCAAGCCATGCAGAGGATGCAGTCCTGCTCCCTCACAACAACCGCCTTCTCATCCTTAAGCTCGAAGACGCTCGTGGGGCAGATAGATATGCATATGGCGTCGCCGTTGCATTTTTCTGGATCAACCTTAACAGAGACCATTTGAGATACCTCTCGCCAAAATATAAGAGGGTTTTTAATAAAGTTTTTTATCTTCTGCGCAGGCGGCGCGCCGGAGGCGCGGATGAGAAAAAGGAGGGGGTTACTCGAGCGGCTTGCCCCGCCGCGAGATCTGCTCCAGCAGTTCCAGGTCCGCCTCGCTGACCTCGACATTGTGGAGGCGTATCAGGGCGATCCTCTTGCGCGACTCGTAGACACCCTTCGGAAGAAGGTAGTATGCGTCCTTCCCGTCGGAGCCGGCGGCAGCCGCCACCTCGCCCCTCTTTTGCAGCGCCCCGAGGTCCACCTGCAGCTGTCCCATGCCCTCGGAGTAGCCTATCCGCATGAGCTTCTGAAGCAGCGGCTCTAGCTGGATCGCGCCCTTGGGCTCCTTCGGGAGGGACCTGGTGATCAGGTTGAAGCGGTGACCTGCCCGCTTCTGGAACTCCTCTCCTGGTTTGAGCATATTTCATCACCCTTTTTTTCTGCTTGGCTTGTCCTGATAAAAAAAATGGGGGGTTGG
>Ga0302252_1001047_pt1 | contig 17926 bp, 17 predicted proteins | sample AAG_RA_Leu_MG_FD_193511 | JGI IMG/M metagenome (GOLD analysis project Ga0302252, IMG submission 193511) | Enriched activated sludge microbial communities from anaerobic digester in WTTP, New Holstein, Wisconsin, United States - AAG_RA_Leu | ecosystem: Engineered > Bioreactor > Anaerobic >...
CGTAGTAATAAAGGAACTCGTCGAGCCACTTCAGCGCATGCCTGTTAGGCTGCCCGACTCCTCCGAAATAGCCGGTAATTGTGTCAGGGCCGCCGAGATGAATGTTGGTGCCATCTGTTCCTTTCGTGTCGAGTGTCTCAACGCATGAAGCGCCCATAATCTTCATGGCCGCCGCTACTGCCAGCAGATCGCAGTCCTCTTCCTGCTCCTTCATGCGCCTCACCCTGATGAAACGGCCGGGCATCAGCTCCTGCCTGGCTATGGCCTGCTTCGCTTCTTCGATGAGCCAGTAGAAGAAGTGCATCGAGCTGATCTCGAGCGTCACGGCGAAGGTCTCGTCGAATTTCATGGACGAGGCGCGGTCGCCCAGCACTTTCCTGCGGTAGTCATCCAGGGAGATGAAGGCGCCTTTGTCGCGCTGCTCGATGAGCCAGTGAAGATCCTTTACGAACGGCGACTTTTTCTCATCCAGTCTTGCAAGGAGGCTTTCGACCCTGCCGTTTTCCTGCGCCTTCCTGTTTATCTCCTCGACTGTGCCGTACTTGTTTACCACAGCGAGAAAGTCGTTGATGACCCTGTTGTCAGGGCTCAGCAGGTAGCCGTTTATCTCGTCGACCTTCTCCTTCGATATTGCAAGATGCTTTCTCATGCTGTCCATTTCAGATCCTCCTTATGCTATCTCGAGAGGGCACACAGGCCGCTCATTTCTTCTACCGACTTCATCTCTATTCCTTTATGAGCCGTCAAAAACTCTCAATACGGCATCGCCTCGACAACCCAGAGCCCTCTCTTCTCTCCTGAGAAAACGGAAAACGCGACTTTCTTTCCATCTGGTGACAGGGTGATGCTCTCCCATATTATCGAGCCCTCGAGGTTTATCTCCTCCTGGGTGTATATTTCATAGAGCCCCATGCCCTTCTCTTTCCTGTAGAAAATCCACCGGCCGTCAGGGCTGAAGAACGGCAGGAACCTGTGGGATGTGAAGTAATCGCTTCGCGATATGATCACTTTCCGCTTCAGCGTGTTGACATCGATTATCTCAACGCCCTTGTAGCTCTCAAAGACCAGCTTCTTCCCCTTGGGCGCCCACTGCAGGTTCTTCTGCAGCGAGTTGTTATCATGCGTAATCTGAGTTATGCCTGCAGGGTTGAGCCTCCTGATGTATATGTTGCTGTAGCCGGTCGTGCCGGTGGAAAAACCCCGCGATGACATGAAGGCTATGTTGTTGCCGTCAGGAGACCAGACAGGCCCCCAGTCTCCCAGCTCGGAGAGGATCCTGAGCCCCGTACCGTCGGGGCTGATCATCGCGATGCCCAGGCTGCCCTTCTTCCCCATGAAATAGAACAATATCTTCGTGCCATTGGGAGACCACTGGGCTCCCTTCCCGTCGGCTATCCGCTTTGTCTGGCAGGCGGCAAGGTTCGCCACGTAGAGTCCGGCATGCTCTCCGCCTTCAGAGATCGAATATGTAGCGGACATCCTGTCAGGAGAGGCGGAAAAATCCTGCAGGCGCCCTTTCACCTCGATGATTCTCTCGGGTCTTATATCGCCTGGCAGCGTCTTCCCCCTTATTATCTTCCAGACATCTTTCAGCCGGTATATGTAGCTCATATCATCGCCCACGATGGTGAAGAACATGTACTTCCCATCGCCGGACCAGACGATGTGGTTGACCGGCGTCTTCGTCAGAAGCGAGAACCCCCATCGCTTGCCGAGGTACAGGTCCTCAGCCGTAGCCGCAGTGCATGTAAATGACAGCAGAAGAAACAGCAGTATCAGTGTTCTTCCAATCAGAGGCTTTGTCTCCAAAATCATTCATCCTTTCTCATCAAGCCCGGCGCAGGCTCATATCTCCGACGCAGTGCCATGTAATACGCCCAGACCTGGAGGTATTTCATCATCCTTTGAAGAACTTCCTGTCAGGAAGGTCGTGACCGTAATGTTGTGCAGATGTCATACCCGGCAGCCCGTCAAACTGTCTGCCCTCTCTATAATACACACCTGCCGGCTTACAATTCCAGATATCATTATATTAACGCTCAAAATTTTCGCCATCTTAAAAATGGTGGAAATTTTGATAACATCAGGTTTACCTGATGGCGTTAATTATGCTGGTGAGTATAAATTTCTAACAAAACATACTCCTTCCTTCTATTTATTACAAGGAGGCAGACAATGCTAGATCTGAAGTTCATCCAGAAAAATCCGGAGCTCATAAGAAGCAACTCACAGAACAGAAATATGCAGATCAACCTCGACAGGCTGCTGGAACTGGCGGCCAGGCGCTCGAGCCTGATCCAGGAGCTGGATGAGGTAAGGCGCGAGCAGAATGAGATAGCTAAAAAGATGAAGTCACCGCTCTCACCAGAGGAGAGAGCGGCTCTGGTGGAAAAGGGCCAGTCTCTGAAGACCGCGACTGCTGAAAAGGAAAAAGAGCACAGGGAGCTCGAGCCTCTGCTGAAGGAAGAGCAGAGCAGGATCCCCAACCTGACGCACCCTGATGTTCATGTCGGAAGAGGTGAAGAGGATAACAGGGAGATCCGCAAGGTCGGCGAAAAGCCTGTGTTCGATTTCAAGCCGAGAGACCACGTCGAGATCGGTAAAGCGCTCGACATCCTCGATTTCGAAGGCGGCACGAAGGTCAGCGGCCCGAAATTCTACTTCCTCAAGCGCGACGGAGCGATGCTCGAGCTGGCACTGGTGGACTACGCCCTCCGGACATTGATAGATGAGGGGTTTGTGCCGCATCTGACGCCGGATCTTGCCAAAGCCTCCATACTGTATGGAACGGGATTCAACCCCCGGGGAGATGAAACTCAGATATACTCTGTCTCTGGCAGCGATCTATGCCTCATCGCCACGGCTGAGATAACTCTCGGAGGCATTCTGGCTGATGAGATTCTGGGTGAGGGAAATCTCCCGATGAAGGTGGCGGGCTTCTCGCACTGCTTCAGAACGGAGGCCGGAACGTACGGCAAGGCTTCCAAGGGACTTTACAGAGTCCACCAGTTCTCAAAGGTGGAGATGTTCGCCTTCACGACGCCTGAGAGCTCGGACGACATGCTGCAGAACCTGGTGAGAATAGAGGAGAAGATATTCACCGGCCTCAAGATCCCTTACAGGCTCGTAGAGTGCTGCACAGGCGAGCTTGGCGCCGCTGCTTACAGAAAGTATGATCTGGAAGCGTGGATGCCTGGAAGGGATGAAGGAGGCTCATATGGAGAGGTCACGAGCGCCTCGAACTGTTCTGATTACCAGGCGCGGCGGCTGAACATCCGGTACAGGCCGAAGGGAGGCAAGAATGTGGCCTTGGTGCACACACTGAACGGAACAGCGGTAGCCACGAGCAGAGCCATAATAGCGATCCTGGAGAACTATCAGCGGAAGGACGGCAGCGTTGAGGTGCCTGAAGTCCTGAGAGGCTACATGAGAAAAAACGTGATAACCGCTCCATAGAAAGCAAGGAGCTGCTCACAAGGCGAACATCTATTTCGGACACAGGGAGTCATGACAAAAGAAGAGCTTATCACTCTGCTTCGCGAATCATCAGAAAAATGGAATGCATGGAGGGAATCCACGCCGGATTTCACACCTGATCTGTCTTCGACGGATCTGAGCAAGACCAAGCTCCAGGGCGTGAATCTGAAAAAGGCGTTCCTGCCCAGAGCCAATTTCATGGAGTCCTACCTGAGAGATGCCCATCTCGAGGAGGCAAACCTGGAGCGGGCCTTTTTCCGCATGTCCGACCTGGGCAGTGCAACGCTGAAAGGCGCCCACTGCTATAAAGCCAACTTCAGGAGGGCCGATCTCTGGAAGGCCAACCTGTCATATACAAACCTCAAGGCTGCAGACTTCGGCAAGGCCATCCTGCAGGAAGCCAACCTGGAAGGCGCCAACCTCGAGAGCGCCAACCTGCAGAACGCGAACCTCAGGGGGGCCAACCTGAAGGGCGCCAACCTGAAGAGCGCAATCCTCGTGGGCGCGAACATAGAGAACGTCAATTTCAAGGACGCGAACCTGGAGGACGCCAGGTATGATCCCGCAGAGATAGACACGGCGAACGACAATGTCATCCCGACTTCAGAGCTCTCTATCCAGGGAAATGCCGTGAAGGCCCCGCCTCCGGCCAGCGAGAGGCCTGAGGCGCCGGCTCCGCCCCAGAAGGGCGACTACGCACCGGAGACAGTCTTTGGAGTGTATGAGCTGAAAGAGAAGATAGCAAAGGGTGGCATGGGAATAGTATACCGCGCCCTTGACCGCTCGCTGCAACGCGAGGTGGCCATCAAGATCCTCTCCGGAGAGCTGAAGGAAAACCCCGAGTATCTTCAGCGCTTTCTGCAGGAGGCCAGGGTCACGGCGAAGCTCGATCACCCGAATATAATAAGCATACACTCGATAGGCGAGGAAAAAGGCGAGATATATGTAGCCATGCAGTTCGTTCGGGGAAAGAATATCGCCCAGCTGATCAAGGAAAAACACAGCTTCTCGTTTGACGAGGCCCTGATGATAATACGCTCTGTGGCTCTGGCCCTCTCGTATGCCCACGAGAACGGGCTGATCCACAGGGACATAAAGCCCGACAACATAATGATAGACGAAAGCATGAGGGTGCGCGTGATGGATTTCGGCATCGCCCGCGATCTGTCTTTGAAGAAAAGGCTGACCCAGGAAGGGCACTTCATGGGCACGATTCATTACAGCGCTCCGGAGCAGTGGGCGAGCGACGTGCCGGATCCCCGCTCTGACATATACTCGCTTGGAGTGGTGCTGTACGAGATGCTGGCAGGGAGGCTTCCCTACGACGCAGACTCGCCGATGAACCTTCTCTACAAGATAACCAGAGAAGCCCCCACGCCCCTGTCGTCGCTGAGAAATGACATCCCTCCCGAGATAGAGTCGCTCGTCGGCAAGATGCTCTCGAAGGACCTGGACGTGAGGTTCTTTAAGGCGGAGGAAGTAGTCGAGGCGATAGACGAGATAACATCAAAGAGAGTCCAGCCCGCCAGGGAGCCTGATGACATCATAAGCCTGTCCGACCTGAACGAGCTGATAAAGGAAAAGCTCGCGTCATCGGCGCAGAACGAGAGCCCCACAGGGCTGCTGCTGATGCTGGAAGACCTCGAGTTCGCCACGAAGGGGAAGAAGAAGTTCCTGGGGCTCAAGGAAGAGGAGTCCTTTACGCGAAAGCTCGGAACCGGGTGGTTCTACGTGCTCTTCAGGGAGACTCTGTTCCAGAACCTGGAAGAAGGGAAGCCTGGCTCGCGGTACCCGATTATCGCGAAGGCCAAAAAGGGGCGGCTCCTGACAGAGGATGAGGTCTCAGATCTCAACGATGAGCTGAAATCGGCCGAAAAGGACTTCGAGCACCTGCCCCTGACTGAGATCTGGACTCTTTCGATAGACATGAAGACAAAGGAGACACTCTCAAGGAAGATTCAGAGAGGCGAACTGAGGAAGATCTCGAACGATCTCTATATATCGAGGAATACCTCTGAATTTACCAACCTGAGAGACTTCTTCCAGCCGATCTTTACAGGATACCGCGAAGTATGCCAGAAAGCCCAGGAGAACAGGGCAGGCGCTTTCTGGAAATGAAAAGAGAGCCTTCAGGCTCTCATTATAATCAAGCTATCCGTGATCCAGCCTATGCGGTAAGCACTTTTGGATTTGAAGGCCCTGTCGGAGGCGTCGTGCCTGCCGATGGCGCTGGCGGCGCTCCCTGCGTGTCGGGCTTCTCGAGCATCAGCTTCTGCGCTCCCTGCGCCGCGAAGCGGAGGGCATGCCAGCCTCCTGCCACGATATCGCCTATGATCGCCGCGCCTGCAAGGTATGCGGCTCCAGGCAGGTTCAGATTCGTGAGAGGCGCCGCTATCGAGGCAAGACCTGCCACGTCTGTCAGAATGTGACCGTAATCAACTATCTTGTCCGCGATAGATGCAGAAACGTCTCTCTTGGTCTTCATCGCCTTGTGAACATCGATGGCGCTCAAGACCACTCTGAGGACGGGATAGAGCCCTGTCTGAACGGCCCTTCCAAGCTCGCTCGGGAGTATTCTCTCAACAGAACTCTTTGCAACCTCGACTGATTCGCGGAAGGCGAAGGACGGATCCTGTTCCACCACGCCGCGCGCCACCCTGAACGCAGCCCTGGAGGTGTCCGCAGCAGCGGTTTTGAACTTGTCCCAGCCGTCCGGACCTTCCTTCGCGACGATCAGTTTGTCTCCATCGACAGAGAATATGATCTTCTCTCCTGATTTCAGGTTTCCGCACATGCCCATCATCGGCTGCGAAGTCTTGACGAGATCGAGCAGATTGGAGTGGGCAGGCGGCTGCTCCTCTTCCTTCTTCTCTGCTGCAGGAAGCCTTTTCATTGCGCCAGGCATCTGGCTGTAACCGTTGATTCCGGAAATGCTGTTATCCATGGGAATTCCTCCACGCATAGTGACTCAATATCATTATTACATGGCTCTTTTGGATTGTCAATTTACAATTTGTTAACAGATGGATCGATTTTCTGTTTTTCCAGCTCTTCCACCTTCTGCCTCGGCCATACAGTGCCGGGCTCCAGGGTGAGCCATTCTCTGCAGTATTTGAGAGCCTTCTGCCAGTCTTTCTCTGCATAGTAGGCATGGGCGAGCCTGCTCACGATCCACAGCTTCTTTTCGCCGACCTCGTCGATGGTGGACTTCTGGCCGCTCAGAGAAAGAGACCGCTCCAGATACGGGATTGCCTCACTGTAGCGCTTCTGCTCAGACAGAATGTAGCCTGTCTCCCAGTTCAGATCGAGGCTGTCCGGGTTGTTCCTGAGGCCTTCCTGCAGCAGTTCTATCCCCTCTTTAGGCTTCTTGAGATTGACTGCAAGATGGTAGCCTCCAAAGTCATAGGCCTGCACGAAATGCGGGTCGAGGTATGTTACCAGCCTTATCAGCGGCATCAGGGACTTGTCCTCAGTCCAGACCTTTCCGCTGAATTCCCCGTCGTGATGATAGTAGTCGGCCTTCAGCCACACGAAAGCAGCAATCGTATATCTCATCTCGCCGAGCATGGATAGCATCATCTGCCTGGAATCGCTCCTGTTGCCCACGCCCAGTCCATTGTCCGGCTTCATCCCATCCAGAAACACGCCGAGCATGATCGCAATGAAAAAAGAGGCGATGCACAGAAGGAGCTTCTTCTTTCTCACGACTGCCTTCCACTTCCTTTCCTGCCAGAGAAGAGGGAGAGGAGCGCCTTTCTCTTCAAATAGAGATAGCATATCAACACGAAGATGAATATCTTGAAGGTCTTGGCCTTCACCCACACCAGCGACTGCTCCGATATACGCCACGGCTCGTGCCAGTATTCCTGGCATGTCATGCACTCATCGTCCTTTTCGCCTTCCTTGTGGGCATGACTGTGGCCGGCCCCTGTCTCTGAGTGAACGTGGGGCAGATCAGGGCTGTTCTCTTCCTTGTCGTGACCGGCGCCTTCATCGTGATGGGGGCCTTCCCCGCTTCCTCCGCCCTCGTCGGCGACTGTATCAAAGGCTGCTGATCCTGCTCCCAGGCCGGCGCCCTCTCTGGCAGTCACGGCAGGGCATGAAAGCAGAGCCGCTGCGAACAGGAGCACGGTTAAAAACGCGATAAGAGCCATTCTCGAGACATTGAGGGGCATCATCATGCTCTCAGAGATCCCTCCTCTCGAAGACTATCTCGGAAACAAGCATTATCGCGGCTATGTATACAAACCCGTAGATAACCGTCCACCATACGAAGTTCGCACTGACGGCGTGGTTGTGTACAACAGCGTTCTTGATGATGAAGAAGTCGAACTTCGGAAGGATCAGCTTTATCAGCAGTACCATCTTGGCGAGAAGCTTCGGTGTCTCTTTGAACAGAAGGCCTATATAGTCTGTCGAGAGCCCGCCGACTATGAAAAGAAAGAGCACGATCGATATGGTAAGCGGGTAAGACACGAGAAGTGAGAAGAATATTACCATGGCTCCGACTATCCCGCACTGCACAGCGATCAACAGCACGGCAGGGAGAATGGCGAAGTCAATTGCATGCTCATACGGATACAGGACCAGCATCAGTTCAAGGGCAAGCACGAGGAGATTGACCGTTACGAGTGCCATGGTGCCGAGGAACTTGCCCCACAGATAGTCGGCCTTCGTAATCGGCTGGGCCAGAAGTGGGTATATCGTGCGGTGCTCTATCTCACCGGGCACTGCGTTGAGGAGCAGGCTTATCGTGAAAAGGAGCCCGAACAGACCTATGCCGGACAGCGACAGATCCTTAATTATCGTCACCTGCGCTCCGAGGCTGAAAGTGTTGAGCATTGCCGAGGCAGCAACAAGTACTACGGACAGGAAAAGAAGTATATACTGTATCCTTTTCCTCAGATTTTCCTCAACCGTCATTGACGCAATGATGAGGGTGCGCTTTATGTTCACTGTATCTGCTCCCCCTTCTTAATCGCGTTGAAAAATATCTCCTCCAGGTCGCCCGGACCTGATACCACTTCCAGGATCCTTCCCCCGCCCTGTATCAGATCCGATACGACTGACGAAAGCCCGCCCTCTGGCACTGATATCCTCGTTATCTTGTCATCTGCAGAATCCTTCTCTACTGATATCGCCTTTTCTCTGATCTTTTCGATGAGGCCCTGCTCTTCGAGCACCGCTCTGATTGTGAAAATCCCCTTGTCCTGCTGCAGAAACTGGCTTACCGGACCGCATTCAAGCATCGTACCTCTGCTGATGATCCCAAGGCGATCGCAGATTCTCTCTACTTCGGTGAGATGATGGGAGCTGAAGAAGATCGTTATGCCCCTTGATTTCAGGCGGAGGATTACGTCCTTGACCTCCTTCTGGCCGATCGGATCGAGGCCGGAAGTAGGCTCATCGAGAATCAGAAGCGGCGGGTTTCCAATCATCGCCAGAGCGATGCCGAACCGCTGGAGCATGCCCTTCGAGAACTCCTTCAGCTTCGTCCTGGCCCTGTCGTCGAGCCCGACAATCTCCAGGTTTTCCTTTATCCTCTTCTTTCTCTCCTCCCGGGAGATGCCCCGCAGAGCTCCATAGTAATGGAGAAGGTTCTCGGCTTCCATGAAGTTGTAGTAGTATGCTATCTCAGACAGGTAGCCTATCTTGCTCTTGGCCTTGACAGTGCCTGCAGGCTCTCCGAAGAGAAGGGCGTCGCCTGAAGTCGCGGTTATCAGGCCGATCAGGGTCTTTATCGTGGTCGTCTTGCCGGCCCCGTTTGGCCCTATGAATCCGAACACATTGCCGTCGTCGACCTGCAGGTTGAGATTGATCAGGGCATCAAGCGTCTTCTTCCCCGATCTGTATGTCTTGGAGAGGTTTATTGTCTCTATCGCGTGTGCCGTACAGACACCCCCTTGGATGTAGAGTTGGCTGGCTCAATCTTCGTCTGATTTCGATTATGTAATAAGGATGACATCTGCAGATTCAGGTCAGGGCATCCATCCCATGTCTTCAGGATCGACAGCTTCCTCTGTCTCTGACACGACTTTCTGCAGGTCGCCCTTTTCTGCCTGCTTCTTTTTTTCCTTTTTCGTCTCCTTCTCCGGAAGCAGATCGAGGTTGAAATCCTTCAGCGGCGCGGTAATCTTGACAGGGAGATCGCCCTGCAGCAGCTTGTCGATATACTCGGTAAGGCGCAGCCTGTTGGCCTCGCTCATGGACACTATCTCGATCCATCCCTTCAGGCGGCCCATAGAGATCTCCTTCTGGAAAAGGATCCTCGCCCCGGCATCGAGAGGCGCCTGCCCCTGCTCCGCGTAGAACCTGAGGGAGAACTCCTCGTTGGCAGGGAGGTTGTAGTCTGTAGTGTACTCGAGGCCCTGAGGGCTGATAGACAGTATGTATGCGTAAAAGCTCACCCATTCGCCCTCTTTCTCTATCTGCATCGTTATCATCTTGTTGAGCTTGAATATGCGCTTTGATGTGTCGATCGAGTATTTCGAGACAAACTGCTCGATCTTGTTGAAAGACTTCGGTGACAGGGCCACGAACTTCATGCCTGTCACATTCATGTATCCGACTACCTGCTTTTTCCAGACCACTTCCACAGCCAGCTCGAGCGGGTCTTCCTGCTCCAGGTACAATGTGATCAGAAATGTTCTGCGCTCAGGGAAGACCAGATCGGTCATGATCTTCATGCCGCCCTGGCTGATGTCCACTATGTACAGATAGCATTTCTGGGGAGTGTCGAGCTGCACTTCTGCAGAAAATGTCTTTTTCAGGCTTATCTTTCTACGCGTTGTCGAGCGGCGCTCAGCGAAATTCCATGCTTCTTCGTGCTTTTCGTCTACCACAGGCCAGCCTCCAGATCGTTCTTTTTCTCATGAATTGTCTAAGACACGGTCTTTTTCCTCCCCGGCCAGGATGGATTTCACTTGATCCGGGTAGACATCTGAAATATAATATGTTCACTGGAGCATTTATACGACTCACTCAATCGAGGAGCCCGCAAGCCATGAAAAAGAGGAAGGATGAGCCCTGCGAGATCTGCCGCCGGAACAGGCGCGACGGAGTTGTGCCGTCATGGGGGGACTTTCCGGAGCCGCTCTCTGTCTGCCGGAGCTGTTCGGTGAAATTCCCGTTCGTGGAGCGTGACGGCTTCCCGCTGCTCCACTTCAGATCGGAAAACGGACACTGGTACTTCGTGTACCTGCACAGGGACTTCCTGTCGCCTTACTTCTACCCGTCTTCACGGCCCGATCACAAGTACCTGTCGAGAGATACAGGCAACAGGGACAGCGAGATTCCTTTATGCAGGCGGATAATCCCCTTCACTCCCGATCCTCCTGATGACGAGGACATCCTCTATTTCTCATACGGCAGGACGATAGACGATTCACTTCTTGCAGCAAGGAAGATCGGATTCGAGATCGTGGGGCCTGCCACGCTGTACGAGGCCAGACTGGATTTTTCGAGGCCGGCAGCAAGGGGAGGATCAGGAAGGGCGAATCTCAGGAGCGGCGGAAAGGATGATTACGCGATGGGCCTCCTGTATCTGCTGAAGAGAAGCCGTGACCTTGCCAGGCTCGAGAAATGGGACGATATCGGGGGAGCTGAGAGCCAGACCAGGAGGATCCTCGTGCACCTGATGAGCGGTCAGCCTGTCCCTGCTTTCACTCATGTATACGCAGGCGTGCCGGCGCCTCTGAGACCGGCCATGCCATATATCGGAAATATCATCAGAGCGCTGAGATATCACTGCTTTCCTGAGAGATGGATTGAGATCCTGTGCAGGGCCGGTTCAATCGACGTGCCTGCAGGTGACCCTGAGACGGCCGGAAGCTGTACTGCCCTGGCGCCTCTTCCTCCCATATGATCCTGCTACTTCGATTCCCCGAGCTTTTTGATTATCTCCTGCGAGCTCTGCGAGTTTACTATATCCCTGGCGGTGGCGAGCTGATTCCTGAGCCCCCTCAGGTTCTCAAGAGTCTTCGGCATTCCGAAGCCTCCCCGCAGGAACATCTCCGGGTTGCCTATCGTCATCGGGTATAGAGACCACTGGGAAATCAGCTCCTTCAGCTTCAGAAGAACCTCTCCCTTGTATAGATATTCGAAATCCCAGCTTATGAAGAGATCGCAGCTCTCCCTGAATGCGGCGGCCAGATGGATGGCCTCGATGATCCCGCCTGAAGGCACGATGTCGTTCTCTATGAACTTGAGCGCCAGCGACACATGGGATTCATCTATCGGCACCCTGGCTATCTTCTTCTTTTCCATTATTGCGCCAATACACTTTGAAAGCACGACAGGCGCGTGCACCATCTCGGAATCGACTATGTCGGAGATTATCAGATGGGCATCCGGAGAGCTGAGCTGCTCATACATCTCCGTGGTGCGCTCCTTCTTGTAGGGCTCGTTATCTGCCAGAAGATACAGTACGGCTGATGTTTCGATATAAATCTTCAATTCAGTTCTCCTGCCTGATATCAGAGTTCAGTCTGCGCCTGCTCACTGCCCCTTTGAAGCCTTCTTCCCGAAAAAGGTTCTCAGGTTCTGCATGTACAGTTCGCCGGGATCATAGCAGACCTTGTCGGGAGAATAGCAGTCGGGGTAATCGCTGTCATTCAGATCTGCATACTCAGGCACCGCCTTTTTACCGGAAGATACTTCATAATGGCCGTATACTTTCGACAGCGGTATCCTGAAATTCTTCATCAGAGCCTCGACAAGCTCGTACAGAGCCTTCTTCTGATGCTCGTTGTCAAGCAGATCCCTGTTCGTGCTCCCTATCAGATCGATCGTTATCGCGACGTGGTTGACTCCGTAAGCTCCCTTTGAGCGCAGGTTGAGAGGCAGAAACTGATAGATCCCCCCGCTTCTGTCAACTGCAAAATGGCACGAGAGATGGCCGTAGACAGATCCGTCGTCACCCTCGTCGTAGAGAGAGCCCCTGCTGAAAAGGTTCCACAGTGTGTCCACAGAGCCGACGTATGTGCTTCTTATGACTATGAGCTTCGGCTCGAGAGAGATATTCTTTTCATTGTTGTGCGCGAAAAAGTAATCCTCGTATTCGGACTTCCACTTTTCGTATGGCAGCATCTTTTCCACCATCGGGATGTCGGATATTGTCACGGGAACGGGCTCAGGCGTACTTTCCCCGTCGGGTTTCTGCCCTGACGCCGCGCCTTTCCGGACTGGAGGCTTCTGATTCCCTTTCCTGCTGTCGAGCTTGGCCGATTTGACCTCTATCTTGATTGTACCCTCTGTCGTGGTGTAGTTCACCGTGTTCTTTTCCGAGCCGGCAGTCTTTTTAACGGCCTTTCCGCTGGCCGGCTTCGACTGAGTTGCGCCCTTCAACGTCGTCGAGCCCTTGCTGTCTGTTGAGCCGGGCTTTTTCTGCTGCGGAGTGGGAGCAGGCTGAGGCGAGGCTTTGGGATACGGAGTCTGCTGCTGCTTCTTGAGCTCCTCAATATCCTTGTTGTTATAGTTTTGCGAACAGGCCGGAGCGCTCATCCAGACTGCCAGAAGGATAATCAGCATCAGGCATCGCGCAAAGTCATTCCACATGGGAGATTCCTCCCTTCTCAGGGTGAATAGTCATTTCTATGAGATATGCCCCATCTCCTGCACTGCTGCCACAGCATGCCTTCCGGATGATGCCGCACGGACTTTTCATATCTGATGGAAGAACCGCAGGATCGAGTTGTATATTTCAGGATTCAGGTAGCTGAGAAGGTTGGAGTCGCCTTCCAGGCTGATGGCGATATTGGCCAGCACGCTGTATGATGACGTCAATACCATCAGGATGAGCAGCATTCGCCTGAAGGCCTCGGTATACCTGCCGTTACGGACAATGGTGAAGAAAATCATCAGAGAGGCTGTTATCAGCAGAAACATGAAATCGTTGAAAAAGCGCTGTGTAAAGCCTATGAAGCAGCAACTGAAGAGCAGCAGCAGACCCAGCCCCGTGAAAACTGCGATGACGGCATTCAGCTTCCTTCCTTCTCCGAATCTATTGATCGCGAGGGAGGCCGGCATGAAAAGCAGAAAGATCACGAAGGGCATAAGCGTCATAAGCCCTGACGCCCGCTCATGGTAGTTCAGGAATATATACTTCGAGCAGTGGAAGAATGGAAACGCTCCGTTGACTGCGACGGGCAGAAAGAAGAAGTTGCCGAGCGATCTCAGCACCAGCTCAGGAGAATGGCTGATGGCAACCCTGTCCTCGAATCTGATGCTCGTGAGCTGCCAGCTCAACCCGAACTCGGTGATGGAGCCGAATCTGGCGTGGTTGTAAAGGCAGATTGCGGCGATGCAAATCGTGAAGGGGAGCAGGACAGGCAGCGAATTAAGCGCCGTGTCCCTTTTGAATAATGCGGTCCATCCCTTCCCGGCTGCTGAGATGTGGGCAAGATAGAGGACCAGCACAATTCCGGCAAGGGCCATCGTGGGCCTCGAGCCTGCGGCGAGCCCCAGGGCCAGGCTCGCAAGCGCAATCTGAGCGCGGCTGTTCCTGCAGCCCAGGTAGTTTATCAGGAGCAGGTACAGCGCCGCGGCCAGGAAAAAAAATCCGGATGCGATGGCTATCTCGTACATCAGCGGGCGCCTCAGGTTGTACAGGCACATGTTGCAGATGCAGAGCAGCGAGATCGACATGAGCCTCATCCAGAAAGACAGCTGCGGAAAAAAAGTCCCCACGAGGACCCTGAATATCAGAAGGGTCAGGATAGTCCCTCCGATGCAGAACAGAACCAGCGCCAGGTTGCCGGGCATATCGAGCCCTGAGAGGAGATGAAAGGGCATGAACATTACGATGGCTGGCACAGGCCCGAAATAGATATAGAACTTCCCTCTGTAGAGCGATAGATCGTGGGCGCCATTGAGCCTGTAGGCTCCGTTTTTTACGGGATCGTACGGATCGGGCAGAGACAGAAGGCCAGGATCAGGCTGGATCAGAAGGCTGAGGCTGCCCTTCATCATAGCATGGGAGAGCAGGTTATATGGATCCTCTTCATCGAATCCGAACCGGAAAGACGTTTTGCCAACAGCATAGCTGGTGGATGCGGTCCACAGGTAAAACAGGAATATCGTCGCCAGCAGAGACGCAACTATTACATTCTCCATCGAGTCGCTCCGGAAGCGCCTGCTCACCCTGTAAATGTAGACCGCCATGAGGGAAATGAAAGCCGCGAAAGCGACAGAAAGCTCAATGACCAGGATCCTGTACGATATGATCGCCAGATAGAACAGCAGTGCAGCAGTGGTGATTACAAAAAGGAGCTTATACCTGCCAGGGCTCATATGATGGCTCGCTCCTGCAGATTATTCCGGGTCCGGCCTGGAACTTCAGGACTTCCCGAACCCGATCAGACAGACTCCGGCGATGATGAGAAAGATACCAGTCCATGTCCATCTGTTCAACTTCTCCTTCAGAAAGAACATCGATAGGAGGGCTACCCAGATATAGCTGATCGATACGAACGGATACAGGAGCGACAGCTCGCCGTATTTAACCGCTATCAGAAACGGGATGGTGGAAACGAAGTAGAGGAAGCCTCCCAGCATCAGCTTCCAGTTCTTTATTATCTTAATCGGATTGAAAGAGAAATCGACAGAGGCCTTCTTGAACAGAAGGGCGCCCCACGAGCCTATGAGAGTTCCCAGTATTACGAGTCCGATTGCGGAAGTGGTGCTCATTGGATTTCAACCTCACGAAATCTGTATTCAGTCCGGAACTTTCTCCTCTACGCTACTACCGATGCCTATGAATGACACCCCCGCAATGATCACAAACACTCCTGCCCACTTCAGAGTGTTCATCCGCTCCGGAACGGGAAGGAACAGCATCGAAAAGAGCGGCACCCAAACATAGCTTAGAGCCAGAAAGGGATATAGTATCGACAGATCGCCCTTCTTGAGAGCCCATACGAGCAGAAGGGCTCCCATGAAGTAAAGGAAGAGGCCAGCCCATATGGGAGTGTTTGTCAGAAGGGCCGTAAGATCGAGCGAGAGCCTGGCAGAGCCAATCTTGTATAAGACCTGGGCCATCGATATGATCAGAGTGCAGATTACGACTTTTATTATTGAAGAAGGTCTTGTCTTTATATGATTCATTATAGATATCTCCCTGAACAGGAATTCTCTATCTTCTATCTTTATCAGGCAACTCCTTCATCGAGAATAATTATACCGGCAAAATCTCATCGCCGCTCCGGAAGGGATTCCCATCTCGCCGGGAAGAATATGATTCTGTTTCAGGGATACAGTCGGAGCAGACAAGGCATCACAGGCAGGGAGGCCGGACTGCCCGGAACAATGAAGGATTTGAGCGCGATGGATGAACTGGACTTTGAATGCACAGACCCGCCCAGAGGGTATATCCGCACATTGATAGGAGGAGGCCAGGGCAAGAGCTGGGCTGCTCTCGGCATGGCTTTCAGGGCGATGGCCTTCGGCATGAAGGTTCACGTCGTGCAGTTCCTGAAGTCGGACACGATGTCCGAGCCTCTTTCACGGGCAGAGAAGAGCCTGCCGCTGTTCAAGATCGACAGCTTCGGACAGCACTGCCCCTTTGTCGACCTTCTCAGGAACGGGCTGATCAACTGCGGCGAGTGCAGAAAATGCTATGTCAACCCTGAAAAGGTGAAGAATATGGACAGGGAGAATGCCGAGCTGGCTTTTGAGATGGCGTATGGAGTCGCCAAGAGCGGCGAATATGACGTGCTGGTTCTCGACGAGGTGCTGAGAGCGCTGGAATACGGCGTGATAGAGCTGCAGGAGCTGCTGGACTTTCTCGGCGAAAAGCCCGAAAGGCTGGAGATAGTTATGACCGGGCGGACCGCTCCCCCTGAAATAATCAAGGCATCACACACCGTCGTGTACCTCCTTCCTGTGAAGCGCCGCCGTGGAAAAGAGATGAAGCCGCGCCTTGGCGTCGACTACTGATGAGAGGTGCTTTCGATGAGCAGAATCGTTCCGTTTCTTGTCATACTGGCCCTTTTTGCAGGCATTGAAGCTGGCTGCACGAGGGAAGGGGCTTCAGTGCAGCCGCCTTCGCCTTCCGGCGCCCCGAAGGCTTACAGGCTGCCCTATATAAAGGATCTGAGACTTTCATATACCACCGCAAAAAGGCAGTTCGTATACAACGAAAACCAGACATCAGCGTCTTTTCCGGAGAATACGAGCGGCGTCGTGCTGAGGATCTCGGGAGACAGGATGCCTGAAGGCCTTACGGCTTCAGTCTCGTGGTATTTCGTGAAGGACAGACCGCAGCTTCTGTGCTCGCAGTCCGTGTCGGCCGCCGAGCTCAACAGGCTCCAGTATATTGACATATCGATGTATCAGCACGACACGGAATTGCCGGCAGGGCAGTACGAGGTCGTGATAAGCGACAACAGGAACAGCGAAAAAGAGAAGCTGTCCTTCCTGATAAAGTGACAACTCAAACCTTGTAGAGCTCGAGCCTGAATCTCCTGGACAGATCTTTTATCCTGCCGTCGAAGGACGGACTGGCCGTAAACGCTCTCATGGAGCTGTTGAAGGCCTGGCGGAGAGCCCTGGCCTCCAGCAGGGCTTTCAGGCCCTGCACGTCATCCTGCAGCGCTGCGATTTCCTTCCTGTCGATCGCGTACAGCAGAGACCGGCCTTCTGAGCGCACTCTGGCAGAGCTCGCCAGATTGAAAACGATGGCCATTTCGCCGAAAGACCGGCCGCCGCCCAGCTCGAGCTCTCCACGGCACCAGGCCTCATTGTAGGAGCATTTCAGCTTTCCCTTTCCCGCTATTATGAAGAGCGCCTCATCACCTCCGGGGATTTCGAGGGAGTCTCCATCGTCGAGAGGCATCTCCCGGAGCATGGACCGGACCTTCTCGCGCTGCGCCGATGAAAGAAGCGCAGAGCCTTCCCATATCTGCAGCGCCTTTTCGGCAGTATCCGCCCCGCCTGCAGCCTTATCTGCGACCTTCGCTCCCTGTATCGGGAGAGGCTCAGGCTCCCCCTCGCCTGTCATATCAGGCAGAAATGGCTCCTGTGCCGAGTCCGATTCCATATCAGGGAGGGCCAGGCGCTCCTTTTCAGGCTCCTTCACCACTTCTGCCTTCTCAGGCTCGTGCACCGCCTGCGGCGCCATCGTCCCGGCCTCAGCAGACGGGGCCTCCGCCTTCTCGGCTGTCTCCCTGAGAGAGTCAATGTCCATCGCCGGAAGCGATGAAAACTCCGGAAGCTCTTCAAGAGTCGACGTGCTCTTGTCCCTTTCGGCCCCGGCCTTGTCGCCTCCCTGCTCGGCCACCGCATCTTTTGATATCTTTCCCGTGGCCTGCATCCTGCTCTGAGCTATGGCCTCCATAGCCTGCCTTACCTCTGACCTGGCCACGAAGTAATCATAGAATTCCCTGCTGGCGAGGAAAAACAGCAGCGTTCCGTCCTCTTCCGCATAGCAGTCCGCAACCCTGGGCCTGTTGTA
>Ga0302252_1001049_pt1 | contig 17919 bp, 18 predicted proteins | sample AAG_RA_Leu_MG_FD_193511 | JGI IMG/M metagenome (GOLD analysis project Ga0302252, IMG submission 193511) | Enriched activated sludge microbial communities from anaerobic digester in WTTP, New Holstein, Wisconsin, United States - AAG_RA_Leu | ecosystem: Engineered > Bioreactor > Anaerobic >...
AAATCCGTTTCATTGTGTATTAAGGATTTTTCAAGTTGTGAGTTGTGCGGTAAAAAATACAAGCGAATGTGCGACTTGTGGCGGGTCTTTTTGGTTACTTTTTAGACTCGAGATAAAAAGTGACTTGCCGTGGGTCAAACACCCACATCGGCGTGGCTAACAGCCACTATGTTAAATTTGAATAATATTATATTTTTAAAATAAGTTTAAAATTTTTTGCTATAAATTCTTATCAAAGACAAAATCATCCATTACAAACCCGTTGCCGATATCTGTTTTCTGTTCACGGACAATTTCAAAACCTTCGGCTTTGTAAACTTCTATGGCGTGAGTGTTGTTGCGGTTTACGGTAAGCCAAATGCTTTTTAAATTTCTTTTTTCTGCAAATTCTTCAATAAAATCAAACGTCCTGCTTGCAATCTTTTTTCCCCTGCTTTGTTTTGATATATAAAGTTTGCTTAAAAAGAGTTTCCCGCCGGTTTCCTGCAGCCCGGTATATCCGACAATTTCATCACCGTCACAGATAAAAAAATATTCATATCCTTTTTTCTCAATGACATTTTTCAGCGCCTCAAAAGACTGAAACTTTTCAAGCATATAGTTAATTTGTTCAACTGTTAAAATACCGGAAAAGGCTTCGTGCCAGATTTGATTTGCTAGAACTGCAAGTTTTTGGATATCAGAATCATTATTAATTTTTATAAAATTAATCATATAAATATTATATTAAATTTATAAGGGATTTGATATTATGGATTGCAATCAAACTTTGCGGGTGTTTACCACGCTAAAAGTTACTTTTTATTTACAACTTCAAAAGCGTTTCTTTTTTTAACCTTAATTTTATGTTTTTTTGTTTTTTCTTTTTTCCATGCTGAACTATTCATTCAAATATTTTCTGCCGGCTCTGAACTTTTTTTTCTTACGGCATAATGAAACGGAAATAAATTCATACAAGCAGAGCCTAACAATTAATAATATAAATTGTTACAAAAAATATTTTTCATTCATAGACAGCTCTAAGGCATTTTCAAAAAGAAAAAACTGTGAGATTTAAAGACAAACAGATTATGTATCGTCTAAACTTATATATTCTGAGATTAAACTTTATGTACAGTTTCTCTCCAATTTATCTATTCACGCATAACTTTCGAAATCCTTTATTTCTCTTCAAATACTAAATAATTGAACAGTAATAGAAAAATAATAAGATTCAAATTTATTACTTACCACTTAATTTTTTTAATGCTAAATTAAATAAAGGAATAAATTTTTTTGTTTGGGTTTTTCCAGGTTCAATATAATAAATAGCTTCTTTCCATAAATTATCGTATCTTGTCATTTTAATAGGTATTTTTTTTGCATCATTTTGACTAATTTTAAAGAAGAAAGCGAAAGTTTTTGATCCAATCCATTTGACTCCAAAAGCATTAAAAAAACCAGCTTTAAAGCCACAATAATGTTTGTTGTATTTCGTTTCAAGTGGCCATTTTTGTTTAGTCACTATGTTTTCCACTTCTTTGATATATTTTAAAAAATCAGAAACACTGTTTTTGTTATATATTTTTAGATAAAAAGATTTATCATATACTTCTAGTCCTTTAGTAATTGATGGTTTTATTTTTTTATCTTCTTCAAGTTTATTAACTAAAAGAAATTGTTTGTTTTCATCAACCCATCTTTTAATTTCAACTAGTTCAACAGGATAATTTATTTTCTTAACGATATCCAGAGTAGAATGTAATATTGTTGGAGCAATTATTATTATTTTTACCTCAAAATCATCCCAACTGACAGATAAATTTTCAGGGCGTTCTTTAGCTTCTAACCATAATGCTTTTATAGAATCAGGATTTGTCTCTGCCCAAAAAGCATATTCAAGAACCTGTTTGATTATTGAAGCATCAACTTCAACATTTTTCATTTCAACAATACAAACATTGCCATCAGAGTCTATACCTATTATATCAGGAATTCCATTTTTAGATCCACCACGAATTTGTCTTTTAAGAAAAAAAATATCTTCGAGTATTTCCGGAGTTTCAAAAACTATTTTTTCAAATTCTTCTTCATTATTAAACGGTGTAGAAAGAAGACTCTTAGTTATCTTTTTATTTTTAAAAAAAAGGTTTGCCATTTGTATCTCCTTGCCTTACTTTAAATTAAACTCTGCAAATCTTTAGTATGTTTAAACTCAACATCTTCAAAATCTTTAAAATGGGCTTTTCCACATTTTATTTTTAATTTTTCGTCTAATCTTAATTTATCCAAATCTAGTGTTGATTTCGTTTCGGCTACAAAATATATTTTCCTATCATTTTTATATATCAACGCCCAATCGGGATTATATGTACCAATAGGGGTTTTTATTTTAAACCAATTTGGCAATTTGATAAAAAAGTCTACATTTTCATTGTTTTCACAATCTTTGGCAAATTGAATTTCTGGAGAAGATAAAGAATCAATCACAATATTATCGGTTATGGTTTTTTCTTGTTTTTTTACTTCATATAAATTTTCAATATAGGACTCTATTTCTGTATCTTTAAAAAGCATCATTTCCCATTCTTGTCCTGCTATTTTTTGATATTTTATCCCGTTAACCATTAATTCATTTACAACATTATTAATCTTTGATATAGCCAAGTCTAAAAACATTTGTGGGTTTTTAAGGATGTATTTAAAGCTATCACTTTGTTTAATTATTGATATTATTGTTTTTCTTGTAAGTTTTGAAGATAATCTTGATTGTATATAATCAATAATATTAGGAACTTCAAAAGATGTATCAACATTTTTTGAATATGTTGATAGTGCTTGTCCTGAAATGCCAATATCATTAATTTGCAGACTTGTTTTTTGTGAGATTATTTGAGGTGTCTTTATAATGTCTTTTATTTCTTCAAGTCTTTCACATGCTTTATTAATAAGATCTTGCGAATCGTAATCAACTCTGTATGTTGTTTTGTGTTTTATTTTATTCCATAGTTCAATAAAATTTTTATCCAGTTCAAATCCTTTTTTTAATTTCACAGTTTTCCTTTTTCTTTTTTCTTTTATTCTTCCTTCAAAAGAAACATTACAATTGTCTTCTAATTCTTTCTGTAAATTAAAGGCAAAATCTTTATAGGTTTCATTTGCAATTACTGTCAACTTGTTAATATTTTTATCGTGTATTCTGTTACCATTGTTATCAACAGCTAATCTTAACCCTCGTCCTATTTCTTGTCTCTTTTTCATTAAAGATTTAGTTTCATTTAAGGTGCATATTTGAAATACATTCGGGTTATCCCATCCTTCTTTTAATGCGGAATGGCTAAAAATAAATTTTACAGGATTATTAATGTCTAATAATTCCTCTTTATTTTGCATAATTATCTTATATGTATCATTGTCATCTTGGGTTTCTCTGTTTTCGTTAGAATCTTTCAAATTTCCTTTTTTATCTTGAGAAAAATATCCCTTATGTATTTTATCAATATCAAATTTAGTAATATTCTTATATTGCTCTAATGCAATTAGTTTATTATAAATTTCTTCAAACCATTTATATATTTTCCCTTTTATAATGTTTCTATTTTCATCATAACTTCTGTAATTGGCAACTCTGTCAATAAAAAACAAAGATAAAACTTTAATTCCTTTGGGATTTAGTTGTTTTTCTTTTGAAAGATGCTCTCTTATAGTGCTTTCTATTTGAGATTTCATTATCTCATCTCTTATAGGGCTGTTGTTTTGTCCAATTCTAATTACTATTCCATTTGCGAATTCAATAAACCTTTCAGTCACATCAATATTATTTAATATGAAGTTATCTTTGTAAATTTCACGTTTATTAGAAAGATTATATAAATCATCTCCACTTTTTACAGTTATACTTTTTTGTTTTATTTCTGTTTCAGTTTGCAACTCTATCTTTATTTTTACAGATATGCTTTTTTTGTTGCTGATAAATTTCTCTAACTCTATAAAAGCACTATTATGATCATCTTGAGATATTACAGAATCAACTTCTATTTGTTTAACAAGTCCCATATCATAGGCTTTTACAGGGTTTAAACTATAAACTAAATTGTAAAGATTTTTATGTGTAGCGGAATATCTTAGAGTACAAGCAGGATTTAAATTGGAAATAGCTTTTTTCCTTATATCTGTTTCCATATTTTGAGGTTCATCTACAATAACAATAGGGTTTGTTATCTGTATAAATTCTATAGGTTGTTTGCCCGTGAGTTTATCATTATTTTTATTTACGATGTTTTCATCTTTTGCAAAAGAATCTATATTTATTACAAGTATTTGAATATTAGTACTGTCTGCAAAACTTCTCAAAGATGAGACTTTTGATGAATCATAAACTTTATATGCAACAGGAACTTTATCATATAAATCTTGAAAATGTTTATTTGTTATTTCTAAATTTTTTAGAACCCCTTCTTTTATTGCTATGCTTGGTACTACTATCACAAACTTTTTAAATCCATATTGCTTATTAAGTTCATATATAGTTCTCAGATAAACATAAGTTTTACCTGTTCCAGTTTCCATCTCAACAGAAAAATTCAAGCCATCAAGTTTTTGAGATATTTCAATCCCATTTCTTTTTTGGATTTCCTGTAAATTTAAAAGTATTTGGGATTCACTTATAAGAATATTATTTCTTGTTCCGCTTGCAAACATTGGCAAAGAATTATTAATGCCACTAAATGATACTTCAAACTCGCCACTGTGCAGAGGTTGTCCTTTAAAAATATCAGTAACAGCTTTTATAGCTTCTATTTGATATTGTTGATTAGAATCAAAATTAAGTTTCATATCAAGTATTTATTTCTACTCCATCACTCATTCCTTTTATAAGTTTAACAACAGTTCCATTTTTAGTATTGATACAACAAGATAATTTGTTAAAATCATTGATCGTTTTTATATATTCTGTTTGGCTAAATGTAAAATTAAAATTTGTAGTGCAATTAGGAGGAATAATTCTTTTATTTTTAAATTCATAACTTTCAACAATATCGGTTTCATTTTTCATAAGCAACAACGAAGAATCTGTATCAAAAACACAATTTATTTTTCCTTTATTAGTTATATTTACAATAATAAAATTATCATATATCCAGTAAAATCCTTCTAGAATTTCTTTTTCTTTTCGAGGACATAAAGCAAAATAAGTAGCTCCACAAGTTCCAATAGCTATAAATATATTAACTAATAAGTTCCAAAAATCATATTCCATTTATTTTTCTATTTTAGACAACATTTAAGTTTATTTTTGCATCTTCTAATTGTAGAGATATATTTGTTTTTAAACTATCTTTTCCTTCAAACAAACTATCCAATATAAAACATTTGCTAGGGTTTATCTCTATGATTTTATCTGTAATTTGTTTTGATATTTTATCTAAGCAGACTATAAGTTCTTTATCGCTTATGATATATATATAGCTTGAATCTATTTTTATTATTTCTTTTTTTGTATTTAAATCATATCCACTTTTTAATAAAAGTTCTGTTAATATATTTTCATTTTTTGTATTTTGTTTCAAAGAATCTTCAAACATATCAATATTATCTTTTAAATCTTCTTCACTTGATATTATATCACTTCTCCATATCTTAAAATTTGATTCTTTTAATCTGTAGGACTTAAAGCCTAAATCAATATCTTTGCTGTTTTTAATCATGTCATCTTCGCTGGATATTTTTTCAATTGCTTTTTTTATTCTTACTTTAGATATTTCAGATATAGTTTTATATCCAGCTCTATAAGCTTCGGATTTTTCATCGGTTTTTTCCGGCAATTGAACTAAAATAAATTTTCTTTTTCCGCTATCCTCTTTATTTAATTCCATAACCGCTTGTGCTGTTGTCCCAGAACCTGCGAAAAAATCTAGGATTATGTCATCAGATTGCGATGTTGAAATGTTTACAAAATGCTTTATTAAAGATACGGGTTTTGGAAAATCAAACATTCCCCTTCCAATTAGATTTGATATCTCAGAAGTTCCTGATGTTGTTGTCCCATAGCCAGATAAAATAGTCTTTATCAAAGAACCTCGTTGTATTTTATTCCCGAAGTTATCTTCATACATATATTGTTTATAGTAAACTGTCCATTTATTATTACTTTGTTTAAAAATAACTCTATTTTCTTTCTTATTATTTTCAAATGTTTTGAATGACCATCTCCAACGTGGAGATGGTTTAACTAAAGATTTATCAGGAGCTAAAATATTATATTCCAAATTGGGTCTTTTATCAGAAACGGTACCCGTTTTATTTAAACCAACCAATTTATATGGTCCCCTTTCTTTTAAATATTCATCAGTATATTCATATTTTTGTATTTCATCATCACTAAGAGAAATATTATTAAGTTTTACTGAATTTTTAGAAAACATAATTATATATTCATGAGTAATTCCTAAATTATTTGAAGTTGTATTTGGGTTAGATGTCTTTTCCCAAACAAACTCTGATAGAAAATTTTCTTCGCCAAAAATTTCATTCATTATCATTCTTAAATTATGAACTTCATTATCATCAATTGAGACAAAAATGACTCCATCATCTTTCAATAAATTTCTTGCTAAAAATAATCTAGGATACATCATAGAAAGCCAATTACTATGAAATTGTCCGTTTTCTTTAGAATTTGTTCTAAAGAGCCCTTCTTTTAGCAAATAACCTTCTTCATCTTTTTCATTTATTTTTTTTAGATATTCATCTTTACTTTCAGCAAATTTATCGGGATATATAAAACTATCACTACCCGTATTATATGGAGGATCTATATATATCATTTTTATTTTATTGAAATATGATTTTTGAAGGATTTTTAAAACTTCTAAATTCTCACCTTCTATAAAAATATTTTGCGTAGTATCAAAATTTACAGAATCTTCCTTTAAAGGTTGTAATGTTTTTGTTGTAGGTGTTTGGATTGCTGTGAAAACATCACTTTTATTTGCCCAGTTAAGAACATATCTTTCATCTGTAATTTTAATATTTTCACCTAATGTAAGTTTTAATCTTTCAAAATCCACTTTGTTTTCACTGACAACTTCAGGAAATATTTTTTTTAACTGCTCAATTTTTTCTTGAGTAATATTTAGGGATTCTTTAGACAGTTTATTATTCATAAATACTCCATTTTTGCATATTCTTATATCCAGTGTGTTTTATGAAAATGTTGATTTTTATTCTTGCTTTAGCTTCAGTGCTATTAGTCATTAATAAAATCCATTTATTTATAAAAAGATTTGATGATTTATTGTATATGATTTTAGCACAAAATTCATTTAATATCAAATTCATTTTGAGGATAAAACACATACAAAATATTAACGATTTTTACTATGATATTTTGATAAAAACATTATAGAGAAAAAAATATTCCCTTTATCTTTGAACCATAATAATTAAACAAATTCAATAGCATTAATATTTTACAGTTTCTACAAAATAAACAGTCATGGAAAATTAAAAAACTCTTGACTTAATGATAATTATAATGTACAATAAATAATATAGAGAATAATATAATATTCATTATAAAATTATGAAAAGAAAAATAATATTGCCGGTTCAAGCAAATAAAGCTCTTGTAAAGCTTGGCGAAAACATCAAAGAAGCCAGAATAAAACGCAGAATATCTACCGTTTTACTGGCTGAAAAGACAGGCTTCTCAAGGGTTACCCTTGCCAAGATAGAAAAAGGCAATCCTTACGTCTCTATAGGGGCTTATGCTGAGATTATTTTTATATTAGGAATGACTGACAAGCTGTACAACTTATTAGACCCTTCTTCTGACAGAGAAGGCAACATCCTTGAAAAAGCGCGGTATCCTAAACGAATACGATACAAGAAGAACGAAGGACAGCTCTTTTAAATTATATAAAGGTTGATTTATAACAGACTTGTTGATATAATATACAGCCAATATATTTTAAGAGAGAGTTTTTGTTAACATGCACACAGTAGAAGAAGTAATTTTCGGTTCTAACCGTTATGAAAAAACCGTTCATCTCAGAGATGAAGTTATGAGGAAACCGCTCGGGCTTTCGATTAAAAATGACGACTTGTCATTTGAACAACAAGCTACCGTGCTTGCAGTTTTTGATAATGACCAAATACTCGGCACGGGAATATTAGTTTTTGAAGACGAATCCACTGCCAAAGTGTGTTTTTTATGCGTTAAACCGGACTTGCAGAAATCCGGAATAGGACGCGCAATTATCAATGACATTGAAAAACGTTCTTTACAGAACGGCATTAAAAAGATATATCTTGAATCGCGTTTAACGGCAATGAATTTTTATAAAAAACTCGGTTATACAGAATACGGTGAAATCCAAATGATGAAGATTGCTCCGGTACAGCACATTAAAATGGAAAAGATATTATCTCTTCAAACAGCGCAAAGCTGAAACCCGCAAACTTACGAAATTCTTACAAAACCTTTAAGCTTTAAAGCAATCTGATTTCATATTATTCAGACTGAAGGTTTTACTATAAATAAAAAAATTTCAGCTTAACGTACAAAACGTACATTAGGCTGAAATTTATAAATTTATAAAAAAAGTTTACAGTTTAACTACCAGTTTGCTCTTATCGCCGGTTGCCAGTTCAAACTCATTTGTATTCTTTAATGCTCCGAATTTACATGAAATAACACACTGGCTGCAGAATATGCATCTGTCTAAATGAAGGGTGGCTTCAAACTGTTTATCGGCTATTTTAGTGATAAAAATAGCTTTGGCAGGGCAGTTTCTGACGCACATATTGCACCCTACGCACTTTTCTTTTATGTATGCAACTTTGCCGTTGTAATGTTTATGTATTTCTCTTTTTTCAAAAGGATATGACGAAGTAGCAGGCTTTTTAAAAAGCGAGCTGATAGTTTCTGCCAACATTTTGCCGAGTTTTTTGCTCATTTTAACACCGCTGCCTTTATAATAACGTTTATTAATATCTGTACCAACGCTATAGGCGCAAGATATTTCCAGCAGAAGCTTAACATCTGGTCGGTTCTTAATCTTGCGAAAATAGTTCTTATTACCGCAAGCAAGAAGATTATAAACGTTACTTTTATTATGTAAATTATAAAATTAAAAATAAAGAAACTTCCGTAACCGAAAGGAAGAAATACTGCAGCTACAAGAGAAGCTCCGGCTATCGTCTGCATATTCATGGCAAGCCTGAAATAAGCGAACAAAGGACCAGTATATTCTGTAAAAGAACCTGCGACTATTTCAGTTTCGGCTTCAGGAATATCAAAAGGAACTTTTTCAAGTTTCCCCTGCAAAGTCACAATTGCAACGGCAAAAGCTATAAAGTTTACAAGCCACAAACTGCCGCCGGCATTATAAAAATTAATCACTTCTGTAAATGACCATGAACTTGCAAGAATAGTAGGTGCAAGAACAGCCATAAACAAAGGAACTTCATAAGAAAAAAGCTGCGTTAAAACTCTCATAGAACCTATAAGAGCATACTGAGATCTTGAATACCAGCCTGCCAAACTGTACGTTAACGTCGGTATTGTAAGCATATATAAAACAAATATAATGTCTCCGTTAAAAGACATTATAGATTCTTTACGCCATAAAGGAATATACAAGTAAGCTATTATTACGGAGCTGCAGGCAACCAAAGGCAAAGCTTTGAAAATTTTTCTGTCCGCATTTTTAGGAATAATAAGCTCTTTTGCCAAAAGTTTAATAAAGTCGGCGACAGGCTGAAACCAAGGAGGCCCCATTCTGTTCTGCATTTTTGCATAAACCTTTCTGTCGAAATATTCTCCTATCATAGATAAAACAACCAAGAATAATATTCCGGGAAAAACTAAAATTTTTAATAGCAATAAAATCATGTTATTTATCCAACTTTTTCAGTTTAGTAAAATCCACGCCTCTGTTTTTCTTGTACCAGTCAATAGAAAACTCTCTTAACGTTTTCCAGTCCATTCTGTCTTCTTTTGCCGTTGAAACATTGTTAACGGCGACAATCATTCTGTCGGTACATGAAAAACAAGGGTCTATTGCGGCTATGACTATAGGAACGTCCGCAAGATAACCGTCTTCCAGCATCTTTGCGACAGACTGAACGTTTGCAAGCGTAGGAGCTCTTAATTTGACTCTTTCAGGCTTATCCGTTCCGTTAGATTTAACGAAATGAATATCTTCGCCTCTAGGAGCCTCGTATCTGCTTACCGCTTCTCCGGCAGGAATAAGTCTCGGAGCAACTACCGACAACGGTCCCTGAGGAAGCTTTTTTAATAATTGTCTTATTATTGAATACGACTGCATTAATTCTTTAACTCTGACGACTGCTCTTCCGTAAACGTCGCAATGATCGTCCGTAATAACTTCAAAATCAACTTCGCCGTAAGCCGCATAAGGATCGTCTTTTCTGATATCTCTTTTTATGCCTGATGCTCTTCCGGTAGGTCCGACTGCACCGTATTTTAACGCATCTTCATGCGAAATATATCCGACTTTTGAAAGTCTTTCTATCAAAGTAACTTCTTCCGTAGCCACCTGAACGTAATATTTTGTTCTTTCTTCCAAAATGTCAACGGCTTTTAATATCTGGTCTTTCTCTTCTTCGGAGACATCTTTTCTTACTCCGCCGATAACGTTAACCGCGTAATTAACTCTGTTGCCGGTAAGAAGCGCAAGCAGATCCATAACTATTTCTCTGTCTCTCCACGAATACATAAGAAGAGTGTCAAAACCTATTTCATGAGCCGCAACGCCGAGCCATAAAAGATGGCTGTGTATTCTTTCCAATTCTCCGATTAAAGACCTTATATAAGCGGCTCTTGGAGGAATTTTAAGATTTGCGAGCTCTTCTATCGCCTGTATAAAACACGTTGAATGAGAATGCGAACAGATGCCGCAGACTCTTTCAACCAAATAAACGCTTTGCAAAAATGTTCTTTCTTCACAAGCTTTTTCTATACCTCTGTGATTGTAACCGACTTTAACCAAAATATCGGCTACTCTTTCCCCTTTAAGAGTTACGTCAAAGCTTGCCGGTTCTTTAAGAGCCGGATGTTGAGGACCTATAGGAATGACAACTTTTTTACTCATTTTTACCGCCGTCTGTCTCTTTTTCTGTTTTTTTGTCCAACATTGAAATATTCCAGTCTTTTCTCAAAGGATACTGTCCCTTAGGCCAATTGTCAGGCAGAGGGTATCTTCTCCCTTGTATAAGACCCGTAACATTTATTCCAAGCAAATCTTCAAGTTCTCTTTCCGAAAGTTCGGCAGCCGGAAACAAATCCGTTATTGTCGGAACTGACGGATTTTCTCTTTCTGCGTTAACTTTTATGCTTAGCACGACTCCGTCTTCGCTGGACATATGATAAATAACCTGAAATTTGTCTTTCAAATCTAAGCCTGAAATTGTTGAAAGAATTGAAAAGCCTTCTTTTAAAACAAAACTTTCAAAACTTTCCCTGAAATATTTAGGATCAACCTCAACCCAGACTCTTCTTTCTCTCTGGGCGGAGACATCCAATATATAAGACGAATACGTTTCTTTAAGCTTTTGCGCTATTTCATTTGCCGTTTTCATTTTTTTCATCCGCTTGTTTTAATGAATCTTCGTATGATTTCAAGAGTTTTACAACTCCGTCTATAATCGCATCAGGACTTGCCGGACAACCGGGAATATACATAGAAACCGGAACCGCCTGGTCAACGCCGGAAACAACGCTGTAACAGCCGTCGATTGCTCCGCCGGAACATGCGCAGGCTCCTATCGCAATTACAAATTTAGGTTCAGGCATCTGTTCGTATATTCTTACAAGTCTGTCTTTTAACTGTCTTGTTACCGGACCGGAACAAAGCAAAACGTCCGCATGTCTCGGTGTTCCCCTCAAAATCGAGCCGAATCTTTCGATGTCGTAAGTAGGAGTAAGAGCCGCAACAACTTCAATGTCGCAGCCGTTGCAGGCGCCGGCGTTAAAATGTATTACCCAAGGAGATTTTAATCTTGCCCAATTAATAACTTTATCGATTATTTTCATTTTTCGTCCCTAAATAAAATCGGAATACTGACAAAAGATATTATTAAAAACAATAAAACTATCAAAAGACTTCCGTCAATATGTATAGGAAGAGTAGCTATAAGCAAAACGACTACGTGCATAATCGTAAAGAAAAAAGCAAAAGGAAAAAACTGGCTGTAGTTAGGTTTTCTTCTTTCTTCTATAGGTTCTTCGCCGCAGGCATAACTTTTTAATTTTCCTTCAGTATCGGCGGCTGAACTTTTATAGGAAAGTCTGCCGAGCAAAAAGAAAATTATCAATATTACCAGAGATACGAGAACAAATATTACAGGAGGTAATGAAACAAATTTTACGATATCCATTTTATCCCTTTAAATTTCTTATATTTCTTGTGTCTAACGAATCATGTTTTTTTACTATATTAAAAATAAGCCCCGCAGAAATAGTAAGAATGACTACTTCAACAACAATCATTATAATAATAAATGACTGGGCCATTTCAGGTCTTCCGTTAAAATACCCGCACGAAGCAAGCAAAAGCGTTACGCCTTTTGTCATTATTTCTATACCGATTATAGTCGCTATTATGTTTCTGGTAGTCATAATGGCATATATTCCGACTAAAAACAATACCGGAGTGGCTATAATGTACAGTTTAAAAAGCAATATATTTTCTACGCTCATTTTTTATCCTTATTTTTATCTTTTTTAAACAAAACGACAACTGCAAACAAACCCGTTAAAAGAATAAGCGCCTGTCCTATCAAATCGACATGTCTTAAATTCCAAATATTGTCTCTTGTGTCTATTGATTCCTGAACATTCTGCATCAACGGAACAAAAGTTATATTTTTACTGTCCAGCATATACAGTGAAAAACCGCATACCAATACCAAAAGAACAAGTAAAACCATTTTTTTCATCATTGAAACAGAGTTCACTTTTCTTTGTTTTTCGTCAGGAGGAAGAGTAAGGCTGATAACGCTGATGAAAATAACAGTTATAAGTCCTGAACAAACGGACAATTCAAATATACCCGCCAGAGGACATGACAAAAGGAATAATGATATAGAAACCAGCATACTTACTATACCTAAAATAATAGCTCCTCTTATTACTCTTGCATAAGAAACTGCAAAAATCGAAGATATTATTATAAGCGCCAACAAGATAATGTGAATATAAATACTGTCCAAGATATCTCCTTAAAAAGATACTGCCGAATTTATCAAACCGTTTAAAACAAACGGGAACAACAAACCGACGACAACCGTAATAGCGCACAACAAAATAGAAACAAAAGTTATCGCAAGCGGAGCTTCTTTAACATTTTCAAAACCTTCTTTTAATCTGCCGAAAAATACTTTTTTCTGCATAATTAAGAAATACGTCATAGTTAAAATGCTTGCAAGAATAGCTATAACTGCGTAAACTTTTAAATCTGCAGTCCATAATGCAAGTATTATCATAAGCTTACTCCAAAACCCTGACAACGGAGGAATTCCTGCCGTTGACAAAAATGCAATAACCGAAGTTGTTGAAGTTACAGGCATTTTAGAAGCAAGTCCGCCCATTTCGCTCATATCGGAAATATTAACCTGTTTTTCCAAAGCTGCAGAATTTACAAACAGCAAAGATTTAAAAATAGAATGGTTAAACAAATGAAATATAGCAGCAGCAACGCCGAAAGTAGTGCCTGCGCCGAAACCCAAAACGATATAACCTACCTGGCTTATGCTTGAATAAGCAAGCATTCTTTTAAAATTGTTTTGATTTATCGCCGCAAATGCGCCGAAAACTATCGATATTGAAGCAAAAATTAAAAGAATAGACTGTATTGCCGTATTAAAACCAAAAACGGAATAGAACAATCGTATAAGAGTATAAATACCAAGCGTTTTTGTAACTATGCCGGGAATATATACAGATACTGGCGCAGAACCTGCAGAATAAGTATCAGGAAGCCACCCGTGAAAAGGCATTATTCCGCCTTTTATAAACAACCCCGCTATAAAAAGAACAACGGCAGACATCACAAGAATATTGCCGCCATACTGTTGGTACATATTTGAAACAGTTACAAAATCAGTCCCGCCTGCAACCAAAAACAGTATTGCTACAGAGGCAAGCATCATAACTGTTGCCACTGACGACATAATCAAATATTTAAAACTTGCTTCCAATGAATTTTTATCTTTGTTTATTGCTATTAAAATACAAGATGTTGCAGATATTACTTCTATAAAAACATATATTGAAAAAACATCTCTTACAAAGAATAACCCGTTCATTCCCGCAAGAGAAAGAAGTATTAAATTTATGAAATTGAACTGTTTTCTGTCAGACTCTTCCGTTGCATATAATACCAAAATCGCTGAAAAAGCGACAATTGCCGACGTAAGAAGCATCAGCCTTGAAATACCGTCGCACTGAAAATCAAGCATAAAGTAACTTACAAGACTTTGTATAGCAGGACAAGATGCATCTGCAGGAATAAAAAATGAAAAAGCCTGCACTATGCAAAACAGACTTGCAATAAAAACAGCAATTTTACCCGAAATTTTATAAAACGGTAAATTAAAAAACAGCACTAAAAATAATGGTATCAAAACTGCCAATGAAAAAGACATTTTACCTGCCTAAAGAATTATAAAAATAAATATTATGCCTAATATTACCCACAAAAGATAAACAGATATGTTTCCCGTATGAGCTTTTTTTACCGATTCCGAAACAAAATTGACGCTTCCCGGAATTGTCACATCATAAAAATAATTCAACCATTTATCTATGTTAAACATTGCATTTGAAAATTTTGTCACGGCTTTAATAAAAATTTCGTAAGGGTCAAATTTAATATTTTCATTAAGCTTATCAATTTTTATTTTATCTAAAGCAGCGGCAATAAAACCAAGGCCGTCATTTCTTTTTTTGCACGTATATACATTGTTTATAAAAGCCAGTATAAGAACTAATACTGAAACCGATATAAGAATAACCGTAATAATCACGGAATGCTCATTTTCAATTTGCCCTATCGCATTAGAAACCAGCGTAAGAGGAACTTTATTAAATATACCGAACATTAAACATGCCAACGCTGAAATAATAGTCGGTATAAACATAAATACGGGAACTTCTTTTTCCTGTATTATTTTTTCTTTAGATTTTGAATAAAATAATTTTATGCCCCAATTTAATATTGCAACGGCAGAAAAAAGAGAACCGATTGAAAGGCAAACGTAAAAAGCCCAGTTTACAGATAAAGCGCTTGCATATATCATTTCTTTTGAAAAGAAAGCAAAGAAAAAAGGAACTCCCGCAAAAGCAGCTCCGGCTAAAACAAAGCTCATAAACGTATAAGGCATTGTCTGTCTCAAATTGCTCTTAACTACGGATATTTCGGTTGAACCTTCCGCTTTTTCTATATTCCCCGCCACAAAAAACAAACAGGTTTTATAAACTATGTGCGCCGTCATATGAAACAAGGCCGCAACCATGCCGAAGACGGACAAAGAAGCAACGGCGACAATCATATAACCGGCTTGTCCTATGCTTGCATAAGAAAGCATTTTTTTAAAATCTTTCTGGTAAACGGCAAACATGTTTGCAACAAGCAGAGTTATTACTCCGAATATCATTGCATATATGCTTATATCAGAACCGATTTCTATGACAAACAAATCTTTAACTATTCTTATCAAAAGGTAAATGCTTAAAACTTTTTCTACGGCGGTTACCATAAAAACCATAAACGGCAGCGGAGCTTTTACGGAAGCATCAGGTATCCAGCTGTGAAAAGGCATTGCGCCGGCTTTTGCCGCCGCTCCTATAAACATCATTATAAAAGCGAATACTGCTCCCGGCTGAGATATATCTACGTTAGTCTGAGATATCATAAAAGAACCGCCGACTGCGCATATCAGCATAACTCCGAACATAAGGCAAAGATCAGCTACAGACGAGATAATAAGAGTTTTCAAAGCAGTCCAAACAGGCTTGTCTTTGCCTGCGGCAATCATACCGAACATTGGAATCATAAGCGCTTCCCAGAAAAGAAGCAGAACTATAAAATTATCGGTTAACAAAACGCCGTTTGCAAAAGCCAGAGCCAAAAGCATAAATGCGTAAAACATAAAAGTATTTTTTTCTTTTTTCATTGAAGCTACGGCATATACGGCTGCCAAAAGAGCCGCAGCGCCGAGAACTATCATCATGAAAGAATTTAAACCGTAATATCTGAAATATAAATCCAAACGGAATAATAAATGAGAATTAAACAAAATTTCCCTGCCGTAAAAAAACACGGAGAAAAAGCTGTTTACGGACACTGCCGCAAGAAACATAATTATTTTGACAATATTGTACTTTGAAGGAAGAAAGTACAAAAGAACGCCTGCCAATAAAGGAATAATAATAAAAACGTTTAACAATACATTCATAATTAAATAGTTATCATCTGGTTTGCAGCTAAATTGGCAATTGTAAAGATATCACCGAAAAACAAACCAAATCCTAAAGACAAAACAGCCAAAATTATTACGCTGAACACCATAGGAGAAAATACTTTCTCTTTAGGCAGTAATTTAAAGTCGCCTCTTTCTTCACCGAGGAAAATTTTTGTAAAGAGCCTTACTATATAAAGAACAGTAAAAGCCGCGCATATTATGAAAGCAAAACCGGTAAAGACGTTGCCGTCCATAACGCTGCCTATTATAACCAAAAATTTACTAAAAAACCCCGCAAAAGGAGGAATGCCCATAACAGACAAAGCGCAGCATGCAAAAGCTACCGCCGTAAAAGGCATATATTTCAAAAGCCCGCCCATTTTATCCAAATCTTTCGTATGTACTTTATGTTCTATAATGCCGGCGCACAAAAACAAACCTGCTTTTGCCAAACCGTGTATCAATATAAAAAGCATTGCTCCGGCAAAAGCGACTTTTCCGCCGGAAACGAATCCAAGAAAAATAAAAGCAAGCTGGCTTATCGTCGAGAAAGCTATTACTCTTTTAATGTCTTTTTCAACGAAAGCAATACCGCCTGAAACAAAAGCGCTTACGGCTATTACAACCAATATTGCAGTTCTTAAAGAATCTGAAGGTATTATAACGAAACTGAAAAGCCTTCCGTACACATAAACGCCGATTTTAACAAGCACCGCGGCATGAAGCAATGCCGTAACAGGCGAAGGAGCTATACCTGCATCTGCAAGCCATGAATGCAAAGGAAAAGTCGCCGATTTTGTAAAAATACCTATTAATATCAATATTATTGCAAGATCAACAATTCCGCCCGTAATACCTGCATTTGCTATAATGTCCAAATCAAAAGAACCGGCAGTTTCAGCTATTATTAAGAAACCGACAAGCATAAACAAAGCGCCTGCCGCCGTTAACAAGAATGCTTTATTGGCTCTTCTTACATACTCTTTTTCTCTGAAAAAGCCTATCAGTCTCCACGAAGCAAGAGCCGTCATTTCCCAGAATATGTAAATAAATATTAAGTTTGCCGAGAAAATTATTCCCATCATGGAACCTAAAAACAGAACCACAATAAAATAATATTCGTTTTGATTTTCGTAATGTTTAATATACTCGAAAGAATAAATCAATATAACCGTGCTTACCAAAACGGAAGCCAAAGCGGTAAAAGTCGCAAATATATCAGCCTGTAAAATAAAATTTATGCCTAAAGGAAATTCAAAAATATATTTGACTATATTGCCTGACAATACTTCCGGAAGCAATAAACATAAAGAACATAAAGGAATAAGCATGAAAATAAAAGCAAGAAAATTTCTTAATGAAACTGAAACTTTTGCCATTACCAATAAGGTTGTTGAAAAAAGCACGGGAACAAGCACTATAAGCAGTAATAAAATATCATAAGACATC
>Ga0302252_1001051_pt1 | contig 17916 bp, 14 predicted proteins | sample AAG_RA_Leu_MG_FD_193511 | JGI IMG/M metagenome (GOLD analysis project Ga0302252, IMG submission 193511) | Enriched activated sludge microbial communities from anaerobic digester in WTTP, New Holstein, Wisconsin, United States - AAG_RA_Leu | ecosystem: Engineered > Bioreactor > Anaerobic >...
TGGACGCAATGAATGATGACGAGGTGCGGTATGTGATCGGCCATGTGAGTCTTGGGCACTCGAAAAAGGCTCTGCAGACCGCATACATGACGTCCGCCGCACGTAAGGCCGGTTCAGCAAGTGGGAGCGGAATAGCCAAGCTGTCGGACTCTGCTCTCGGTGAACTGGCCGAAAAGCTGATACATGCTCAATATTCCCAGTCCAATGAAAACGATGCCGATCAGTATGCGCTTAAATTCATGAAGGATAACAAGTATGATCCCAGGGCGTCGGTCAGTGCTCTGCGCAAGCTGGAAAAGATGTATGGGAATGAGAGCAGCGTATTTTCCAGCCATCCCGCGTCAGGTGATCGGGCGGATGCCTTGGAAAAGGCGCTCTGAGTAACGTGGTGTCATGCTCCAACCCGCGGGACGGGTATCTACCCCTCTAGTATCCTCCACGTAATAGTGGTGAAAGGCGTGAGTCGAGAAAGATTTCTGGAAGGGTCGGTCCCCCTTTACGGGCGCATCAATGTCGCGTTAATGTTGAGTCAATGTTAAATAAATCAATAAAAACGGGATAGAGAGATTGATATAATTATCTGAAGCCCCTTTGGGCTTATGGGAAATGGATACAATATGCGCATTCAAAGGCCCGTATTCTGGCATCATGGTGATTTTCTTCAACCACAGCATTTTCAGCTTTTTGACAGATCCCAACAGAGTCTCTTCATACCTTATCGGAAATTTATCACTTCCTGCTTCTGGGGGGTTGGTGATATTCAAATCGACAAAGGCGCACTGGGAACTGGAGTCTTCAGTCTCGTGAAAGGGGAGTTTCTCTTTCCTGACGGCTCATATGTCTCGCTTCCTGGGAATGCTGTTATTGAGCCCCGCCCCTTTGAGGAGGATTGGCTGGAAGGAGGCAAGCCGTTTAGCGTTTTTCTTGGAATCAGAAATTGGGAGACTACACGAGAAAATGTTTCGGTTCTATCCGCCTTTGATAAACGGCCCTCGTTGTCCACTCGATTTGTGTCCTCCGCTGATCCCGAAGAAATAAAGGATCTTCATGGTGGTGGACCGGAAGGGCATGTGAAGCTATTAGATTTCGTTGTAAAGATATTCTGGGAAAGTGAACGCGATCTGCTGGGCGAGTACCAGGTGATTCCCATAGCCCAATTGCAGCGTTTCGGTTCGGAGGTACGGCTGTCTGAAGACTTCATTCCGCCTTGCATTTCCTGCTCCGCTTGCGAATCTCTTTCGCGGTTGGTGCGCGAAATAAGGGATCAGGTGACTGCCCGTTGTTTTCAGTTGGAAGAGCACAAGAGCAGACGTGGAGTGCAGACCGCTGAGTTCGGGTCCAGGGACATGGTCTACTTCCTGGCTTTACGATCGCTCAATCGTTATGTTCCACTTCTTTTTCACTTTACCGAGACTGATCATATCCATCCTTGGAACATCTACGGCGTGTTGCGTCAGCTTGCCGGCGAACTGAGTTCCTTTTCCGAACGGATTGGCGCGCTGGGAGAAACCGGTGACGGGAAAAAGCTGTTGCCTGAATACAACCACCTGGAACTTTGGGAATGTTTTTCCGCGGCCCAGGACCTGATATCCCACCTGCTGGACGAGATAACGGCAGGGCCTGAATATATCATCCGTCTGACCAATGACGGAACGTACTTTTCGAGCGAGCTGAAGCCGGCCATATTCGAGGGACGCAACCGCTACTATCTGGCTGTAAAGACGGACGCAGACCCTAAAGAAGTGATCCCGGCCCTTACGGACATTGCGAAGCTCAGTTCGGGTGGCTACATGCATACGCTTGTCACCCAGGCCCTTCCCGGCATCGACCTGGAATATCTGCAGGTTCCGCCACAGGAGCTGCCGCGTCGCGCCCATACTTATTACTTCAGCATAAATCACCACCACGACCAATGGATATTGGTGGAAAAAAGTCGCTCACTTTCTCTCTGCTGGAGCAGCGCGCGGGATGATGCCGAAGTAGAGCTTATGATTGTTGGCAGATAACAGAGCAAATAGCATGAAATCAAACATGACGGTGTGGATTGAAACATGTAGACGCTAACCGAACGTAATCTGGAATTTCCAGGATTTTCGTAAAAAAAAGGGATAATACGCCGAATGTGCAAGGAAAAAGCCACTTGACGGTTTTGTGCGACCCTGGGACAAGGACCTTATAATAATCGGGAAAGAGCGGTTTCCCTCATTCCTTCAACAGCAAGGGAGTATGTGGTTGTGAGCGAAGAAAGGCTTATGGAGCGTCTCCGTTCCTGGGAGCGCGATCCAAATCGTCGCGGCGGCAATGATCCGAGGCGCTGTATTGCTTCTGTCGTTGAACATCTGCGGAAAATGCTGAACACCCGGCAGGGGAACGTTCCAATCGCGGAAGGTTACGGAGTCCCTGATTTTCTTGATTTCCTTCAAGGTTTTCCCGACTCTGTCCGGGACATCGAAAAGAGCATCAGAACCGTAATCGACAAATACGAACCTCGTCTCGGCTGCGTCAGTGTGACGTTCATTCCCTATGAGAATGAGAACCTTAACCTTCGCTTCCAGATTTCGGCGCGGCTTGCGACTGAGGGGAATCGGCAGGTGTATTTTGAGACTATCGTTGACGCGGATGGCAAGATAGACGTGCACAGGTGATGAGCGGCGCCGCGGCAAGTGCAGGGACAGAAATGTGAAAATATTTATAATTATGTTTAATTTATAATAGGGTCGATCTCGCTTCGACGAGAGTTCTATCCGGAAAGTCCGGGAGCATGGCGCGCCACACAAGACTGACTTTCATCAAGTCCGGCTCGATAATGAGTGTGTCCAGTAAGACCGGATGGGATTCACTGCTGCCGTTTGCATGCAATGCCCGAACAAGTGGCGTTTGACCAGGGAGCCTGAATGTGAGAGTTCCTTCGGGAGTAAGGTTGGTAAGGGTGATTTCCTCATTGCCAGCAAGGTAAGGAATTTGCATGTCTGGATGCGCCCCATTCCAGAATGCCGAGTCGAAATCTTCAGGGAGATACGGGAAGCGCTTTTCATGCCATGCGTCGTCATAGGTTCCGGAGAGCTTCAGACGATTTTTCCATGTTTTTGAAATGATTCCATACCCTTGAGGCACATATGTTTCGCCTGGCAGTGCGACCGGATTATCGGGAGAATCGATTCTCGGCGCCGGGATCTTTTTTACCTGTTTCGCATCCAGATACCATTGTTCCGCAAATCCTATCCCGACAGGATTAGCTTTGCACACTGTATGGGCGATCGGAGCCGAGTCGGGACCGTCGGGATGACACGCGCGTTGTTCTTCAGTCAGGTGAAACGCCGCATCAACCCTTTGGCCGTCGGGATCTTCCAGGTCGATTCGGCATTCGCCGCCGAAGGCATATTCATAGCGAAGCGGCAATGAAATGTTGGGCGCCGTCGGTGGCTTGAGTTTCCACCTTCCCCTGAAACCTTTTTCCCAATAGCGTGTTCCCGTCACGACAAGCTTCTTGTCCAGAACAACCGGACCAGGTTTGCCACGTTTACCGGGAGTACCGTTCACTCTCACGCCGACAACGAATCCGAGCGCAGGTCTGCTGCCTGGCGCATAGGCAGTGGCGTTGACGATAATGTCGCATTTCGGTTTGTATGGGACAAGATCGCTTTCCTGTCTCACACTGCTCTTGTTAGGTTCACCGAAAAACTCGTCATTCAGAACGATTGCCTCCTGATTGTTGGAGATTTGCAGTGAACCGTTGGTTCCTATTTCAAAGGTTGCGCGTAAAACCACCACCTGGCATGATTGCCGGTGCTGATCCGTTGCCTGGAAGGCAAGAGATGAGTAGGGGGTTGTGTTCACGTAGTCCATAATCTGTTTCTCACTTCAGGGTTTTTTCAACCAGAAACATTTCGCTCATGTGACTGGTGATGTAGTGGAGAGTCAGGAGAGTCGAACAGGATACTGCATCCTTCGGTCATGATGGTGTAGTAGTGCTTCATATTTCTTTTCTGAGAACAAGCGTTTCGAAAATGTGTTCACTTGACTTTTCTTTTTCAAGTACGAACAATCTCTAATTTATTGAAATTTCCCTTCTCGAGCCGTCTTCAAATATCTCGAACTCCTTCACCAGCGTGCCCTTGGCGTCATATTGTCGAAGCCTCTTGGGTGTGTTTCCAACATAGTCAATCTCTTCCTTCTTGCCTTCCTTCAGATAGAAGGTATGGCAACCGACCCGCTTACCGTTTGCATACTCGCCTTCTTCGGCCAGAGAGCCTTCATGGTCGTAATTACGCACATTTCCATGGGGGATTTCCCAGGCCACGGATCCTCGTTTGGCCTTGAAGACGCCTTCCACATCAGGCTTTCCGTCAGGGTTGAAAATCCTTGCCTCGCACAGCTCGCTGTTTTTGCCGAGACGGGCCTCAAGCTTTAACGCGCCGTTTTTGAAATACTGGCTGAGCTCGACGATCCTGCCCATTTTGGCGACCCCTTTTTCCGACGGCGTGCCGTCGTCGTAGAATTCCCTGAATTCGCCGTCAAGTTTCCCGTCTTTCCTTGAGAAACTCTGGTGGGGCTTGTCGTTTTTGTAATACTCCGCCACCTTCTCCACTTCCAAACCTGTTCCGGAGAATGAGAATTTTTTGATCGTTCTTTTCCCGTCGCGTCCGACAATTTCCTCTGAGATCAGCTTTCCCTTGAGGTGGGTGAGCGTCCTGCCCCCCGGAAGTTTGACCACGGCAGATCTGCTCTTGAAACCACATCGCTCCGCATCGCCGTCAAATACCAGCTTGTCCTCGCAGGCAAACGAATCGAGTTCGCCTTGTTTGTCATACTTGACAAAACCCCCATTCCGTTTGCCTCCTGTCATGCGAAAAGCGTGAAGCAGCTTGCCCTCAGGGGAATACTCCTTGACGATACCGTCAGCTTTGCCCTTATTGTTCACCGGCACCTCGCAGAAAAGTTTCTCACCGCGGAATATACGCACCGGCCCGTCGGGGATGAACGATTCCTTGAAAGACAGGGTCATTCGAGCCTTCGAACCGAGATAGTAGACGCCTGAAACGCGTTTGCCGTTTTTCCAGAGAAATTCCCAGTCCATCTGGTAACGATGCCTGGGGCAGAGTTCCCTGCCGTTGCGAAGCTTGTACGGGATTGAATGTGCAGGATACACGCCGTCATCTGGCGCGTTTTCCATGTAACACTTACCACTGCTGTCTCGAGTCTGCTCGATCCAACCCGTGATCTGGTTGAAGTAACGGTCACAGTCTTCCGCCCTGGACGCTGCGGCGAGCGAGAACAAAGTTGCGAGGATGGTCCCCGCTGTCATTAGAATGGATGAAACACCTTTCATTTCCGATAGCTCCTTATAACTTTTTCAATCCTTTGGTGAGTTTTGCCAAAGACCTGAACGAACCGAGATAGCACGTTTCGCGGTAATAGCCGTATCCTTCATAAAAACGGTGGCCGCCGCACGATTCCTCGAGCAGGAAATCGGCCTTGCTTCCCCTGACGGTCACGGTAAGCCGATAATGATTGTCGTACAGCGTCGCCGTCTGGCCCTTGACGGTTCCCGCGCCGTCGATTTCCAGATCTTTGCCGTCATTCTCCAGCAGTTCGAAGATGATTACCGCCTTGCGGCTGTTTTCATCGCCACCGCTGGGGCGGATGGAAATGGAAACCCTGTCTCCGGAGATCGTGTTTTCATAGTGGCCCCAGATTTTTTCCGCCGCGGACGACGATAAAGCTAGAGCCAGAGTCGCTGTCATCACCACCAAAAGCAGTTTCACTTTCATGACATGTCTGAACATCGGTGTTCTCCTTTTCATTGTTATTAGTTGTTGAAAGGGGCGCGTGTCTCGATGTGGTCATGGAGAACGCGAATGGTCAAGAAACAGCATCTCTCTATTTGTCGTTGCCAAGCGAAAAGCCTTTTCTCACGTTTCCTGCGGAATCAATAATCTCACATTATCTTTCATGAGGTCGCGCTTCCCGCTTTGTTCAGGGACACCCGAAAGGTCCGCAATAGGTAGACATGAAAATAAGCGCTAACGGCAAGGTAATCGGCAGAGTCGCGACATCCAGAGGGACTGCGACAAGGTATCCGGCCTTTCTCATGCCCAGTTTGAAAGAGTCGGAGGACGACAATCCGTGGCAGTTTTTCTCGTCTTGATCGCATTTGATTCCCGTACCTATCGATTTCCGGACCTTGTTGTCGAAGGCGCCGTCCCTGCATGAATATCTGAAGTTTGTCTCAAAGGCTGATGTGAACACTTTGACGTTTTGAGGGAAATCGGACTCGCTTTCCTGCGTTCGAGCAGTGCCGTCAAAATGAAACATTGCCGTTTTACTAGGAGATATCGAGCTTTCAGAGTCATCCAGGTCTATTATCACTTCTCCATTTTCTTTTGCCGGCAGCCTGAAAACCACCGTCTGTTTTTTTGAATCCTGAGTCCTATATACGTACGCGCCTTCAAGCTTTCCCAGATAATCCGCGGCAATAGATGTTTTATCAAACTCAATGGAGCGCTGGTGCTCTTCTTCGAATTCCTCGTTCCACTTACCCAGCGTAATACTCGCACAACCAGCTAAATTTATTATCATTAAGAGCATGATCACCTTTATCGGAATCGTGGTATTAACTACCTTTGTATCCAAAGTGATGTATCCTTTCTCTGCATGATTCTTAATTCAAAAAACGGCTCGGCTTTTCGAGCCTTCCTGTCGTGAAAATTGCCTTATACCCTGCACTTGGGAAATTGCCGGGATCTGAGTTTGCCCATAAATTCTGCAATTGATAATTCATAATTCAACACTGCCTTCCATCATTTCACCAGACCCTGCTCTGTTTCCTTCTTCATCTTTTCCAGGTCATAATCCACAACGTAGTCATGCAAGGTGGGCTTATCGACCCATGGATGGGCTTCTTTGGTCAGTTCCCAGCGGTAGAGTTCGTTCAAGCTTGACCCGACGAAGCTTATGGGGTTGGTGGTCCAACCGCAATTGTTGGGATTGAAGTAATTATCCAGCAACAGAATTGGTGTACCCAGGTAGTGCGGGAATTTTTCGGATACCGGCATGAGGTAAGTTTTGAAGGTGTCGTCAGCAAAGTTTTCTTTCTTATAAACTAACCATTTTCCATCCGGTGAAAAGGAAAATTGTGTCGCTCCGCTGAATAAAAGGTGGGGTGTTGTATCTCTATCGGCCCCCCAGTTTATGTACGAGGAGCCTTTTTCACCACCGGAGAGAATTGCAAAGGGTAGATAGGGGTGTGGATGTATCCAGGTAAAATCAATCTTGCTCTTCTTTCTCTTAATTACATCCGCCAGCGGATGATTGCTTGGCTCGAATTTCATGTCAGTAACTATCAAATGTTTCTTGTCATAATCATATAGGAATAATTTGTCAGACACTACTGACCAAGGTACTCCAGTTTTTCTGGGAATTTTCTTAATCAGCTTTGCTTCTTTCCCGCTCAGGTCCATCAATAGCAGATGGAAGGTTTTGTCATCAGGATCCTCGGATTGGCTATTGAATTCTTCAATCTCGAAAATAAAGTGCTTTTGCCGGGCATCCGCTATGGCGATTTTTTCAATCGTTTCTTCGAGTGATGCGACAATGCTGAAGTATCGGACATCTCTGGTCCTGAAATTGTACAGCAAAAATCGCCGTGACTGACCAAACCCGATGGTATCTGGTGCGATGATGGGCATGTATTCACCGCCGCCTTCCACATCATCAACAGCATTTTTAAAGTACTTGTCATAATCGATTTTACCCTTGTGAAAGGACAACAGAGTAATGGCGTTATTGAGATCGTTTGTTCCTATCGAGTTATCCTTAGGAACGGGGAACAGCGAGAGACTTGAACGTATTCTGGTATCATACACCTCCGGCTTCAGTGTTTTTGTTCCGTTTATTTCATAGGAAGGTGTCATTTTATTTCCTCCTTGGGTGATCGATAAACAAAGCAGGCTCGTGCTTATGACAAATAGCGAAAATATGATCCACAAAACTTTACCACGATCTGTAATTTCAAATACGCGATTCATGGCCACTCCTTATAGTTATTGTAGGGTAAACTTGCCTGCTTGATATAAGCGGCTTCTTTTTCGATTGCATCTATTTTGTCTTGTCCAATTGGGCCTAAAATGTCTCGGATCATCTTCGTCTTCCTTCTCTTGACAATATTTCTCGCTATCCGCTCTATCTGTTCATCCAGCCGGTAAAACCGGCAGGGATTATACTGTGTGAACAAAAACCAAAGACTGTTGTCAAATTCATCCAAGGCCTTTTTGGCCTTACGGCAATATTCAATGTAATCAACCCCGTCCAGCAGTGTCAGATACCAGTCGGTGCCGAACAGGATTCGGCTCTTTAGGTACTTTCCGTCAGGGCCTTTCATAATTTTCACGAAATAGTCACGGAATTTTTCATTGGCAAACGATGACGATATATCCGCATACAGGTTGGGATACTTCTTCTCTTTCATCATCTCGATGATCTGTCTGCCCCATACATGACCAAGACTTGTGTTTCCTCCAAAATGGGCCAGACAGATGCGTAAGGTGTTCAATCTCCTCCCTTTGACGGTCGCATCCAGGACCTTCCTCCATGCGTTGGGGGAAACAAACTGGTCATTGAAATACTCCACCGGATCATAGATGGTAGCGCCAAGAGCATTGTGCGGCTTGGCATGTTTCTGCTTCATGTCCTCATCGGAGTCGTTCGGGTGCACGAAATTGATATACTTTTCCTTGTCAAAGGTAGGTGCGCCTTTGGGTGTGCAGTGGTTCATGATAGGCGTTTTCCTTTTGCAGCATTCGGCATAGAAATCCGCCATTATGGGGAGTCGCCTGACGTCCCATGGACGGTAGCCCTGGGCCGTGTACATCTTGAATCCAAGGTATATTCCATCTTTCAAATCCACTTTCGTGAAAACCTCCTGGTTGCCATTCAGTTGCCAGCGCCGGGGATCATAGTGAAACAAGGGAAGCATCTTCAGAGGATTGGCAAGGACCACCTGCTCTGTATAAGCCACCTGCTTTTTCCACTGTTCATATCTGTCTGTCTCTTTTTTATCCGTCAGGCAGGGACGTGCTTGTATGTGTTTCCGCTTGAACTTGTTAGTATGGTACTCCTGGTAGCATCCCGAAATGCCCTCGTGAGCTTGCACATCTTTCCAGAACCTGTTGTACTCTTCCCGCGAGTGCCCTTCCTCAGGGATTAGCGGCTGCTTCTCTTCCTCCTGCACATAGGAGTTTCCCTTCCGTTTCCAATTTCCCGGTATGGGATACCAGTAATGGATGGGCTTTTTCGAAGTATCTTCATCGGCATAGACGGCATTGTAGACCTTTATTCCGAAGTACCCGTTAATATGCGCGTATTCCATGTCCATGGTCATGACCACGCCGGAGAGCACCAGGTGAGCCAGGCCCTTGTACTTCTTCTCCTTTTTGAAGAATTCATAGGCTTTCTTTTGCCTGGCAATGAAATCAGCTCCAACCTCGATGGTTTTCTTCTTTGCTTCCGGGACCATCTGCCGCAACCCATTCTTGCGGGGAAGGCCGCGCGATAAAGCATAAGGGCCGATTACTGCGCTGGTCGAGGCGAGCCCGGCGTACTTCAAGAGGTCCACGAAATAGCCGCCAGTTTTGCCCGCTCCGTCAATAAACCCTCGCGACGGCTTTGCGGCACCCAATACGGGAACCGAACCCCACAAAAACGGCAAAGGTGCGCAGTTACCACTCTGGATGTGCATGTGGGAATCGATGATAACCGACGGCCGGAAGATGCTGATCTGGTGCATCCCCCCGCATAACAAATCGGGCTTCTTGGACTTCAATTTAGAACCGTTGGGGTCGTTCTGCTCCACCTTCATCTTTTTCTTTTTGTTGTTTTCAGTCATGACAGCGGTCCTTTATATTCACGTTTTGTGACACTCTGCATCAATCCCCTCTACAGCTCATTTTTGAGCGGCCGGCAGGCGTTGTAGAACAGGTAATAGACATTGTTCATCCGGGCGCTCTCGGGCTCGAAGATGACCTCATACTTACTGCAGGGGTCCTGTTCGGGGAGTTCGATCATACCGTCCTCATCGGTGGTCTTTTCGATAATGCCGCCGTCGGGCATTTTGATCTTGAACTTCATTCCGGCAAGCGGTTTGTTCTCCTTGTGGCCGAAAACGAAACGCTTGCCATCTTCATCGTAGTTGTCCCACGAGAGGTGTTCCACTACCCTGAAACGGAAGGTCGTGGGCTCCGGCTGGGCCACATCAAGCGGCTTGGCGATGGGAGGCGAAGCGGAATCACGGTTGACTCCCAGGGCATTCCTGTTGTTCTGCGTCATGGGATCGGAATTGCGGCATGCGCCCTTCCCCTCGATCTTGACATCGTGCGAGCTGTTGATGAACTCGGCCCTGTCCCCCACCGTGCCGGAAGCCACTCCCCTGCCGGTGCCGGGCTGATCCCCGGTGCTCGTTCGATAGCAGCATCCATCGATCGCTCCCATGCAACCGTCGACCTTGACGCTTTTTGATCCGTTGGCGAGGGTCGCCGACCGGGCGATGTTGGTATAGGGCACCGGCACAAGCGCATCTCCCACAGGCGTCAGGCAAACATCCGGACCGCTCACGGTGACGCCGCCGCTGCCGGTATTTGAAATCCCCTGACTGTTTGCAAAAACCGTTGATTTTCCCATGGTGTCGAGTCTCCTTTTCTATTCTTTCTCCAGAACCAAAGCGCCGCATGCCCCGTGGTCGTCCGAACAGAACACCAGGACAGGTCCTTGCAGCCATCCGCGGACGAACCCCTGCGCCGCGATCGACGCCATCACCGCACCGGAGGCCGCGCCGATATCGCCATGGCAATTGGCCGGCTTCCAGAGCTTCCTCCCTGTTCCACGGTTCCCGAAACAGTTTGTTTCAGCCATACTCCATTCCACCGCGCGGGAGTTCTCGCCGTTAAGGTCTCCAAAAACGGCGCGGACATCTTCTCCCGAAGTACCGGCCAACGCGGCCCGGCAGGCCTCGGCCAGCCCCGTGCCCCGGCTGTACTTGCTATCCGCGCGCGGCTCGGGTTCTTTGGCCAGACCAAGCCCGGTGATACGCGCAAGGATCGGTCTGTTCGCCTGACGGGCCCGCTCCGGGTCTTCAATAATCATGAAACAGGCCGCCTCCCCGGCGATGAGTCCCTGATGGCGGCCATAGCTTACGGACTTGAGGCGAGCGTCCTGTTCGAACCAGTTCAGGGTTGAATCTCTCAATAACGAGTCGATTCCGCCGATGATGCACAGGGCGCGGGGATCACTTTCGATCAGCATTCCCGCCTCGGCAATGGAATACGGCATGGAAGCGTTACCACGAGGGCAGGTCTCTACGGAAGGCTTGGCAGCCCATTTTTCCATGACCTCCGGCAACGACCACATACAGCTCTCTTCATATCGAGGACCTGGTCTCTCTTCCATGGACGTACCCAGGAAGAGCCGGATCTGCGAAGGACGTTGCGTACCATTCCGGAGATATCCGGTGAGCAGAGTATCAAGACAAAGCTTGGCGCTAGCTGGCATGCGGGAGCATGTATCCCGACCTTCCTCAATCCCCCTGATTCGCGCCACGATTATGGGGTTGCCTTCCCCGTCCGGAAAGTCGTCGTACTCGGAAAAGCGCGAGATTCGCGCCCGAACGGCGGCCGCTGTCATGGCGGCGTCATGGCCTACGGCGGTTATGGCGTTTACAGCGGTGATTGCCAATTCCTTCATGTATGCTCTACCTTGTTGAAAAACTTGATTCGAGCATCGTGAGATGCTTTGCCTTCACCCTTGTTCCTTCTTCCATATAACTTCCATCTGCCGTAATCCCGGCGCCCGCACCTCAAAGAGCGGCTGCTCCGGCTCCTGTATCGCCAACTCCAGTGCAGCTGCTGCCCGTTGTCGCTGTCGTCCGCTCCGAAGGATGTTCCGAAGATTGCCCGCTGTGATCGGCTTACCCAGGAGGTGACGGGTAGCGCTTGGAAATGCCCCCTTGTTCCTGCCCCACCAGTGCAGTACGGCCTCCGCATTGGGCCAGGGAAGGTCGTCGTCGGGGTCCATGGAGACATTGTCATCACCCGGATCATCAGTAGGCCCGACATTGAAGCCTTCCGGCCGCATTCCTCTCATTTCTTCCGACTCCAGATCGACACCGGTGATCATGGTGAATGCTTCACCGGCAATGCGCGCCAGCGCCGGGTTGTTCATCTGTTCAATAAGCCACGGAACCAGGACGGGGTCACCTATGATCCCCGCACTGATGATCGCAAGCCGGAGCGTGTCAGGACAATCTGCGAGATGTCTCTGCCAGCCTAAAGCGGCTGCCGCTTCCATACGCCGCAAACCCGCATTCATGGCCTTTTCCTTATACGGGGATTCCGGTACGACAAAGCTTTTCAGCACCTCGACTGCTTCCTTATTACCGGCAAGGGTCGCTGACCATGCCGCGGAAAAGCGTATCTCATCGTCATCGTCCGCAAAGGCCCCTCGCAGGATGCAAGAATCCAGTTCGCACCCCCTTCCCAATTCTCCATATGCGCGCAGACTGCGAGCCATGAGTAACGGGAATCCATCGTCAACGGTTTTACCGAGGAGATGTCCCGGATCGCGACGATGTATGGCGCTTGCCGCTATACCGAGGTACCGTTGGAATGGTGATTCGGAGCTGAGAAGGTTATTGATATGTGGTTCGGCCTGTGCCTGGGGCAGCCAGCCAAGGGCCGAGATAAGGGCGCGGGCTTTGGCTGGGTCCCCGGCGATTGCATCGAGGACAGCCTGAATACGACCTGCATTGCCGCTTTCTAAGGCGAGCACGGAAGGCGCAAAGCAGTCTTCGGGGGCTTCTCCGCCGAGACTCTTCAGGCACATCTCCCACCCGGCATCACCCGCTACGCGCAGTCCGTCGATGTGGGCTTCGATCCGTTCGTCGAGTTTCACCAGGTCATCGAGCGTAAAATGAGGCGCGACGACGACCCTGGTTCGAAGATGCCGGAGGAATGCCGCTTCTTCAGCGAACTGGGCGATTATTCCTTGAGTAACCAAGAGGATTCTCCATTCCTAGTTGATAGACACCGAGCCGCCCCTGATCCTGTTCTCTCCCGAGGAATGGCTGAGAACATAGTCACCCTTGATAAGGACTTTCCCTGCCTTGGTGAGGGTGAGGCTCGCCCTTCCGCACTTCAGAACTATTTCGTTCTCTGCTTCCAGTGAAATCCGCTTCCCATCGATGGTCACCTCGTGCGGCTCCCCTGCTTCAAGTACGGTGGTCGCCGGTTCCGTAATCTCCTCAATCAGGGAATACATGGTGTCAATGATGATGGGACGTCTCGGATCGCTATTCTCAAAGACGAGCAGGACCTCCCGGCCTTCCGGGTTTCCCCTGCGGAGGGTTGCCGCCCTCGCCGAGGTTGTGGTTCTGGCAACAACGGGCGTAATGCCGGCACCGGTGAAATCAACAAGGAAATCTCCGCTTTCATTGATACGTACAATCCTGCCAAGTCGCATACCCTCAATGGGGACGGTATTTTCCAAAAGCTCGATGGTTTTCGATCGCTCATTTTTCACGTCAATTCTCCGGAGATTCTTCGTACATTGATTACTTCCGAACCGCTGTTCAAGAACCGTTTCACGCTCAATTGCTGAAGATTTTGCTTGCCTTGAGGGTGATGCTGTTACCATCCATGACAATGGTCGAAGAGCCGGATTTGAAAGTGATCTTCGATGCTTCTATGATGTATTCATTCGCTTTTGAGGAGTATTTTCCGTCTATGGTTTCCGTGAGATTGGCGCCGATATTTGTCGTTCTGTCGCCCACCACGTTCTCCATCATGGTTGTTCCGACAAATACCGCCTTGGCCAGACCCACCTCCTCTGTCTTTGCGCAGGCAACCGTCTCGTTCATGATCCCGCCGACGGTAACCTGATAGAGGCCACCGATGGATAATTCCTTGGCCGCGCCGATTGTTTCCATCTTGTTGACGTTCACTGTTTCGGTCTTGTTGGCCCCAATGGTTTCGGTCTTGTTGGCGCCAATGGTCTCGGTATCATTGGCGCCAACGGTCAACGACTGATCCACTCCGACCGTCTTGGTCCTGTTATTACGGACGTTAAGCGTTTCGTCATGGCCGACGTACTGCCCCTTGTCGTTCTTGATGAGGATGTTCCAGTCCTTTTCTCCCTGAAGGTAAATCTCTTCGTGGCCGATTTTGTCCTCGAAGCGTAACTCGTTGTAGTTATCCGGGTTGCCGCCCGGCGTGCTTCTCGTCCTGATGCCGCTCTGGGTCTTGTTCACGGGAAGATTGTAATTGGGCATCTTGGCGGCATTCACACCGCTGCCGATGACTACCGGATAGTCCATATCACCATTGATGAAAGAGACGAGCACTTCATCACCGACACGGGGGATAAACTGGCTCCCCCAGGTCGAGCCGTTCCAGAACTGCATGACACGGAGCCAGCAGGAGCTTTTTTCGTCCATTTTGCCTTCACGGTCGAAGTGGAACTGGACATTGACGCGGCCGTATGCATCAGGCCAGATCTCTTCGCCTTTTGGGCCGGTGACGATGGCGGAGAGGAGGCCGGGAACCATGGGTTTTTGGTGCCGTTGTTCGGGGCGGTAGGTTACGGAGGAGGGGATGGCCAGGAAGATATTGCTGTACCCAGGCATGACATCATCAGGCGCCTGCTCTTTCAACGCACCCGGTTGTTTGCCCCCATGCGCAACTCCGACCAGCAAGTATTCCTGATTACATTCCTGATTATTGTGGCCGGTTAACTGAAATACGGCGCCGACTGTTAAACGGGTGCTGTTGCTTACACCTCTTCCCTTCCACTTTAATGCTGTTATGGCTTCCATGCGTATCTGAGCGAGGAGATCGCCTCTTTTCGGTTCGCCGTAACTGCCGGGATAGGTGTATACCTCAAATGGTTCGTCCGGATTGTTGTTTTCACCTTCAAAATCAGTTTCCAGCTTAACGGACGGTGTCTTGAAGTTGAAATTTGTATGAGTTAACGTTCCGGATCGCAACCGATCTGAAAAATCGAATGAGGAAATGCTTTCCTGTACGCTCACCAGTCCGTCGCCGCTGTTGATTTGAATGGATGGATTGCCCTCAATGTCCTGATAAAAGGCATCGGTATCGCAAAAGACCAGAACGTGCTTGTCTTCATAATGTTCGAAAAAATAGAAGATACCTTCCTTCTCAAGCAACCGGGAAATAAAATGCAAGTCGGTTTCGTTATATTGCATGTTGAATTTATTGAAGATTTCATCATGCTTCAGACGAAATTCGAAAAGATCAGAGGTTATTCCGCTTTCCTCAAGTATCTTTCCGATGATGTCCTGTAGTTTCATGTCCTGAAAAATGCGGCAATTCTGCTTCAAGGATAATAACCACAGCGATGGCACCAGTTGCGTCTCGTATATGTGAAAACGGCCTTGCATGCCGTAATATCTGAACTTGCGGAGAATGCCGTGGAAATAGCGGTCAGGCGCTTCGCCCGTTCCGAGCAAGATACTGTTTTTAAAAGGATTGATAATGGTCAGCAGTCCTTCCTGACGGACCACCTCATCACAAGGAATAAGCTGCTCACTGACCAGCGTCATATTAACACCAAACAGTTCAGAGAGATTCTCTGTTACCTTGAATTCGAGCACCGACACTTCAAAGTCAACATCAAGGAACTCAAAAGTAAATTGTGCATTACTTGCTGACATTGTATGGCTCCTTTCATAGTCCAGCTTTAGCGAATCAGTTTGCTAGGTAGGTGCAGTAACCTACAAACTGGTCCTTCGGAATTGAAGATGGGAAAACGTATTCGACTCTCCATTTGCAACATATTAAAACCGGGTCTTCAGCAAAATTTGTGAAGACATAGTGGTTCCGGCAAATCGCCAAGTGTGTGATATAGCGCCACTTGTAGGCACTTTAGGGATTTGAAACCATAGGCTTTTCTGATAGTCAGTTTTGCCTTGAGGTTCAGGCCCTCTACCGCGCCGCAGGATAGGCGCCCATTGGCTTTAAACCAGTTGAGAATCATCGGCTTGTGGTCACGCAGCATCCTGGCTACCTTTTTCATCGGCTCCAGGTCGGTATGCAAGGCCCTGGTCACCCAGTTATCGAGGAACTTTCCCGCAAAGTCGGCACGCTGGTAGCCCCAGAAGCGCTGAAAGTCTTCTCGCATCAGGTAACCCTTGATTGATGCCAGATTGAGCTTGAGCAACTCTCCCAGTCGTGCAGTCTGTTTCTCGGAAAGGTTCTCTGGCCGTTTCAGAAGCAGCCAGCGCCCTCTTTCGAGCACATTCTCCTGCTTGGCGGCCTTGAAGTCCCCGACTTCACCCCGCCGGATCTCGTCGATCGCTTCATTGAACTTCCGCATGATGTGGAAGCGGTCAAGGATGTTCAGGGCGTTGGGGGCCTTCTTGGCAATGACCTTGAGATACGGCGCCCACATGTCGCTGCAAACGAATTTGAGCTTTGCGCTTCGTTCCTTGCCGAACTCCCGGAAGAAGCGGAGCAGCGTTTTCGCCCGGCGCTCGGGGCCGCACCACAGAAGGCGTCTGACACCGGCATTGAGCTGATAAACCAGGGTCAGATACTTCTGGCCTTTGAAGACGGAAATTTCGTCAACGCCAATCTCTGTGACGTCGTCGATGCTTCGGTTGGCAAGGCCGTAATCGACGACGAACTTGACCGCACGAAAGACACTGTCCCAGCTGGTCTTGAAGATGTCGGCCGTTTCTTTCCAGGAGAGCCGCTTTGCCCATCGGGCAAGGTATACCTGGTACGAAATGGTCATCTGCTCCTTGCCATACGCCCAAGGTAAAGCCTCCACCTTGATTCCGTGGCTAGAACACTGCACCCGACGGGGCGCATACCGGAAGTAGACCTTGAACGACCAGATCGGCACATATTCGAACAGACGAACCGGTTGCACGTCATACGCCTTGCCTCGCTTGCCGCACTCGGGACATTCGGGCTTGCTGTTCCGGCGTGGCTTGATGTCAATGACCAAGGCATCGTTGCCCCCAACCGTCATCAGTCTGGAGTCGCCATAAATGAACGACTTGAACCGCTCGACTTTATTCAGTAAACTCTTGATGAGCATTGCCTCGCCTGTGGGTGATTTGATTGTTTCTCGCAAAAACCATCATATCCACCACTGAGGGGCAATGCTCTTATTTTTTGCGGCTTCAACCGAATGCGTTACTCTGGATACTTCTTCCTGGCCCGCCCACAGGCCGGTTGCCGTCCTTCGCTTGGTCTTGCTGTAACCGACTCAGGTCGGCATATCGCACCGGCCTATGGACGGCCTTGAAACAGTGCTGTCACCTGGCTTTCCACAGATTCTGCGGAAGAGGCTTAAAACCATTACTTGTTTTTCCGGATTGACGCAGCACGTTCTTCGAGTTTTATCGCGTCTTTCTCACGGCCGGTTTTTTTATAAAGGGCTGCCAAATTGCCAAGAATTGCGGCTACATCGGGATGTTTCGGACCAAGGGCCTTTTCCTGGATAGCCAAAGAGCGATTGTAGAGCACCTCTGCCTCTGCGTACCGGTCCTGGGTGTAGTACAGCGCCGCGATGTTGTTCAGGCTTTTGGCCACATCGGGATGATTCAGGCCAAGTACCTTCTCCCGGATTGCCAATGAACGTTTGTAGAGCGACTCTGCCTCTTCATACCGACCTTGGTTCTCATGCAGTAACGCGAGATTGTTTAGAGTGGTAGCCACATCTGGGTGATTGGCACCGAGAGCCACTTTCTGTATTTCCAATGAGCGTTTAAAGAGCGGTTCTGCTTCTGTGTAACGGCCCTGGGTGTTGTACAGTGCTGCGAGGTTGTTCAGGCTTTGGGCTACATCGGGATGATTCGGGTCAAAAACCTTCTCCCGAATTGCGAGCGAGCGTTTATAGAGC
>Ga0302252_1001052_pt1 | contig 17903 bp, 15 predicted proteins | sample AAG_RA_Leu_MG_FD_193511 | JGI IMG/M metagenome (GOLD analysis project Ga0302252, IMG submission 193511) | Enriched activated sludge microbial communities from anaerobic digester in WTTP, New Holstein, Wisconsin, United States - AAG_RA_Leu | ecosystem: Engineered > Bioreactor > Anaerobic >...
ATCCCCTAAATTATAGGGTATCACATATTCTATATAAATCTTATTAAATCAACTATTACTATTGGCAAATTAATGAAAATCTATAATGATTACGGGATTAATCATCTGCTAACCGAAGACGCATGAGTGCTGTTGGAGAAGAATGAACTAGAATGGAAGAGAGCATCTCGCGTCAGAATCAGGCTGAGCAGCAATCTCAGCCCTACATTGCAAAGAGAGCGGAGATTGACCTCTCCATAGAAGTAGTGCTACTCATTGTGGGAGGCCTCTTCTTCCTCCTCTTTGGGGTGCTCCTATTCCTGATCGATAAAGGAATTCTGCCTTACAGCGAGGGCAGCATGTACGGGCTTTTTGTGGTCCTCATATCGATGCAGATCATCACTATGGGAAAGACACCTTTCGGGGACGTTCTGCGCTCATGGTTGGTAGTAATCATCGGTCTTTTAGCAGCAATGCTGGGAACCCTGGCCATCTTCTACCCGGAGTACCTGGTCACCACAATCCGCATCATTGCTGGCCTTATAGTCCTGATCAGCGGAGCCTTGGGGCTGCTGCAGCTGTTCACCGCGAAGGATAAGGCCCGAATATGGATGAAGGTTCCCGGGATACTGAAGCAGCTGACTGTAGCCTGTGCCCTGGTATATAGCATCGAAATAATCTTAGGAATTATCACTCTTTTCCCTGGAATCATGCCCGATCGGATGACAGCGGTGCTGCTTGTTATCTTTGGCGCAAGTGTCTTCTTCCTTGCCTGGTGCATCCACGTGGCATCTCACCGGTATAGCTCCTCAAACGAGAAGATGGTACCAGATCCATCCCAACCGAAAGGCGGGTCCATCCTTTTAAGAGAGACATCTCTTACAGTGGGAGATACTTTCAACATCTACCAGGGATTTCTATTGATAATCCTCGGAATCCTGGTCCTATTCATGATCCTCGGCGTATTCCCCTCTTTTAATTCCGATGGACAGTTGGGACTTTTGTTGGTGCTCACCTCCCTCCAGTTGCTCGCCCTGGGACAGTTCATAGGAAGCGATTTCAGCCGTTCAAGGCCGATGATCGCTATTGCGATTCTTTGTGCTGGGGCAGGAATCTTCTCCTGCATCGTCCCTGGAGTCTTAACCGGCGTGATCCAGCCGATCATAGGGATTCAGAATATCATCACGGGAGGGCTACTTCTTGCCACCAAGATCATAGGCCCGACTGTGTACGGAATCAGGCACCCACCGGCTGAGCCAGCTCTCATTCCGCCTATAGTCAAGCGACTATACCTTGCATTGACTGTAACCGGAATAGTGGCAATACTGTTTGGCATCAATATGCTTGCACCACTCCTGCTCCCAAGTCTTCTAGGTATGATCGTCTATGCCATCCTCCTTCCATTCCTGATCATCATCATGGGATCCATGTCTTTGATTACCGTGACTATCACCCAGAAACTTCAGCCGGGCGCGGCAAAGCCATAATGAAATAACAGCTTTCAGATGAGACTTACACTAAAAAATTGAGATGAGCGTGTTTTCAGGAAAGCTTTCCCTTTTCTGGCTCTGAAATCAGAGCTGCAGCAGTAGGTCGTCTTTCGTAGCTAGACTATCCACTCACCACTTCTCCGCTTGCGGGCTACATTGAGGAAATATGCATCATTGCCCTCAGCCATCGCCGGATTGAAGCAACTGATAGCGCCCCGGACATCATTATCATCGCCTAGCACGAGACGCTCTCTCCTTGAGACTCCCTCCAATATTCTGCTCGCTGATTGCGCGGCTGTCTGAGCGCCTTCTGGAGGCTTAGTGTCCCCCCATATAGCAGTGATTGTGGTGCCGGGAGTCGCCGATGTGAAGCAGATATTCTCATCCCAATACTCGTAACGAAGAGCCAGAGTCAGACCATTCAGTGCTGCTTTGGTCGCAGAATACATAGTCTGCTCCGGCATGGGAGCGAACGCTATGCCTGATATCACATCTATGATATGGCCTCCGCCCTGCGCTCGCATAATCGGGATGGCGGCGCGGATGCCATAGACAGCACTGTAAAAGTTGATCGCAAAGGCCTTCTGCCAAGACTCATTGGTCTGCTCCTCGAAGAGCCCGCTTAGACCTACTCCCGCGTTATTGAACAGGATATCCAGACGGCCTTCTCCGAAAGCAGCAGACTTGGCAATCATATCCTTTACATTTTCTTCGTTGGTGACATCACATATCAATCCGAGCACCTTGCCCGGATACTCTCCTTCCAGCCGAGCCGTCTCCCGATCGATTCTCTCCTTGTTTATATCCGCCAGGACAACTCTCTTAGCTCCGAAGGCAAGCATCCCCTCGCAGAGAGCCAGCCCGATTCCTGATGCTCCGCCGGTAACGGCAGCAACCTTGTTCTCATAATATTTTCCTGTCTCACTCATTCTTGTTCCTCCTTCGAGAATGTCAATCAATATTGTCCGTAGCGCTGATGGCCCGCGCAGATGGTAGAACGATCATAGCGACCTGTGAATAAGTAGCTGAAGAGGTTATCAGATTCTTTTCCTCCGAATGTCGCTAATTGGTGCACCCCTCTTACCCAGTTAGAGTTTATGGAGTATGCAGCGCCCAGTGGCCTGACCACCACTAGCTCCGACCAGGGGTCGTCCAGCGATGGCTCCATTGAAATCGATTTTATGCTGGCAGCTTCATAACTCCTGTAGTCCGTAACGCTATCATATCCGATGAGGGTGGTTTTAGGCAGGATCATATGGCCGTCTGAATCCGCGCCGATGTCATATTTAAAGAGGAAACAGTAACCATCAGCGCTCGCACCGGGGACGAGTTTGGGGAATGCAGCCTCCATCATCGGCTCGTTATAGCCTCCAATCTCTATCTCAGCCTCAAAGATGCGCCTGCCCTTTGCCTCCACCACAGTATGTGCGATCATATCGTTTCGCTCAACTACGATCTTCTCACACATTTTTTTTGGCAGCCCGGATCCTTCACGACCGCTTAACAGTCCCATCTGGGCTCCTGGACCGCTGAGCTGCAAGTTGCAGAAATATAGGCCGCTATGTTCCTTGTACCGGGCACCGAGTATTCCGATGCCTGCCTCCATATACCATGGAGCGAATGTTGGCTCCCTGATGTTGACGAAGTAGGAATATACAAGAGGATGTTCGGAATCAGCCAATTCAAATTGCGGCGGCAGTACACGTCTCGCGACCTTGGGATCGGTCTCCCAGTAGATGTAGAGCCCCTCCTCCTCATTCATCGCCGCCCCTTTCATAAACGCTTTGAGCTTCTCGCGTTCTACGAAATAACTTCCGTTCTTCATGATAGACCTCCTTTCTTTAGTCTGCATTAGTCCGGTTTATTTAAGTCAGGATTCGAAGACGAATGCCTGGCCATAGGCGTCTTGTGTCGCTTCCAGAACCCTTCCCCCGCGGTTCGCGTCGCCCAGTATATGCGCCTCGGGAAAAGCGGCCTTGAAGGCATTTACTATGTCTTGACGAGGTCGAACTCCTAGGGCTAGGATGATCGTCTCGGCATTGACAAACACCTTCTCGCCATCATCAATGCGCTCCAAATGAACTCCGCCCTCAGTAATCTCCGACACCTTGTGCCCGAGCAGATAGGTTGGGCCGTATTCCGTCAGACGCCGTTTGATATCGAAGATAACCAAGAATGAGATCCCTTGGCCTATTTCGGGTAGCATATCGACAATTGTTGTCCTGTGCCCAGCCTTCGCCACAACCTCAGCTGTCTCAAGACCGGTCATGCCCGAGCCAAGGATTATGCAATCCCCCTGGAGCTGGGCTCTTCCAGTTAGCACATCCTCAGCAGTGACGACATTCTTTCCACTGATGCCAGGTATAGGTGGCAACATCGGCATCGCCCCGCAAGCTATGAAAACCCCGCAAGGCAATAAGGCCTTGACCTTTTCAACAGTTGCCTCTTCACCAATCCTCAATTCTATATCGCTTTCGCAGACCTGGGCGATCATTCCGTCGACCAGCCTGGTTATCTTCTCCTTGCCCACACCCTTATCTGCGATGTTTAGAGTGCCTCCCAAACGTTCTGACGGATCGAAGAGCACAACATGAAACCCACGTCTATCCAGAAGTAATGCTGCTTCTATGCCGGCAGGTCCACCACCGATGACCACTACCGTTCGCCCTTTGCCATTCAGTTTAGGATTCTCGAATTCCCTCTCACGCCCCAGCTTCGGGTTTACAGCGCACTTGACATGCCGGAAGTTTACTATTTCCTGGAAGCAGCACAGGCATCCAATGCATTTGCGTATGGTCTCAGCCTTTTCCGATCGGGCCTTATTGCACCATTCAGGATCGGCCAGATGCCCGCGGGCTACTCCAACAAAGTCGCAGCAACCGTCCACCAGTACCTGCTCTGCCACATCGGGCTCCTTGATGTTGCAGACCGCTATCACTGGGATGTTTACATGCTTCTTTACCTCTGCCGCCATGTATCTCTTCCAGCACTGCTCATATGTACCGGGCTCTATGGTGGCGCAGACCTCGGGGCTTCCCGGGATACCGCAGCTTACGTCAATAAAGTCCACTCCCGCTTTCTCTAAGATCTCGCAGATTCTGCAGCTTTCCTCCAGGTCGTTTCCTTCTTTCCCGAGGAACTCCTCAACTGAAAGCCTCACACCGAGCGGAAATTGACCTCCGCACTTCTCGCGAATGCCTCTGATAATCTCGAGCAAAAAACGCATCCGGTTTTCTAAGTTACCACCATACTCGTCAGTCCGCTTGTTCAGATACGGAGAGAGAAAGCTGTTGATCAGATAGCCATGTGCGCCATGCAACAACACGCCGTCTGCGCCCGCCAGCTTCGTGAGCATCGCACCGTTAACGAAGGCGGATTCGATTTTTGCCATCTCATCTATCTCGAGCGCACGTGGAACCTCGGAAGCAGTTTTTACAGCCGATGCTGCGACTATCGGCTCGCCGCCGATTGCAGAAGATCCCTGACCTCCAGGATGGTGGAGCTGGAAGAATATTTTCGTTCCGTACTTATGTACCGTGTCAACAAGGCGAGCCAATCCTGCAACGTCGGCCAGGTTTCGGGCCGCGAGCTGGCAGGGCTCGCCTGCCCCCGCTCCATCGAGCACACGACAGATCTCGCTTTCGATGAGCCCGACACCTCCTTTAGCTCGGGCCTCGTAATAGGCAATGATGTTTTCATTCACGCCACCTCCTGGCGCTGCAATTCCCGTACCCATCGGGGCCATCACAACTCGGTTCTTGATCTCGACACATCCAATCCGACCCTTACTGAATAATTTACCGTACATAGCCTCGCCACCCATGGTTACAATGTAGCTCATATAAAATCAACCTGCTAAGTCCTTCCATGAAGGACAGGCCATCTCAGATTACCATACCTCCTTTCCACCGCAGAAGTGAGCCGTCCAGACTTTTCCGGGATCATCTGTTTCTTCTACGTTGGCTATCTTGACATTCTCAAGGCATCCATAGCCATCCGGCACATAAAGGGTGAAATCCAGCCGCTTCCCCCCCGAAGATAAGGCCTCGAAATATTTGTTTATGGAATTGGGGTCGCTAATTGCTTGGTCGCAGCTCCCGGTATAGCCGCCCCCATTTAGCGTCTTATCCCCATACTGGAAGGCCGCTCCATAAATTGATCGGAGTCCTATATGTTCTAAGGATTGAGAGCCATAGATAAAGTCAGTAAAAATCATATAAGTGACTGTCTGCCAGCTCGGCCACATGCCTTTTCCCCAACTCATTCCCGGAATGAATAGGTCCGATGTTGCCACTTCAGATTTAGACATCTCGAATGCCCTTGCTGCCTTGAATAAAAGGACTTTTTCGCGGGTGAAATCATGGCCATGAGCATTCCAATCCGGATTGCTATATTTAATAAAGAAAAGCGATTCTATGAAATTGTCCTTGAGTGCACCAAACTCATCAGTGAATTGAAGATTAAGGGCATATGCAAGCATGCTGAACTGTGCCGTCTCGCAGCCGCTTCGTCCCTTCTCATCATAGTCGATTATGCCGTCATCATTCTCATCGAAGGCATCCATGAATTCCTTGAGAAGGGTGGAACCGGTCAGGCTATCATGCGCCGATAAATAGCTTAAAATCGTCTTTTGAAGATCATGCAAGATGGTCCCAGGATTGTAATACATAGTCTTGGTCATCAGCTCAACAAATTTTCCATTATCTATCTTTCCTAGATGGCCTCTTAAAGATGCTAGAGGCGCTTGTGTCACGCTGTCCCAACCCAGAATGTAGTACTTTTGCCCTCCGATACCTCTCTCTTCAGCGTAGCGATATAGGTTATATCTGAACAATGGTGAATCAAGTCCCTCATCTGTCACTATATTTGTTCCATCGACCTTGACAACAGGCACATGGTGGACAAAATCCGTTGTCCATTCGTTTTTATCTTTCAGCCTCAAGGCTTCAAGCATCGGAACAGTCTTCAAACAGTATCTGGCGCAGAACAAGTCCAAAGCTACACAATCCAGAGACGACCATACATAGCCTTCTGGAACTCTTACCGATTTTCCATCAGGATTGTGGCTGATATTAATAGTATCAATAGCATCGACCACATGCAACATAAACACATTCTGGCTCTGTACTGCTTTTATGATGTCTGATTGGGTTCCTGATAATCCAGCGGTCTTTACTGCAATATATTTCCCATTCTCATCTTTCATGGGCAGATGGGTTTCTTCATTCATCTCAAGAATCCAAGGAGAATGGGGCAATCGTCCTTTGTATGATGGAATCGATGAACAGGGATAGGAATATTTCCATGATTCACAATTGCCTTCATCGCTTGAAGGGCATTGTGTAGGATAAAGGCCTATCCCAAGGTTCTTGATGGCGTTGGTTATGAGATCCTGAAAATGCATCTTCAGTTTGGGAACATTAACTAAAATGCAGCCCGGGTAATCTCCCATGTCACGAGCATCAAACGGATCGCCCCCTATGATCGCTTTATGCAATGTAATTTCCTTATAGATTGACCCCTCCGGGACAGCTACCGTTCTTCCCCTGGTGGGATCTTGGACTTTGTTTAGGTCATAGATCATAAGCCGGTCTCCGGCTCTGCCAGGCGGCAGGAATGCTCCTGAAATGCTGTCTTTATAACCTTTCATGGGATCGTCCTTATGAGAGACGGGATGGCGTTCAGCCAGATACTTGCGAACAAAGAAAAAGCCCCAGCCAATATAGAAATCCCCACATCGTCCTTCGAAAACAGCCTCGGTAGTTATGCTTTTCCCAGAGATCTTGCTGCCCATTACTGAAAAGAGAAAAGCACTTGTTGAGGCTTCTCCCAAAGCCATCTGATGATAACTTATATCGAGCTTGTCATGAAACCACCTCATTAACGCGGCAACAAAGGGCCACTGAGTACATACGGGGTCACCCGAACCTTCACCATGGGTATCCGGGCTTATGACATCAGGGGCAACCAAGTTGGGCTTGAACAACAATTTCTTTCCAGACCTCATCTGCAATTTAATCTCTCTACCAAAACCGGTTTCATTATCCAGCCCCGCTAAAGAGTAATCTATATTATTGTATATATAATCTATTTTCCTTACAATTTTCTCCCAGGCTCGTGAATCGTTTTCGTTGATGACTTTCTGGAGCAATGCTGGCACTCCAGCATAGGCTTCTGACCCAACCATCCTGACTCCAGATATTGGAGATCCTTCTGAATCTATTTTTACCTGGCCCAGCTCTGAGTCGACAATCAAACTCTTTAAGTGTTTTGCTTTTAAATTCATCATCCTCACCTTTAAAGGTGTATGTTAGGTATTATCTCCTAATATGCTTTTCGATTAATTGGTGTGGATTCATTATAGCATTTGCATTTTCTTATGATTAGTCTCATTCAAAATAGATAGATGAGCTCTTAATAAATTATATATACGCGGGATGCGAATACAAGATTAGGGATTTGAAATGTTTAAATTTGAAGATAATAAGATGTACCGAATGCCACCCTTTTTTGGCGGGAACGTGTACAATCCTGACTTCGATGCACATGTCAATGACGTCGTGACGATGGCATTTACCTATAAGACAGATAAAGATAAGTTAGCTGACTATCTGCCAGATGGATTTGAGCTGTTGAGGCCTGAGTTGAATGTCGCTTTCTGTCAGATGAGAGAGGTTTCTTTCATGGCTGGCGGAGCCTATAACTTGGTCAATGTATCTGTACCGGCCCGCTTTAATGGCAAGCGCGACCGGCTTGAAGGGCAATTCAGCTTAGTGGTCTGGGAGAATAATACCCTGCCAATCATCGGAGGAAGAGAAGAGACAGGCGTGCCAAAAATTTTTGCTGATATCCAAGATTTACATATGTTCCACCCCAGGTATTTCACCAACGCCAGCTATGAGGGAAACACATTCCTGCGCCTGGAGATGACGGTAGCACAGCCTATAGAAGGGCAGCCATTGGAACAAATCAAGGCTGCATCTATTACTATGAACAACTTGAATTTCCGCTTTATCCCCAAGGTTGGCCGCCCTGGTGTTGAGTTAGGTCAGCCCGTGCTGTATCCGCAGGGTACAATAGTCAAAAGCGCATGGATAGGCAATGGCAGCATTGAATGGATTAAGCTGAGGCCAGAGCAGAATCCACAGCAGTTCCATATCATAGATGCTCTGGCCGATTTGCCCATGGCAGAAATGGCTCCGGCGATGATGCTCAAAGGCGAGATTATCATGAAGCCATTCGCTGGACGCGTTCTTGAGTAGATATTGATACTTGGATCCAGGATCGAGCTCAATTGTACCTAAGGTGGGCAGCCATCAGACCATTGTGGAAGACGCAGACTTTACCATCCATGCCCTGAAAAGCTCCATGAGCATAGTGCAGGAGCCCCGCGCCATTGTCTATACCTGGGCTCCTGAGTCAGTGCGGGGATGGTTCATCCAGCGAAAGCGATGTGGTACGGGACTGGAAGCTCTGGGATATGCGTGACTACACCCTACCCTTGAAGAGGTATGGCTTCTACGGATTGAATGCCGACAGATTGTAGTCCCAATCTGAGTATGTTGATTGCCGCGTTCCAGTCTCTATCCATCGAAAGCCCGCATTGAGGGCAGTTGTGGACGCGATCTGAAAGCGATTTTTCAGCCAGGATACCACACCTAGAACACATCTTAGACGTATTTCTTGGATCTACTAGAACAACCATCGAACCGGCACTTACAGCCTTGTATGAGGTTAAAGTCACTAGCATATTCCAAGCCACATCGTGAATGCTCTTGGCCAGGTTATGGTTTTTAGTCATGCCTTTGATGTTCAGATCTTCAAATGCGATTAGACCATATCGATCAACTAACTGGTTGCTAATTAGATGAGCGAACTCATATCGTTTGTTGGCTATCCGCTCATGGACTCGCTCAACTACCTGAAGAGCCTTCTTTCGCTCCGGTGTGCTTTTAGGGGCTTTGGACAGCCGTCTCTGGACTCTGGCAAGCTCCTTTCTTCTTCTCTAAAGAATCGCGGGTTAGCTATCTTCTCACCATTGGATAGGGTAGCTAAGCTTTCCAAACCAACATCTACGCCAACCAGAGTGCCGTCTTTCCAGGGTGGTTTGGGTAGATCTTCAACTTCAACTGAAAAACATGCATACCATTTCCCGGTTGCCGCCCGGCGAACAGTTAGCCGCTTGATCTTGCCTTCTATGGGTCGGTGGAGCTTGATCTTGATATCTCCGATCTTAGAGAGGTGGATTTGTTCATCTTTGAGTTTGAATCCCATCTGAGGATATGTGAATGAATCATACCATCCTTTACCTCTGAAACGGGGATATCCCGGGATCCCGCCCGACTTAACTCGCCTGAAAAAAGCCTTGAAAGCCAATCAACCCGCTCCTGGACGTTCTGGAGGGTTTGCGAAAATACCTCATTCAGTTCTGGCTTATCGACTTTCCAGGCGGGGAGGAGATTATGATTTGCATACTTGGATACTGATCTGCCTTCCTTTTCGTAGGCATTCTTTCGATATGCTAAAGTTTGGTTATAGGTCCATCTGCAAAGCCCTAAGGTCCGGTTCATCATAGACCTTTGGGACTTTGTTGGATAGAGTCTATAATTGAACGCTTTATGCATATTGATATCCATTTTGTTATTATAGTATTTAAGGCATTATCAGTATAAAATAGCGGGATTCATCCCTGTCCTAAAGAACGGGATTTTTTTGTGCCCCTGCGCGCGAAGGGAGGTGCAGAAGGCGGTGTTGGTGGAGGCTTTGAGGAACTTGTACTTGGAGCCACCTTGGAGCTGCCACCACTCCGCCGGGGAAGGGAGTGATAGAGCCCTTGACTTTGCCTATGACATTGACTGCTGCCTCGGCCGCCATCAAGCCAGCCACCTGGTTCTGGGCCAGGATCAGGAATTTGCCCCGGGCAATACCATCCACCGCACCGAAGCTCTCCTCGATGATGAAGTCTCCGGACATGAGGGATATCTTCCACCTAGCGCCCGAACAGACCCATCTGCTTCTGGAAGCCGTCTCCATACCAGCTCTCCTTTTTGCCGGTATCAAACTGCTTTTCTGCCTCGAGCATGCCGCTAAAAGCGGCGGCTGTCAGTGCAGTGAGCACACACTGCCCCACCTGGAAGAGAAAGGAGTTCTCCAGGTTCTTGAAGCCCATATTGCAGATCAGGATATTGACTCCCGGCCTGCCGTCCGGAGTGCCAAGAAACACTCTAAACGAGATGCGATCGGCAATTTCGCGTTCAAGCAGCTCATCGGAAAGGCTGTAAAGCTGCTGAATGAACAACGACTTGAACATCACGATTACATCAAGATTCGGTCGGCCGCCGCATTCGGTATTGCTCCTGTACATGGCTTCAAGCGCGGGTCTGAAGCTTTCCCCATCCTTATTCCGACATTATGGTCGCTTATTATTTATTCTTCCTGCTTGGTCAAATGGAGAGATTGCTCCTCTCAGCCCATCTCCCTCCATAATCTTCTGGCAATTCTGCCAAATCTAACCACCTAAAAAAATTCATCCAAAACTCCGATGCCATTGGCAAATGATACACTTTAATATCCTTTAGATGCATATTTAAAATTGTGAGTTGGCAATTCACTCCCTATTTCCTTCCTTTAGCCTGTTCTGCTGCGATCTCTTTAGCAATAGCTGTTTACTCCTGGCGTCACAGAGCCTCATCGGAAAACATACCCCTGGCCTTCCTCATGCTGGCAGCTGCTATATGGTCAGGAGCCTACGCCCTGGAGCTCAGCTCCACCGAGCTTTCCTTGAAGCTCTTCTTTACCGGCATCGAGTATATCGGAATCGCGCTTTTGCCTCTGACCTGGCTTGCTCTAGCACTGCAATTTTCTGGCTACGAATCCTTGCTATCATATAAGAAATTCTGGCCACTTGCCATAATTCCCTTTTCAACAATATTATTGGTCTGGACCAACGACTATCATCACCTGATCTACAAACAAACATGGATCGAGTTCAGCAACGGCTATCCGGCAATAGATTTCGTCCAGGGCAATTGGTACTGGATCAATGTGGCCTATTCCTATATCCTTATCTTCATTGCTACTCTATTGGTGATTTTGGCATTCATCCGATCCCCTCGACTTTATAAAAATCAAGCATTATTGCTTCTCATAGGAGCAATGATTCCCTGGCTAGCCAATCTGGCCTATATGACGGGCTGGCATCCTATCCCATTTCTGGATACCACTCCGTTGGCCTTTGTCTTAACCGGAATCTGCACCGCCGTGGGACTATTACATTTCAGGCTTTTGGATATCATCCCGGTGGCCAAGGACATAGTGATCGAGAATATTCCCGAAGGCATCATAGTATTGGACAGCAAGAACCGAATTCTTGATATGAATAATGCCGCTCTGATGACGACAGGGCTAAAGCTTGAAGAGTCCATAGGTCAGACCGCAGCAATCCTTCCTTCCGATCTCCTAACAAAGGCGGAGAGTGTTATGAGCTCAGAAGCAGGCCATGCAGAAGTCTATCTAAGGGGTCCAGCAGAAAAAGGGGGAGACCAAAAAAGAGATTTTAGATGCTACAGCCTCAGCTCATCCCCTGTCTGGGGCAGAAATAGAGACCTAAAGGCCCGTATCCTGGTAGTCCAAGATATAACCTCTCAAAAGAAAGAGGAAGCTGCTTTAAGAGAGAGTGAAGAGACAGCTTTGACCTTGCTGAATGCACCTTTAGATGCTGCATACCTCCTGGACTCTAGTGGAAGGATCCTGGCGCTGAGCCAGGCCGGTGCACAAAGCCTGGGAGGCAAGGCCGAGGATCTTAAAGGAGAATATGCCTTTGATCTATTTCCTCCGGAACTAGGCAAAAGGAGAAAGGAGTCCGTTTGTGAGATATTCAGATCTGGCCTGCCGGTTTATTTTGAGGATGAGATGGATGGAAGATATTTCAGCAACTCTGTTTTGCCCATTTTTGGCAAGAACGGCAAGGTCATAAAGGCAGCCATATTTGCCAAGGAGATCACAGAACGACGTCAGGCAGAAGAAGCAATTCGGCAAAAAGACAGTCTGCTTGCCGCAATCGCCGTGGGAACAAATTTGCTATTAACCGAGCCGAATCTGGATCACGCCATCGACCAGACCCTGGAGATCATAGGAACCATTACTGGAGCGGACGCTATCTGCATCTATGAGAATCGCAACGGGAATGATGGTGGGCAATTCGCTACACTTATGTATAAATGGCTCAAAGATGACTCTCTGTGCAAGAATGATCCTCAGGATGCTCAGGAGTGGCCATATCATCCTGATATGACCAGATGGTATCAGATGCTCTCGGAAGGCCGTCCCTTGATTGGCTCAGTTAGAGATTTCCCTGCGTCTGAAAGACGGATTTTGGATCAAAAAGGAATTCTATCTCTTCTGGCCATTCCTATATCAACAAACGATCTCTTCTGGGGATTCATAAGCTTTAACGACTGTCACTCAAAGAGATTATGGACCGGAATCAATGCATCAATTCTTCAAGCCTTTGCTGCCTCATTAGGTGCTGCTATTATCCGAAGACGGGCTGAGGATAACCTTAGAAAAGCAAAGAAAGAAGCTGAATCCGCCGTTAAATCCAAATCAAATTTCCTGGCGAGCATGAGCCATGAGATCCGCACTCCTTTAAATGCTGTCATTGGGCTTACCAGCCTGCTTCAGAGAACAGATCTGACTGAAGAACAACAAGAATATGTGGATACAATTAGAAATAGCGGCAACTCTCTGCTCTCAGCGATCAATAATATATTGGATTTCTCCAAAATGGACAACGGGAAGATGAGGCTGGAAGAGCGGCCTTTTGATCTTAAGAGCTGCATCAAAGAGTCCATTGATCTCGTCTCTGCCCATGCCTCTGAAAAGGGATTGGAAATATCCTTTAATATGGATCCTAGCACTCCCCAAACCATCTTGGGAGACTCAGCCCGGCTCAGACAGATCTTAGTAAATCTGCTCAGCAATGCTGTCAAATTCACCGACAAAGGAAAGGTCACCGTATCAACAAACAGTCGACGGCAAGATGGAGGGGATTACGAGATCCATTTTTCTGTGGAGGATACCGGGATTGGAATTGCTCAAGAGGGAATGGGCAGTCTATTTCAATCCTTCAGCCAGATTGATCCCTCGATATCGCGCAAATATGGGGGCACTGGTCTCGGCCTGGCCATCAGCAAGAGGCTGGTGGAATTTATGGGCGGAAGAATTTGGGCTGAATCGGATCCCGGAAAGGGCTCAATATTCCATTTTACGATCATTGTAAAGGCGGCACAAAGGAATCAAATCATTTCCCTGAAAAGCCATGAACAATCTCTTTCTATTCCTTTAAAGGACAGACAACGTCCAATAAAGGTGCTACTGGCAGAGGACAATCTAATCAACCAAAAGGTAGCCCTCAAAATGCTTAGAAAGATCGGCCTTGAGGCAGATTTAGCTGCAAACGGTCAGGAAGTTCTTTCCGCACTAGAGCATGAGCTTTACGATTTAGTCTTGATGGATGTCCAGATGCCGGAGATGGATGGAATCGAAGCTGCTAAAAGAATCCGAGAAAAATGGCCGAAAGTGCCTAAGATTATAGCTCTTACAGCCTTTGCATTGGAAGGAGATAGAGAAAAGTGCATTGAGGCGGGAATGGATGATTATATAAGCAAGCCAATTCAGATACAAGAGCTGCAAAATAAGATTACATCCGTTCTACAATAAACATAGATCCTTTGCAGCACGGCAAAATGCTTTCCGAGAAGCTAAACAAGATTCTTTCCTACTGGAGGAATATTATAAATTTCAGGAATTTTTCTCCGAATTGATGCTAGCTCCTCCATCAGCTTGATGCCATTCGAGGTAGTCTTATACGTTTTGGGACGGCTATCGATCTCCTCCAACAGCCCTTTTCCAATGAGCAAATTTATATATGTAACCACAGTATGAAAATTGAGGTTTGCTTGGTAAACTATCGCAGTCTTACTTGCACCGTCTATGCAGATCTCAAGCACCTTAGTGATTATGGCCTCTTTACTTCGTTTCATTGTTCTTTATCCAATATATCTGACGCATTCTTATTGCTCAACCTGGGCAATTATTCTTTTTCTAGACAAAATTGTACTTAAGAATAAATCGATATAAACCTATCGATGCGTTCTTACTATATATCCTTATCAAATATCATGTATTCAACTTTATCATCCTCAATAAATGGATTCGAGATAAGTAGGTTAAAGCAATGGTTACAAAATCAGACAGAGCTACAAGTTCTTTCTGCACATACGCAAAAAAAAACTACTAGAAGAAAAAAAGAATTACTATTCCAGCACTACATGCAGAGGGAACTGGTGGCTCCCCAGCTTTCCCTCATAATTCGCGGCGGAGATCTTCAGAACACCTGGCACCCGGCAGGCGGCATTGATTCCCGCCTTCATCGCGGCGCTGATGGCCTCCTTGGAGACGCCGTTGATCACTATCTCGAAGACGGCGGAGACATCCTCGGCCAGGGTGCAAACCCCGTCCTCGCGGAGGGAGGTGCAGAAAGCGGTGTTGGTGGAGGCCTTGAGGAACTTGTACTTGGAGCCCACCTTGGAGCCGCTGGAAACCACCCCACCGGGGAAGGGGGTGATAGAGCCCCTGACTTTGCCTATGGCATTGGCCGCCGCCTCGGCAGCCATCAGGCCAGCCGCCTGGTTCTGGGCCAGTATCAGGAAATTGCCTCCGGCAATTCCATCCACCGCGCCGAAGCTCTCCTCGATGATGAAGTCTCCGGACATGAGGGGGATCTTCCAGACCTTGCGCCCGCTTAGCTCAGCCTGTTTTTCGAAGCCGTCCCCAAAAAACTTCAGCTTTTTGCCGGTATCGAACTGCTTCTCCGCCTCCTGCATGCCATTGAAGGCAGCAGTGGTTGGAGCAGTGAGCACACACTGGCCAAGCCGGTTGAGCATTGAGCTCTCCAGATTCTTATAGCTCATATTGCAGATCAGTATATTGACTCCGGGCCTTTCGTCCGGGGTTTCGTCCCCTCCCAAGATGCACTCTATTCCCGCCTCCGCTGAGCATCCAATAACCGAGGTGCCAAAGCCTGTGGCTTCCTGGGCAGCAACCATGGCCCAGTGCTCGGTAACAGCAGTGATTGTAACTCTGGCCACCTTTATGGGAAAGCCCTCGGCAAAGGTGTCCTCTATTGTAACTCCATTGATCTCCATATCATCCCCATCCTGTCTTTTCTACTCTGGATTGTAAACCGCAAGATCAAAACCCGTACCCTGTCCCACCGGCGTTTCCAGGGCAGCCGCGGCACAGACCGGCCTCTCTAATGGCAGATCATAGGCCTGGCGGGCGATCTCTTCTGCGCTGTGCCCGCCCAAGGCCACGCCCTCAAAGTCGGTCTTCTCATATGTGGCCACCATATAAGCTGCACCTTCTTTCAGGTCGAACTGCCTCACCCGAAACTCCTCTTTCCTGGCTATGCCCAGCCACCCCATACCTCCCCGCACCACGCCGGCAATGCGGGGTGTGTCCAGCTCGTCCCTCTCGTAGCCGTAAGCGACAAGGCTGATGGCCAGAGCATCCAGGGGCTTTCCTCCATCCTCTATTCTCTCTATGATCATATCCGCCTGGGTGCCATTGGCCACAACCGCGTTCTCACCGCTGATGCGTATGCAGTTATAGGCGATGTAAGGATTCCTGGCCAGGTCGGCTGGATTGAGCGGCGAGACCATAATGCTTCTGCCCCTGACCTCTGCCCTTCTATTGGGAAAAGAGCGGGAGGAGACTCTGTAGGCTGCAAAGCTCCTACCGCTGCTCTTGCCTATGGCCACGATTCGGCCCACGTACATGTCTAGTCAACCAGACCGTACTTGGCCATATTGGTCTCTGCCATATCCTTGATCTGGCTTAGCATATCGGCACACTCTGCCTTCTTGAAGAGGTGCTTGTATCTGCCCTGCAGCTTGAGGTACTCCTCCACCGGCTTGGGCCGGCGGATCTTTTTAACTCCCACCAGCTCGCCGTTCTCATACTCCAGGAGCGGCCACAGACCGCTCTCCACCGCCAGGCGGGCCAGCTCGATCATGATGCCGGCATCAAATGTCCAGCCGGTGATGCAGGGGGCATTGACCTGAATATAAGACGGCCCGTTGATCTCCAGTGCTCTCTTCACCTTGCGGCGCAGATCCACGGGATAGGCCACCGAGGCAGTAGCTACATAGGGAACCCTGTGGGCTATAGCTATGGCCGGCATATCCTTCTTGGGCCGGGGGTTGCCCTGGCTCTGGCTGCCGTAGGGGGTAGTGGTGGTGTGCACGCAGAAGGGAGTGGAGCCGCTTCTCTGCACCCCTGTGTTCATGTAGGCCTCGTTGTCGTAGCAGACATAGAGGATCTTGTGGCCTCTCTCGAACATTCCTGAGTTAGAGCCCATACCGATATCGAATGTGCTCCCATCTCCGCCGATTATCACCACATTGGTGTCCTTTCCCTGGCGCTTGAGCATGACCTCCACTCCGGAGGCCACAGCAGACTGGTTCTCAAATAAGGAATGCAGCCACGGCACACACCAGGCGCTCTCCGGGAAGGGAGTGGTTGTTACCTCCAGGCATCCTGTGGGAGAGACCACGATAGTGTTCGGCCCCGCCGCATCCAGGACCAGCCGGATGGTGGTGGGCATGGCGCATCCTGCGCAGGCCCTGTGGCCGGGCGCTAGCAAAGATTTATCCATTTCTCTCAAGCCTCCTTAAAGGATCTCCTTTCTCAGAGCCAGGAAATCAAACTCGGATACAGCTCCCTTGCGGGCAGCCTCTGCCTTTTCCACCATCTTTCTGATGTCCTTGATGGTTATATCCCGGCCTCCCAGACCGGCAGCAAAGCCGATGATTGGAATTCTGATGCTGCTGCTATAGAAGGCCGCCTTCAGATCGGTGACAAGGCCAGCCTCCCCTCCGATTGCCACATCCTTCTCGATGACCGCAATCACTGCCGCATCTTTCAGAGCTTTCCTCAGAGCCTGCACCGGGAAGGGCCGGTAGCTGCGAATCTTTAAGAGACCCACCTTCTTGCCCTCGGAACGCATGGCATCTATGGCGTCCTTGATGGTGCCGATGACCGAGCCCAAGGTGACAATCACTATCTCTGCATCATCCAGGAAATAGCCGTCTATGAGGCCACCATAATACCTTCCAAAGCTCTCCTGGAACTGGCGGGCCACCTCCTCTATCTTGGGTAATGCCTTTAACTGGGCCTCGAACTGCTGATATCGGAACTCTGTATAGGTGGACGGATCGGCGAAGGCTCCGAAGGTTATGGGATGAGCCGGATCAAGTATATGCTCCGGCTTAAAGTCAGGCAGAAACTCGCGAGCCTTCTCCTTGTCCAGCAGCTCTACCGGCTCGTATACATGGGTCAATACGAAGCCGTCCATGCAGACCATCACCGGAG
>Ga0302252_1001054_pt1 | contig 17868 bp, 14 predicted proteins | sample AAG_RA_Leu_MG_FD_193511 | JGI IMG/M metagenome (GOLD analysis project Ga0302252, IMG submission 193511) | Enriched activated sludge microbial communities from anaerobic digester in WTTP, New Holstein, Wisconsin, United States - AAG_RA_Leu | ecosystem: Engineered > Bioreactor > Anaerobic >...
TTTAACAATGTGTTGACCAGATTTTCCTGGGGTAAAACAGCAACCAATAGATACATCTCTTTTCCTCCTAAAATACCGGGTTGTGAAAGATCAATACGACGGTTTTATTTGACGAGAAAGCTCTTCCACTGCCTGCAGTGTTTTGTGAACATCATGCAAATTGTTATAAAACGAGAGGGAAGCCCTGACTGATCCTGGTAATTCTTCATGAGACACATCTTTTCTGACAATTTCTTGGTACTCCTCATCAGACAGTCCAATCATGCGTGCTACATAGATGTGGGCACAAAAACAGCCATTCCGAACACTGATACCTTGTTTGTCTAACTCTCTTGCAGCTTGATTGTGCGAGTAAATATCCCAGATATTGAACGGTACGATAGCAGTTCTATCCTCAAAACAATCGGGTCCAAAGCAGGTAACTCCCTTAATCTTTCTAAGCTCCTCACAAAAATACTTAGTAATGGCAAAATCCCATTGATGAATCCGTTCCATACCTATCTGTTGAAGATAATCCAAGGTGAACCCAAATTCGATAATACCCTCCAAATCTTGAGTGCCGGGTTCAAAACAAGCAGGAGATTCCATGTATATAAATTGGTATTTGGTTACTCGTTTGACCGCGCCACCTCCGGCAATTTCTCGACTCAGCATATCTACTCGGTCTTTTCGGATAAACAACGCTCCCAATCCCATCGGTCCGTTCATCTTATGAGAAGAAGTGCCGGCAAAATCAACGTTCATTTGATCAAGATCAATGACCAGATGACCCCCGGATTGGGCAAGATCAGCATAAACAAAAATGCGGTCTCCATACCGTTTTTTTATCTCGCCAATCGGATTGATGATGCCTGTAAAATTAGCAATATGGACAATATTTAATAGCACTGATCCTTTTGCTTTTTTGATCAACTCATCAAGCTTCTCCAAATCCAGCCTTCCCTGCTTGTCGATCGGGGCATATTGAACCTTCCCGCCAGCTTTAGCACACATATTCGCCGAAGTAACGATCTCTGAATTATGTTCCATCTCTGTGACGATTAAAGTGCTGTTTTGGTCAAATGGAAACCGACAACCAATAATATTCGAGCTCTCAGTCGTATTCTTCGTAAACACTGTACAATAGTTGTCCGCATGGAAAAAATCGGATAGTTTTTGCCGGACACCGCGAACCATTTGATCATAAACCTTAGCTTCTGTCGAGTTTTCAGAGTGATTCGAACCCCGAATGGTAGAGGTTCGAAATTCATGCATACGTTGAATCACGCTTAAAGGTTCTTGAGAAGTAGCCGTATTGTCTAGATAGATACGGTGCAGCTTGTCTAATAAAGGAAAATCATGTTGACGAATCTGGTCTTGGTTTGGAAAAATCGAATTCAATTGTTCTTTAATGTTCATGATGCCCCTTTATTTCTTTAGTCCTTATCAATCCGTACAAGTTCATTATATGCAAAAAAAAGTGTTTTTGAAAGATCGTTTTTTTTATTCTTTTTGGAACTAAGAAGGTATAAATAAGGATAAGTAAGCAGAAAAAAAATCAAAGGAGGATCCAATGTTTTGCTACCAATGTGAACAGACAGCAAAAGGAACGGGTTGCACTATACAAGGCGTTTGCGGAAAAGATGACACAACCGCGACTTTACAAGATGTTTTAGTTTTTACTACCGCCTCTATTGCTTATTTTGCGAAAGCTTTATTTGCTAGTACAAAGCAAGAAGATGAGATCAATCATTTTATCATTGAATCTCTCTTCTCAACCATTACCAATGTAAATTTTGATCCAAATCGTCTCATGCAAAGAATTCAACACGGAATCAAATTACGAGAACGATTGATGAAGCGTTTTCTTGAAGGCGGTTACTATGACCAACATGACAACGATACAATGACAGCGTTAGCCAGCAAAGAAATACCTTCTACGCTGGAAGCATGTATTCAGTTTGGAAAAGAAGTATCGTTAACCTCCCACCAAACCAGTATGGGAGAGGAACGAGCCGGGGTATTGCATATGATCCTGTATGGTTTGAAAGGAGTGGCTGCTTATGCGGATCATGCAGCTATCCTGGGGAAGGAAGATCCGGCTGTATACGCTGAGTTTTACAGACTATTGAGCGCCTACCTAGATAAAGACACCTCTCTTGATGCTTTATTAGGTTATGCATTAGACGTCGGAAAATTGAATTATCAAGTAATGGCATTGCTGACAGAAGCCAATACAGGAGCGTACGGACACCCGGAACCAACGAAAGTTCTTACCACTCCGGTTATTGGAAAGGCAATATTGGTTTCCGGTCATGACCTACTAGACCTGGAGGCGATTCTCCAACAATCCTTTGGTAAAGGTATTCATATTTACACTCACGGAGAGATGCTTCCTGCGCATGGATATCCAGGTTTAAAGAAGTATCCACATTTTGCCGGACATTATGGTACTGCTTGGCAAAACCAGCAATCAGAATTCTCTCTTTTTCCAGGACCGATCGTGATGACAACCAATTGCATTCAAAGACCAAGAGAGACTTACCAGAACCGTATTTTTACATCAGGATTGGTGGCATTTCCAGGAGTGACCCATATTCAAAACCGTGATTTCTCACAAGTCATAGAAAAAGCACTTTCCATGCCAGGCTTTTTGGATACTGTCCCGGAAAAAACCATCACCGTAGGATTTGGATACAAAGCGGTTACGAATGTGGCAGGCAAGGTGCTTGATTTGATAAAATCAGGAAAGATCAAGCATTTTTATCTAATAGGGGGATGTGACGGAGCCAAACCAGGTAGAAGCTATTATACAGATTTCGCCCTTAAAACACCGAAAGATTCCATCATTTTAACATTAGCGTGCGGAAAATTCAGATTTAACCATCTCGATTTCGGTGATATCGACGGTATACCCAGATTACTGGATGTTGGTCAGTGTAATGACGCTTATTCTGCAATTCAGATAGCGTTACATATAGCAAAAGCTTTGGATACGGACGTAAACCATCTACCTCTCTCCTACATCATCAGTTGGTATGAACAAAAAGCAGTCGCCGTATTGTTAACGCTCCTTTCCTTGGGGATCCAGAATATTCATCTCGGACCTTCTCTTCCCGCGTTTGTAAAACCATCTGTTTTGCAAGTATTGGCAGATAAATTCCATATTAAACCAATTTCTACTCCTGAACAGGATATGATAGCCTAGCACAATTTCGAAACAAAAGATTATAATATATGGATATGAAGACTTTACATAAAGGCAGACTTCACTCAAAACAATCATTGATTCTGGTTTTTGTGCTTATTCTGACAGGTTTTTTCCAATTAGGATTGAAACAGCCCGATTCTTTGCAGTCCTCAACAGTACCCGCTTTTCTTTGGTCTTCTTATGTCCAATCAGATACCAAGCAAATCTATCGAACAGAGCAAAGAGAGTGGACATGGCAGGCTGATCAAATTATCATCAGAAAAAATGATTCCAGATTATGTCTGCTTCTGCCTGGAAGTAAAACCTACATACAACCATTGGCTCCCAAAATTCCCTTCATTTCAGTCTCTATCCCAATCCAGAGTGATGAATCCGTTGTATTCATTAAAACTGTCAGTCTGAAATGGAAACACCTTCCCATACCAACCAATCAATTAGACACTCATCCGGATCTGATGACTATTAGCGGAGAGCAAAGGTCTTCCCTTTCATTTGGGATCAATCTGACTCGCTGTTTTCCAATGGAGAGCTTCTCTTATACCGTTGTTTCTAATAATAATCGTACAGAATGCTATTTAAAGCTTTTCCCCATCCATATTTGGAACAATCAGGTATGGTTAATAGAGCAGTTAGGCGTACAAATCGGATTGAGTGTTTCCCAATCGCCACCGATTCCAGTTAAATCCGCTTTACATTCAGTGATTATCTCTCCAGATGAATTGATGGAAGAAGCCGATCAGTTGGGCAGACAACACCAAAAAAATGGATTTCAATCTTTGGTGATACCTCTTTCCCACATTCAGAAGTGGAACAAACCTGCAGATCCGATTGCAATCGACAATGCAGTGACTTATCGTGAGGCTTCTGAGTCCGACACCGTTCAAATACCGGATTTCGATTATAATACAGCGGACAAAATCAGAGCGTTCCTGATTCATTTGCTGAAACAAAAACAAGTAGATTATTTAACCTTGCTTGGTGACGCCACCTATATTCCTCCGTCTGATTATATCGTATCCCTTTATAATACTGACCCGTATGACAGAATGATACCTACCGACTTATTCTACATGGCACCGGAAGCCAATGGTCACGAGATCCCTCTTAAAGTCATCACGGGAAGAATCCCCGTCAGAAGCAAAGAGGAGGCTATTAGTTATATAAGGAAAACAATCCTTTTCCAACTGTTTGGAAATCAAGAATGGGCAAAATCGGTCGCCTTGTTTGGGGGGGATATGTTTGACGGTGATTATTACGGAGAGTTACAAACCAGCTTCATGGTTAATAACGGAGATTTTGGTGATTTTACAGTGAAAAAATACTATGAAACAGAGAACCGCTATAATCGAGAGAGCATTTTAAAGGCAATGTCCGAAGAAGAAGTTGGTTTTTTTCTGATGAGCAGTCATGGGCGAGGTGACTATTTACGATTGCCAAAAGGATATGTAGACGCTGTCGACGCAATGAGATTAACACCAAAAAATCATTGCCCGATTTGGTTGAGTGATAGCTGTCTAAACGGCGCATGGGACACAAGGCTCTCAAAAATCCGTTATGGAACGGGTCCTCAGATAGGCGTTCCCACTTCCTTTGCAGAATCATTGTTGTTTTCTAACGGAGGAGCGGTAGCCTATATAGGAGGCGCCAGGGTAAATTATGCCGGTATGGATTACGCTTCGGACCTAGGAGAGATGAAAGTATACCAACTTTACTATATGGACGTGATGATTCAGTATTTTTTTCAGCACTACACCCCTCAAAGTAAAACATTGGGAGAGATTTTTGCAAAAAGCGTACAACAATATATTCGGTATGACTTTGACAACGGATACGAGCCAACTATCAAATCCTTGTTCGGATATTGCTTGCTTGGCGACCCTACCATTCCGGTTCCAACGAAAAATAAAGCTGAAATACCCGAGATTCTTTTGAAAAAAAAGCCTCCCACTCAAACCGGACCTGTTCATGAGGGAGCTCCATTCCTCGACATTCATCAAGAGAATCAATTTGAGTTCACGTCTTTGTCGGATAACCTAACAGCAATACTCTGCGATTATTCTCACCCGGAACAAGGTTGTAAAAAAGATAGGATCGCTCCGGATATGGTGCAAAACCAGAACATTTTTTCGTACACTTTACCTGCGATTCAAAAAACTCGATTCGCAGTCAGAATAGTAAATGAACAAGGATACGAGATTCGCTATGTTGCTTCGAGCAAATTTGATCAGGATTTGTCACTGCAATTGCCCTCTTTATACCGTCATCTGCAACAAGGAGAAACATACCAATTCTCTCTTCTGTTAAAGAATTCTGGGCTTTCAAGCGTTACTGATATCCGGATCGAACAAACGTTTTCCTCCCAAACCAAGTCGATCTTCACTCTACCCAATCTAGATCCTTATATGACCTATCCTATTCCAGTCACTATCGACACTGCCGATTCGGGGGCTTATTATTATCAATTCACTTGCTCCTCTTCAACATCTGCCGATTCGGACGATACCGATAATACGATCGAGGTTCTGTTTGAGATATCGGAAGCTCCTTACTATCGCATCGGAGTGATAGGGTATGACTGGTTAGGAATGAAGGAAAATCTGGACGACACGTTATCCCTCACCAAAGTAAACCAATACTATCAGAACTTGGAATTACCCGCAGAAATAAAGATATTGACAGAAGAAGAGATGAAATCGGTTGATTCGCAAAACATCTCGGCAATCCTTTTATATAACACCGAGTATTTTCCAAATAAAAACATCACCCAGCAGCTCAAAAAGTATACAAACCACGGCGGAACGGTATTGGTAATGGGTATCTTTGACAGTCAAATCAAAGCTTGGCTTGGGTATAAGAGCAGTAACGACTTCTCCTACCATATGGGCGATAGTTCATTCCAGGCATTTACCATGATGAGATCCAAGAAAGAGGATTTCTCGTCGGATACTTATAATCTCCCCTGTTTTGAGAGTTATTCTGTGAATGGGGAGGACTTGCCGGGTGTATTGGGAGAAAATACCTACATCATTGGATATTCCGAAGATAAAATGCTCTACCTGATCCAAACAAACCACTGGATTACCTATTCCGGATTGCTATCCAATCTTGATTTTAACAGATCAAATGAGTCTCTGTCCTTTTTTGCAGATCTGATGATGTACTGTTCCCGCCAAAATAAAAAATAAGCATTTTTAAAATATTACAGGAAAGAGGCTAATAATGAATCAACGGAATACAACCATTGTGCCCGGTATTTTGCTGATCGGCATTGGTATTCTATTATTTGCTTTTCAATTACAAGGATGGTCTTGGCGCTGGTTTAGCTGGCCATTCTATCTCATTCTACCCGGTATTTTGATCATTCTTTCTTCACTATTTCTGGAGGATGATACTGGTGAAGGTTTAACCATTTTTGGTTTTATTCTTACTGCGGTGGGTGGTATTTTATATTTTCAGTACCGTACCCATCTATGGGAGACATGGGCTTATATGTGGGCATTGATTCCTTTATCGGTCGGTCTCGGGCAAATTGTTCACTCTTTGGTTTCTCGCAACATTGACAAGGCCAATGAAGGATTTCAAACTTTTCGTACGGGATTGATCCTTTTCATTGTATTTGCCGTTGGTTTTGAGCTATTGATTTTTCGCAGAAATCATTTTCTCCAAACGACAGGTTTTGCGATTGCAATGATTCTGATTGGATTGTTGATCATTTTCAGAAATGTTCGAATCAAACGATTTCCATCCAAAGCCAACCATCAACCCAAAAAAAGTCTACAGGAAGAAGCCGGATCCCCCGGCAAAACGATCAATTAACCCTGTCGAATCATGATTTTTTTACGTCAGAGTCAATACCAAGTTCCCCTTGATAATAGGAAATTTCCTTTTTCCCTGCCCGTTTTGCAATCACTCCGAACCTTCACGTTTCCTACTTCGATCACTCTATTCGTGGGAGATAACGGATCCGGCAAATCTACCCTGCTAGAGGGATTGGCAGCCTCTGTCCACTCTATTACCGTCGGAGAGGAAACCATTGAATCGGATCCTACTTTACAGCACGCCAGATCACTCGGAAATTGTTTACGCTTAACTTGGCAAGAAAAAACCAAAAAAGGGTTTTTTATGAGAGCGGAAGATTTCTTCCAATATACCAAGAAAATGAATGCACTACGCCAGGAGATGGAAGACTCCCTTCATGAGACAGAAGAAGCATTCAAAGACAGGTCTCCCACAGCAAAAGCGTATGCAAGATCCGGATATGCCAATTCCCTATATGAAATCGAATCTCGTTATGGAAAGGACATGGACGCCCACTCTCATGGCGAGGGATTTATAGATTTTTTTCAAGCCAGGATCGTACCGGGAGGACTATACCTGATAGATGAACCGGAGGCACCTTTGTCGCCTATTAGCCAGCTCTCATTCATGGCGATGTTACAAAATCTAGCAACAGATAATCAATTTATTATTGCCACTCACTCCCCCATCCTAATGGCAACACCAAATACAACCCTCTACTTGTTCGAGGCAGAATCGATCCGGAAAGTGTCATTCGAGCAGATTCCTTCTGTTCAATTTATGAAAATATTTCTACAATACCCGGAGTTATTCGTTCATCACCTGAACTGCCCCGATAACCCTCTCCCCTAATTTTTTTACTTTGGGGACTGTCCCCAAAGTAAAAAATTAAAGTAAAAAAAATGAGTTAGTTGAGAAGTTTGGTTTGATAGAAATACTGACCAAGGCTAGATGGGTCGTTTTTTCTTACCCAGAGATTCACCAATTCAGGACAATTTTGGTAAAACTTTGGGAGAGAGTACGTTTTGGACTCAACAGAGTAGCTAACCCATGTGTCCATATCATCCAACGTGTTTGCATCCGCTTGAATTCTCGGTAACAAAAACCGATTGCCATGATGAACCAATGGAGATAATCCACCCCATGCCGAACATCCTCCTAACAATCTATTCCCTTTGTATTCATACTCGGTTATGAGTTTCATCTCTTTTGGTAGAGAGCCATAAGGATACGCAACAGTAAAAGACCGAATAAAATCCTCTGGAAAATAATAGGATAGGTGGTTATAAAAAAAGTCCAATTCTTCTTTGATAGCTTTTTGGCTAATATTACCGAAAAAAGTGTGGTAATAAGAGTGACACCCTATATCATATCCATTGTCCCATAAATATCTGAATTTTTTGATCCATAACTTCTCTTGTCTCACTTGACCGAACGGTATGATGCTGAGATAGGGGAAAAAAGTGGCAGTACAATTAAAATCAGGATGTTCAGCCGTAAACGCTTCCATAATTCCGATAGCACAATTCGAAGTGGGCATTCCATTGGGTTGCATAGTGAATTGGCTCTCAAATGCATCGTCGAAAGTGATCAGAATAGGTTTTCTACCATCGGGAATCGAAGAAAAATCTCCTTTCAAAAAGTCAGAGAGATTGATTAGACAATACCCTGACCGATACATTTTCTCCAAATGTTTTTTGAATGTTTCCGGAGTAATCCAGAAATTGGTTGAGTGTACTTGGTGATACATGAGAATAGGGACTTTGTTGTGGCTATCCTTGAATACTTTTAACTCAGCGATAGCAAACATATCTCCCGATATCGCTATTTGCGAAATAGAATCCAATGGAATGGTTTCCTGAAAAAAAACGGAATAATCTGGAACCGAAAGCAAAGATAATAACCATTCCGCCTGTTCGAGAGAGAGTTCTGTCGACGGATAGTGCTCTGCTGTCAATTGTAAAAGAGAGCATTCAGCGTTGGAGAGCTTTTTGTCTTTTATGGAGAGAAGCAATAAGTTTTCATGTAAAGAGGGATAATGTGCATAGAGAAGCTTTCTTTTCTCTTGGAGAGGCAGCTCTGATACTATCCGAATAGAACTGTCCGCATACGCTTGGTCTTCTAATATCTTCTCGATAGGAATGGCACGAAAGGAAGGCAGCAAAAAGAATAGAAGGAAAAAAAACACACCTACTCCCGAGAAAAATCCATTGGTGTGTCGTTTTCTCTCTATCAACATCCTAGCACATAAAGGATTCTACGAGGAAAAGTACTCTATCGTTATCTTCTTTTCCGTTGCTTCCCAGGTCACTTTTGCACCTAAATTCTCTGAAACAAACCGCAGAGGGATAAACAACCGGTTGTCTTTAATCTCAGCTGGGATTTCCATTGATACATTTTTACCGTTCACCAGTGCATTTTTTTCACCGACTATTAGCGCTATGAACTTAGCCTTAAGGGCATACGTTGCTCGTTTATTTTCGGGATACCAATTAATTTCAGCACCTAATGCTTCTCCAATCGCCCTAAATGGAACCATGGTCCGATTATTTTTGATATAGGGGGGTGAATCAATACTTGCAAAATGATTATTCAGACGGGCATAGTTCTTTCCGATCCATAATTCGTAGGTAACAGAGTAGTTCTGCTGTTTGGTGTCATGAACATAGGCATACAATTCGCCATAGACAGATACAGAAAACAGAGAACCATTGTTAATCAAAGTGTATAGCGATGTGCTACCGGTCATGATAAAATATGCTCTTTCACCAGTTTCACGATGAATGGCATATAGTAGAAAATCATCTCCTCCCACCCAGATAAAATTGCCTGCAATGGTGGGGGCGGACTCTATAAAGAAACCCGCTTCAAACTGCCATTTGAATTTTCCTGTGTTGGCATCCAAGCAGTACAGGTATTGCTCAAAACTTGCATACACATTTTCATTGTCATAGCAAACAGCGTTTCTGGCTGTTCCAGGATAGAATTTTTTCCATACGACTTGTCCCGTTTTCGCATTCAAGCTAATAATCGTATCATGAACGCTAACGAATACGCGCATTTTGGATACCGCAAAACCATGTTGCAGTTGGTTTGGAAGCTGATACTCCCAAATTTTATTGTGATGTTGCAAGCCAAATGCATAAATCATATCGTTGCTGGATACAAAAAACTGCCCATCCATAATTGCAATAGAATGTTCAATCGGATTAGGACAACCAATATCCCATAATTTTTTGCCATTTGACGCATCCAGACAAGTGATAAATTGATTGGAACCAAAATACACTTTACCTTCATGAACCGTGGGGGACGAATTAACCGAGTTATCACCGGTTGAATATTTCCAGTAAACAAAACCGGTCTTTGCGTCCACGCAATAGATGGCATTCGTGTAACCGGCATATAAGCGTCCATCTGCATAGAATGGAGAGGAATGCATAAAATCTTTGGAAATTAGCTGCCAGATTTTTGTGCCCCATTTCGCATTGTAACAAACCAAACCCCATGTCGTTCCGATGTAGAGTTTGTCGCCAATCACGACTGGATGCGAGCGGGTTGCGCCTGTTACCTCCACCCAGGTGATTTTTAATGGATACTGTACGGATTCTTTCGTGACTCCGCTAAATCCCAAATCATTTCTGTACCCAACGACATCAGCCAAAGTAGAAGCGGGTAAACACAACAATACCGCTAACAAACCTACACAGACACTCTTTTTTAACACCTTGTTCCTCCTGTGTATCAGTTCGTATTCTTCTTAAATATAGGAGAAATATCCAGGAATGTAAACTCCAGAGAGAACCTTTTTGCTAAATAATGCCCAATCGACAACACGCCGAATTTCTCGGACTCGTAATGCCCTAACAATAGAACATTTTTCTGATAATCTCTGGCTTGTATGTACATAGACTGAGCATAATCACCAGTAATAAACAGATCGATCCCAGCTGCTACCGTTTCAGGAAAAAAATGATGTCCGCTACCAGAAACAACGGCTATCGAATGAATCGTTTCCTTGCCATAAGGTAACAACTGTGCATGAAAAGAAATAGCACGGCATGCCCTATCGAAAAGCGAAGACAGAGACCATCCCTGTTCGGAGGTAATCTGAAAACCGTATGTATTGTTTTTCTCCCGACCAAATGGCTGTAATTGTTGGACTGGTAACGCCATTGCATTGAGAATTCCAACATTGTTTCCATATACAGGATGCACATCAAGAGGAAGATGGGAAGCGTATAAAGCAGCTTGATGCTCTAAACAGAAAGTAGTTTTTTCTAACATCGGACCCGACAAGGAAGGATCCGTTCCATTCCAAAACAAACCATGATGAACCAGAAAAAGAGCTTGATCCGGTTTCGGTGCACTTTTAAAAAAATCCAACGTAGCATCCACACCACTATATATTCTTTCAATAGAAGCTTTAGACTCTATCTGCAACCCATTGAATGAAGCATCCTCAATCATCGGTTTGATCCCTATCGACTCCAGTTCGGTAAGAATGTTGGCTAATTCCATGATCTCATCCTACCGAATCCAGTGAAAACAGATGCATAAAATTGCGGATCAATTGTTCGCATATTGCCTCCAAGGGTATGGATAACCAATCACTCAACCATCGGTACAAAGCCGGAATATTGAGAGGCGTATTCTCTCTTTTGCCCCTGTCTTCCAGCGGAGATAAGTAGGGAGAGTCCGTTTCTAGCAATAGGGAGGAGAGTGGTAATTTTTTGATCAATGTACGTAAATAATCGCTTTTTGGATAGGTGATGTTGAATGAAAACGAGATCAACCAACCCTCTTGTGCTTTGGCTAGAGCGAGCTTTTCCGGGGAAGAGTAACAGTGCAAAATCCCCTTGACAGAGGGAAAATGTCCAAGAATCGCTTCTATTTCAGAATCTTTTTCTCTGTTATGGATCAGTACGGGTAGTTTTGAATCTTCTGCTATCTGTAATTGCTCTTCGAAAAGAGCTATTTGGTGTTGTGGCAGACTATTGCTTCGCACCCCATCCAAACCGATCTCGCCGATCGCTATAATTTCCCGATTGCTTGCTTTTTCGCGTATAAAGCGAAGTGATGAAGACCAGTCAGGAAAAGCATCATGCGGATGAATTCCCGCTGCTGGAACTATCCATGCATGGTCTTTGGCTAATTCAACCGCTTCCCGGGATGATTTAAGGTCAAAACCAGGCACTACAACCCATTTCACCTGTTTCTGTTTCAAAGCGATCCCTAATTGTGCCGGAGAGTCGTGTAATAGATTTATATGAGCATGGCTGTCAAGGTAACTCGATTCATTTAACGACGGATCCACTATCAATTTCCTTTTCAGGCGTGACTAATGTCAATCCAAGCTCATTCGAGGCAGCTAGCAGCATCCCCTGGGATTCCACCCCTCTTAATTTTGCAGGTTTTAAGTTATTCACAACAATGATTTTTTTGTTCACAAGCTCATCCGGTTGATAGTGTTGGGCGATGCCAGCCACAATTTGTTTGGTATCCTGTCCAATCCGAACCTGTAACAGCACTAACTTCTCCGAACCTTCTACTCTTTCCGCTTTTTCGATCACAGCCACCCGAAGGTCTAGTTTTTGGAAAAAATCTATATCGACCAGCTCTTTCTGTTCGATGATTTTTTCTTTTTTCTTAGCTATGGCTGGTTCTGATTGAAATGACTTGATCCTTGGAAAAGTAACTCCCATCTGCGATATGACATGGTTAAAGCCTAATTTGCCGAACGCCAGATTCTCTTCCTTTACACTCCTTGCACCAAGAGAGGAAAGAATCATATTCGCAAAAGTCGGCATAAATGGCGAGACTAAAATAGCGACGATTCGGATCGACTCAAGTAAAGAATAGATAAGGTTTTTATAGGCTTGGAGTTGATTTTGTTTCAATAGCTCCCATGGCTTGCTTGTCTCAATTAGTTTGTTGCACTCATTGACAAAAGCCCATACATTTTCCAATGCTTCCTTGAATCGGAATCGATCCATCTGATCGAAATACTGAGTGATGGTTTCCAGTATGGAGATTCTCAGGTTCTCGGAAAAAATAGAACCCGCAGGAATCTCATCATTGAAAGTTTTATGGGTCATTGCGTACACTCGTGAGATTAGGTTGCCAAGATCATTCGCCAAATCGAAATTATACCGCGAAGTAAACCGAGCATCCGTAAATATCGCATCATCACCGAATGTAGACTCCCTGAACATGAATAAACGCAAAACATCCACTGCAAGATTGGTAGAGATGCCGGTTTCTCGGGACAAGTCTTCTATAACCAAATTAGGATCGATGATGTTGCCTTTGGATTTAGACATTTTTTCACCAGAAGTCAGCCACCATCCATGTACATACACCTTCTCCGGCAAAGGCAGTCCAAGCGCCAACAGCATTGCCGGCCAGATCACACAGTGGAACCGGATGATATCTTTGCTCATTAGGTGCACATTGGCAGGCCAATAGTACATAAAAGTGTCCAGCTGATTCGGATATCCAGTAACTGTCAGGTAATTAATCAATGCATCAAACCACACATAGATCACGTGTTTTTCATCAAACGGAAAAGGAATGCCCCACTGAACAGAGCTTCTGGATATGGAAATATCGTTTAATCCCATTTTAATCATACTGACAACTTCATTAAATCGACTCTCCGGCTCTATCGCTTTTGGATAAGCTTCGTAATGGTCGAGTAATGCTTTCTGGAATGCACTGAGTTTAAAGAAGTAGTTGTCCTCTGAAATCCAGTGCACTTCCCTGCCGCAAGAAGGGCATATTTGATTGGGTATATCCGATTCCAACCAGAAGGTTTCACAATCGACACAATACCAGCCTTCGTACTTTCCCTTATAGATATAGCCAGATTGGTAAAGAGTCTTTATCACATGCTGTACGGCTTTCACGTGGTCTTCGTCGGTCGTTCTCACAAATCTGTCAAATTGCACATTGAATGTTTTAAAAAAGGCTTTCCATTTTTCTGCCTCATGATCAACAAAATCCTTTGGTTCTTTTCCGGCTTTTTGAGCTGCTTTGACAATTTTTAAGGAATTCTCATCGCTACCCGTGGTGAACAGCACATTCGTATTCCGCATTTTTTTATACCTGGCGATAATATCAGCGGCAACGGTCGTATAGAGGTGACCAATATGCGGATTTCCACTAATGTAATAGATCGGGGTCGTGACGTAAAATTTAGCGCCTTTCATGCTGTGTCCATCTCCTTTACTGTATAAAATCGAGCACGATGGTGATTTCACCAATAACTTCTCTGTTTCGATATTGATTATAAACAAAATCCAATGAACCTCTAAGAATTTCCTCGTTCATTTTTGTCATTTCACGGCAAATACAGATATTCATCGGCATTTGGAGGGATAAAAGCGTCTCCAAAGTAGTTTTCAACCGATAGGGGGATTCAAAACAGACAACTGGCACTCTTAACATACTGGCTTGCTGAATCGTTTCGATCAATTTTGATGTTTTTCTTGGCAGAAAATTTAAAAAAAGAAAATGTTGGGTGGCAAATCCTGCATACACCAGTGCCGTCACCACTGCGGAAGGACCCGGAATCACCCGAACGGAAATACCATTTTGATAACAAGCTTGCACTAATTCTAATCCGGAATCTGCAATCAATGGCATCCCCGCATCCGATATCAGTGCGATGTTTTTCCTCTCCATCAATTTTTCCAATAGCTTTGGCGTGTTTTTGTCGATGGTGTGCTCGTTATAAATCAGAAGTTCGGTATGAATATCAAAAGTGTTCAATAGTTTTAGTGCTCTTCGCGTGTCTTCACAAGCAATGCAATCAACTGTTTTGAGAATCTCGATCGTACGTATGGTGATATCTTTTAGATTCCCCAACGGCGTGGAAAGGATGTAAAGAGCTCCGGTCTCAACCATGATGGTTATTTTGGTTCATGGCGGAGTACAGTGCAAAGAATGAGTCCGGTTCCAAGGAAGCACCTCCGACCAAAAAACCATTCATTCTTTGGTGACATAGCAAGTCCGAAATATTCTTTCGGTTTACACTTCCGCCATAGAGAATTGGCGTGTCGGGAAACTTGGAATCAATCGCATCCAGAGCTGTTGATAAATCTTCGCGAGTGGGAATCAATCCGGTTCCAATGGACCAGATCGGTTCATAGGCGAGTAAGAAAGGAAGCGTGGAAGAATACGGAGCCAGTTGCTGTTTCAAGTATTCAACCGTGGCACCTGTTTCATATAGCTCTCTCGATTCACCGATACAGAGTATAGGAATCAATCCAGCCTTCACCGCCAGTTCCACTTTTTTTGACAACATCGGTTCGCACTCGCCGAATAGAGTTCTTCGCTCAGAGTGCCCGATAATCACATACTGACAGCCAATCTCTCGAAGCATCGTCACGGACACCTCTCCTGTATAAGCTCCCGACTCTTCCGAAGAGCAGTTTTGTGCAGCCAAAGTAATAGGAGCAGACGCTGTCAAAATGATATCCCGAAGGATAGACAAAGATACATACGAGGGAGCAAGTATGACCTGTATTTCAGAATTATTCAGGCTGTTGACAGGGAATTGTTGCATAAAAAGGATAGCCTGATTCGTCGTTTTTGACATTTTCCAATTTGCGATCAGGTATTGTTTACGGTTCGGCATTTTCTTCTAATTTCCGTACATGAACCTGCAAAATCCTTCTGTTTTTGATCTGTTTCACGGTAAAAATATAGCCGGAATGCTCAACAGTCTCATCCACAACAGGGATATGTCCTAATTCAGCCAGCAGAAAACCGGATATGGTATCAAATTCTTCTTCGGGTAAGTTTAGGTGAAGAAGCTCGTTTAGTTCGTCTATCGCGTAATTACCAGCAATCACGTACGAATGATCAGGATTTTCTTCATAAAAAGCTTCTTCCTTATCAAATTCATCCTGAATCTCACCGACCAATTCCTCCAAAATGTCTTCCATAGTGACCAAGCCGCTGATACCGCCATATTCATCGACTACTAGCATCATATGCTGTTGTTTTTCTCTCATTTCACGAAAAAGGTCATCCACCTTTTTACTTTCCGGTACAAAATAAGCTTTTTTCATGATACGCCTGATATCGATTTTTTTATCTTTTTTATCATCGGAGTCGGAAATTCTAAAATACCTAAACACATCCTTAACAAACAGAATACCGAGAATATTATCAATACTCTCCTCATATACAGGAATGCGCGAATAATCAGTTTCATTGACTAGCGATAAGAATTTTTCGATGCCATCTTCTATGTTCAAGCAGACCATGTCCACTCTTGGAACCATGATTTCGTCGACTTCGGTATCGCTAAACTCAAATACGCTTTTAATTAATGACCTTTCCTCTTTTTCGATGATCCCTTCCTCCTGGGAGATATCGATGACAGCTTCCAGGCCTTGTTGATCGCCAATAATGGAATGCGGAGCAGGAGATATGGAAAACATCTTATGGAAAAGCGAGGAAATCCAGTTTAAAACCCATACCAAAGGATAGAACAATCGAATACAAAATTGAACCGGATAGTATACGAAGCTACTCACTCGCAAAGAGTCGGATGTACCAAGACTTTTAGGGATCATTTCTCCTAAAATGACAATCAAAACGGTGCAGAATATAGTACTGATCAGTACGGCATATTTTTCTGGAAGTGCCTGAAGCATTTGGTTTGTAAACATTGAGGTCAATAATATATTCACCAGGTTGTTTCCAATTAATAAAGCGCTTATAAACTGACTTGATTTCTCTTTCAAACGAAGAATTTTATCGAATAGAGAGGTTTTATTCTGCGATTGGTTTTTTAAGGCAATCCGACTGACAGAGAGCAAGGCAGCTTCTGATGCGGAAAAAAAAGCCGATAAAAGAATTAACAAAGTGATCCAAAAATAAAAACTGCCAGGTATCTTATCCATACTAACAACAATCCTCCGAAGGACAATATAACTGATAAAAACTGTCTTCTGCCTCTTTCATGACCCTTTCCTGCTCATCAGTATCATGATCGAATCCCAGGATATGTGACAAGCCATGCACAATTAGCCGAACTATCTCGTCCAAAAAGTCCATCTTCATTTCGTTGGCATCATGCAGTGCTCTCGGTAAGGAGATAACAATCTCCCCCATCAAGTATCCTTCGGGCGTATTTTCTTGCAAAACGAAGGATAACACATCGGTCGTGCTGTCAATCTTCCTGTATTCCCTATTCATATCACGCATCTCCGGATCATCGACAAACACCAAACTGATCAATGCCGGTTGAGGGATTCCCATTAGCCTGTCATGAGAGAGAATTTGGTGTAAAATGCGTTGAAGGTCCTCTTCAGAGACAGGCAAATCCATATCCGATTGATGGCTGACAGAACATTGAATCATGATGGTTATTCTTTCTTCTGAGGAAAGGTATAGGATATCCTGGAATGGTAGAGAGAGTCCAAGGTAAAAATAAAAGATTCTTTGACTTTTTCAATCTCGGCAAAGGTAAGATTTGATTCGGTCAACTGACCATCCATTAACTTGGCGTTCACAATCTTGTTCACCATCTCTCGTATAGAGGTAGCGTCCTTTATTTCCATGGATCGCACGGCGGCTTCCACAGAATCGGCAAGCATCAGGATCGAGACTTCCTTCCGAACCGGTTTGGGTCCGGGATAACGGAAAAATGAATCATCGGTTAGCGTTGGGTCATCTTTCTTGGCGGTTTCATAGAGGAAACTGATACGAGAAGTGCCATGATGCTGTCGAATAAAATCTTGCACAATGGGGGGTAGCTTGTTTGCCTTTGCAAGCCGAATACCGACTTCCAGATGCTCTTTGATGCGGTTCACTGCATCATAAGGGTTCATTTTGTCTAAGATATTCCCTCCGGCATTATTTTC
>Ga0302252_1001055_pt1 | contig 17855 bp, 14 predicted proteins | sample AAG_RA_Leu_MG_FD_193511 | JGI IMG/M metagenome (GOLD analysis project Ga0302252, IMG submission 193511) | Enriched activated sludge microbial communities from anaerobic digester in WTTP, New Holstein, Wisconsin, United States - AAG_RA_Leu | ecosystem: Engineered > Bioreactor > Anaerobic >...
TATATTCTTATTATAAATAGTAGTATCAGTAGCTGAAGAAACTATATGTTAAAGAGTGTAATGTGCGATGAAAGAAATTTTTAACTATTCAAAAACAAACCCTGGCAGTTTATTTGATATGCGCCGTCTTAGCAAGGCAGCATTTGATGAAAAAAAAGAACTTGACTTGGATTTAAAAGATGAAAATAATGCATTTGGTCATTAGATATTATATAGATTGTGAGTAACGAGGGATATCAAATGCCCTCAAAGAACCTGAGAAACAATGAGTTGGAATGGACACCAACATTTGGGACTCAACATTTTGTAATTTAGTTTATGCTAAGCATGTTGTGTTTTTTGATTAAATATATGCTTCCTGGGAGGAAGAATGACAAAGTATTCAACAGCAGTAGCTATTATGGTATTAACCATTCTCTTTACAGGTATTTTATATGCTCAAAACCAATTTTTAGATGTGATGACCTATCTCAGTGGTGAGTTTGCAGGCAGCGAGTTTGGCAGTGCTGTTGCCAGCCTGGATTTCAATGCAGACGGTTATGATGATTTAGTGGTTGCATCCCAAGCCTGGAATCCGAATTTACTTTTTAATGACCAAAATCGCTGGGGTAAGCTCTATTTTTATTGGGGTGGACCCAATTTTGATAATGTTCCTGATTTTGTAATACTAGGCTCGTATGCTGGACAGATGAACTATATCTTCATTTATAATGCTGGCGATATTAATGGAGATGGGATTGAGGATTTAATTGTAAATCAAAATTCTGTGAACAATGAAATTCAGTTAGCCGTTTACTTTGGCAGGCAAAACCCTCAAACCACTCCGGATATAATTCTGACTTTCCCATATCCTGAAATCAACGGGATTATGACTGTACCGATTGGTGATATTAATGGGGATAATCATTCCGATGTGTTTTTAATACTGGGCTTGAGTAATGATTCAAGAAAGCTCATGATCTGGGATGATTATGAATCACAGCCATGGTTGTTTAAACAAACAGCAAATTCTCAGACAATAACATTGTTGAGTGGCATAGGCGATGTAAACGGAGATGGTTTTGATGATTGTCTTTTGCATATCCCGATTAACAATACCGGCGAAACAAATAACCGGCTAATCCTGTATTATGGGAGTTCCACATTTCCACAGACAGACAGCCTGGTTATTATCAATGATTCCAATAGCATTATCAACAGATGGGGCTGTCCCTTAGGCGATGTCAATGGCGACGGGATTGACGATTTTACCGCGGACAGTAATATCTACGGCTACACTCATCATCTTTGGTTGGGAAGTAGTAACTTGACAGCAGAATGGGATATAACCTTATCCGGAGATTGGTACGATCTAAGTCACCACTTCAGTGAAAGCGGAACCGGATATCCTTTTGTGCATGGCGATCTGAATGGAGACGGCTTTCAGGATATCCTCAGTTTTCATCATGAAGCAGGATATTATGATGGATACCTGTATTTGTGGATGGGTGGAAATCAAATGAACGGAACAATGGATGGTATTCAGTTTGGGATAAATGGTTATGATGCTCGCAATTTCGGTTATTCAAGAATTACAGGTGATTTCAACGCTGATGGTTTATGTGATGTGGCTGTAGGCGCACCGTGGTGGGGACCTCATAATTTACATTGTGAGACCGGAAGAGTTTACATCTTTTCCGGTAACACGAATTTACACGATACCACTGTCGCTAACGATGATAACACAATTCCAGCAATTGATACTGCCCAATGGCAGATAGAAGTCTATCCCAATCCGGTGTCTTCCGAGCAGAAATCCTTGTATATTAAGTTTGTAGGATCCGGCTATCAAACTGCACAAAACTTAAAATTGAGAGTTTATAATATTAAAGGACAACGGATATTTTCGAAAACAATACCACCTGCAAAGATGCATGAGGGGTTGTGGGAAATTAATGCCCCATCAATGGGAGTAGGTTTATTTATAGTATCTATCTCTCAGCAGAATATAAATCTAATAACCCAAAAAATAGTTATCCAATAAAGGAGGATAAAATGACTACTCGTTATGGTATTATGTTTGTTCTGATTTTCCTGACTTTTATGCTAAGCACGGTTTATGCTGTAAGTTTTGATTCTTACCCAATTGGTTGCTTTTCATATATTAAAAACTATGGAGCAGGCTACACGGATTCAGAAAAAGATCAAATTTTTTCTATGATCAATGATATGGGATACAATATTGTAGCTGTAGAAAATATGTATGGGGTGTATGGGGACAGAGACTTATCCGGTTTTTTCACTATGATAAATAATCATAATTTATATGCGATTTTGGAGGACCTTTATTATCCAAATCCAAATCCAAATCCAACTTCATTTATTCCAGAAGTTAATTTCAATAATTATAGCGCTACAGCCCTGACAACAAGCAGCTACCTAAAATTTGAAGCTGAATATACAAGTGGATCTGATGTTGATGGAGGAGGTAATGATGTTAATTGGTATTGCTCTCATGATGAGCATTCGGGGCATATGCCAAGAGTTGGTTCTGTAATTAATGAATCTTTTCCACCTAGAAGTGTTTGGAAATGCACTAGAGGAACAACAAATCCGGGATTTGCCTTTACTGATATCCGTTGGCGTTGGCAAAATACTGAAGACTCGTTAACTGAACCTGAAAGGCTGGGTGATGAATTCTGGATTTACAATGAGCATGGCGACACAAATAATGAATATTTATATGTTAGGTTTAAAATCAAGATCGGCAACATAATGCCAAACGCAACTCAAACCACACCCCTTTTCAGTTTTATCACTACGGGATACAGGGGAATAAACTCTACAGATTCAACAACTATTAATCATCAGTTCACGGACTACAATTCCAATCTTCTCGTGAATCATACTACAGATTATTGTTATGGAGATTTTGTATCTGCCGGTAATCCTACCGGATATTACGATGTTGAGATCAAACTCAGTTATACCGATTTAATAAATTCTGAATTAATTACTGATGTCGATGGGCGGAGATATCAACTTGTAAACCTGAATTCAAGGTTGTTATGGCATGGCAATTGCGACCTTTCAATAGACTATGTTGAAATAGAAGATCAAATATACCATAATATGGCTAATAATTATGCGTTGTATCAGACTAATGTGAATGAACGCATTGACTTCCTTCAATCACATGCTTCAGGAGAAGTAATTAAATTTATGTTCGGTAGAGACGAACCCTTTTTAGGGCAATTTGCTTCTTTTAGAAAAATAAAGGATATGATAAATAGTAATTCAAATCCCAAATTAATTACAGCATTTTATGATATCGATTATAATAAAATCCCTATGCCGGTGGGAACATATTACGACCATGTTAAATGCTCAAGAGAGAACATGGATCCTAATGTAGTCCTTCCGGATATGTACCCAATCAAACCTTGGATAAGTTTAGATTTTAACGATGCAAATTCTATTCAAAACACTATCGATGATAAGGTTTTAAAGCAATACAAAAATACGAAGCATTTTTGTCTTAATTCTATTCCTTACAAACCTTTTATTCCAATTGTCCAAGCTTTTGGTAAATGGATGGGAAATAAATGGTCGTCATGGATATTACCTCCTTTTGAAACTCAAAAGTGTCTCAGATATTTACCGCTATGTTATGCCGCTGATGGCATAATGGACTACCGAATTATTTACAAATTTTCAGGTAACATTGCAAATAACCCTGCTGGTGACTATTGCGCAATACTTGTAGACCAAGATAATGGCTTGATAATTGACTCTAATATAACCAGGAATGCCATAATCGGAACCAATCAAAAAATTGGTTTCTACGGACCATTTATTAAAGAAAAGCTCATTTGGAACGATGCGAGTCGTCTATTAGTAGGTAGTGAACCTGATGGACTTTCCCCTGAAACTAGTATGAGCAGTATGGGTATAGGTAGTTTACAAGTTGATGATCCTCACGATGGTGGTTATTACAGTGGTTATATTCAATGTGGATTTTTCACGGATAATTGCAATCTTGAGAATCCTTTTTTTATGTTAGTTAACCGAAGGGCTAATTATTTCAATTCAGGGGAAGAGGGATATTCAATTTCAAACTGTCCTCCAAGCGCTTATACTTCTCATTATCAATCAGCTTCACCACAATCTGCCAGATTTGTTACTAATGAGGTTGCACATAGCAGATTTGGCAGTTTTTTGGCAATGCATGATATTTATGATGATGAGTTGTTTAGAGCAGAAGGCGATACCATAAAAGTAACTATTGACCCTGGTGAAGGCAGATTAGTTGAAATGGTCAGCACTCTTCCGGATGAAGTCACATCTGATTGTCTGCTTTCAAATAAAGCTCTTATTGATGGTAATATTACAATATTACCAGGAGTTCATGTAAGCATATCCGGTGGGACGACAACAAGAATTCGTGAAAACAGCATTATCAGCATTCTGGAGGGAGCTTCGTTTACATTAAGGGATAGTGTTGTTGTTGAGAATAATGTGAAATTTATAGTTTCTCCAAATGGCAATCTTCGATTTATTAATGCCAATTCATATTTCGGCGCAGCTGATTCCTTAATTGTTATAGGTGGATCATTAATAATAGAGAACAGTACATTGAAAAAATCCCTTGATTCAGATCTCTGGGCAGGTATAAAAGCAAGGTTATCAAGTACTATTAGTCTCAGTAATTCATCGTTTTATGGAGCAAGAAGCTATTGTTTTCAGAACTGTAACTTATTCGTTTCTAACTGCCGTTTTGATATCCCTGCGAATTCACTTGGGTTTATTATTAATAATAGAGAACCTGGATTTTCAACCCAGATTATCAATACCGAACAAGCAAAAGGTTTTTTTGGTGAGTCCAATTCAACCTCTAGAGGCATTTTCCTTGGTTCTATGGAAAACAAAGTAATAATTCATAATGTCAATTTCCAAAATCTTTTAGCCGGCATATTGAAATTGTCCTACATTTCCTACAGTTGTGAAGAGGATAGCATAGCACAATGTCATTTTATTAATTGCTATGAAGGCATCAAAGCTATATGCAGAAATTATGTACCTAAAATTGAGAACTGCTATTTTGAGGGCAATTATATTGGTATCAGATTGCTAGCTGCTACACCCTATATTAATGAATGTGAATTTACTAATGGAAGGAAGGGACTTGTTACCGAGTACTCCATCGGACCAGAAGCATGGCGTAAAAATGGCGTATTCAACAGCAATTTTTCAAATGCTACTATTGGACTTGAGAGTAGAGCATCTAATCACAGATTAGAGGCTAATTACTTCAATCTTAATCAGATAGGAATCCTTAATCATGCCCAGTCGAATTTAAATTTGATTGATGGGGCAAACAATGTCTTTAATAATCAGATAAGTAATATCGAATTCTTTGATGTATACCCCTATGAGTCTACCATTCAGGTATTTATGGGACATAATGATTTCTGGCACTATGACAATCATCAAACAGGCCACCCTGCTTATGATTTTTCATTTGATCGTTATTATTTCGACATTGAATGTACTTATAATTATAGAATTATTGCGAGTGGAAATTGGTTTCAAGATTTTCAAGTTAGGGTAAATGAACATGAATATGAAGAAAATGTGATAGTTGAGGAGTTTGATCCTTCTAATAACATGCCTGCTCCACCACTCAACATAGACGACAGATTTTATGTAGCTTTGAATTTTGAGGCTCAGGGACAATATGAGCAAGCGTTTGATATATATAAAAATATGTTAGATAATCCGTATCCAGAGGAAAAACGGTACTTACCCAGTGCAGCAGATGGAATTTATCGTTTATCATATTTTAAAACTGATCTAAGTTGGTTTAAATCAGGGTATTTTGATCTAAAAGCCATTCAATATGCCATAGATGATCCTCAATTAACGACCTTACTTAAAGATTATTTAGCTAAATCCTATATTGAAGATAAAGAATATCAAAATTCTATTGATTTGATTCAACTTCGCATTGATAATCCTCTGAGTGAAATTGATTCTTTACTTGCTGTTCTTGATTTAGAAATAGTTCTCCAGTTGTATAGTATGGAAGAAACGAAGAAACCTATAACTACTAAATATCAGCAATACAAATATCCTGATGTACAGACTTTCAGTCAGAAACATGATGAACATTGGGCTTTGTTATATGATCTTTTAGATAAGGATGCCGATAATGACGATCTACATGTTCCTGCTAAACCTATTATTACTTCCAATTATCCTAATCCCTTTAATTCCTCAACAACTATAGCTTATTACATACCTAAAAAGAGTAATGTGAGTATGACTATATACAACTTGAAAGGTCAAAAGGTGAAAGATTTGATTAATAATGATATTCCCAAAGGTAACCATAAAATTGTTTGGGATGGTCAAAACAACTCAGGAAGAACAGTTGGTTCTGGCTTATATTTTGTGAGAATCGGTATAGGCAATAATGTTGATACACGAAAAATTATGATGATTAAGTAAATACTAATTTTCAGCAGAAAGCCCAAGATGAATTATCTTGGGCTTTTTTCACTCAATATAATCAATAACTGATGTAGGTTATTTCTATCATATGAACGATGGATAAAGGCATGATTTTATAAGAATAAACAGTTAGGAACAGGACTTATATATTTAATTCACTGTTGTCAACAGGTGTGTTGTCCATACTTGTAGATTTAATGTCACTTTTTGCAAAACTTGTGTCACAAATACTATCTTGAAAGTGGTTTTCTGTTGCATAAGGATGCATAAACTGCCAAAGTTTGCAGACCAAGTGTCAAGATTTGCATTTTGGTTTGTCACTTTTTAAAAGGACTTTGTCCTTTGTGGCAAAGAAAGAGTTTACCATCCCATCAGCACAATAACCGTTTCCTGTCTTCTATTCTTCATATTTTTTACAAATCAAGCGAAAACAACTATTGCTTTAGGGAACTTAGGATTTTATCTATTTTAGGAGCTCTTAAACGATGAGCTACAGGAAAACCTGAACCCAAAAGAGGTCTTACATAATACTTGAATTCATCGGTAATTCCATTTCCTTCAGCATTAATGAATTCATCAGGCATAATTCTGGTTTTTCCAGCAATATCGCTTAAATTTTCCAATTGATAATTCACAGAGTAAAAGCCAGTTCTTTGAATAGAAATTGAGCCATCCAAATTATACCAGATAGCATAATGAGCTGCTCGTTCGCCAACTTCCCGTGCTTCTCTTTGGTCCACATCACTTACGCAACCGATAAAAGAGCGTTGTAAATAGCCAAAAGTATCGCTGCGGACTCTTTTAATTTTTAGTTGAGTGCGAACAAGTTCACTGAGTAAATCACCCAGAACTCCAGTTCCGGAGAGCTGAACATTGCCATGAGCATCTTTTTCCTGATTTCCGGAAAGTTTGGTAACTATCGGTATCCCGTTGGCATCTGTAATTCCTTCCGAAACAGCTACAACACATCTACCGTAAAGATCATAAATGCGTTTTACATCGTTTAAGAAATTTTCACGGTGAAAAGGTCTTTCAGGTAAATATATTAAATGAGGTCCGTCATCAGGATATTTTTGTGCCATAGCAGAAGAAGCGGTTAAAAAACCGGCATGACGACCCATAACCACTCCAATATAAACACCAGGCAAAGCGCGATTATCTAAATTGGCACCTGTAAAAGCACAGGCAACAAATCTTGCGGCAGAGCCAAAACCTGGTGTATGATCATTCAAAACCAAATCGTTATCAATGGTTTTAGGAATATGTATAGCCCGAAATTCATAGTCAGCATTAGTTGCTTGTTCATTTACAATGCGGACTGTATCGGCAGAATCATTGCCTCCAATATAGAAAAAATATCTTACATCGTGTGCTTTGAGCACTTTGAAAATTTCCATACAATACTTTTCGTCGGGCTTATCACGCGTTGAAAGTAATGCAGAAGATGGTGTATCAGCAACTTGTTCCAAATTATGAGTTGTCTCCTGAGTTAAATCCACAAAGTCCTCATTCACAATTCCCTGAACACCATACAGGGCTCCATAAACTCGTGTAACTTGTGGAAATTTTCTTGCTTCCAAGGTTACTCCTACTAAGGACTGATTGATTACAGCAGTAGGACCTCCGCCTTGTGCTATAACAACTTTTCCTTCCAGCTTCATTTTTGAACCTCCATCTGGAATAAACTTCTTAAAACACTTAAAATAAAGGGCTGATAATCTGTCCAGCAGAAAATACTTGCTTAAAAAAGTAGTTATAGAAAGCTGGCATAATAATAGTATTGTATTATATTTCGTGAGGATAGATGAGTTACATTGTATTAGCAAGAAAATACCGTCCCCAGAGCTTTAAGGAAGTTTACGCTCAGGAGCATATAACCGAAATCCTGCAAAGTGCCATTGCTACAAATAGAATAGCTCATGCTTATTTATTTACAGGACCTCGGGGTGTAGGGAAGACCTCTTTGGCACGAATTTTGGCAAAAAGTTTGAATTGTGTAAACGGACCAACTACTACACCTTGTAATGCCTGTTCCAATTGTCTGGAAATTACGGCAGGAACTTCTCCGGATGTAATTGAAATTGATGGTGCTTCTAATACCAGTGTAGATGATATTCGGGAATTACAACGCGAGCTTTTATATCCTGCCAGCAGTTCCAATTATAAGATATATATTATTGATGAAGTTCATATGCTCTCTAAAAATGCTTTCAATGCATTACTTAAAACCCTTGAAGAACCTCCGGATAATGTTATTTTTATTTTTGCTACTACGGAACCGCAAAAGGTCTTGCCGACTATTATTTCCCGTTGTCAGCGTTATGATTTTAAACGCATTCCAATTGAGTCCATAGTTCAACGGTTGCAGGAAATAAGCACTTTGGAAGGAATAAAAATTGATTCTGAATCACTTTATTTAATAGCTCGTAAAGCGGATGGAGGGATGCGGGATGCGCTTTCTTTGATGGATCAGGCAATTTCCTACTGTTTGAATAATATAACTATAGATAAAGTCCGTCAAATTTTCGGTTTGATTCCCAATCAGATATATCAAAAGTTTCTAACTCTTATATATAATAAAGATACTCAGAGCTTAATTAATGAACTGCATTTAATTTTTGAACAGGGAATTGACCTCCAGGAATTTATAGCTAATATGCAGGAATTTGTGCGGATTCTTATTTTGCGTAAACTGCAAGTTCAAATTAAAGACATAAATCCGGATGAACTTTTTTTGTTTGATGAATTAGCTGAATTATTTGGACAGAACAAATTGCTGTATATTCTTTCCTATCTTATAACCTGTAGAAATGATTTAAGAGGCAGCAGTAATCCCTATCTCATTTTAGAAGCACTGATGATCAAACTTTGCAAGCTTGATGAAATGGAAGATATTACTGCTATAATCGGCAAGCTTAATTCCGGTATATTTACTCAATCGCAACCTGTCATTTACTCATCATCAACCTATCATCAACCCACCCCGGGGATGAGTTCATCAAGCGAGGACACTAACAAGGCAACAGAAACAATTCTTAAAGAAGAATCTGCTGTTGTAAAAATGGAATTTAATCAGGAGAATCTGGAACAGCTTTGGTTACGGATTATTACACGCGCAAAAAAAATCAGCCAGATGTGTGCTCTTGCCTTAGAAGCAACTGCAAGTAGAAAAGCAGAGGGCAGAAAACTTTGTTTAACTGTTGAAGGTAACACCAATTATCAGTGCATAAAAAGCAATCGGGAAGCTCTGGAAAAATCTCTTTCCGAATTATTTAATGAACCGATTTCTATCTCTTTGCAACTGCAAGAAACCGAACCTCCTGCTAAAGTTAATATTCATCATAAAACACTGGAAGATATAAAACAGGAAAATCCCGAATTAGCAAAATTTATTGAACTTACGGATTCAGTGCTGGTTAAAAGCTAATGAAGAAATGCTTCCCTCTATTTACAATATTATATTCAGCATTTCTAATTTGGCTAAAACGAGGCGTAGATAAGATAATTGCCGAAGAAAAAAAGAAATCAGTTCCCGATATTTTTCAAGGTATTTCCATCATAATTGCAGCCAGAAATGAAATGCAAAACCTGCCTACATTGCTAAATTCACTTTCCCAACTGGACTATCCTGCAGATAAATATGAAATTATTATCGTTAATGACCATAGTAATGATGGGAGTAATGATTTTTTAGTTACGCAGAATGATATTCCCAATCTGAAAATTATTAATTTCTACAATGAAACTCCACCCCTAACAGGGAAAAAAGCTGCTTTACAAAAAGGCATAGAAAACTCGCGCTTTGAAATTCTTGCTTTCACTGATGCTGATTGTATTGTGCCCAAAACCTGGTTACAAGAAATAAACCGGTCTTTTACTAAAGAAACAGATTACCTGCTTTCCTATTCAGTTATAAAAAGAAAACCCGATGACAGCATCATTCGTCTGAAAAATTTTGAACGCAGTGTTAATTATGCTTTAGCTGCAGCGGGCTTATATTACAAAATTCCTTTTACCAGCAGTGCCTGTAATATGGTTTACAGGAAAAAGACCTTTCTGGAAAGTGGTGGTTTTGCAGGAATAGGACATTTACGATCAGGTGATGACGATTTACTATTAATAAAAATGATGCCTAATATCAGAAAAGCAGCATACAACCCCAATACAACAATGCAGGTTACCTCAATTGATGGCACAAACAGAAAAAAGCATTACCAAACCAATATCCGCAGAGCTTCCAAATTCAAATATTATCCCTGGTGGCTGAAAGGTCTTTGTGCTTTTATATTTATCTATTTTTTTCTTTTTTATGTTGCTCTGCAGCAATTGATAAACAAAAAAAGCAGTAAAGCAATAAAACTATCTTTGCTGCTTAAAACAGCAGTCGAATTTGCTTTTTCCTATAGCCATTTAAGGCAAATTGGAAGAAGTAAACTCGCTTTTTTGTATCCTCTTCAGATATTTGTATTTCCCCTTCACTTTATTTTCTATGGCTTGCGGGGAACTTTAGGAAAATATACCTGGAAATAGTTACATTTCAATTAACTTGGCTTGCACATACTTCAGGGCATTCAGTTCTGAAATCATATTTTCCAGGATGTTTTGATCTCCCTGAACCTCCAGAACAACTAAGCCATCATTGGCACAGAATTCATTAGAGACCTCATGCAAACCTAAACGGACACAAATATTGCATCCATACCTGGTTAAAATTCCCTGAACTTTTGTAGCTTCAGTGCTACGCTGATCGATTTTTACAAGAACAACTTTGTAAACCATAATATCCTCCCGTTATTTTTTCTTACTGAGTTTAGCCCAGCTGTCTTTTATATCCACAATACGGTTAAAAATTAATGCTTCCGGCTTACTTTCATAATCAACACTGAAATAACCAATTCTCAGAAACTGATACCGGTCTCCAATCTCTGCTTTATGTAAATTTTCTTCTCCCAGACAGTTTTGTTTGGTAATTAATGAATTGGGATTCAAGTAATCCTGATAGGTCTTTCCTTTTTCCATATTATTCATATCAGCTAAAGTGAAGAGACGGTCATATAAATGTAATTCTACAGGAATAGCACTCTCTGCACAAACCCAGTGTAAAGTTCCTTTAACTTTGCGACTATCTTCTGTCCAGCCCCCGCGTGATTTTTCATCATAAGAACAAAGCAATTCAATAATTTCACCCTTCTCATTTTTGATTACTTCGTGGCAAGTGATATAATAAGCATATTTTAAACGAACTTCTTTGCCCAAAGTAAGACGAAACCAACCCTTCACCGGATTTTCACTGAAATCATCTTTTTCTATATACAGGTTGCGGGAAAACTTTATTTTCCTTATACCCGCAGAAGGGTCTTCAGGATTGTTTTCGGCAGCAAAGTCCTCAATTTTGCCTTCAGGGTAATTAGTGATGGTTAATTTGAGGGGATTTACCACTACCATTCTACGTTCTGCTCTTTTATTCAAATCCTCACGCACACAAAACATCAGCAATTCATCATCTACAAGGGAATTAGCTTTGGAAACTCCAATCCGATCTGAAAAGTCCCTTATTGCTTCAGGAGTAAAACCTCTTCTGCGCATTCCTGCTATTGTAGGCATTCTGGGATCGTCCCAACCGCTGACTAAATTGTTATTAACTAATTCCAGTAAAAGACGTTTGCTCATTATTGTATAAGCAAGATTAAGACGCGCAAATTCTATTTGTTGCGGGTGACAGGGAACAGGTAATTGATCTAAAAACCAGTCATAAAGAGGTCTGTGATCTTCAAATTCCAAAGTGCAAAGGGAATGTGTTATTCCTTCCAGGGCATCAGAAACACAATGGGTATAATCATACATAGGATAAATTTGCCAGACATCACCTGTTCTGTGATGATGGGTCTTTTTAATTCTGTAAATAACAGGATCGCGCATATTCAAATTAGGGGAAGCCATATCTATTTTAGCGCGTAAAGTTCTGCTGCCTTCCGGAAATTCACCTGCTTTCATTCTGCGAAAGAGATCAAGGTTTTCTTCTATACTGCGATTTCTGTAGGGGCTGTCTTTACCCGGAACTGTTAAAGTGCCTCTATATTCTTTCAGTTCTTCCAAAGAGAGATCACAAACGAATGCCTTTCCGGCTTTAATTAAATACTCTGTATATTCATAGAGCTTATCAAAATAGTCCGAAGCATAATATAAATGTTCACCCCAATCAAATCCCAGCCAATGCACATCTTCCATAATGGAATTGACATATTCTACATCTTCTTTCACCGGATTGCTGTCATCAAAACGCAAATTACAACGACCTTTATAGTCCCGTGCCAATCCAAAATTCAAACATATTGATTTGGCATGTCCAATATGCAAATAACCATTTGGCTCAGGAGGAAAACGCGTTATAATACTTTTATGCTTTCCACTTGCCAAGTCCCTTTCTATTATAGAACGAATGAAATTAGAAGTTGCTGTTTTCTCTTCTTTCTCTATAGGATTTTTTTCCTTTGTATCCATATTCATTCCTTTTCATTATATACATAGTTTCAATTTCTGATAGCTTGTTTTCTTGTCAAGTTCAACGAAATATCTTTTTTTAGATAACCAGGATTTCATAGTTATGATAAGGATACAGATTTTACGAATTCAAAACGAGTTACATTGAGTTGAACAGGACTATAATAAACATAATTATCGGGATTTTAGGGATTAACATCCAGAGTGAAGGTTATGTAAATATATAAAGTGAATGTTCTGTAATATACTTAACGCTGAAAGGGATTATTATGCTTTCAGGTTTGCAACGAAAATTATCCCCTTGTTTCACCTTTTCACTTTTCCACCTTTTCACTAACCTCTAATTCTCAAGACCTTTTATTAACCACAGTTTAGCGGCTTTATTGATAACTTCTGTAAGGTCTAATGCTTTATCAGGGCTTTCAGTTAAAACGAGGAGACCATGTTTTTCCCAGATAAGTGCCTGTTTATCTTTTATAGATTTATAGCTTACAGCAGCAAGTTTTGAACTTCCGGGAGGAGCATAATCAGCTACAGCAATTCCCTTAGGCAGAAATAATTTAATTTCCGGTAAGGCATCAGAAAAGCAGTGATTTAAGCGCTGAGAATTTTTCTTGCAATTCTGGAAAAAAGATGTATTGGAAAGAGCGATAACCTCTGTTGGATGAGTATGCAGAATACAAGATAAATTAGTATTTTTGTTCAAATTATGCAATTTACGATGACAGAGCCATTCGGAAGTGGGTTTGGCATCTTCAGGAAAGTAATGTTCTTCTGTATCAATACCAATAAGCATTAGGTTGTTTTCCGGTTCTGCACTGAAATTCCGAAAACGACTTCCGGTTCTGGAAACGAGGAACCATTCCTGACAGGGATATGAATTATACCAACCAATTTGCTGGATAAAGGGTTTCAGCATATCGGAAATACGGATAGAAATATTACCTGCATTGGCTTCAGCCCAACCTTGTTGATGGATAACTTTAGCGACTTTGCTAATGTTCAGAATCAGGTCTCTAAAAGGTAAAACATTATTATAGACATCGCTGAAGAGCATATCCGAATTATTATTGTTCATTATCTCACCTGCTTCTTTTTATAGTCATAATATATCCTAAACTTCTTGATCTGTTCATAATGCGAAGGCAGGAAATGACAAGATGTCATTTATTCCGATATCCCAATTCCATCTCACCATCTCAACATCTCGCCATCTCACCATCTCGCTATTTAATTATATGCAGCCAATCCTTCAGCAGAAATTCCAGTCGTCCTATTAAAAGTGAAATACGCGCCATAACTGTATAACCAAAAGAAGCTCCAAAACTAATCATTAAAAACCAAATTCCCAATTTGGAAGGAACTGCTCTGATGCCTTCCTGTTTTTTACTGAAATAGAAGAAATAGACACCGCAAATGGTTCCTGCAATTAAAAGTATATTGCCGATAACAGTTATAACATTATCAGAAGCAAAAGGATTGATCATTGTAGCGCTAATTTGTCCCAAGAGATCAGTTTTTGCATAACGCACCATATTAATCCCGGCGGAAGTGCCAATCATAATAGCAATCGGATATCTGCTAAGCCATTGTGTTTTAGGAATTAAGCGCAAAAGCATCATCAAGCCCAAAGCTGTGGGAATAAGCAAAATCAGGTTTCCCTTAAAATCCGTAAAAAGTTTATTAAACAGATTGGGAACCATAACACTGTAGTATAAGTAAACCAGCCAGTAGGCAGCTGAAAGACCAACGAAAATTTGTTCGGAAAGTTTATAAAAAGGATTATCTTTATAAAGAAAGCTGAAGATGCTTAAAGTGAAAAATACCGAGAGCCAAAGTCCGAAAGTAGCCATAAATCCGCTCATAGTTCACTCCTTTTCCGAACCGTAAAAGCTTTTATATTACCAATAATGATAAAAGCCAGAATCAATAAATGGGCAATGGACTGAGCGTCCATTTTGATTGTAGCACTGCCGATTTTATTGATCAGGGTCTCATATTCCGAGGCAGCTTTTAGTCCACCAAGCAAACCATAGAGTTGTTTTTGGCTGTTTACATAGGGTAATAAACCAGGGGCACTAACTGCTGTAGTTCCACCTGTAACAGGGGTTCCTAAAGGATCGCGAGCAGCCATAACCCATTCTTTAATTCCTGGAGTTCCACTGGAAAGAGAACAAATATAGGCAACATCTTTCAGGGTTTTCACCTTTTTCAGCATAGGAATATCTTCATATTTAATACCGCTTTGATCGGAAGGAAAAACCTCTGGCATTGATTTTCCCATTGCCTGAATAGCAACAATACCAGCTACTTTATAGCCCAAATTAACATAATCTATGCCGTATTTTTTATCGGGATATTTTTTGAGTGCTTCCTTAAAAGCTTGATCTGCCATTTGGACACCTTGAGGCCAGAGAGCCACAGCAATAATTTTTTGATTGCGGGAAAAAGAATGTTCCAGCATTGCTTCTGCCATTGGCTGAATTTCCGTTATCGTAGAAGGGTCATAATCAAAGGAAAAGACGACTACTGAAGAATCAGGAGTGTTTTCTACCAAGTCCCAAGCCATTTTTGTATAGCTGGAGACCTCTGTTTTCCAGCCAATAGGAAAAATTAAAGGCAGAGCAACAGCAATTAACAAAACCAGATAGATAATTCTGCGTTCGGTTTGGGTATTTTTGTTAGCGCTCATTTTTCGCCTCCAAGATAAGACCTTTCAATTCCAAGAATTATTCGTAAGCTACTACCGATAATTCCTAAAGCAGCACTAATTAAAATAGCTCTCTGAGCTGCTGAATTAGGAAATTCCATAATAAAATCGCTCAAAATGGGAAGATGTAAAAATTTAAGACCTTCCGGAAGCCAGGATGTGAGCATTCCTCCCAAACTGGTTCTTCCTAACATTACTATTACAGCTGTAATCATCAGCAGATTGGACTCAAAACTACGAATAATAAAAGCACGATAAGCAGCAGAAGCAATAAAAAATGCCAGCAGAGAAAACATTGTTGCCGATAGCGGCATAAAAGCATTATTAAACAAATAGTCAAAGGGTTTCATACCCACTGCTGCCTGGATTTTATCGCCTTGACCAAAAATTCCTGCATATTCTTGAGTTCCCCAAAGTAAGCCAAATACCAGCATTATGGAAAAACTAATCAAGCCAGCAAGGTAAAAGGGCCAATCAGGATTCTTATTCTTGATTTTTTTTATGTTTGCCTGAAACAAACTAATTTGCCCTAAGACAATGGCAAAACCGGAAATAATCATAAACCAATCCTGTAAAGTGGTGATCAGCATATTGAAAGGACGGTGGGGAATAAATTCTGATATAACTACCAGAATTCCGCAAACAAAGGCAAAGACGAGAGGAACTTTATACTTCATTGTGCCCCCTCAAAAAATGCTTTGAACCATTGCCAACCAGACATTTCTGTTATCACACCTGCAAGAATAAGGATAATTACCAGAAGTTTTCCAAAATCATGTCCTTTTAGTGAACCCAGTTGTTGTGGATCACGCGAAAGATAAGCAGAAGCAGCAAATAGTTCTTCTCCGATCAAAGTGTAATCACAAGTGACCACAAAAAAGGGTAATTGGCTTGCCTGAGCGGTTCCGGCTGTTTGAATTGCACCCGTACTAAAACCTGTTTCTGCTAAAATTAAGGACTCAGCATAAAAACTACCCAGGAAAAAATTGGCTGCTGGCTGTTCACGAACCATAATTCCATCAATTCCTGCTACATAACCAAATTGGTCATCAGTAAGGTAAAATATTCTATCCTGATTATAAGCATCGGGTTTTCCAGCTTTGATATATGCTTCTTTTACTACTTCCCGGGAAGCAGATAAAACCATTGAAAAACGACAGGGAACAATTATTTCCGTATCATATTCCGCGGCTTTTTGAGCCAAATGGCTTAAAATGGTTAAACTGGAAATGGTCTGAATATCATCCAAATCCATAATTCCAGGAACAAAAAGAATGGGTTTTCCTTTTTCTGTAGCTCTGCCAATAGAGTCCTCAATACAATCCAAACCGCTTATCCTGCGAATATAATAGTCCTTTCCTTTACGAGCATTTTGGACATAATAAATAATAGCAATAGAAACAGCAAGCAGAATTAAAAGGTAGGAAAGTTTATGCAAATAGAACCATTGTTCTTCCGGTTGAGCAACTGCTGCAAAAAATATGGTATCACTAAAAGCAGGACGCGGAACCAGTAAACGGTATTTGTATTTTACATCGGGACTGAGCCCGCTATCCGTATAGGAAAAGTTAGAGCCGTTAGCTGAGTATAATGTCTGCCACTTTCCATCATCAAGGGCTTTTTGCAGGTAAACAGTATCAGCAGAAACATTTGCCTTAATAGTAAGTGCTTTACCATCATCCCAGGGAACATCTTCAATCCAAAAAAAAGTGGATTTGGCAAGTAACAGGGAGGAAAATAAAAGAATACCCGAAATTAGTATTACTTTTTTCATTATTTTCCTTTATCTTTTCATAGATGGACAAATCACAATTTGCCCCAAAATTCTATAGAGTTTGTTATTCTGTATCTGTCCCGTCATAATTTTATAGAACAGCTATAAATATTAAGGTTGGAAAAGTTATATCAACAATCCTTATGTTTTGCTTTTTCCCAACCTGATTGTAATACAACAAGAGCAGAAATTACTTTTTAAAGGTCTCTTTAATCTGATCAGTCAACGAAATTATTTGATCAAGCTGTTCCGGAGTATAGGTTTTTTCATTATCAGCATCAATAACTGCTTTAAGCTGTTCCACCAAACCTAAAACCTCTTGAAATTCAGGTTGACTGGTAATATGTTCTGCCTGGATGTTTTTCAAATTTCCAACTA
>Ga0302252_1001058_pt1 | contig 17824 bp, 15 predicted proteins | sample AAG_RA_Leu_MG_FD_193511 | JGI IMG/M metagenome (GOLD analysis project Ga0302252, IMG submission 193511) | Enriched activated sludge microbial communities from anaerobic digester in WTTP, New Holstein, Wisconsin, United States - AAG_RA_Leu | ecosystem: Engineered > Bioreactor > Anaerobic >...
AAATATAATAAGTGGTATATAATTAACCACTGCCATCGGTTCGCCGGCCATTGTTTATCCTCCGTAAAAGCTAAACATAAGGCTTGGTATAAAAGGTTTATGAGAAAAAATTTCGCATTGCATAAGTACAATCGCAATTTTCCAGGGGCATCCGAGGAAATATTATCATGATCAAGGTGATTAAATGGAGATAGTGCATCAGATGCAGATTGAGCCGGGGATGGGAGTCAATGCCCTGGTGAAAGAGATGAGCCATTGCGGCTTTGGGGCCAGAAGGCTCTCCCAGGCCATGGCCATATACCAGGATATGCTGTCGGGAGATTTCACCAAGTTCTTGACCGTATCCGGCGCGATGGTTCCGGCGGGAATGAGGGAGGTCATATCCGATCTGATAAGAAGAAGACATGTAGATGTGCTTGTTGTCACCGGTGCTAATCTGGTCCATGATATAATCGAGTCCTTCGGCTGCCACTGCCTCGGCTCTGCCGAATCGGATGATGCCGCTCTCCGTGAGGAGGGCAAGAGCCGCATCTATGATGTCTTTCTCCGGGATGAGGACTTTGCCGCCTTTGAGGAATTGATGCAGAGGATCCTTCCCCATACGGATAAGGTGCTATCCGGCAGACAGCTGATGGCCATTTTAGGAAGTCAAATCGAGGATGGAAGGTCCATACTGCGATCCGCCTATGATATGAATGTGCCAGTCTTCTGCCCTGCTCTGCCTGACTCTATGATCGGGCTCCAAGCCTGGATGCACAGCCAGACCAAGAAGCTCATTGTGGATGCCTTCGCCGACATCAAGGAGATTGTGGACATATGCTATGCCTGCCAGAGGTCGGGGATACTGATTGTGGGGGGCGGCACTCCCAAGAATTTTGCCCTCCAGTCCATGCTCCTATCTCCGAGAAGTTTCGATCTCGCGATACAGCTTACCACCGATACTCCGGAGAACGGAGGGCTCTCCGGAGCCACCCTATCCGAGGCGGTATCCTGGGGCAAGATCTCGGAGGAGGCCCGATATGTAACAGTATACGGGGATGCCACTATCACCCTTCCCCTGCTGTTAGCCGGGACCCTGGAAGGGCTTGAAAAATGATGAATAAATGAGAGTGCTCTGAGATGCAAATGGGAAGGTCGGATCGAGAAGCTATCAAGAGAAGGCTGGGAATGCTTCTGATCATCCTCTCGTTTGCCTTTTATGGCTTGCTTTTGATGGTGCCTTTTGCTCCCTTTTCCGCCGGGAGGAAGGTGATCTTATCCTCAATTCTGGTGGTTCTCGGAGAGGCCTCCTTTTGGATAGCAGCCCTAATCCTGGGGAAAGAATTAATCGCTAATTATAAAAATATTTTCAGGAGAGAAAAGCTAGAAGATGCATGGAGATGGCTGCGAAAGCCGGGAAAAGGGCTTTAAAAAAAGATGGTTTATTAATTCAGAGATACTAGCCGATCAACTGAGCAATGCACCTCATAAGATAAGCGGGAAAATGGAAAATGCAAAAGATAATTAGCATTGAAGCTTGATGATATAAAGAGGTAGTCTTTCTTGGAGATAGTTGTGGGAATTAGCGGGGCATCAGGAGTGAAGTACGGCATCAGGCTGCTTCAAGCTCTCAGGGAGAAGGGCTGCATCACCCACGTGGTTATAACCGATTCGGCAGCCAAGATCATTGAAGTGGAGACCGATTTTAAATTAAAAAATGTAGAGGGTCTGGCCGACCATTTCTACCAATTCCGAGACTTTGCCGCTCCCATAGCCAGCGGATCGCATATCTTCGATGCCATGGTCATCATTCCCTGCAGCATGGGAACCCTCTCCGCTGTGGCCTGCGGCTCATCAGACACACTTATCACTCGAGCCGCAGATGTCTGCCTCAAAGAGAGGAGGAGGCTGATAATGGTGCCCAGAGAGACGCCTTTGAGTTTAATCCAGATTCGCAATATGGCTGCTGCTGCAGAGGCGGGAGCGATCATACTTCCCGCCTGCCCCGCCTTCTACTCCCGGCCGGAGAGCCTGGCTGATCTGGTGGATGTGCTGGTGGGAAGAGTCCTCGACCTTCTGGGGGTGGAAAATAACCTCTACCGGCGCTGGAAGGGATGATTAGAGGCTGCATGGACAGGCGCAGGCATGATTTGCAGGCCCGAATGCTTCTCCAGCTATTTTATAATCATTGATTTTCAGAGCATGGATCTGTTGGCATGGATCTGGTAGCATGGATCTCATGAGCCGGATTTCATGGGAAAGTTTTAAATAATATAGTTTACTAACGAAAGGTTAGTATTGTCAAGTTCATAAGAGGTAAAAAAGAGCCTGGATCGGATGTCTGCAGCCGGATGCATCTGATCCAATGTGCTATAGTGATGCCGGCAAGAGATGGATTCGTGAAGATGCAGAGTAGAAATAGATTAGCCTTGATCTGTAATTTGGAAATTGGAGGAGTTAATGTCAGCGGATATCACACTTAAGGTCATTGAGTCCCGCCCCACCGATGTGGGAAGGGGCATAGCCCGCATAGATCCGGCCGTCTTCAGCCAGATGGGCTGGCAGGCAGGAGATGTGGTTGGCATAGAGGGAAAGAAGAAGACGGCAGCATTGCTCTGGCCCGGGTATCCGGAAGACACCGGAACGGGAGTGATACGCCTGGACGGAAACACCCGCCGCAACGCCGGGGTGAGCATAGATGATCGGGTGCCTGTGGAGTTGATCCAGGCCTCGAATGCCGAGTCGGTGGTCTTTGCCCCCACTGTACCCCTGCGCATCACCGGGGCGGAGGCCTATTTGCAGAGGTACATGGAAGGCCGGGTAATCACCAAGGGAGATATCATTGAGATCTCGGTCATGGGCAGAAAGATAGAGCTGATGGCGACCAGGGTCTCGCCCAGGCGGGAGGCTCTGGTCATCGGGGACAAGACCAAGATTGAGGTCTCGGACAAGCCGGCCAAAGAGGAGAAGACCGGACCGCGCGTCACCTACGAGGATATCGGCGGCCTCTCTGCCGAGATCAAGAAGGTGCGGGAGATGATCGAGCTGCCCATGAAGCACCCTGAGCTCTTTGAGAGGCTCGGAGTTGAGGCCCCGAAAGGAGTTCTGCTCTACGGCCCGCCCGGCACGGGCAAGACCCTGCTGGCCAAGGCCCTGGCCTCGGAGACCAATGCTCACTTCGAGACCCTCTCCGGACCGGAGATCATGTCCAAGTACTACGGCGAGTCGGAGGAGAAGCTCCGGAGCCTATTCAAGACCGCCGAGGAGCAGGCTCCATCCATCATACTGATAGACGAGATAGATTCCATCGCCCCCAAGAGAGAGGAGGTTACCGGTGAGGTGGAGCGGCGAGTGGTAGCCCAGATGCTGGCTCTCATGGACGGCATGGAGTCGCGGGGCAAGGTGGTGGTGATAGGCGCCACCAACCGGCCCGACTCCCTTGACCCGGCACTGCGCCGGCCTGGGCGGTTTGACCGGGAGATTGAGATCGGGGTGCCGAACCGCCAGTCCCGCCTGGAGATCCTGCAGATCCACACCCGGGGCATGCCCCTGGCAAAGGATGTGGAGCAGGAGAAGCTGGCCGATGTGACTCACGGCTTCGTGGGAGCTGACCTGGCTGCTCTGGCCCGCGAGGCGGGCATGAGGGCCCTGCGCCGCATCCTGCCCGAGCTGGACCTGGAGGTTGAGGCCATACCGGCTGAGATCCTGAACAAGATTGAGGTCAATAACGATGACTTCCTTGAGGCCCTGCGGGAGATGGAGCCATCTGCCATGCGCGAGGTGATGGTGGAGTCGCCCAATGTACGATGGGATGATATCGGAGGCCTCGCCGATGTCAAGCAGCAGCTGGTTGAGTCTGTGGAGTGGCCCCTGACCTACGCCAAGCTCTTTGCCCATATGGATGCCAAGGCCCCCAAGGGGATACTGCTCTACGGCCCTCCGGGCACGGGCAAGACCATGCTGGCTAAGGCCGTTGCCACGGAGAGCCAGGCCAACTTCATCTCCATCAAAGGCCCGGAGTTTCTGAGCAAATGGGTGGGCGAGTCGGAGAAGGCGGTCCGGGAGACATTCAGGAAAGCTCGCCAGGCGGCGCCATCTGTGGTCTTCCTGGATGAGATCGACTCCATAGTCCCGGCCCGGGGCGGCTCGACTGCCGACTCCCATGTCACAGAGAGGGTCATATCCCAGATCCTGACTGAGCTCGACGGCCTGGAGTCCCTGAACAGCGTCATAGTCATAGCCGCCACCAACCGGCCGGACATCATCGATCCGGCCTTGCTCCGGCCGGGGAGATTCGACCGGCTGATTGGAATCGGCCTGCCTGATGAGCTGGCCCGGCAGGAGATACTAAAGATCCACACCGCCAAGAAGCCTCTGGCGGAGGATGTCAGCGTCGAGGAGCTAGCCCGGCGGACGGAAAAGTTCTCCGGAGCGGATCTGGCGGCGCTGGTGGGCGAGGCGGTGATGCTGGCCATCCGGGAGTGCGTCCTGGCAGGCAAGGCCAATGAGGACGCCCAGTTCTGCGAGTACAAACTGGAGGCCAAGCACTTCGAGGAGGCACTGAAGAAGGTCAAGCCCACCGCCTCGGAGGAGGAGATCTACAAGAGATTTGCCGGGGCGAAGGCGAGTTAAGGGCTAGATAGGATAGCGCTTAGGGCCGGAGAGGATATATCCGGCCTTGAATTCTTTTTTTAAAGGCGGCTTAATATAAGCTAATGGGAATACGTTTCAATTGGGCCACATTTAAGACTTTGAAGGGCCACCTCACCCTTTCATTTTGGTTAGATAGGAATAGGAAAAATGTTCCTATTTCTGGAGTCTAGGGCCCTCCTATCTAACTCCATCGAGCCGGTAAAAATATATAGAAACCAATGAAAGTGTCGCTATATGACTGGAATACTTGGATGGAAACAAGAAACCGATAAAACGGGCGTGACCTCGTACTACAAAAGTCTCGGGATACTAAAAACATTAACGATAAACAGCACCTCATCGAAATTTTGGGGCGAGGCTTTTGGTATTGATCAACGGGGAATAGTAGAGGTAATCCAAGCAGAGGATGGAAAATGGCATAAGCGCATAAAAGACCTTGCGTTGACTCCGGCAGGTAGTATTGCAGGTGAAAAAGGTGATCTTAAGGCGCAAACTAAATCAGATGAAGTAATTTCAGATATCAAGACAATTGAACAATTAGCAAAATTTTTAGAGTCATTAGTTCCCTGATATACAATAAGCTAGAAATTTAAAATCGTGCCCGTCCATGTGGGTCACGAACGGGCACTATTCTTTATTGTCTTCTTAATAACAAGCTGTATTTATATGGATTAGAGTTCATACAGTCAAACAGCGCACCCCGCAGCAAGCTGCGGGGTATTCATTTAAAAATAAATTTGATCTTGATATTCTCAGAGCAGGGCTGGTTATGCAGCCATCCGGGCAATCAATAGCCTTAAGGTGCTACAGAGAAATAATTTTTTGTGGCTGGCAGCAGGTGGCTTTTCTGGATAATAGTTGCAGCTTTTTTGTGGCTGATGGTCGGCCACCTGACGGAAATTGAAAAGGCCACTCTGCCCCTAATCCAAGGGCAGCCTGAGTGGATGCTTCTGGCGGCCGTGCTCCAGGTTCTTTATTATGCAGCATTTGCAGCCATATTCAAGGCCGCCTTCTTTACCGTGGAGATTAGAAGCAAGGTCCTTGATCTTATTCCAGTCACATTAGGTGCTCTGTTCATCAATGTCATCGCTCCCACCTGGGGCATGGCCGGAGCGGCCCTTTATGTTGACGATGCATCTCATCGGGGAGAGTCGCCGGCAAGAGCAACGGCGGGAACGCTGCTGGCTCAGACGGCAGACTTCAGCGCCTTTGCCATCATCCTGGCTGGTGGCGTCGCCTATCTATCCATGCGCCATAGGCTCCAGAGCTATGAGATCGCAGGAGTGGCCTTTTTGATGGTGATATTATGCAGCCTTGGTTTAACCCTGATCCTGGGGCTGTGGCGTCCAATGCTGCTATTGAAGCTATTGGGCCTGGCAGAAAGGGGAATGAACCGCCTGGCCAAAAAGGTCCGCAGGACTGCTTTCGTCCCTGATGGCTGGGCTGCTAGAAATGCATATGACTTTTCCAATGCAGCCGGCGCCATCAAAGCTCACCCGGAGAGGCTGGCACTGACTCTGGGCCTGGCCTTGATAGCCCATTTGATCAATATCTTCAGCCTCTACGCTCTGTTTATAGGTTTTCATCAGCAGATTGGTTTCGGGCCTTTAGTGGCTGGCTATTCCATGGGCATTCTCTTCTGGAACATATCGCCAGTGCCCCAGGGAATTGGGGTGGTTGAAGGGGTTATGGCCCTGGTGTACACCTCTCTTGGAGTTATAGCCACGCTGATTGTTCTGGCCTTTAGAGCCCTGAACTTCTGGCTGCCCATGCTGCTGGGATTTGTATTGCTCCGTCGAGTAAAAATCCTGCAGCCAAGACATGGAGCATGAAAACTTGTTCTGGCAGTCAGGCATGGCGCACTAAAGGCGGAGAAGCTATGTAATTCATCGGCTAGAGACTGCAAAAAGTCGTTCATGCAAAATGATGATATAGCTTGAGATGCTAATATGTCTCTTTTAAGAGGCGATTTTCTTGAGACAAAGAGCCGTTTTCCTGATGATCATATTATTGGTATTTGTCGTTTTAGGTTGCATATCCTCCCCAGAGCAATCCAAGATAAACACCATTCGCATAGGATACCAGACAACTACCCATCATGCCGCAGCAATGGTGGCATCGAATTTGGGCTGGTGGTCCAGGGACTTCAAAGCAATGGGTGTGACCGATATCAAAGAGATTGAGTTCCCTTCCGGAGCGCCTGAGATAAAAGCAATGCAAGAGGGCGATCTGGATGCGATCTATGTCTGCACCTCGCCGCTTATAGCACCGGTCTCCAGAGGCTTGGATGCAAAGGTGGTGGCCGGGGTTAATGATAATGGGTCGAACCTGGTGCTCAGGCCAGGCTTGATTTATAAAGGACCCTTGTCTCTGATAGGGATGTCTGTAGCGACTTTCCCGCCCGGCACGGCCCAGGATGTCATGCTCAAAAAATGGCTGAATGAGAGCGAGATTAATGTCTCCGAGGTCAAGATCATTCCCATGGGCCCGGGCGATGCCATTGCGGCAATATCAGATGGCAGTGTGGATGGCGCTTTCCTCCCCCAGCCCGCTCCGGCCATCATCGAGATGCAGGGAAAGGGAAGGTCGGTCATGGCTTCGGGGGAGATCTGGCCTAAACACGCATGCTGCGCGATTGCTGTCACCGGTGAGCTGATCAGAGATCATCCGGAGGTGGTGGAGCAATTGATCCGGACCCATATCAACGCCACCAATTACATCAATGCCCATCCGGAAGAAGCGGCACGAATCTACTCCAATCACACCGGCCAGGATCTGAAGGCGATAGAGTACTCCATAAAAACCTGGGATGGGAAGTGGATCAGTGACCCGCATCCTTTGATCAATGATACATTGGAGTTTGCCCGCTTCCAGTGCCAGTCGAATTACACCCAGAAGATGCTGACAGAAGAGGACCTCTTCAATACCAGCTTCTACGACAGGATAGCAGCGGAGAGGTGAGGAAGGGCAGACGGGCGGCGGCGCGCGAGGGGCAGGACTCAAGGGTGGCGGGGCCGTTTTGCCTATGTCTCCTCCACCAGCCCGATCTCCTCCTCCGTCAGGCCGTACAGCTCATAGACCAGCCTGTCGATCTGCCTGTCCGTGGCCTCGATGCGGCGGGCGAGCAGAGTCCTCTCGTGCTCCGGGCGGGGGAAGACAGAGCCTTATGCAGATCGAGCATGGATTGCGCCAGCTCCGTCATGCTTGTAGCGGGAGACAGTATCGAGTGGGGAGACGAAGTAAGACGAGGGAGAAATGAAATGCATATAGACCTGAACAAATAATGAATTTTAATCAAGTGGATTGTATATTTCTAGATCAGCCAGCTTAGCTTTGAGTTGTTCCATGTTCTGGTTCATCGATCTGGTTTGATTTATGAGTTCTCCAGATTCTAGTTCATCATTTGGTCCTGAGATAAGAACGATCGGGATGTGTTTATCTTCTAAAAGAAAAAGCATCAGGCATAAATTGCCTGTTTCATTTAATTTCTTCTTCTAATAGCCATGGATGCAACTGCAATCAAACCGGCTATGGCAAAGATGCTCCCAAAACCAGGCTGGGTCTGAGGGGTGGATTCGGATGGCTCGGCTGCCTGTCCCGATCGGGCTTGGTTGCCCTGTCCTGCTGCCTTTGCTGCCTCTCTTAGTTCCGGATTTGCAATTCCCGTTCCAGGCTCGTGGATTCTCGCTGTCGATTTCGAAGCGTTGGTATCAGTGGCATTCTGCAGCCCCTGGCCGGTTCCATGGGCAGCCTCTTTAAGTTCGGGATTTACCAGTCCAGTCCCTGGCTCATGTATTCCCTTTTGGGCGGAAACAAGCGATACTGATGCAGCCAGCATCAATACCAGCATAGCTAGGATTATTTTTTTGACCATAGAAATCGCCTCTGCAAATCTTACTGAAATTAAGCCATGACAATACTGACGATATTATTTAATCGTTTTGGGGAAATGCTCTTCTAACATCCATTCATCTGTTTCCCCCCTCCACCAGCTCGACAATCTCCTGCGGTGCCGGCAAAGCTATGATCCCCTCTGCATCACTTCATTGAAGATGAATGGGAAAAGGAAAAAGCTTTTGCTGCATCCGCCTGATGCGGGAAGAGAAAAGAGCCTCCCGGAAAATTATAGGGGTATTTCAGAAGAGCCCACTGCCTGCCCTAAAGGGCAGAAAGGAGGCCCTATCTGAACATTGCCATCATCTCGTAAACGCCTTCCTCATTTCTCTTGCTCACGTCAAAGCCCATCTTCCGGAAGAGCCTGAACACCGGCTCGTTTCCGGCCAGAACCTCGGCGGTGAAGCCAAGGAGCCCCTGCCTCTTGGCCAGGAAGGTCAAGTAGGCCAGCATCTCTCCTGCCACCCCTTTCTTCTGGAAGTCGTCTCTTACCACCAGAGCCACATCGGCGGTGTACATATCCCGGTTCATGCCGTACTGGCCCAGGCCGCATATCAATTCCCTGCCCTCGACCTCCGCAACCGCAACCAGAACCATCTTGGTGAAGTAGTCCACCGCCACCAGATCCTGAAGCAGCTCATGGGGGATGTCTCTGCGGGCGGAGATGAACCTCTGGTACATGCTCTCGTCAGACAGGGAGTAGAAGAATTCCTTGAGCATGGGCTCATCACTGATCTTGATCGGCCGGAGCAGCAGCTCGAGGCCGGCCCTGGTGGTCTTCCTTACCTCCAGATCCTCGGGATACTCGCCTTTTATGCCGGCGATGAAGGCTTGATCGGAATAGATCAGATGCAGCCTCCTCGCCTCCTCGATAAGATAGTGCCTAAAACCGGGATGAGCAATGGATATCAGGTCCATGGCCCTCTCTCTAATGCTTTTTCCGTGCAGATAGGCTATGCCGTATTCGGTGACCACATAATGAATATCGCCCCGGGTGAGCGTGACCCCTGCCCCTTCCCTCAGGAAAGGCACAATTCGGGATACCAGCGGTCCTCGGGCAGCACCGTCCGCCTCATTTTTTGCGGTGCTCTGGGCGGTAGAAGGCAGGGCCAGGATGGTGGTTCCGCCTGGGGACAAGACTGCGCCGCGCATGAAATCCGCCTGGCCCCCGATGCCGCTGTAGAAGCTGTGCCCCAGGGACTCCGCCGTGGCCTGGCCGGTGAGATCGACCTCCAGGGCGCTGTTGATGGCGGTCATCTTCTTGTTCTGGGCTATGATCAGAGGATTGTTGGTGTAGTCTATGCCCTTGAACCGGACGGAAGGATTCTCCCTCAAAAAATCGAATGTCTTTCTGCAGCCCATGCAGAAGGTGGCGATGCTCTGGCCGGGGTGCAGGCTCTTGCAGCTATTGTCAATCACTCCTTCCTCCATCAGAAGGGCTATGCCGTCGCCCAGAAGCTCGGTATGCACCCCCAGATGCTTCTTCTTTCCCAGGCACGAGGCTATGGCATTGGGAATGCTGCCGTATCCCACCTGAATGGTTGAGCCGTCCTCCACAATGCGGGCTACGTAGCTTCCTATCCTTCTGGCAACGCTATCGGGAGGATCCTCGATGTACTCGAGCAGAGGCTCGTCGTGGGGAATTATGAAATCCACATCATCCATATCAATCCAGCCGTCGCCATCTACTGCCGGCATAAATGAGTTGGGCTGGGCTATGACTATTCCTGCCCTCTCCACCGCCGCCCGGACTATATCCACGGAAACGCCCAGGTTCATCCTCCCCTCGGCATCGGGAGGAGAGGTCTGAATCAGGGCCACATCCAGGGGTATTCTGCCGGAGCGGATCAGTCCGGGTAGTTGAGAGAGGAAGACCGGGGTATAGTCGGCCTCGGCACGGTTGACCGCCCTCCTGGTGCTGTCGCCTATGAAAAAAGAGTTGAGCCGCACGTTGTCCTTGAATTTCTCATCGGTATAGGGCGCCACGCCCAAGGTGACGATATTGATGATCTCCGCATCCAAGAACGCCTTTGGCTGCTGCTTGACAAAATCAAAGAGAGAGCTTATCAGATATTGAGGCTCACCGCAGCCGGTGCCGACGAAGATCCGATCCCCGGGACGGATCTCCCGGAAGATGAACCTCTCTTGATCTCGAAACTTGCTCGGCCATCTCTTCTTTATCTCCTTCCCGCCGATTGCGCTCCTGCCTCCGGCTGAGCCTTCATCCATTTTAATGCCATCCATCAGGATTTTTGTCCATCATACTGGCCACCTATGGGCATGCATATTGCCGCTGCGTCACATCAATTCTATCATGCTGCCTATGCGGCGAAAAAATATAAATATTTCCCCAAAATTCAATTTTAGACAAGAAGTCTGTCGGGGAATTCATCGAAAAATGATTATGTAATATATATAGCTGATCAAAAAGTGATGATGGGATTATATGAATCGATCCCGGATCATTGGATCTAATCTGAAATGCAAGCCCTATAATGGTCGGCACAGACGAAATGGAGGGCGAATTGCCATCTCTTACGCTCAAGCCCATTTCGGAAAGATTGATATGAGCCGCAGAATAATGGAAAACAAGCCATGCTGCCATTTGAGTATCTTCTCATGGGAGTGGCCGTACTGCTGCTCCTGAGCGTAATCTCCAGCAAAGCCTCCACCCAGCTTGGCGTGCCCACTCTCGTTTTATTCCTGGCCATAGGCATGCTGGCTGGCTCAGTCTCTGGGCACCGTGGCCTTGATCTTTATCCTATTCTCAGGGGGACTGGATACCAGATGGAATGAGATCAAGCCCATCCTCTGGAAGGGCGCTATACTCTCCACATTGGGGGTTATGCTTACCGCTATTATCGCAGACTATGCCGTGTACTCTCTTCTGGATTTCTCTTTGCTCGAGGCCATGCTGTTGGCTGCGATCATCTCCTCAACCGATGCAGCAGCGGTATTCTCAATTCTCCGCTCCAGACAGATCAGCCTGAAAGGAGAGCTAAGACCGCTCTTGGAGCTGGAGTCGGGCAGCAATGATCCCATGGCCATCTTCCTCACCACCAGCCTGATCGTTTTGATCCAGAATCCCACCACTCCTCTGGCAGCTCTCATCCCTATGTTCGCCCAGCAGATGGCTCTGGGAGCTGTATTCGGATATCTGTTGGGAAAGGCCATGGCTGATGTGATCAACCGCATCCGCCTCGATTATCAAGGACTGTATCCCGTTCTGACCATTTCTCTGATACTGATAATCTATGCAATAACCTCTGCCCTGGGAGGTAACGGATTTCTTGCCGTTTACCTGGCCGGGCTGACCCTGGCAAAACACACCTTCATCCACAAGCGCAGCCTGCTGCAATACCATGACAGTCTGGCCTGGCTGATGCAGATCGCAATGTTTTTGACCCTGGGCCTGCTGGTATTTCCCTCCCAGCTTCTTCCCATCGCCGGTATTGGCCTGTTGATCTGCTTTGTGCTGATGTTCCTGGCCAGGCCGATAAGCGTTCTTCTATGCCTCCTGCCCTTTCGGAAGATGACCCTGGAGGACAGGATTATGGTATCCTGGGTGGGCCTCAGGGGAGCGGTGCCCATCATCCTGGCCACATTTCCCCTGGTATCGGGGATAAACAAGGCGGATATGATATTCAATATCGTCTTCTTCGTGGTTTTGACATCGGTTCTGGTGCAAGGATCTTCCATCCCATTCGTGGCGCGCCGTTTAGGTGTTGATGAGCCCATTAAATCCTCACCTGAGACATCGGATACCGAACCCAGAAGAGAGAACTGGGAGTCGCTGATCAAGCTGGAGGTGCTTCCCGAAAGCATCGCTGCGGGCAAGCAGATCGCCGAGCTCAACATCCCTGACGATACCTGGATAGCAGTGTTGAGGAGAGATGGCCATCCCATCCGTCCCGGCGGGAGCACCATACTGCAGGCGGGAGACCGTCTATCCGTCCAGTCAAGCGGGCCGTCCCTGGAGCTGCTCAGGTCCCTGGTGGAAAAAAGGGAGGGCAGCAAAGATGAATCATGAAGGCGGCGATGGACCTGAGAGTGCCAGAGATGCCGCAGAATATTGATCGGGAATTTCTGGCCGGAAGAGATGAGAGTCTTTAGGCTGCAAAGCTCTTTTATGGATCGATCGGAACAGAAGATCTATGAGGACTATATGAGACGGGCACGGATCTTGAGGCTGCTGCTTTTGCTGGCGATTCTGCAATCAATCCCTATTTCTGCTGCTGATGATGCAGAGGCGGAAGAGGTCCCGGTTTTTGATGGAGGAGATACTATTGCCCTGCAAAACCGAGATAAGCTCCACCTCAATATGAGCCGGTACAATGAAGCCATAGAAGTTCTTAATACGGAGCTGAGCAGGTCGTATGTCGAGGCATTGAATTACAGGGGCATGTCTTATTTGACAAGAGGAAATTATAATCAATCCATAATATATTTTGATAGGGCCATTGAGATAGATCCGAATTATGCCCCGGCATGGGCCAATAAGGGCGTGGCTCAGGGGGAGCAGGGCAGATACAATGAGGCCATCCAATCCATTGACAGAGCCCTTATTCTTGATGGAAAATCCGCTGATTCTTGGCACAAAAAAGCACTGATTCTCAGTGCCCAAGGCAGATTGGATGAGGCCATCAAATGCTTTGAAGAGGCCATCAGCCTCGATCCGGACTATGCCCAGGCCTGGAACGATAAAGGCCTTGCCCTCTATGAACAGCGCAGATACGAAGAGGCGGAAGATAGCTTCAAAGAGGCCATCAGCCTCGATCCGGATTATGCCCAAGCCCGGTATAGCCTAGGCCTCGCACTCATTGAACAGCGCAGTTATGATGAGGCGCTGAAAAGCTTTGAGCAGGCGGTCCGGCTGGATCCAAACTCCGCCCAGGCCTGGAACAACAAAGGCTTTGCCCTATATAAGCGGGGCAGCTATGCTGAAGCCATCGCCGCCTACGATGAGGCGATCAGACTGGATCCGGAATATGGAGCAGCATGGTACAACAAAGGTCTTGTTCTTGATGATCAGGGCAGGCGTGATCAAGCCATCAAAGCCTATGATGAATATAGATCGCTAATATGAACTCTTTGAAATAGAAGTAGATCGATGGCGGAGCCTTGCTCTTTATGGAGTCTCGGATCGGAAGAGATCTGCGACTTTATGGATATTCTCCTCCCGTCCCATCATTATGATCACATCATCCGGCAACAGCACCAGGTCACCGTCCGGATTGCTCAGAGTATCCATGCCCCTGTGAACTGCCAGGGGCTTGATATCCAGAGCCTCCAACTCCAAATCCCCCAGAGCTCTCTCTGATGCCGGGGAGCCCTGGCAAACCTTGAGCGTGCTTATATCCTCGGTCATGAGGCTGAGATCGGCGCTGCAAAAAGGCTCTCGGGAGTAGCTCCTGAACATCTCATAGCCATCCGATCTTATCTGGTCAATGAAGCTCTCTATCTTGTCCCTGGGAACATCATAGCGGCTTAAGACCCGGGAGAAGATCTCTATCGATGTCTCATACTCCTCCGGTATCACCTCGTCGGCACCAAGGTCATGCAGAGGCTTCATCTCCTGGACATAGCGGGTGCGGGCTATGATGAATATATCCGAATTGAGCCTGCGGGCCAGTTCGGTGATTCTGCGGGTGGCAGAGGGATCGGATATGGCTATGACCATGGCCTTGGCCTTGCATATTCCCACATGGTTTAATACCGCCTCAGAGGCAGCATCTCCGAAATAGATGGGCTCGCCGCTCTTTCCCTCCCGCATAACAATCTCCGGGTCCATATCAATGATCAGATAGGGTATGCTCTCTCTCTTGGCCGATCGGGCCACATTTCTTCCATTGACGCCGTAGCCGATAATGATAAGATGGTCTTCGAGAGCCTCCAGTTCCTTGGATACGGAGGGATAGGGCCTGGCCTTGAGCCGAGAGGGGAGGGGAAGGCGGAGCATGCCCTCCGCTACTTTTGGCGAGACGGCCATTATCAGGGAGGTAGCGGCTAGGGTCAGGACGGTTACATCTAAAAAGATCTGATAATACTCCCTTGATATCAGGCCACTCTCAAATCCCACCTTGGATAAGACGAAGGAGAACTCCCCAATCTGGCTCAAAGCCAGGGATACCAGGATTATGATCCGGAATGGCAGTCCCATCAGGGATATGGCAAATCCTGCCAGGGCAGCTTTGAGTGCCATCACCGCCAGGGCCAGGAGGACGATGAAGGCGGGATTGGCTATCAGGACACCGACATCAAGGAGCATTCCAATGGATATGAAGAAGAAGCTGGTGAAGACATCTCGCAAGGGGACGATATTTCCGAAGGCCTGATGGCTGTAGGGAGATTCGGATATTATCAATCCGGCCAGAAAAGCACCCAGGCCCAAGGAAAGGCCGGCCAGGGATGTTATCCAGGCCACGGCCAGGCATATTGCCACTATGCTGAGAAGGAATAGCTCCCGATCCCTGGTCCTGGCTATGCTGTAGAGAACCCTGGGGACCAGCCATTTGGCGCTGATTATGATCAGGGCGACTATGGACAGGCCTTTTAGAGCTACAGCCAGCGGCGAGCTGCCCAGTGCCAGGGTGCTGCCAGGAAGAAGCGGTATCAAAAGCATCATGGGGACAACAGCCATATCCTGAAAGATGAGAATTCCCAGGGTGGTCCGGCCGTGCAGGCTGTCGAACTCCTCCCTTTTCTGAATTATGCGCAAGACTATGGCCGTGCTGCTCAGGGAGACCAGCAGCCCTAGAAGAACTGCGGTACCCACGGGAAGATCCAGGCTTATCATGACCAGGAAGACGGCTACTGTTGTCAGAGCTACCTGGAGAGAGCCGCCTATCAGAACATATTTCTTGAGCTGGATGATATCCCTTAACGAGACCTCAATTCCCACAGTGAAGAGGAGAAGCACCACACCGATATCGGCAAGTAGAGATACCTGCTCCGATGCACTGATCAGGCCCAGGCCCTGGGGCCCGGCCAGGATTCCGGTGAGCAGAAATCCCACGATGGTTGGGGCTCTTAGGCGATGGAAAATGAAGAGGACCACTACCGAGAGCGAGATCACAATGACAATGGAATTGAGCAGCTCCAGTTCGGTTGCCAAGCTTTTATTGATTCAAGATCAATACCATTTAAGCATTCTGATCAACTCATGGCCTCGCTGCCGCAAGTGATCCCGGAGAGAGAATTGACTGCCTTCCGGGCCAGCCAGGGCCACTCCGGCGCCATTCCACCGTCCACCATCAAGACCGGCTGAAGCAAAGTCAAGCTCTAATGAATCCATTGATGAGGGAGCAGTCATGACATCGGTCATGTACCACCAGAGGACAGTCCATCCCTTTTCCCTGGCTTTTTGCAGCAGCATCTCAGATAGAATCGCATCCTTTGAATCGATATATGGGGGATCTATGAGAAGCAGAGCGGGATGGGAGGGCGACGGACTCCGGCTTATATGGGTGAGCAGGCCGGAAAAGCCGTCCGAGCAATTAAATCTGATCTCCGCTAGCCTGCGGCTAATTGATGAATGCATCAAAAGGTAGTCCTGCCAGGAGGCAGCCACATCGGGATGATTGTCCCAGATCTCGGCCTTCAAATTCGCACCCCGGCTAGTGGCCAGCTCACAGATCTGGCGGGTGGAACCGGGATAGAGCAAGCCTTCCAAGCCAGGATTAGCCGATGGATTCAGCCCCGCGAGAGTCTCGAAATATGGAAAAACCTTGAGCCTGGGCAGAAGAGGCCAGATCCTTCCTATTCCTCCCTGCCATTCGCCGGGAGATCGGAGAAGATAATGGGGATAGCCGCAATGGCTTTCTGCGTAGATCAAGCTGCTGGAACCTTGGAGAAGCCAGTCTGCTGCCTCATTGAGAAGGAAATGCTTCCATAAGTCCCCGGCGTTGCCGGCATGGATGGTATGATCATAAAGGGGCATTGAAGGGTACTTTATATAATTCAAGATAGATCTCTTTGGCGATGGGAGAGGCAAGGGTTCAGGCCGTGACTCTTCCAACAAATACGATCTTCATCTGGGAGAGATCCGGCGCATATGCTGACGAAAGCATGATCGAAGACGGAAAGCCAAATTTCCCTGCTATTCGCCGCTCCTTTTAACTATGCCGGACAATCGCTACTGGACTATAGGAAAGAAAGCTGGAAAAGCTTGGAGCGCGGGATGAGATCTGATGCAATCAAGCTAAGAATTCCATGAGAATCAAAGCAGCCGAAATGGAGGAATGATAATGGCTTTAATAACTGTCGATGGCGACCTATGCACCCGCTGCGGCATCTGCACTGCCGTCTGTACCGCGAATATTATCGAATCAGGTGTCGAATCAGGAGATGAGATCCAGCTTCCGAGAGCTTCAGAGGAGAGGGCTGGATTTTGTTTTGGCTGCGGCCACTGCGAGGTATTTTGTCCATCGCAGGCTCTGGCTTTGAACATCGGGCCAGATGAGAGAATAAAGCTGCCGCAAAGCTCAGGCGAGATCTCTTCCGAGGATATCGGCTGTTATTTGCAGAAGCGCAGGTCTGTGCGGCGCTTTACCGATGAGCCGGTCTCAAAGGAGAAGATCCTGAAGATCCTGGACATAGCGCGATACGCCCCATCTGGGAGCAACGGCCAGCCCGTTTCATGGCTGGTTGTGCATGATCCAAAGCAGGTAAAGAAGATTGCTGAGATTGTGATCGAATATATGAAGAGCCTTGCCAACACCGACCACCCCCTGAAAGGATATCTTCCTATGCTCATCTCCGCCTGGGATCGCGGCGAGGACATCATCTGCAGGGGTGCTCCGCACCTTCTCTTTGCAATTATTCCAGAAGGAAATCCAATTGCACCTGTCGATGCGATAATTGCTCTCACTCATTTCGATGTAGCTGCCCCTGCTTTCGGTGTAGGAACATGCTGGGCCGGCTTCCTGGCCATGGCAGCAGATGCCTACCAGCCGCTTCAAGAGGAGCTGGGCATTCCATCGGGAAAAAAGAGCGCCTACGCAATGATGTTCGGGCATCCACGCTACAAGACCTACGGGATTCCCAGGAGAAATCCACTGCAACTGACGTGGCTTGAGTGAGATGGCATATGAGGATGGTCACAATCCGGCGATCAATGCCGGTCCAGGAAAGCGATGGAGCAGGGATCAAAGATCTTTAGGGAGGTGAATCTCATAGTGCAAAGACACATGGCCCATTTGTAATTTTGCTTTGCAATAATTTGGGAGCTTGGGTCCGGCTTGGTATCTTATTTTATGCTTTAAGTCAAACAGCGCACCCCGCAGCAAGCTGCGGGGTA
>Ga0302252_1001059_pt1 | contig 17813 bp, 12 predicted proteins | sample AAG_RA_Leu_MG_FD_193511 | JGI IMG/M metagenome (GOLD analysis project Ga0302252, IMG submission 193511) | Enriched activated sludge microbial communities from anaerobic digester in WTTP, New Holstein, Wisconsin, United States - AAG_RA_Leu | ecosystem: Engineered > Bioreactor > Anaerobic >...
AATATAAACTGAAGGCAACTTATTAAGAATGTTCCGATTCAATGCTTTTGAGATAAATGCTAAATTCACAACGCTGTTTATCCCATTTTCATTTGTATTGAAAGTATCCCGTAATGAGTATGGGAAAAAGTGATGATTCTCCTTAGCATTTGATTTAGAGACAAAAGACTTGTCAAGCTGAACATTTTGCCCATTGTTGAAATCTCCAGGGGCAAGCATTGCATATAGACATAGAATTCCGTTTTTTACTGCTGAATTTATCTTCATGCTCAGTTTGATGAGCTCGGATACTGATAACGAGAATCCAAAAACATTTTCTTGCACCTCACCCATTGCCAGTTTGCTAATCCAGTCTGCATCTTCCTTCATCTTGGTTAATGTAGCACCGGAATACCTGCTTGAAAAAGTGGCAGACCAAAACCAATTCATAATCAAATCTCTATGTTGAGCTGTAATAGGTCTATTACCAGTTTTATAAAAATAGTGTTGGATTATCGATAAAAGAGATGAGTATGGTATGTATTCTATAGTCATAACACCAAGATTCGTTCTTACAAAGTCAACAGCTCGACGTAAGCATTCAACTGTAGTGCTCCAATTATTCTGACAGATTTCAGCATTTAGTTCTAATTGGACTTTATTCTTACAATCACTAAAAACATTCAAAGCCAAAGACTGCGTAAATACTTCCGGAACAATACTACCAAATGGTCTTATGTTGGGTTCGCTATTAAAATCATTAATCTTTTCTCTTAGGTCAAATACTGGTGACCAAGCACTTGCGTGTACTAAATCGAATAGGGTTAGCCGTTTTCCACCTTGATTAATGCATTCAAAAATATCTACAACCTCATCAAGTTGCATGTTTTTGGATTTTATCGTGCTAATGGGGTAGTTAGCAAAAATCTCCTGGCATGCTCTCCATGTATCTGCCATTTCTCTATTTGTACCCATATATTCAGCAAACACATCACCATAAGCCTGAGTATCAAAAAGCTTCCAGGCAGGAATATTGTGCTTCTCTGATATAAGTCTTTTTAACTTGAATTCTTTCTTTTCCAGGTTAAAACAAATTGATGAGTAATCTATATTATTGAAAGTGTGTTTTTTTAACGCTATGTAAAGAGAAGTTATCCTTTGTTGCCCATCTAGGATAAACTGATAGTTCATATTTTGAGGTTGAGCAGGTAACCCTAATTCAGCGATCTCTCTACAGAAATGAGCATATCCGGTTCCTGCTTCCCAAATGAAGAATGAGCCTATGGGATATTGAAAATATATGCTATTTAACAACTTGACTATCTTCGATTTCTCCCAAACAAATCCCCTTTGAAAACGCGGAATTTTAAGATTCCCATTTTCCAGTTCTTGAAACAAATTGGCCAATCTCCAAGTATTGGTTATCTCGATTTTGTCAGGCATTGCTAAACCACCTTATATAATTCTTTTTCTAATTCTTTAATTGCGTTCAGGTACTTCTGTTTACTACCGAATTGACTAATGATCTCAACCGGAGTTCCGAAAAGCTCAGGAAAGGGCTTTACCCGCAGTACTTCCAGGCGTTCCAGGTTTTCGATTCCTTCATCGGCATATTTATCCAAAAGGGCTTCCAGAACTTTACGGGCTTGTTCTCCGTATTTGGTGAAGTAATCCCTTTTCTTCACGTTTTCCGCCCTTTCCTTTCTGCTAAGAGGTGGTTGATCATAAGCCACATGACAGATGATGTCAAAGAGATCCACGCTTCTGTTTACCGCTTTTTCAAGTGCTTCCACCATTATTCCCTGCTCTTCCAGTTCCCTGATTATAGCTTCCTTGCGGTCTGTGGTGTTCCATTTGGTGAGAAACTCACCCAAAGTGGCGAACTTACCTGTGATGATCTCCTTGGTATGGTCTTTCAAGCTGATGGTAATGGGCTTCCCGTTTTTATCAAAATACATTTCTCTGGAAATCAGAATTGATACGTCCACACCATTTACATATACCTTGGCTCGCTTTGGCTTTTCCTGCGTGTCGATAGGAACAAATGGATTTGGGGGTGGAGTGATCTCGATTTCAGTCCCGGTTTCTGCATCTATAAGCGGAGTCGTATCTTTTTCTTCTTCCTCAATCACACTGGTCAGATCATCTGTTTCGTTAAGGGGTTTTATCCTTACCGGATCGCCATCGAAGGCTGGATCGGCAAAAATGTCGGTTACGTTGCGGAAATCCAGAATAGTGAAGTAAAGTTTGTCAAATTCCTCATATATTCTGGTTCCTCTTCCGATTATCTGTTTGAACTTGGTCATGGATTGGATGTTGCTGTCCAGCACAATCACCTTGCAGGTAAGCACGTCAACCCCTGTGGAGAGCAATTCGGAAGTGGAAACGATAACCGGATAGGTTTCTTCCGGATTCGTGAAGTTATCCAGTTCCCGCTTGCCTTCATCGTTATCCCCGGTAATCTGCATCACGTATTTGTGGTTCTCTTTGCAGAGGTCGGCATTATGGTTGCTAAGCGCAGTTCGCATTCTTTCGGCATGGTTGATGTCCATACAGAACACAATGGTTTTGGCATAGCGGTCATAACCTTTCAGGAATTCAGTAAGCTTGGCGGCAACGGTTTCGGTTCGTTCATCTATTACCAGATTGCGGTCAAAATCCTTGCGGTTATAGATCCTGTCTTCCACTGGATTACCGTCTTTATCGGTTTTACCGGGTTCAGGTCTCCAGCCTTCCATGTCGATATTAAGTCCTACTCTGATCACCCGGTAAGGAGCCAGAAAGCCGTCCTCTATCCCTTGCTTCAGGGAATAGGTATAGATGGGCTCACCAAAGTATTCGGAGTTGCTGGCAGTTTCGGTTTCTTTGGGTGTGGCGGTTAAGCCAATCTGGGTTGCACTGCCAAAATAATCCAGAATCTCGCGCCAGGCACTGTTTTCCTCTGCACTCCCGCGATGGCACTCATCCACCACGATCAGATCAAAGAATCCACTGCTGAATTGCTTGTAGATATTGCGGTCTTCCTGGTTTCCGGTAAGCCCTTGGTATAGAGAAAGGTAAATCTCATAGCTTTTATCAACGCTGTGGTTTTTTACAATCGTCATTTTATCGCGGAAATGCTTGAAGTCGTTTCTCCGGGTTTGGTCGATCAAAGCATTTCGGTCTGCCAGAAAGAGGATTCGCTTCTTTGCGCCGGCTTTCCAAAGGCGGTAAATAATCTGGAAGGCAACGTAGGTTTTTCCGGTTCCCGTAGCCATTACCAGTAAAATCCTGTTATTCCCTTTGGCTATGGCTTCCACAGCTCTGTTTATGGCAACCTGCTGGTAGTATCTGGGTTTTTTGCCTGAGCCGTCATAAAAATAGTCCTGACTTGCGATCCGCTCCAACTGGTCAGTTTGAATACCTTTGTATAGCTTATATTTCTGCCAAAGCTCTTCCGGTGTTGGAAAGCTATCCAGGTCAAGCTCTGTTTCGAGGTTTTCCGGGCTGGCTGTTTTATCGTGAAACAAGAAGCCATCGCCATTGCTGCTGAAAGCCAAAGGGATATCCAGAATAGTAGCATAATCCAGGGCTTGCTGGAGCCCTGCCCTTATGCTGTGGTTATTATCTTTGGCTTCGATGATGGCGATAGGGATATTGGGTTTGTAGTAGAGGATGTAATCCGCTTTCTTGGCTTTGCCTCTGGCGGTTTGCCTTCCCCGGACATAGATTCTTCCTGCGGTGAAATATACCTCTTCCAAAAATCCGGTCATTTCATCCCATCCAGCTTTGCAAAGAGCCGGAGTGATAAACTTGGTACAGATGTCTCGTTCACTTAAAGCTTTCTTATTCACAATAATACAACCATCAATTTCACGAATGTTAATTGGCAATAATCTGTCAAGAAAAAATCGTCCTCTTTTTAACTATCGCAATAACAAACAGATATTCAGATATTGCTAGGAGGTCCGATATATTTGCGAAAAACATGCTTGGGTAAAAGTCCCTATATGGCAAAGCACTACCCTTCTGAATGATGTAAAGAGAAAGACCCCATATAGCTTCATGGCAGTTTCTGTTTTGATGCTATAAGGGGTCTGGGATTATCAGTAGATCTTCAGAACTTTCTTTCGGTAGTTTATGCTGAAGGGTTTTTGGCTGAGGAATGGGTAGCCCAGGAGGCCTTCTGCGCTCAGCCGGTAGGCATCACGAATATGGCCGAAATTCGAAAATGCATAACGCATTTTTCCATATTTCTTACCGCTCACCTTAGTTGCCTTTATTTCGGCGCTTTTAGTTTCGATCATTCTGGAGTCGGCTCCCATCAGGGTATCAGTTTCCACTCCGCTGATTAGCTTACCGAGTTTCTCAAAATGGGAGAGGTCCAAAAGGTTGCTTTGTGCTCCTGTATCCAAGCCCAAGCGAAGTTCCATATCTCCGATGCGGCAAGGTAAAACCGGGATATGCCCCTCCAGCTTGAAAGGCATCTGTTGCTTGGGTTTGGGCATTTTTCCTCCTCCCACCACCTCTCCGCTCTCATCAAGGGCATAAAGGTGGATCTTTCGCTGGGAGTAATCCACGAAAACCTCGCAGGGTTCCAGCTCCTGGTAGCTGATCAGACCCGCAAAAGGTTTTCCCAATTCTTTTTCCAACTCGCTGAGGTCCATGCTCATTAGCTCGGTATCCCGATATTCCCCTCCCGGCCAGGAAAGATGACCGATTAGCTTCGCATCCATAGAGCTTACCGAACCGCCTACTCCCGTTGCCAAGCCCAGGGTCATCCTGTTGTCAGTCTGGTCGAAATGGCTGTTCAGAACGAAAATTGGGGCTCCGCTATCCAGGATAAACTGCACTTTTTCTCCGTCCAACTCACCTTCGATCAGAATCATGCGTTCATATAGCTCAAAATCAAAACTAATGTGCTGGGCAAGAGCTTCGTTCTGTTCAATTCTGTCTCTACGGGTTTCTACCTGAAAAATGTTGCTTTCGTAGATATCCCCCTTTTTGTCGATCACAAAGGTGATCTCCCGCTCATTCTCGTTTTGACGTGCTAAAACCCGGTGCAAAGTACCAAAGTAGTGTTTCTCCTCTCCCAGGTATTTTACGATTTCGATTTTGGTGCCATGTGTGCTGAATACTTGCTCCAACACCTGAGAAACATAATCCTGAGGAACTCCCTTCACGGTGTAGGCAGGAGAAATCACCTGCTTAGCCAAGGCATAGGAATTTGCATTCCAGGCATCAATGAACTTACTGATCTGCTGAGGTATTTCTGCGAGAACTGAACCGGTCAACAAAACCGTTAGCAACAGCAATCCAAACCTTTTCGTACACATTTTTCATTCTCCCTTTGTAATGGAACGTCTCAAAAATCATATCAAGAACCATACCAATTTGCCAGAGCATAGCTAACACAATGCCATTCTGAATGTTATGATTGCCAAATAGCTCGTAGTTCAGCATAGTGACAAGATCATGCATATCATGGTGATATAAACCAAAGCTCTCTGCATATGTGTTTGATATATGTGGTCCGGTTCTCTCTCCCCGTTGAACCTGCTTCTTACTTCACACGCCCCTGGTTAGGGTTTGCTTGGCAGTAAATCTCACATGTACATTTCTTTCGTTTTGCTGCTGGTTTGGAGAAGCAGCTGAATCTTTACATCAGAAGCTAAAGGCTCCGTTCAAGATTTTCCTTGTCTTTTTTTAAGACTCGTAAATAAAGGCACCATAGGAAAAATAACCAATAAAGGACTAGAAAATGGAGCTATCCAAACGAGCCAGAGAAATTCAGGCTTCCCCCATCCGCAAACTGATGCCCCATGCCCTGGCCGCTAAGGCTAAAGGGATAAAGGTGTATCATTTGAATATCGGCCAGCCGGACATCCCCACTCCCCCCGAAATGATGAAGGTGTATCATGAATTCAACGAGGAGGTTCTGGCTTATGGGCCTTCCCAGGGCGTGGAAGTTTACCGCGAAAGCCTGGTTAAATATTACCGGAAAAACGGCATCGAACTGAAAACCAGCGACATCATAGTAACAACTGCAGGCAGTGAAGCAATCACCTTTGCTATGATGGTTGTGGGTGAAGTGGGCGACGAGATTATCGTGCCAGAACCCTTTTATACCAATTACAATGGCTTCGCCACGATGGCCGGGATAAATCTGATTCCGCTTACCACCTATGCCGAAACCGGCTTTGCCCTGCCAGACAACGCAGCGATTGAAGCCAAGCTGACTTCCAAAACAAGAGCCATAATGCTGTGCAATCCTGGTAATCCCACGGGAACGGTTTACAGCCGTGATGAGCTATTCCGAATCGCTACACTTGCCAAACAGCATAATCTGTATTTGATCTCGGACGAAGTATATCGCGAATTCATCTATGATGGCCTGAAACACACCAGCATCCTGGAAGTGCCGGATTTTGCCGATAACGCCATCATGGTGGATAGCGTTTCCAAGCGGTACAGCGCTTGCGGAGCTCGCATCGGCTGCATAGTAAGCAAAAACAAGGCTCTGATGGATGCTGTGCTGAAATTTGCCCAAGCCAGGCTTTGCCCCCCTACCATTGATCAAATGGCCGCCAACGCAGGGGTTTACCTTCCGGACAGCTATTTTGAAGCCATGAAAGCTGAGTATCAAGCCCGTCGGGATCTGGTTTTTGGAGAATTGGAAAAAATCCCCGGCATCATCTGTAAGAAACCCGAAGGTGCTTTTTATATAGTGGCAAAGCTGCCGATTAAGGATGCAGAAGACTTTATCATCTGGTTATTGGAGCATTATCAAATAAACGGCGAAACCGTGATGGCCGCTCCCGCCGAAGGTTTTTATGCCACTCCTGGCCTGGGCAGAAACGAGCTGCGCCTGGCCTACATTCTCTGCAAGAATGATCTCACCAGAGCCATGCAGATTTTCCGTAGCGGCCTGGAAGAATATCAAAGAATACAAGGATAGATGCAGCAACCAATTACTGAAGCTGTGCTGGAAGGCCTGATTCACAATCTCAGGACGCCCTTGAACCTGATCCTGGGATATGCCCAGAAACTGGAACAACCCAGCGATCTGGCCAGACGAATTTACGAAGCTGGAATCAGACTGGACGATCTGCTGCAGGAAACCTGGGAAGCTCTGCAGACCAGGCTTTCGGAAAAAAAACCCACAGAGCTGAATGCCTGGCTGAAAAGTGAACTTGCATTGCTGCACAGCGTTTTACCGGTAAAACACCGCTTTATGCTGATCAGCGAAACCTTCGACCAGGCTGTATGGGCAAACCACTCCCCCCGGGAATTGGCTGAAGCGCTGGAAGAAAAGCTCTTCCAGCTATCCTCCTGCGAAGGTATGCAACAGATTACGCTAACAGTGATGCCCGGTAAACTGCTTTTAGGCTGTCAGAATGAACTGCTGGCATTATGGTCATCCGAAACCGGTCTCTGTAATCAGCCAGAACCCCAGCCCGGCACTGAGGGCTACAAAGAAAAGGTGAAACGCCATGGCTGAGAAAGCTCTGCCGCGCATTCTGGTAGTGGACGACAGCCCTGAAACCCTGGAGCTGTTCAAACTTCAGCTTGGCGACAAATACGATGTGGAAACCACGATCAGCTTGAAAGCCGCATCTGAAAAGCTGGAAACTCAACGCTTCCATATCGCCATTGTCGATCTGGTTTTACCTGGAGAAAACGGTCTGGACCTGATCAAAGACATAGCGCAGAATCATCCTTTCACGGCAGTGATTGCCATCAGCGGCCAGGCTTCGATAGAAATGGCCGTGAATGCCATGAAACTGGGGGCCAGTGAATATCTGGTAAAGCCGTTCCGCAACCTGGACATCATAAACATCCAGGTGGAAAAAATCCTGCAAACTCAATGGCTGATCGCGGAGAATAAGCGACTGAGCTCAATGCTCCAACGCGATATTGAGACTGATCTGATTATCGGTAACTCCCTGGCAATCCAGGCTTTGCTGCAAAAAGTGCAAAAGATCGCCAAGCTTGATACTCTGGCCCTGATCACCGGTGAAACGGGAGTCGGCAAAAGCGTTTTTGCCGAACTGATACATCGCAACAGCCTGCGAAAGCATCAGAAATTTGTGGCCGTGAACTGTGGCAGCCTTACTGAAACCCTTTTGGAAAGCCTGCTTTTCGGACACAAGAAAGGTGCTTTCACCGATGCCTTTCGCGATAAAATAGGCTATTTCCAGGAAGCCAATGGCGGTACCTTGTTTCTGGACGAAATAACCGAAACCTCGCTGGCTTTTCAGGTAAAACTGCTGAAGGTTCTGGAGTCAGGCATCTTCCGCATGGTGGGCAGCGAACATGATATGAGAACCGACGTAAGGATAATCGCCGCCACAAACAAGGACATCAAGGAATGCGTCTCGGCAGGGAGTTTTAGAGAAGACCTCTACTACAGGCTGAATGTTATCAAGCTCCACATCCCGCCCCTCAGGGAACGCCGCGACGACATAAAAATCCTGGCCAGTGCTTTTACTCAGGAGTTTTGCGCCAAATACAAGAAGAGTGAACTGAAGCTCTCCCCGGGTGTTTTATCCATCCTGCTGAACTACGAATGGAAAGGAAACATCAGAGAACTCCGCAACGCCATCGAACACGCCGTGATCCTGGCTGAACACAAGGTTATTCAACCTGAAGACCTGCCTGAAAACATCGCTGGGATTCAGTCGTTATCCCTGCTTGCCGAAGATAATCTGGACTGGCATCAGTCCAAACTTGCCTTCCTGAAAGTATACTTGCATCAATTATTGTCCGACTCGGCGGGAAACCTGAGCAAGGCTGCCAAGCTCTCAGGTCTCACCCGTGATAATCTTTACCGAAAGTGCGAACAAGCCGGAATAGATATTCATCATTACCGGCACAATCATGCCCCCGAAGAATAGGAAGAAGCTATGAAACCAAAATGGAAAGTATCGCCCTACCTGTATATCCTGCCAGCTTTTGTGCTGCTTTTTGCCTTCCGTTTGATTCCCATCATCATGTCTTTTGTGATCAGTTTCTTTGATTGGTCGATCAAAGGCACCGGGAAATTCATCGGATTGATGAACTACGCAAATATGCTGAAGGATGAGGTATTCTGGCAATCGATCACCAACACCTTTTGGCTGGTGATTATCGTAGTCCCCGCCAGCATCTTGTTCTCGCTGCTCTTTGCAGTTTTGCTGAATCAGATAAAAGCGCTGAAAGGGCTTTTCCGCACAGTGTATTTCATGCCCTTTGTCACCTCTTTGGTGGCTGTATCCATCGTGTGGAAAATAATGTTCAACGAGCAGACCGGACTGATGAACACGATGCTGGGATACATCGGCGTAGAACCTCAGAAATGGCTTTCGGAAGCCAGGGGGATTTTTGACATCTTCTTTTCGGGAATGGGGATCACCCTGCCAAAATGGCTTCATGGGCCGTCTCAAGCGCTGTTTGCCATTATCATTATGACCGTTTGGAAAGGCTTGGGCTATAATACAATTATCTACCTGGCAGGACTGCAAAACATTTCCAAGGTCTATTATGAAGCTGCCGAAATAGACGGAGCCAGCAAGCTGAAACAATTTTTCAGAATAACCCTGCCCCTGGTCTCCCCCACCACCTTTTACGTTCTGATCATGACCACGATAGTCAGCTTCCAGGCCTTTGCCCAGATCTATCTGATGACCGACAAAGGCGGCCCGCTAAATACCACCAAACTGATCGTGTATTACATCTATGAAAAAGGCTTCGATACCCTCGAAATGGGCTATGCCAGCGCGGTTGCCCTGGCCCTGTTTGTGCTGATCCTGGGGCTCACAATCCTCCAGAAACGCCTGGAAAAACACGTGAATTATTAGAAGGAGATCATGATGAACGAACAACTGCGCATGACGATAATCTACGGGGTTCTCACCATCTTTGGCCTTACAATGATAGTCCCCTTCATCTGGATGATCTCCACCGCCTTGATGACTCAGGCAGAATTCAACAAGCACGAATCAACTTTCATACCCAAAGAAAGCTATCACGAATGGAACAACGGCCAGGAAAAACAGAAAGTTCTGTTTGTAACGGACAAAGGGGATTCCAGCATCATCCATCTGCTGGACAAAGAAGGAAAGATCATCACAGAATACTATCCAGTTCCCAAAAACGAAGTGAAACTGGTGAAAAAGACCTTCAGTCTGCATTGGGATAATTTTGTAAAAGCCTTTAACAAGGTTCCTTTTGCCCTGTATTTTTACAACACTCTCTATGTAAGCTTCCTGTCGCTGATCGGAGTGCTTATCACTTCGATGCTGGCCGCTTACGCTTTTGCCCGCATGGAATTCGTTGGCAGGGATTTTTTCTTTTACCTGTTCCTCAGCATGATGATGGTTCCCGAGCCGATCTATCTTATCTCCTCCTACGTGCTTTTGGACAAAATTCACTGGCTGGATACCTACCAGGCCTTGATTGTGCCCTGGTGCGTAAACATCTTTACCATCTTCCTGTTCCGCCAGCACTTCAAAAGCTTGCCGCAAGAGCTGTTTGACGCAGCGGCAATCGATGGTTGCAGCACCTTTGGCATGTTATGGAGAATCATGATTCCCCTATCCAAGCCGATAATTGCCACTGCCAGTATTTTTTCCCTGATCGGTAGTTGGAATAGCTTTATGTGGCCATTGGTAATGACCAACCGCCCAGAACTTCGTGTTTTGCAGGTAGGGCTTAGCTATTTCAACCAGGAGGCCTCTACCCAAACAACCCTGTTGATGGCTGCCTCCACCTTCAGCATTGTGCCGATCCTGATTCTCTTCTTCTTTGCCCAAAAACAGATTATCGCCAGCTATGCCAAAGCTGGTCTGAAAGACTAATATTAAGGAGCTGATGATAAATGAACGAACTTGATATCAAAAAGAAAGCCCAACTGCAAAAAGCTAAACCCATCAAGAAGACCACCCAGGAGTATGTGAAACCCACCAAACCTGTGTGGACCGACGACGCCAGTATCCGTCCCCAGGTTCTTGTACCCCAAAATTTGAATCGCATCGTAGCCTGGAGCGTTTTCGTGCTTACGCTGGTGATTTATATGCTAACTCAAGCCCGAACCATGAGTTTTTGGGATAGTGGCGAATATGCTACCTGCATCAGTATCCTGGGCGTTCCGCATCCACCTGGAAACCCATTTTACATCTTGTTTGGCAGGGCTTTGGTTGCCCTGTTCGGAGGGATAGCTTCTCACGCGGTGATTGCAGCCTTTATCTCGGTGCTCACCAGTGCGTTTGCCGTGATGTTTACTTACCTGGTTACCGTCCAGCTTACCAGTATGCTGAAAATCAAGCCTTGGGAAGCCATTTTTGCGGGAGTCGTAGCGGCTTTATACACAGCCTTCTCATTCACTTTCTGGATGAACGCAGTGGAAGCTGAGGTGTATTCCGGACTGGTATTTTTCGTGAATCTGATCATCTGGCTGACCTTGGTGTGGGTTCAGAAATCCCGGGATTTTTCACATCAGAACATCCTGCTATTCATCCTCTATCTCTTTTTCCTGGGTTTCTGTGTGCACCAAACAGCCCTGCAGATAGCTCCGGCAGTGCTTTTTATCGTGGTTTATCCGCTTCTCCAGCAGGGAATCAAAGGCGGAAATTTCTGGTTGAAAGTAGTTGGTTATACCATTGCTCTTCTGATTGGCTACTTTATCTTCGGTGCCATCGGCAAAGGTATGCAGATAGACGACTTTGACAAGTGGGGTTTCGGTATCGTAGCCTTGCTTATTCTATACATCGAGCTTAGGGACGTCGTGGATAAGCGGGTGTGGCTATTGGGTTTCGCCCTCGTAGGAGTAGGGCTGTCTTCCCACCTTTATCTGATGATCAGAGCCGCAGACAGGCCTTTCATCAACGAAGGTCACCCCAGCACTTTCTCGTCGTTTATGGATTATGTACTTCGCAAACAATACGGCAATACCAGCTTCGTTCAGCGACGGGGAGATTTCTTTGCGCATCAGCTTTATCACCATTTCCTGCGCTATTTTGGTATGCAATGGCTGAACGAGCCTCTGGGTGGAAAGCTGATCGGAATGTCCACCGGGCTTTTCAAAGGGATCATGAATCTCGTAGTGGCCTTTTTGGGCGTGGCTGGTGCGATATTCCAATTCCGGAATAATAAACACAGCTTCCGCTATTTCTTCTCGATCATTCTGCTTACCACCATTGTTATGGTATTTGTGATGAATCTCTCCAGCGCGGAAGTGCGCGATCGCGATTACTTCTTTGTAGTTGCCTATAATATGTGGGCAATCTGGATGGGTATTGGAGCCATGGCCATAGTTACTCTATTCCAATCCAAACATATTCGCATCCTGTTTATGATTCTGATGCTTCTCCTTCCAGTTCGCAACTTGATTACCCAATACAAAGTGCACGACCGCTCCAGGGAATTCATAGCCCTGGATTACGGCTTGAACTTTCTGAATTCGATGGAAGAGAATGCGATAATTTTCACCAATGGAGATAACGACACCTTCCCGCTTTGGTATGCCCAGGCGGTGGCTGATCCACATGCCAAAGAACACGTGTACCCCGCCAAGGATGTTTATCCTACTCCGGAAAGTCAGGAAGCCATCAAAAAGGCCATGGAGTATAAAAACAAGTACCTCAAAGGTATCCGTAAGGACGTTTCCATAGCTAACCTATCCTTGCTGAATACTGCCTGGTATATCAGGCAGATTAGAGACAAGGAAGGGATTCTCTTCAACGTTTCCGACGATCTTCTGGACCAAATGGGTCCCAGCAGAATGGAAGAAGACCTGGTTATCCCCGGCCCACCTGCCAAACCTGAGATGGGTTTTCAGTTGGAAATACCTCCAACCGCGGAATGGAGAAAAGACGAGCCCTTCTACCGGATGTCCGACATAGCAGTGATGCAGATAATCAAGGATAATTATGGCAAACGGCCAATATACTTTGCCGTGACCTGTGAAAGCTATATCGGATTTGAAGAATATACCCGAAATGAAGGTATGGTAGCCAGAGTAGTGTCGACCCCCGATCGCGACCAGATCGATATTCAGCGTTTGCTTGCCAATATTGATAAGACATACCAGTACCGCTCAATAAGCGACGACAAGGTTTACAAGGATGACAATATGAGCCGGCTGGTTATGAACTACGGCTCCGGCTTTGTGCGGGCCGCTAATTACTTCGTGAACGTCTCAGATTTTCCCAAAGCCCTGGCCTATATCGCAAAAGCAGATAGATTTATCGACAGCGAGATCAAACTAACTGAGTTCTATACGAACTACTACTCCAAAACCAACCAATGGACACAGCTTGATTCCTTCATTGCCAATACAATCTTTACGCATGTAGACGGTTGGAGGATATACCTCAGCTACATTATCTCTCACATGGTGGACAATTATCCCGATAAGATTCTGTATTATTTGAAGAAAGGCATGCAGCAATACCCTGACCAGGATTACTTTGCCTACCTGGGTGTGGGCTATGCCCAGGAATATGGACGCCGTGAGGAGATCAGCAAGCTCTTCAAGGAACTGGGACCACAGATGCAGTATGACATCAGTTCTTTTGAAGCTGACCTCTACAAACCTATGTCCGATTCGATTCAGGAAATAAATGGCGATTAGAACAGTAATCATCGGCGGAAAAGCCGGAGAAGGCGTAAAGAAAGCTGCACAAGTTGTGGCTACCACGCTATTCCGGCAGGGCTGGCAGGTGTTTCAGGCAGATGATTATCAGAGCTTGATCAAAGGCGGTCATAACTTCAGTTCGGTCAGTTTTTCCGATTCTGAAGTGCACACTGCCTACGCGAAAGCCAATCTGCTGATTAGTTTTGACCAGCGAAGCTACACTGCGCACTCAGAAGATATGGCAGATGCCGACAGCCTGCATGTATATAATTCGGACATGACTCCTGAAGCGGTGCAGGAAGCCAGGGGTAAAACCCTGGGGCTTCCACTCAGCACCATGATGAAGCAGATTTATGGGCCTGGAGGCAACGTCTCATTGGCTGCAGTTTCAGTTTTTTTCTTGTGGATGGGCTATCCTCAGGCCGAACTTGAAGCAGTAATTGCCAGAGAATTTAAACGTAATGTAGAAGATAATATAAGCTACGCCAAGGCTGTTTATCAAGCTGCCCGTCAAGCGGGAATCGGTGGTTCACAAATACCAGATTCCGAGTTTCCGCTCATTTCCATGGAGCAAAGCGTTCAGCGGTTCACTTCCGGGAACCAGGCCATGGCCTTGGGTGCCTGGTTGGGAGGCTTGGATTTCTACTATGCCTACCCCATGACCCCTGCCTCTTCAATTCTCCACTATCTGGCGTTGAAAACCACTACTCATAAGGTTTATGCAATTCATGCGGAAAGCGAACTGGCGGCAGCCAATATGGCAATCGGTTCCGTGGTATCCGGGGCCAGAACCGCGATTGGCAGCAGTGGTGGTGGCTTTGCCCTGATGCAGGAAGCCTTTTCGCTGGCCGGGATCACTGAAGCTCCCTTGCTTTGCTTTCTTGCCTCACGCCCTGGGCCTGCAACAGGTGTATCCACCTACACCGCGCAGGAAGATCTTCCCTTTGCTTTAAATCAAGGCCATGGTGAATTTGCCCGAATCGTGGCAGCTCCTGATTCACCGCAGCGTGCCTTCAGCCTTGCTGCAGAGCTTTTGTCCCTGGCCTGGGAATTTCAGTGCCCAGTTATTCTACTTAGCGACAAGCATCTCAGCGAAAGCTCTCAGAACCTCACATTGCCGGATGAAGTACCCTGGGCTCGGGTGGAGCAGGGTGTTCCGGGAAGTAGTTATCAACGCTATTCTATTACAGAATCAGGCGTTTCACCTCTGCTGTTTCCAGGTTCTGAGAACATTGATGATAACACCGTGATAAAGTGGAATTCTCACGAGCACCTGCCCAGTGGGCTGAGAACAGATAAGGCAGAAGCTATGATTGCCATGAAAGACAAACGCAATCGCAAAAGCCCAGCAATCTCGATCGCTACCCAAAGACATGAGAGGGTAACGTTCTACGGCGAACAAGGCACTGCCGTGTTTGCCTATGGCTCGGGAGTAATGGAGCTGCGGGAAGCCCGGAAGCATTGCTCAAAGCCATTTATTATTGTAGCTTTGATCTACCTTACTCCATTTCCGTCTGAAGAGCTTAGTGTCTACTCCGGACAGGAGATCATTACCCTTGAGCACAGCTCCACAGGAAATCTAGACCGCTTCATCCGCCAAAATCTGGATGTTTCCATCAAACACAGCGTCCTGCGTTATGATGGCAGACCTTTTGACCCCCTGGAGTTAGCGAAAATAATGGAGGATATCCTATGATGCGGGATCTGGGTACTAGTAAGGAAAACACCTGGTGCACAGGCTGTGGAAATTTTGGTATTCTGAATGCAGTGAAGAAGGCCATTGGTGAGTTGGTAGAGAATGGAAGCAAGCTGAGCGACTTTGCCATAACCTGTGGCATAGGTTGCCATGGTAAAATTTTCGACTATCTGGCGCTCAGCGGAATTTATGGCTTGCATGGACGCGGAACCGCCACTGCACAAGGTATGAAACTGGCTAATCCGGCTTTGAAAGTAATCAGTTTTGGCGGAGATGGCGACAGCCTGGGTGAAGGCCTTGAACACACCCTCTTTGCCGCCAAACGAAACATGGATATTACCCTCATCCTGCACAACAATGGCAATTACGGCCTAACCACAGGCCAGTTTTCTCCTCTCTCTGAGCCGGGATATAAAGGGCTTTCCACTCCCCTGGGCAGCATCGAGAAACCCTTTAGGGCAATTCCCTTACTCCTGGAAGCAGGAGCCAGCTTTGTGGCCAGAGGTTTTTCGGCAAGACCGGATCACCTGACAGAGCTTATCATAGCCGCGCTTAACCACAAGGGATTTTCATTTATAGAAGTAATGCAACCATGTGTTAGCTATAATAATAACTATGCATACTTAAACCAAAAGGTTAAATTGCTTGAGGTAATTCCAACTACACAGGCACATGCCATAGATTTGGCGAGTGATCCGGATCATGTCTATCTGGGTGTATTCAGCCGCAAAAATCTGCCTGTTTATCATGAATTACTATATGGAAGCGCCAACCCGCAGAAGGATAGACCCGATTACCTTCACCGCCAGGACATTCTGCATGCCAAATAGTCTTGCCAAAACTCAGGGTTTCAGGCTGGTTATTCAGCTGATTTTTCTCGGCCTGAGCATGATGGGGCTGGTTCTTATCTGGGCAGGTTTTTCCTTTGCCATCCACGCTGTTTGTCCTTATGCCACAGTGTGTTTTGGCTTGAACAAAGAAGTTGTATTGGGCTATGTCAATCTCATGTTTTGGGCTTCAATCCTGTTTGGCCTGGTAATCCTGGTGTTCAGCATGTTCTACGGACGAAAATTCTGTGGTTATATCTGTCCGCTTGGAACATGGCAGGAGGCCATTTTTGCTTTGAGAAAAGCAAGATATCGCCGCACACATAGAGTCCCTTATTTTTACGAACGGGGCTTGGGACGCATCAAATACATCATCCTGGCCTTGACAGCAGGATTGTCGTTAGCCGGAATTGGCTTTTCCTTCATCCGTTTGTGTCCGTTTTATGCCTTATCGATGCTTCCACGCTTGGCAATCCCAGGCTTGAGCGTATTAATAATCGTCAGTATTGGCGGATTCTTCACCGAGCGCATCTGGTGCCGATGGCTTTGTCCCTTTGCGGCGTTATTGAATATCTTTCAGAGTCTGGGTAAGCAATTTGGCATCAAACGCAGTAAGATTCGCCGTAATCTGGAGCGTTGTGTGGATTGTGGGGTTTGCATGCTGTATTGTCCGATGAATATTAACATCGCGGCAGAAGAATATGTGCAGAACACCGAATGCATCCACTGCCTTGTTTGTGCCAGTAAATGCCCCAAAAAAGGATCCCTGAATTGCGAGAAGGAAAACTCATGAACAAATATCTCAAAGCCCTTTTCCTGTTACTGCTGTCTCTTATGATGGGTTTGATCGTTTGGCGGGGACTGCATCCTGGGCAGGAACATGTCAAGATATGTCCGGTTAACGCAATCAACATGGTTCAGGGTAAAGCTGTGATTGACAACGCCAAGTGTATCGGTTGCCGTAGATGCGTTGATGGAATCAAGCTGAGCAGTAGTGAGCTTGATTTCCCGCAACCTAAAGTTCCAGTAAGTGATTCGCTCGCTGAGCCCCTGGTTGAAAGCGAAACCATACAACCAGAACCAGCCATAGCAAAAACACCTGAACAAAAGAAGCCAAAAATCGCTGAATACATTGTAAATCCAGATAAATGCATCGGCTGCCAGCTTTGCGTAGCAGCTTGTCCGGTCGGCGCAATCAGTATGAAGGACGAAAAAGCCTATATCGACAAAGATAAATGCATAAACTGTGGAATCTGTAAAAAGGGCAACCAGATAGACTACCAGGGCTGCCCGGTTCAAGCTATCTCAGGCCCCTGAAGAAACCCGACAGCTCCTTTTACCGACAATCGCTCCTAAACCACAATTATCAAATCCCATTCATTTTCCATCTGAAAGCTGAGCTACCCTGCTCGCCACCCTTATGCCACCCGAGTGCCTCCCGAATTCCACCCGGATGCGATTCGGGACATATTCGGGTGGATGCTGAGTGTGATTCGGGCAGCAAGCATGGAAAATCCAAACCATCTTTCCGTCCGCCGGCTACGGCGAAATTCTGGACAAACAAAAAAAAGGGGCGAAGATAATAATGCCCCTTTTACAGTATTGATGTGCTATGTTTTAGCTGCTAAGCGCGCTTAACCCGGCCTGTAGGGCTCTCAGATTGGCTTCTACGATTGCCTCGCCTTTACGGGCAAAGATCGTCTTGATGGCATCCTCA
>Ga0302252_1001060_pt1 | contig 17802 bp, 20 predicted proteins | sample AAG_RA_Leu_MG_FD_193511 | JGI IMG/M metagenome (GOLD analysis project Ga0302252, IMG submission 193511) | Enriched activated sludge microbial communities from anaerobic digester in WTTP, New Holstein, Wisconsin, United States - AAG_RA_Leu | ecosystem: Engineered > Bioreactor > Anaerobic >...
ACCGGGATGTTAGCTCTATTTTACAGGTAAGCTTTAAATACCTTCAGAGCCTTATCAACATACGGTGAGCTTGTGGTAAAACCAGACAGGTCGCGATATATTTGGCTCTATTGTAAATCTAAAGCCCAAAAGGAGCAATGGCAAGCTCTGGCTGATAAGGCGGATACTCCTTTATCGACTTGGTGCGCCTCGATTATCGAGGAGCGGATAGCAGAAGAGAATGGTCTCATCCCACGGCATAAGATCGCAAAAGAACTAGAGAGCTTAAAAGCGGAAAACAAGACATTACGAGAAGATCTGAGGCAGAAAGAGGTAGTTCTACAGAGATATGAGGCGGAATTGCGGCGGTATAGAGCCGAGCCCTTCCAGGGAGAGCAGTTCGCAGGCATCCGGCCATATTCCAAAGAGCTTGTGGAGATCCTGAAGGCCCGTGGCCACGTGGGCAGTTACCAGATACTCGAACTGTTGGGGATCGCCCCCGGTGAGGCTGAGGCCATTAAGGCCGTGTCGAAGCAACTAGAAGAGCTAGAGAAATTCAACTTGATCAAGGCTGACGGCAAGGGCTGGCAATGGATAGCATAATAAAGGAATTTGAGCGAGATTGCAAGGTCCGGGGAATGGCTGAACGCTCCATAGATTCCTATCATACTTGCATCCGGGCATATGGTGAGTACCTAGCCAGTCATGAGAAGAACTTTCTAACCGCTAAAAAGGATGATCTTGTTAGCTTCATAGAATCTTTGAGGCTGGAGAAAGGGCTTTCGATAATGACAGTTAAGCGATATCTAGCAGCCCTTTCTAGCCTTTGCGAATATTTGGTATTCAAGGAGCAGATACAGACGAACTACGTAAGGCCGGTCAGGAGTCGGTATATAAGGAGCTACAAAGAGACCCCTGAAGGCCGGAAACTCATTTCTGTGGAAGATATGGCCAGCTTGATCAATTGCACCCTAGATATTAGAGATAAGGCGGTTATCACGCTCCTGGCAAAGACTGGCATAAGACGAAACGAGCTAGTCACTCTGGATATCTCAGACGTGGACTTAATCGAAAATAAGATCCGACTGAAGCCCACCGCGAAAAGGACCAACCGGACTGTATTCTTTGATGACGAATGCTCTTTCATCCTCCGGAGGTGGCTGGCCATCCGGCAGGATGCCAATAAGAAGAATATCCCGGCGCTGTTCCTAAATGCCGAAGGTGAGCGGCTGAACAGGTCAGGAGTCTATAACCTGGTGACTGAGGCTGCCCGGCGTGCTGGCCTTCATGATCCCACCTCGGAGCGGCTGGAAGACCATTTCACGCCCCATTGCTGCCGCCATTGGCTGTGCACTCACCTTTTTCGGGCAGGAATGCGAAGGGAGTACATCAAGGAGCTGAGGGGGGATAGCAGGAAAGAGGCTTTTGACTTGTATAACCATATAGATCTTAAAGAGCTGAAAGAGGCTTATCTGGCAGCGATACCACAACTGGGCCTCTAAGCCTTCTATTTTCCTTTTCACATTAGATCAAGCCGGAATGAGGCGCGAGTTTATCCAGGAGTTAAGGGGGGATTCAAGACGGGAGGCCATAGATATCTATGACCACATAGATCTTAGGGAGCTGAAAGAGGCTTATTTAGCAGCCATACCGCAGATGGGCATCTAGCCTTCTCTTTCTATTTTTTCTAGGATCTCGGCGGCCTTCGGATAGACAGAATCATGATGATCCACATATAAAAATTGGATTCTGTTTCCCTTTATTCTATAAACGATAACATAAGGATCGACATGAGAGCCGCGAGCGTGCTTTAAATTGTGGCTCTTTGGGCTGCCTATTGAGGGGTTATCGAGAATCTGGCTGATCTTTTTAAGGAAGCGCTTTTCCAGCGCCCGGTTCTTCCTAGTGAGCTTTGAAAACTGCTCCTCAAATTCAGGAGTTGATTCAAAGTCCATATAGCCTACTCAAAGGTTTTTCAGGTGGTTCAAGAACTCTTCTTTGGTTTTAAAGGTCTTGACTAAACCAGCATCAGCCTGCTTGATGCTCCTCCGAACTCCGGCCTCAAATTCCTTTAAGGCGGCCTCGTTGGCATCCTGGATGACCACATTCTCACTTGCACCGGCCATGGATAGATACTCCTCGCTGTTGGGCTATAAGGATTGCGAAAAGGCGGGCGGGGCTATGCCGGTGTTGGGATTATGAAGTGCGATGACTTAGCAGCCACCGCGCACGGCTTGAACGCAAGGGCCGACCCCTCGACAACTTCAATTTACCGCGAGCATGAAATTATACTCTAATTGCAAAAATCTTGCGCTCTGGTTAGACATGCTTTTCAACTGTTTGTTTCTCCATTAACAATCCCACTCCACGACATATGCCCCACATCATGATGGCAAATATAGCAGCATACATATTGATGAGTACCTATACACATACATTCATACCCGATTATAGAAAAGTATATTAACTGGTTAATTGACAATTATTTGATTAGGGATTGATCATAGATGTTGACAGGATTCGTTTCTGCAAAAATCCCGATCGAGACCAGAATTGCGATTGAAGAGTATGCGAAACAAGAATGTCTCTCATTAGGAGCTGCGACCCGGTACTTCTTGCGGATTGGTATAGAGAAAGAAAAAGCGGTGATGTCTTGAACGAAAATATAGAATCAGTAGGCCAAGCGGTGAAGTTGTCCAGACAGCGCCGCCGGGCCTGCGAACACCGTGCATGGTTCTGCCGAGGTGTCAAATGACTATAGATACCTGTATGCATAAAAAGGTTGCTAAAACCTATTATGCAAAATGTTTTTCGCCAATCAGAGCGGCTTTAGACAGCGATTCAAGGCAATTCTTCAGCAATGATCTCTCATGCCGCTGCCTTGCCGAGCTGGATGAGGCGCGCGGCTTGCTGGAGTCCGTCTCTTGCCGGGATGGCCTTACAGTGGCCGCTTTCTCGTGGGGGAGCGTAGCCCTGCCGCCCGAGCTGGAGCCGAAGCTGCGCGAGTTGGTGGGCAGGAAGACAGCGGTTTTGAGGCTCGATGGCCGCTATCATTGCCGGGCGGTTGACTGATGTCCGAAGTTCCGGAGGTATTCGATCAGCCCGGCGCTGCCTTTGTGCTCCTGCCCGGTGGGATCAAATTTCCGCCTCTGGAGAAAGAATGGCAAAAGAAAGGCCATAGCTTCCATGAGGCAGTTGCCCATAGGGGCAACGTTGGCTTCCTGGCTGGAAATGACTTCATCGGCTTAGATCAGGATGATCCTGCCGCCTTTGAAGGGCTGGAGCTGCCCGCCAGCCCTACATGGGAAACACGTCCCGGCAGGCTCGGAATGTGTTTCAAGGTCTCTGATAACATAGCTGAGGCCCTGGCAGGTATAGGGAAGAAGCCGGACTTGGCACAGATCAAACTCTTCAAAGATGGCGAGCCCGTTGGGGAGGTCAAGATCCAGCGAACTTACCAAGTAATCCCACCTTCCCATAAGTTCATTGATCCGGTCACAGGTGATGACGTAGCGCCGGGAAAAGGTGATAGGGTTGATTACAGGCTCTTGGACTCCAGCCCACCGGCTTCTATCACCCTGGCAAAGCTCCTGGCCGATCTCCAGGCCATAGGCATAACCTTCTCATCCAAGCTGGAGCAGAACGCCGCAAAGCTGGAGAGCATGGGCAGGGAGGCCCGCCATAAGGCAGCAGTAAGCGATGAGGCTGGGACCCGGAGGTACGCAGAGGCGGCCCTGAGAAATGAAGCTCTGGCCGTGGCTGGCAGCCCAACCGGCAGTCGAAATGATCAGCTCAATAGTTCTGCCTTTTGCTTGGGCCAATTTGTAGCGGCGGGCGTGCTCTCTGAGTCCGAAGTCTCCAGAGAGCTTTCAAGGGCGGCCATGAATGCCGGGCTGGAGCCTGATGAGATCAACCGGACCATAAGGAGCGGCCTGGAGAGTGGCGCGAGGCATCCTCGGGAAATACCAAGCCCGGAGACCACCCGGACCCATGAAGCGCATAATCAAAAAGGGCCGGAGATCAGATCTAAGGCCCTGGATATCTTGCAGACTGGAGATCCCATTCAGGCGATAACCGATAGTTGCGGCAGGATGGTGCTAGGAGCAGAGAAGGCATTTAGAAAGCTAATTTGCTGCAAGGCTGTTCAAGGCGTCAGGCAATCCGCCGGACTGCATCCAAAATTAAGCGGTGAATCCGGATCTGGCAAGACGTGGGCAGTGCTCACTTTTGCGCACCATCTCCCTGCCGAGGCGGTTATAAAAGGATCCTCTTCAAATTTAGCAGCATTCTATCATCAAGACGGAAATCAGGTATTCAGAATCTTGGATGATTATCAGGCAGGTAATGAGACACTTGACACGGTTATTAAGCAGACATCAAGCGTTTTTCATCAACCTTACGATCATCGGACCGTGAAAAAACAGGAGCCCCTAACTCTCCATATAGGCTCGGAGCAGACGTGGGCGGTCACAAGTGTGGACAGCTCACAAGATGTCCAAGTCTTGAATCGTCAGATACCTATCAATGTCGATGATTCTGAGGAGCTTACTGTCAAGGTGAACCGCCGCACCATCGAGAGATACGGCAAAGGCGAAGAGCAGTTTCCCGAGGATGAATCAGTGCAAATCTGCCGTGAGATCTGGAGAATACTCCAGGAAGACGGCCTTATCAATGTCAGGATACCCTATTTTGAGCGTATCGAATGGCTAGACACAAGCAACCGCCGCAACCCGTCCTTATTCATGGACTTGGTGGTTGCCCACACTGCCATGTATCGCTACCAGAGAGAGAAGGATTCTGACGGCTATTACCTGGCCACTGAAGACGATTTTCAGGCAGCTAAGGCACTGTTCACAGATAAAGATGCAGAAGAATTGGTTCACCGTCTCACCAAAAAAGAGCGGGAATTTGCTGATATCCTTTGTAAGCACTCCGAAGGACTTACCCGAGAAGAGGCGGCGAAATCCCTGAACATTTCTGGCAACCGAATTAGCCAATTAGCCAATGGTGAGAAAGGTAGGGGCGGGCTTTCTCAGAAGCTTCCGGGCTTTGAGATTGTGGAAGTGACAGATTCTGAGAGAGTGGATGAGGACCACCGCCGGGCCACAAAGAAGGTTCTGTACAGGCTCACCAAGTACGACCCGCTCACTGGCTTTGAGGCGGTGGTTAGGCTACTGCCAAAAAACGACATTAGCAGCAATGATGGTAAGCAGCCGGTAAGCCTTCCAGTAAGGAAGTTTGAAGGTAAGGAAATCGATAACAGAGAGAGAGAAAATAGAGAGAAAGAGATAGGGAGTAAGGATAGTAAGGAAAAAGTGAGAGAGCGCAATGGTCCGATTGACAAAACCTCAAAAATCTCTCTTTCTCTCTCAAATCCAGAAAAATCCTTACTTGAAGAGAAATCGACATCATTAGCCCACGGGGCGATCCTTACCGAGACCCGTTCAAATCCTTACTCTCCTTACTCAATGTCGAATGATATCGAAAGAAAATCCTTACCGACTGGAGCAGTGTCCGAGGAGAAGCCCAAAGGACCCCACTACAGGGAAGCATTACCCTCCCCCTTATTAAAATTATAAAAGTGATAATATGACGATTCGACTAAATGAGCCAAAAGACATCAGGAGACTAATCCGGGATTGGATACGAGAAGTATCAGAAACTGGCCAGCTTCCTTTTCAAAATGGTGGAGTAATTGTTCAACTATTGAACACATGGCTTAAGAGCTACGAACTAGAAAAGATTCCCGAGTTGGAAACCAGAATAAGAGAGTTGGAAGAGCACCAAGAAAAGGGTCAAAGGAGGGGTTATCGTGGCCGTTAAGGATGTAGAAAAGAAATTAAACAAACTTGAAAGGGATTTTGGAGCAAAGAAAATCAAGATGAATCTCAAAGACGGATCGATTGCAGAATTTCGTGCCTCAGAGATTGGAGAAATCATGCTCGACAGCTTGAAAATCATGGGTGCGATCGCTTTGGGGGAAAAGCTGCCCTCTGATTCTGAAGAATCTCTCAAGAATATAAAGCGATTCGCTGAGATCAGCGACGAAGAACTTGAACGGCATCCAGGATATCGCTGGACGGTAGGATTTGCCAGGCAATGCCTCGATATGAAACCATTTACTGAAGCGGAAATAATGGAACTGGAGAAGTCTTGCGCGGGCCAATATTACGAGGCAATGAAAACCAACGGCAAGCTAATGCTGAAGCCTGGCAAGCGGCCTTCGATCGATACAAGATATCCGTAGTGGCGGAGCTTGAATCCAGCAAGCTGCTAGCCAAGAATTGCCTGCGAGCATGATGCTTAAAGCTGGGCAATGATATTGCCTGATGGAGAGAAAATCATAACTGAGATCACAAAGAAGCAACGCGAAATACTGGAAGGCCTTCAATTGTGTGCCTAAATGCTGGGGAGGCCAGGTTAAATATGAATATGATTGTTCCATGAAATAAGGAACATCAGTAATTAAAAGAGGGGCAATTATAAGAATAATCAGAATCACAATCTTGTTTTAGTTCTAAAATCTTATAAATTGGAGTTTCAAACTTAACAGCTATCCAGCATATATCTCCAATTGGTTCTCTTGTGAATTCCGAATAAGATATCTTTGGTGAAATCCAATATGTAACAGTGTTTTTTATTCCCAGTAATCCACGGGTCTCTTTTTTAAAACTCGATTTGCTCACTTTATAGGATTTATTGAAAATCTCCGATTCCGAGTTTATATCCGTGCCCTTTGGTTTTTTATCCAGAATGGAAAAAAATACCCATCCATCAGATGCCACTGTATTTAAATCTTTATCCAATAGATAAAGATTCAATTGAATCGTATTATCATCCAGATGGATTACTTCTGTCATTCGCCCTATTTTATATGCCGACATACCACCAATGGAACCAGATAATTCACTACTCCTGCCCTGGGCTTTGATAGCAGTGTCTTTAAACTTCTTAGCGTCGGCATTATTGCGATCTAGCTTGAGAGCCTCATCATAAGCCTTGATCGCTTCATTGTATTTGCCCTGCATCATAAGAGAAATGCCCTTTGCGGTCCAAGTCTGGGCGTCGTTGGGATCTAGCCTGATGGCTTCATTAAATGCTTCGATGGCTTCATCGTACCTCTCTTGCTCACCCAAAGTATTGCCCTTGTTGTTCCAAATCAGAGCGTCGTTGGGGTTTAGCCTTATAGCTTCATTAAAAGCTTCGATGGCTTCATCGTATTTCTTTTGCCTGCCTAGTGCAATGCCTTTGCCGTTCCAAGCCATTGCATGGTTGGGATCTAGCTGGATGGCCTCTTCATAAGCATCTATGGCCACCTCGACCTTGCCTTGCTTATAGAGAGCAATGCCTTTATTGTTCCAAGCTTCAGCATAGGTTGGATCTAGCCTGATGGCTTCGTCATAAGCCTTGACAGCCACATCGACCTTGCCTTGCCCTTCGAGTACAACACCTTTATTGTTCCAAGCTTCAGCATAGGTTGGATCTAGCCTGATGGCTTCGTCATAAGCCTTGACAGCCACATCGACCTTGCCTTGCCCTTCGAGTACAACACCTTTATTGTTCCAAGCTTCAGCATAGGTTGGATCTAGCCTGATGGCTTCGTCATAAGCCTTGATGGCCTCCTCGTCTCTGCCCAGTTTGCTAAGAGTATCGCCCATATAATACAATATCTTGGTATCATTGGGATCTAGCTTGATAGCTTCATCAAAAGACTTGATGGCTTCATTGTATTTTCCCAGCGAATAGAGAGAATAGCCTTTGTAGCTCAATGCTGTGATTTCATTAGGATCTAGCTGGATAACTTCATCGTATGCTTCGATGGCTTCTTCGTATTTTCCCTGATTATAGAATGCAGAAGCCATGCCGTACCATGCGTCGGCGGCCACAAATAGGGGATCTATCTCAATTGCTTTTTCATAAGCTTCGACAGCCGCATCGTATTCGCCCTGCATATAAAAAGCATTGCCTTTGTTCCACCAGGCGTGCACAAATAGGGGATCGATCTCTATTGCGTTTTCAAAAGCATCGATGGCTTCATCGTACTTATTTTGCTCATATAGGCATAAGCCTTTCAAGTTCCAGGATACATAATACTTAGGATCTAGCCTAATGGATTCGTTAAAAGCTTTAATGGCTTCGTCATACTTATGCTGGCGCCTAAGTGCACGGCCTTTACTATTCCATGTGTCAGCTGACTTCGGATCGATCTCAATGGCTTTGTCGTAAGCATTAATAGCCTCCTCGAAATTAAATAGCCACAACCCGAATGTGTCTCCTTTTTCGATCCAAGCGTTTGCATATTGAGGATTGATCTCTATTGCTTTATCAAAAGCATCGACTGCTTCTATGGCCTTATCAAAAGTTTTAGTAGATTCATTGTACCTAATATCGTTTTGCAGTGATCTGCCTTTGTTGTACCAATAAATGGGATCTGATTCATTGGCTACTGTGATGTTCTCAGATATATTCGCAGTTGCATTTGTCTGGGATGGCGATAACAATGTGTATTCCATTTCATTATACTCAGTAATATTTCCGGCTAAGATATCATCGGGCATAACATCTTGGGAAGATGCAATCCCAAATAAGATATGCATTGATGCAATTAATATCAAGAAAGCCCCTATTTTAGTCAAGCGAATCCACCTAAGCTTAATAGGTCTTACCAGCAAAAAAGGCTTCGGCAGAGGAAAATCATTATCAATTAGAAAAAAAAATAGGAAGAAAGAGAATCCTATAAACTTCCATTTTTGAATGAGCCGATTGCCATCGATGGGATGATGCTACCTTATATCTTAGCTTAGATGTAATCACTTTTTCTTTTTGATTTCAATACCATCCTTCTAGATCTATTGTGAAGTTTTCAGGAAGGAAGGTCAATCCTTGGGGTCTAGACAGCGGGGAAATCCTCTGAGATTGAAGAGTATATCTGACAGATTCATTGGGCAGTAGCTTATATTCCTCTGCTTTAACCTCATATCCGTAGTTGAATTGATCAAGCAGCCAGAAATACTTTGGTGAGAGTAGCATTCCTTGTGCCATATTATTTGTGATCTTCACTTCAAATTCATATTGCTTAAACCGCATTTCAGAATATGAATTCGTTAAAGATATATCTTTTATTCCATATAATTTTAACGTAATATTGCCATTTGATGCTTCGGGAACACCAGACCAAGAGATGCTATAGACATCACTTGCAGGTGTTTCAACACGAACTCTTTTTATTTGCGTCACTGGCTGGTCAAATCCGAAGTAATACAGGGCTCGATCATGATATCCTGGATTGGAGACGTCCTCCACCCTCTCCGATTTAATAAATCGGTCTTCAGAATCAACTATATCAACCTTAAGGCTAGGTGCAATATTAGAGCCTTGATATGTATAAGGCGAGAAGATGTCGAGGGCAAATCCATCTTGTGTAGGAATCATGCCATAGATTTTTATTATGCCATCTGAAGTTGCTAACGGGAATGCATATGAAGCCCCAACGACCGACATAAGGATAAGTAGTGCTAATCCGAGACTCTTCACCGTGTTTTCCTCCTCGAAACCAAGTTGGACTGGTTCACTAAAAGACTTTTGGTGGAAATCCTTGGCTATCTGCAGGGTGGCCACTTCGGCCCGCACTGCTGCCGCCATTGGTTTTGCACTCACCTCTTTCGGGCAGGGATGAGAAGGGAGTATATCAAAGAGCTTCGGGGCGATAGCCGGAAAGAGGCTTTTGATTTGTATAATCACATTGATTTGAAGGAGCTAAAGGAAGCCTATTTGGCGTGCATACCACAGTTAGGGATTTAAGTTTGACCATCATTTTCAAATTCGCAATCCGCAAGCTGCTCAACATAAACAGAGGTTCCATCATAAATGCCATCCCCTGTTGCTTTATCATTTTCATAGAGCCTAATAGTCCATAAAAACCTTGGAAAATGCATTCCGGACTTGTATAAGCAAAGAACAAGCTATTGGCCGGGGTGCAGTTGCTGGTGAAGCTGAAGGCGTGGAGATGAGTGTGGGAGAGTGATGTCGCCTATTGGGGGCATCTCCTTTCCGCTGCTCAATATTACCGCGATCCATTCTTCAAGGTATGACTTCAAATCTTTTTTGCAGTCTTCTATATTGATGCCTTTTATAACCGTAGGACTCTATGATACTGAGGGTAAAGTCTCTATTACTCTTCCCAAGACTCCAGAAGAAGCGGTTTGGGCTTTTTTATGGAAAAGGCAAACCAATGTTTACAGGGGATCAAGGCCCGATGCTCTGAATGCCTATGACACCAGAGAATGGGCTGAAGAGGTGGGAGCCCAGCTAGCAGCTAGAACGCTGGATATTGAGTATGAGGAAGCCGTGAGAGATCAGAAGAAAGAGCTGAGAGAATTTAAGAAAAGGGAGAAGCTCCAAGAGGCCCTCCCCCAGCTCCCCCAGATAGAGCTTACTTCAGCTAATGAAGAACGAGAGGAGGACCTATCCCAGAGCAAAGGAGAAAGGTCGGAGCCTATTGAAGCACAGTAGAGGCAGGGTTACTCATATGATGGCTTTAATAAGTTCTATGTCATTTTCCTATATTTGGATAAAAATGTCATAGAACTAGACATCCAAAGCTTTTTCTTGTGAGCAAGAGATAGGCAGCTCCGAGGGAGAAAGAATTTGGCCGCACCGAAAGAGATAGTGGATCTGGTGGAGAGGTTCATAAGCAATACAGAGTCCTACAAATCCAGTCACTACAACGAAACCCAAGTCAGAAGGGAATTTGTTGATCCCTTCTTCAAGGCCCTGGGATGGGACATAGATAACGAGCAAGGCTTTGCGGAATCCTATAAAGATGTTATCCATGAGGATGCTATCAAGGTGGGCGGGACCACAAGAGCCCCTGATTATTCTTTTCGTATTGGCGGCCAGCGCAAGTTCTTTCTTGAGACCAAAAAACCCTCTGTGGACATCAAAGATGATATCCATCCTGCCTTCCAGCTTCGCCGCTATGCTTGGACCGCCAAGTTGCCTCTATCCATCCTCACCGACTTTGAAGAATTCTCCGTCTATGATTGCAGTGTAAAACCGGATAAGACCGATAAGCCCTCCAAAGGGCGAATACTTTACCTGACCTATCAGGACTTCTTGACCAAATGGGATGAGATCGCCAGCATATTCTCCAAGAATGCAATCCTTAAGGGCTCCTTTGACAAGTTCGCAGCAGACAAGAAGGGTAAGAGAGGAACGGCTGAGGTAGATGCTGCCTTCCTTGAGGAGATTGCGGGTTGGAGGGAGATTCTGGCCAAAAACATTGCCCTGCGAAATCCTGACATCAGCACCAAGGACCTCAATTATGCAGTCCAAGCCATAGTCAATCGCATTGTATTCTTGCGAATATGTGAGGATAGAGGCATTGAGCGGCTTATGAAGCTGGAGGACCTTCTTACTGGTGAGCGTGTCTATCCCCGGCTCTGTGAGTTCTTCCGCCAGGCAGATGAGCGCTATAATTCAGGCATATTCCACTTTGAAAAGGAGCCTGGCAGGGAGAGCCCGGACACACTCACACTTAACCTGAATATCGATGATAAGCCCTTGAAGGAGATCATCAAGCGGCTTTACTATCCAGATAGCCCTTATGAGTTCTCAGTGCTTCCTGCTGAGATCCTGGGGCAGGTCTACGAGCAGTTTTTAGGCAAGGTGATAAGACTCACCGAAGGCCACCGCGCCGTGGTGGAGGACAAGCCCGAAGTAAAGAAAGCGGGTGGGGTCAAGTACACGCCGGTCTACATTGTGGTGGACATAGTAGGAAACACGTTGGGCCGCATATTGAAGGGCAAGAACCCCCATGAAGTGGTTCTAATCACAGTTTTAGATCCTGCATGTGGCTCAGGGTCCTTCCTCATTGTAGCCTACCAGTACCTTCTGGATTGGCATAGAGACTGGTATGTCCAAAATCTCGTGCCGTTGCTACAGAGTGGCCTAAAACCTTCTTCTCCAGAGATTAGGCGGCTGCTCCCTGGTGTTGAGACGGGCAAGAAGGGGCGCAAGAAAGAGCCCGAGCTGCCTATCTACCAAGGCCGGGGCGGGGAATGGAGGCTGACCACGGCAGAGCGGAAGAGGATTTTGCTGAATAACATCAATGGAGTGGACATTGACCGCCAGGCCGTAGAGGTTACAAAGCTCTCCCTTTTGCTGAAGGTACTGGAAGGTGAGAATGAAGAGACAATCTCTAAGCAGCTCACACTCTTCCAGGAGAGGGCATTGCCTGACCTGAGCAACAACATCAAGTGCGGTAATTCGTTGATCGGCTGGGACATTCTGAAGGATAATCCAGGTCTAACGCAAGATGAGATTGATCGAATCAATCCCTTTGATTGGGATAAAGAGTTCCCGGAGATCTTTGAAAGAGGCGGCTTCAATATTGTAATAGGCAATCCGCCTTATGTGCGACATGGGTTATTAAGCGATATGAGAGTCTACTTCCAGCAGCATTATCAGACATACCGCGGAGTTGCTGATCTTTACGTTTGTTTTATTGAAAAGGGGATATCTCTTCTGAAAGATGATGGCGTCTTCTCCTATATTGTAGCGAATAAGTGGATGCGTGCCAAATATGGCGAGCCTTTGCGCAGATGGCTTAAAACACAGCATATAGACGAAATCATCGACTTTGGAGATTTGCCCGTTTTCCAGGGTGCTACAACCTATCCGTGCATAATCCGCATCTATAAGAAGGCACCTAACACCAACTTTAGGGTAACTCAGGTCGAAAGCCTGGATTTTACAAATCTATACGATTATGTCAAAGAGCACGGCTATTATATTAATCAAACTTCCCTTGATGATAGCTGCTGGACTTTGGCTGATGAACACACGCAAGCATTGCTCAATAAGCTCCACTCGAAAGGCATACCTCTCGGTGAATTTGTAAACGGAAAGATCTATCTGGGCGTGCTCACCGGCCTTGATAAGGCATTTATTATCGATAAACCTACTAGAGACCGATTGATTGCCGAAGATCCAAGAAGTATGGAGGTAATCAAGCCATTCCTTATGGGAAGATACATTAAAAGGTACCAGCTGCCGGTTAGCGATAAGTATCTGATATTTATGCCTAAAGGTTGGACCCACAAGAAGATAGATAGCAGCAGCGATGCGTTAAGCTGGCTAAAGAACAATTATCCTGCTATAGCCAACCATCTACTTCCTTTTGCAAACGCAGCTGCTAAACGAGATAGTAGCAACCGAGGAGAATATTGGTGGGAACTTAGATCCTGCGAATACTATGATGAATTCGAAATTTCCAAGATACTATGGCCGGAGATCTCTGGAAGTGCAAGATTTGCTTTCGATGAATCCGGAGCTTACACAAATCATAAAGTCTACCTTATCCCAGGTGCTACATACTACCTTTTGGGCCTTTTGAACTCTTCACTGTTACGCCTTTATATTCATAGTGTGTGTACAGATCTCCAGGGAGATAGCTTCAACTTTTCTGTAGCCTTTGTACGAAGAACTCCAATACGTGCTATCAACTTCTCCGATTCCGCCGACGCTGCCCGCCACGATCGCATGGTCTCCCTGGTGGAGCAGATGCTCACCCTCCACAAGCAGCTCCAAGAGGCCCGCACTCCTCACGAGCAGACAGCTCTCCAGCGCCAGATCGAGGCCAAAGACCTGCAGATAGACGCCCTGGTCTACGAGCTGTACGGGCTGACAGAAGAGGAGATCAAAATTGTTGAGGGAGAGATGAAGCCATGAATTGCGGCCACATAGCACAACTCACCCAAAGCATCAGCCAGCTATCCCTAAAACTGGAGAAGAGGAGATCAAGAAAAAAGGATGGTGGCAATTCTGGCGAAGGGGGTTGAAATGCTCTTTGCTTGGATTGTATTTATTTCATCTATAATATCAGCTTTAACTATATTACTTATTTTGTTAAATGCTATAGACCCAGTAGCTTTGTTCAACTTATTAGATAAGATGATCGGCCCACTTTTTGGTGCAATGGTTGGTGTGTACCTAGGATTTCGCATAAATGATACACAACGAAAGAAACTAGAGGACAATCGGAAAACATTTTTCAAGGATTTAATTATGCATGAAGTAAGCAACGCGATTGAAACCCTTGAAGATAAAGAAAGGAAGTACAATCTGATTCCTACAGATATGTGGAATTCCGTCGTAAATTCTGGATATGTCTCTCTATTTGATGGAAATGCAATAGAAGTCAGCGAACTTTATTTTAAAATGCAAAATTACAACTACGAAGCAAAAAGGATAAGAGACGCCACAGAAGTAAATATTCGTTCTACCGATGAAGGTAAAAAACACGTTGCTAATCTAAAACAAATCTTCAATAACAGAACTAAACCAGATTTATTACAACATCTAAATAATTATAAAAATAGAATAATTATTACGACCGTAAGTACCGGGCAATATGAAACAATTGGATCTAGCATTCAAAATAAAGGAGACATAGCACAAGCTGAGATATCCAACAATTCCGAAGAGGCCTAAAAATCGAATGCTCACCAACAGCGGCGGCAAGATGGAGCGGAGTAGGCTGAGAAGGTGCGCAGGGATCGAGCTTGCAGACCAGTACCCCATCCTCTGGGAGCTGGCCAGGGAAGGCAGGATCAGGATAACCGACGGAGCGGTATCATTAATATAATGAATCGTTATTTTAATTTTTAAGGCTATGATCTCTTCCCTCGATGGATTACTAGACCTGCCCGGCAATCCATTAGGCGTCGCTAGATGGCATAGGGAGGAGAGGAGTCTTGCGCCTGCCCACCTTTCCCCTTCGAAAGTAGTTCTATGACATTATCGAAAGCTTTAAGTAAAATGTCATAGAACTATTTAATATGCACAAGACGATTGCCGGAGAGAAGAGGAAGGCCCTGAAGGCCGAAGCCCTGGAGCTGGCCAGAGATGCCAAGGCAGCCATGAGGGCTTCTAAAACTCTGCCAGAGGCCAGAAAGAAGGCTTGCATACTGGAAGGCCAGGCAGATAGCTTGCAGGCTGAAGCTGAGGCCCTGAAGAAAGCTGCCCGGCTGGAAGATCTCTCCGTATGGGTGATGGAAAGGGCCAAGACCACCAAGAAGGGCAAGAAGACTTATGGCTACTGGATGGCCTCATGGAGAGAGGGCGATAGAGTGCGAAATGTCCATCTAGGGAGCTGTGCAAAGATGGATCAAGATGTTGCCATGCAGAAGGCAAGGAAAATGAAAGCAGAGGTCCTAGGGATCTCTGTTTAAGATAGAAGTTCCTTAGTAGATCTCATTCTTCGCCACTTATCAAGGTTTTTACACTAGCAACACTGGAAAGCTTGTTCATATCGATGCCAATATAAGACTTAAAGTCGTTCCAGTTGCCTATTCGTGTTGCAGTTATATTGTCCATGCACACTTGCCAAACTGCAACCTCAATCCTATGCCCGAATCTGTCGAGGTATGTCTCGTTGTTTTGGACGCATGCATGTGCCACCCTTTTATCAGCGAACAGACTGCCGAAGATATCAATGCAGAGAGGCACAAACGCTTCAGTATCATCACTTGCTTTGATATAAATGTCCGTCTCATTGGTCGGGTCAATAGGTTCATTGACCGCAGAGAGGTTGATGGTCACCTTGTAGCCACCACCAATATAGCTGTTGTTCTCCACATTGACGGAATATTCTCTTCCACCATCGTGACCACTCAGCAGTTGGTCGATGTTGGGAGCGTTTCTTAGGTCGTGCTTCTTGGCAGTTATTTGATCGTAGAGTTTTTGTCTAGCGAGGTTTATCTTGTAGTGGATAATAGTATTCCAATCATCTTCGAAGTCTTGTTGCACTTTGCCTTGATAATCAGCACTTTCATTGTCGCAAATGAACTCTTTTTGTGCGTTTTGAAAGCTTTCAATAGCTTCCTCAAATCTGCCCATGCTTGTGAAAATATCACCCCTGCTAATCATCATTATGTTGCTGTAGGGCGAAACAAGCTGCTTTATGGCCTCATCCGAGAGGTTGAGAGCATCATCGAACATGGATTGATTCAGTAGAACGGTCAGGTTGGATGTGTAGTTCTCAGAGAGGTTCTTGTAATGAGCATCGAGTGCAAGCTGATAATATATCTTTTCTTGTTGAGCAGCCTTCTGACGTTCCTCTTTTTCTCGCTGGATTGCTTTCTGTCGTGTCCCTTCGGCCAACCGCGATTGTGCTAAAGCACGTGCTTCATCGACTTGGCCATCACCATTCAAACAATACGTCCCTCTATAATCATTTTCGATACATGTTCTATTGAACATATTATCGATTGCAGTATCTATATAGCCTTGTAGCGGCATAATAAAAGTAGTTGATATACAACCTCCGTCGGAAGTGCAGTTTTGAATAGCCGAAGATCTCATCATGCTACTCAATATGTCGCTGATACTTGAGTCCAGGTAAATATATTTATATTCCGGGAATTTAGAGCTGGCCTTATTCCGAATTTCATTATACTCTGAATTGGACCTCTGAGAAGCTAGTTTATAGAAGAAGCCAATTGGATCTGTTTCAATTAGAACTTCACTCTTATTCTCTAACGTGTCGTTAATGAACGCGAACACACAAGCAACAAGGTAATCATCCCCTGTCATGTTGCCGGTACTTCTATTCAATTCCATTGAAGCTATCCGTTGCTCTGAATCGAGTATGATAGGCGGAACGGCGTTCGCGACTGACACTAATAGATATGCCAACAATATTAAAGAAGTTCCCGTTCCCATATATCGCATAGTTCTTCCTCCTCAAATCCTCTTACATGAAGCTTTTTTAGTGACGGACATTTTCGCACTCATATATATGTGGCGCTTTCTTTGTTAACTTCGCATAATATATGTTTATCTCTACATCTGACCCCCCCATGAGGCTGTATTCTCAGGGAATGATAAGACCCATACCTGAAAAACAGCTCTTGTAAAGGGAACTTAAGCCCTCAAAGCTGCAAGCTCTATTAAGAGCGTAGCTCTGACTGAATATCATAAGAGCCTAAAAGAGAATGTCAGTCTCTTTGATCAAGCCATGCAGAAGCTCTATGGCGGGTCCCTGGCGGTCCTTCAGAGCCGCGACCATTGTCTCTCTCGGGAAAGGGTAGAGGCGGCCATTCAGCCCGCCCCCGTTGCCTTGACCTCATCCTCGATCCAAGGCCCGTTGTGGCCATGCCACTTCCCCTCCGGCCTGATGGAGTCCACTGCCAGTGCGGATACCTCCCGTTTTGATTGCTGGAAATATTTCCGGGCGTGCTTGCATGGCTGGCCAGGGTGGTAGGTGGCTGCCGGGCAGGAGCAGGACTTAGGAGTGGTCACATAATAGGCATCGCCCTTATTGTTCCTGACAAGCACCATATCTCCGGAGAGCCTGTAGAACGCGGGCATTTCCGCTGGCTGCTGGCCGTGGTTCTGATAGGTGATTAGCTGCTTTACGGCTGCCGTGGTCTGAGTGACCGGGCTGGATAAAATGGGTTTTCCGTTCATTTACTTGCACCAATACACTAATACACCATTAGAGTATATTACTGTTTTGGTGTAATTATACCATAATGCTTTTAAATTATAGAGTTCAATATGTCTGATATGGGACGACTTGGAATATACCTACCCGATGACGTTGAAAAGCGATTGAAGGATTATGTCTATAAGAAGACGGGCCATTTTCGCGGCCAAAGCGAAGTGGCAGTTGAGGCGATTAAAGAATACCTAGACCGGCACGAAAATGAGCTTGAGAAAAGCGAGAACCCTCGTTAAGTCCTCGCTTAGTCCCATGTCATTTCTTGTGGTGCAAGTAAATGACAGTGATCTTTTTACAGGTAAAATAACGCCCGGACC
>Ga0302252_1001066_pt1 | contig 17709 bp, 15 predicted proteins | sample AAG_RA_Leu_MG_FD_193511 | JGI IMG/M metagenome (GOLD analysis project Ga0302252, IMG submission 193511) | Enriched activated sludge microbial communities from anaerobic digester in WTTP, New Holstein, Wisconsin, United States - AAG_RA_Leu | ecosystem: Engineered > Bioreactor > Anaerobic >...
TAGGAAGCGGAGTTCCCATCGCCCTGAACAAGATGATCTTTGTCTGAAGATGTAGCACTAGCTGCGGCTCAAGTGCCGCAGTCATTCTTTTTTGGGATACTTCTAGCGAAATAGTCTTAAATGATAGACTTAATGTATTAGAAATAACATCAAGACTTAATAGATCAAAGGAATTATCAGAAAATGCGATGGCGACCGCAAAATGAATGATGAAATAAGATCCATGATGCTTGAGCCAATTGGTGTAATCCATACCCCCTACAAGAGGAGAGAGGATATACCCAGGCAAGGAAGGCTCTCCGCAGAGATATGCGAGATAGAGGTCTTTGCCCCTTTTTCAGAGGGGCTCAAGGACATTGAGCAATGCAGCCATCTCTTCGTCATATTCTGGCTCCATCTGGCCAACAGAAATCTTCTCAAAGCAACTCCGCCTCACGACGGCAGAGAGCACGGCGTATTTGCTACCCGCTCACCAAACCGCCCCAATCCCCTGGCCCTGGACATTGTAAAGCTGATAGAAGTCGATGGCAACCGTCTCAGGGTATCGGGCATGGATGCTCTGGACGGCTCCATGCTTCTGGACATCAAACCCTACTCGGCGGGAATAGACTCCTTCCCCCAGGCCAGTATCGCCTGGCAGAAGGACGGTGGAATATGAATATCAGCAATAAATTTGGGCTGAGGGATAGTCCGCCAGTCAGGGCATCGGACGGCATGGCAAGTGAGGCCCATCCCGAGATGGGGGTGGCAAGCAAGCTTTTATGCTTCTTTCCATCGAGCTTGGTCAACTACCTGATCGCCCTTGCCGCCATCTTCTCCATCAATTTCATCCTTCCCCGCCTCATGCCCGGGGATCCTCTCCAGGCCATATACGGCCAGGAGGCCCTGGTGGTGATGAGCGATGAGATGGAGGCGCAATTGGTCAGACAGCTGTCCCTGGACAAATCCTGGTGGGATCAGATGCTGGCTTATATCCTGAGCTTGATGCAGGGCGACCTGGGCTTTTCCTATTACTACCGTGAACAGGTTTCCCAGGTGATACTGGGGGCCCTGCCCTGGACCCTTCTTCTCACCGGCCTGGCGCTTGTGCTGGCTACTGCAATCGGATTGATTTTGGGGATAGAATCAGGCTATGCTCGCGGCTCATCTCTGGACCGAGGCCTGGTTGCCGGGCTCATGTTCCTGGGAGGATTCCCGGACTTCTTTATTGGAATTCTGCTGCTGCTTGTCTTTGCTGTGAGCCTTCAGGTTCTGCCCATATCCGGAGCCACATCTCCTTATGCCGGACATGAGGGACTGGCTCATATCTTGGATGTCCTCAAGCACCTGGCCCTTCCCCTGGCCTCGATGATACTGGTGCAACTGGGCGGGATCTTCCTCTTGGCCAGAAATACCATTGTCACCCTCCTAGCAGAGTCGTTTATCCTCACCGCCAGGGCCAAGGGCTGCTCAGAGAGGCTCATCAAATATGCTCATGCCGGGAGAAACTGCCTTTTGCCTGTGACCACGGCCACGGGCCTGCGCATACCCCAGCTGCTCACCGGGGCTCTTTTCATAGAGATCGTCTTCTCCTATCCCGGAGTCGGCTCCCTGCTCAATACAGCCATCGATGCCCGAGACTATCCCCTCATCCAGGGTATTCTCCTCATCGTCACCCTGACCGTCCTGACCGCCAACTTCCTTGTGGATCTGCTTTACAGCAGGCTGGATCCGAGGGTGAGATATGCACGTTGATGCCCTGGGAGAGATCTCCCACGATCCTCTGGCCAAAGCAGGAGCGATCATGCTGGTTGTCATCACCAGCCTGGCCCTATTTGCTCCCCTGTTCTCCAATTACTCTCCCCACGACTACACCGGCAATATATTCAGCCCGCCTGATAGAGACCATCTATTGGGAACCGACTCCATGGGCCAGGATATATGGACCAGGCTGCTTTATGGAGCCAGGACCTCGCTTTTAGTCGCAGGAGCGGTAGCATTGATATCCTCTTCATTGAGCCTCCTAATAGGTGCCTCTGCTGCCCTCGTCGGAGGGCTATATGAGAGGCTGTGCATGAGGATCATTGATGCTTTGATCTCTCTTCCCACCATCATTGTGATGATACTGGTGGCGGCCTACCTTCGTCCCAGCCTGCCCCTATTGATACTGCTCATATCTCTCTTCTCCTGGCCGGGCGGGGCCAGGATCATCCGCTCTCAGGTTCTCTCTTTAAAACAGAGGATGCACATCAATGCCTCCCGGACCTTCGGAGCGGGAAAGGGGCATATAATCTCCAAGCATATAATACCCGACCTCTCTCCCATCATCTGCGCTCTGATGATGCAGGATGCGAGAAAGGCGGTCTTTATGGAGGCAGGGCTGGCTTTTCTGGGAGTCTCCGATCCCACGGTGATAAGCTGGGGCAAGATGATGAACCAGGCCCTGGCCTTCACCTATCTGGATGTCTGGCAATGGTGGCTGGTCCCAATCGGCCTGGCCCTTTCCGCCACATTGATAGGCATCAGTTTTCTCTCCTTCAGCCTGGAGACGGCTATCGATCCCAGGCTGAGAAGAGATGAGTCCATAGAAGGGTCCATGAGTGTAGCGAGGCGGGCATGACGCTTTCCATCAGAAACTTGAAGCTATCTTTTGGCAAAACCGAGATACTGCGGGGAATAGACCTTGATCTGGAGATGGGCGACTGCCTGGCACTGGTGGGGGAGTCGGGGGCAGGAAAGACCACATTGGGGCTCAGCGTAATGGGTTTGTCCCGGGGATCTGCCTCGGGGGAGATCTGCTTTAAGAAAAGGAGTCTCTTCGGGATCTCGGAAGAGGAATTCAGAGAGCTGCGGGGAAGGGAGATGGCCATGGTCTTTCAGAATGTTGAAGATGCCCTGGACCCGGTGCAGAGGATAGCAGACCAGATTGCAGAAGCGATAGCGGTTCACAGAAGCATCAGTGCCAGTGATGCGAGCCGCCTGGCGGTGCGGCATCTGAGCAATGTGGGCCTGAACAAAGAGAAAGCCAGGATGTATCCCCATCAGCTCAGCGGAGGAGAGAAGCAGAGGGCTCTGATAGCCATGGCCCTGGTCAATGATCCCGATCTGCTGATACTGGATGAGCCGACTGCATCTCTGGACGCCCTTACAAAGGCGGATATAATCGAGCTGCTTAGGTCTGCCGTTGTGGGAAGGATGTGCATGGTCATAACCCACGACCTTTCTCTTGCCGCCTCCCTGGCGGAGAGGATGGCAGTTCTCTATGCCGGAAGGATCATGGAGATGGGAAGGACGGAGGAGATATTGAAGGGGCCCCGCCATCCCTATACCCGGGGCCTGATCCGCTCCTATCCAGCCATGAACGCCACCAAAGACCTGCAGGGCATCTTAGGCCAGATGGTGCACGGCCTGAATGGCTGCCCGTTTCATCAGCGATGCACCCAGAGAATTGATATCTGCAGCCTTGAAGTTCCCAAGCAGACAGAAAAAGAGGGCAGGATCATTGCCTGCCATAGAGGGGGCATTGTGCCTCTGCTGGAGATAAAAGGCCTCGGCCTCACATTGGACTGCTATCCCGTGCTGTGCGATTTAGACATCTCCCTACGCGAGGGAGAGACTCTAGCCCTGGTGGGAGAGAGCGGCTCGGGAAAGACCTCCCTGTCAAAGGCGATCATGGGCCTTTATGAGCCGGATAGAGGAGCCGTGATCCTGGAAAGGCGCAGGGTGGAGAAAAGAGACTCCGCCTTTTACAGCCGGGTGCAGATGATCTTTCAGAATCCCAGGGAATCAGTCAGCCACCGCATGAATGTATTAAATGCGGTGATCGAGCCCCTTCTGGTGCAAAAGAAGGGCAGCAGTGAGGAGAGGCTGGAGAGGGCTAAAAAGGTTCTGTCCATGGTCGAGCTGCCGGTTGATGATGATTTTCTCAAGAGGTATCCCCATCAGCTCTCTGGAGGCGAGGTTCAGAGGGTGGCCATAGCCAGAGCTTTGGCCCTGGGCCCCAAGCTTCTGATTGCCGATGAGCCCACCTCGGCACTGGACCCCAGCGTTCAGGCCAAGATCCTGAAGCTGCTCATGAATCTGCAGGATAAAATGGGCCTAGCCATACTCTTTATAACCCACGATATAGCCCTGGCCAGGAAGATCAGCGATAGGATGGCGGTGATGCAAAGCGGCAGGATTGTTGAGGAAGGCGCCACAAATGAGATCCTAGCCTGTCCCTCCCATCCCTATACCAGAAGGCTCGTGGATTGCGCCTCGGGCAGGTATGATGGAGGCAATGGAGATATAATCCTGGACCGCGACGTGGCGGAATTGATAGCAAAGCCAGGAGATCAGTCTGCTCTGGAAAAATACTGCTGATCTGAAGAGAGGATTGAGAGATGTGTCGGCATCGATTATTTTGCCTCAATGCAGAGCTGATGCTCCTCAAAGCTTTACAATCTCTGTGAACGGGAGGGGTTTGCTCCTGCAATAGCTTTATTTCATCTCTTTTACATAAGCCGTACGGCAAGAAAATATGGCAGGGCGAAATTGGATCTGAGGCTTGAATATGCTTGAAAGGCTCAAAAAATCATTGCTTGAGGCCCCCGTGTTCAAGAGGGGCGAGTACAACTACTTCATCCACCCCATCACCGATGGAGTGCCTGAGGTCAGGCCGGAGCTTATCCGGGAGGTCACCGGCCATATTGTGCGCATCGCGGATATGGATGTGGACAAAATTGTGACCGTAGAGGCCATGGGAATTCCCATTGGCACTGGTCTTTCCATAATCTGCGACATACCGATGGTGATAGTCAGAAAGCGCAAGTACGGCCTGCCCGGCGAGATTGAGGTCAGCCAGGTGACGGGATACTCCAAGTCCCAGCTCTTCTTAAACGGAATCAATAAAGGCGATCGGGTGATTGTGGTGGACGATGTCATCAGCACGGGAGGCACTCTTCTGGCGGTCCTGCAGTCACTGAAGATGGCCGGAGCCATTGTAAAGGACATAGTGGTGGTGGTCCGGAGAGGAGAAGGGGTGGAAAAGCTGAAGGCGCAGGGATATAGAGCCAAGACCATGGTCGATGTCGAGGTGGGAGCAGACCGTGTGACCAGGGTCTGTGAGTCAGAGAACAGGGATTAGAAAGCGATTCCTGGAAAAGGTTGGATAGATTGATAGATTTTGTCAATAGCAAAATGCGATGGCAAAAAAAGCGGGTGGAAAATAGATGACGCCGGGATGTGGGGAGAGCAGAGAGCCGCCCTCAGAGAAAGGATGCTGTCCGGTGAAGAGGAGAGCAGAGGCTGGGACGCCCCCTGGGCCATGCTCATCCCGCCGCTCTCCGGAAGGCAAGCTGGAGGCGGATCTGCTCTCTGAGACAGTCAAATGGCAGGGCAGAGCCCAAGAACTATATGATGATATCTCTGGGGAGGACGAGTTCATGGAGAACATCTCCGCTTATATCCGGGACTGCCAGTACTTCCTGGAGAAGGATGACCCGATCAGGGCTTTTGAAGCCGTAATCTGGGCCTGGGCTTGGATGGAGATCGGCCTGCAGAAGGGGATTTTGATAAATAAGACTTAAGGACTGCAATCCATGCCTGATGCAACCGGAATAGGCCATTGGTATCCGAAGCATGGGCTTGAGCCCGAACCCTTATGGGACGGAATCACTGGCCAGGAAGACGGCTGCCAATAGTAACTAGCCGTCCTCGCCTGGCATTGTGGTGAGAGAGCAATAGGCACTTATTCGCGGCTTTGATGCTCAAATCTCCTTTTGGCATTCACTGTTTCCTGGCCAGCCGTTTTCCGTTTTTCTGGCAGGAGCCTCCTTCTTTCCCTGTCTCCCAGATCCACTCCCAGGATGTAAGCCAGAGCATGCACGGCCATGCTGTTCATGGCCCAGGAGAGGACAAAGAATACGGGCAGAGTCTCATGGGGCTTGTAAGTCCAGAATCCAGCCAGCCAGCCTAAGAGTTCCATGTAGCCGCCCACAGCTACGCTCACTGCTACAAGCGAGGCATTCCACTCTATGGGATGCCTCCAGAAGTAGAAGAGGCCAAGGCCAGCCATGATTGCATACATGCCCCAAACACGGATGCCGCCTGAGTCCAGGAAACCCTCCCAATAGGCGAAAAGGATGAAGAGGACAACAGCAGCCAGGAATGGCAGCATCCTCCAGCTTTTTATCTCTTTGAATATCTCAAGCCTCTTGAGCCAGGCAGCCAAAAAGTCTGATAGCTGCAATATGACCACCATCATCACAATCCAGCCGGATATGGTGAACAGGGTAACCTCGGATCTGCCGCCTTCCTGGATGTATTCAAGAAGTCCCGCCCCTATGTTGGTGCTCTCCACCTCATAGCAAACCAGAGAGGATATGGCCAGGAGCATTATGGTGTGAATGGTCTTCATCCTGGCCGATGCCAGGGCGGCTACTGCTATGGCCAGAATAAAGCTGAGCTCGAAGAGGAGGCTGGACTTCGAGGCATATCCATCCTGATAGTAGCCAATGGCGCATCCCAGTGCTACCAGGCCGATCAGGCATATATTGACCACTCTCCTGGTTATGTCTCCCGATGTGCTCTTGATGCCCTTTAGATTGGCATGGAAGAAATCGTGCAGAAGCTGGAGAAAGGCCGGTACCAGATAGCGAAGCACTGGTAGGCGGGCGGTATCATAGAGCAGGAAGTCCGCCCCTAGATTAAAGAGGGTGGACCAGCCGGGGAACATCAATATCAGCTCCACGCCCCATTCGTAGAAGTCCTTTACTTTAGAATCCGGGCGCTCCCAGTTGCCATCTTTCTCACCGGATTCTACATGAGAGAGGATCTCAGCAATAGGATCCGAAGAAGCCGAGCCTAGGCCTGTCTCCTGACCTATCTTGATATGGACAATCTCCATGGGATCATAGCCTATCAGCCGGGAGGCCACGGAGTCGGCCATGACCACATCATTGGAGGCAATTATGGTCTGGAAGTTGACCGGAGTTGCAGATAATGGTCCTATGGCCTCACCACCCTCGCTTCCGTCGATTATGACCAGATTGGGGGTGAAGGCGGAATTGACCTCCAAGATGGTCTCCTCAATTCCCTTCTTGTGGAACTTGGCCTTGTCAATGTCCGGAAATGTGCCGTACATATTCTTCATGGCCAGGGTCACTCCGGTGAGAAGATGGGTCTTCATGGCAGGGACCGAGACGATTACATCAGCATCAATAAGCTCCCTGGATACCTTCTCTATGCCCAGGGCGCTATCCGAGCCGAAGTCGAAGTTCACTATCTCCGTCTCGGAGAGGTTGACCAGCTTGACCCCCTTCTTCTCCGCCCAATCCACATATCCTTCATCCTTGGCCGCCGGCCAGAACTTGACCCAGATCATATCGGCATCGGCAAAAATGGGCTTGCCGCCTGCGGACAGAATTAAGTCTGCCAGTGCATCCGCCACCTCTATGCTGGTGAATGTTCCCTTCTTGTCCGGCACTCCGCCGCAGATATTGACCTTTACCAGCACCCTATCGTTCTTCTTGACAAAACGGCCAATGCCGCCCAGCTCTTCAATGGCCTCAAAAACGCACTTTCTGGTGTCTTCTCCCCTTCTAACCGAATAAGAAGATCTGTGGACTAAATCGGAGGTTCTCTCATCCTCCTCCAGACTATAAGCACCTGCATCGGCATCGGGTGGATCGGATTCGCTCAAACTGTCGGCCTGGCCCGCCCTCTCTCGCATGGAGCCTCTCCTGCTCTTGACCTGAGGATAGGAAAAGAGCTCTTTGGAGACCCGGCTTCTCTTTTTCAGGAGCGATGGAATGGAGTAGCCGGCCAAAATCCATATGGGGTAGAGCAGAAAGAGGAACAGGACTATAATCTTGGGGACCATAGGTTTGTAAATCTTGGTGAAATTGCTGTGGAACATGAACTCTGAGCCGCTCTGTTCGGAGAAGTAAGGAAATACGCAGTCTATGATATCCGCATATAGGAAAAAGCTGAATACAATGAATATCAAAGCAATAGCCAATCCCACCACTATCTTGGCATGCCTGCTCCAGCTGAGTCTCTGGCCCAAAAAATAGATGGCAAGGCCGGAGAGAAGCAGCAGCGGTGGATCTATGATGAAGCTCATTATGGGACACCTCTTGTTTTTGGATCTCTTTAAATAATATCTATCATTTGACGCGTTTCAGGATATAAGGCAGCATCAATCCCTCTTTGCCTTTGGTCACAAATCCCCTCGATCCGAGCATGGCCTGGAACAGGGGGCTTTCCGGCTCCTGTAGAACTCCCAGAAGCAGGTCCCTGCCCGCAGCCCGAATGAGGCCGCCCTCAATCTTTTCCGGCAGGCGGAGCGCCTGGGCCAGCTTCTCGTTCAGGGATTTCGCCTGGCTGCCCTGAGGCAGTCTTCCGTACTGGACAAATCTGGCGGAGAGACGATCTCCCAGGGAGAAAAATTTCAGGCGCAATATGGGCGGGGTGTGAGCCGCATTGGAGACGAGCTTGAGGTCCCAAACCCCCATAGCATCCTCCGCTGCCACCCTTCTCGCCTTGAACTGGAATATGAAATTGCAGTCTGCCTGGGTCATAAAATCAGTGGAATACCTACGGGAGAGGACGAAATGAAATACAGGAATTCCCCGACCGGGGCTTCGCATAGAGACAAATGCCTTTCCCAGCACGGTATCTCTGTCTATTATCTTGAGCAGGTCGTCGAAGCTGTTATAGGGAAAGTCGCTGTATTTGATGTAGACCGCCCTTCCCCCTTCCGGAAGATCTATGTCCATGGCCTGGTTGGCAGCATGGATGCTTGTGTTGAAGGGATGTGTCTCCCCTTTTAGCTTCTGGCTTCTGATCTGGCCTCTATCATCTTTATCCGGCCAGAATCTCTTGTAAAAGCCAAAGCCGTACATAAGGATGATATTTGTAAAATCATAATCTGCAGGATAAAAGCCCTTCCAGTACCGGTCATTCCAGATGGTCATGCTGGAGGGATCATAGCCCCAGTTTGCATTTTCTATTATATCCAGATGGGGGGAATTGATCAGTGTTTGGGCGGGAAACCGGCTGCTGCTCGCCTGATACAATCTTGCCAATTCCTCTCCCGTGCAGCACATGGGATGCTCACAGCTGCAGGCCGGAGGGGAGAAGGCATTCATATTATTATATATGATAATCGAAGCTATTTAGATATTTGGGAAGGTAAAGAGCGGCCAGAATGGACTGTTGTCCGTCGGGGTGGATGTGGTGATAGGCCTGTTTATAAAGAGGCCATCTCCTTCTCCAGCCTCTTTATCGTATCCCTCAGCTGTATTGCTCTCTCAAACTCCAGCCTCTCCGCCGCCTCTTTCATCTCCGCCTCCATCTCTATGATCACATTGGGCAGGTCGGATTTGGGAATATGCCTGGTGTCGGTGATCTCCACCACCTTCTCCCGGATGGGCTTCTTGATGGTTTTGGGAACTATGCCGTGCTCCTGATTGTAGGCCATCTGCATAGCCCGGCGCTTCTCCGTCTTGTCCACCGCCGACCTTATGGATCCGGTGATGCTGTCGGCATAAAGAATCACCCGGGAGCTGGCATTGCGGGAGGCGCGGCCTATGGTCTGGATCAGGCTCTTCTCATCCCTTAAAAAGCCCTCTTTGTCTGCATCCAGTATGCCTATGAATCCCACCTCGGGGATGTCCAGCCCCTCTCGCAGAAGGTTGATTCCCACCAATACGTCGAAGCGGCCCAGGCGGAGCTCCCGGATGATCTCGGTTCTCTCCAGGGTATCGATATCGGAGTGAAGATAGCGAGCCCGGATATCATTCTGGGCTAAAAAGTCGGTAAGCTCCTCGGCCAGCCTCTTGGTCAAGGTGGTGACAAGAGCCCTGTCTCCGGCGGCAACGATCTTCCGGATCTCGGCCATGACATCCCTGACCTGGCCTTCTATTGGCCGGATCTCCACCAGAGGATCGAGCAGGCCGGTAGGGCGGATGATCTGTTCTACCACCTGAGCCGAGCGCTCCAGCTCATAGTCTCCCGGTGTGGCAGAGACGAAGATCACATTTTTCATGTGCCTTTCGAACTCCTCAAAACGCAGGGGCCGGTTGTCGTAGGCGCTGGGCAGACGGAAGCCGTAGTCGACCAGGCTCTTCTTGCGGGAGCGATCGCCATTGTACATGGCCCGGAGCTGAGGCAGGGTCTGGTGGCTCTCATCTATAACCAGAAGGAAGTCATCCGGAAAGTAGTCCAGAAGGCAGTACGGCGCCTCGCCAGGCAGGCGGCGGTCGAAATGACGGGAGTAGTTCTCTATGCCCTTGCAGCTTCCCGTCTCGGATATCATCTCCAGGTCATGCAGTGTCCTCTGCTTGAGCCGGTGGGCCTCGATCATTCCCAGCTCCGGCAGGCGCTCATCCAGCTCCGCCTTGATGGAGTCCATGGCCGCCTTCTGCTCTTCCTCCGGAATGACATAATGTCTGGCCGGATAGATGAAGAAGTACCTCAGCTCCTCTTTGACCTGACCGGTCTGCCGGTCCACCTCAGAGATGCGATCGATCTCATCGCCGAATAGCTCTATCCTGATGATGTCGTTGAAGTAGCCCGGAACCAGATCTATGGTGTCGCCTTTGACCCGGAAGCGGCCCGGAGCAAGCTCAATCTCATTTCTCTGGAAGAGTATGTCCACCAGGCGGGCCAGGATCTCTTTTCTGGATATGCTCTCCCCCACATGGATCTCAAAGCCCATCTTCTGGAAGTTCTCCGGATTGCCCAGGCCATAGATGCAGGAGACGGAGGCGACCACGATCACATCTCTCCGGGAGAGAAGGGATGCGGTTGCCGCCAGCCTCATCTGCTCGATCTTGGGATTGATCAGAGCATCCTTTTCTATGTACTGGTCCTTGGAGGGGATGTAGGACTCCGGCTGGTAGTAATCATAGTAGGAGACAAAATACTCCACCCGGTTTTCAGGAAAGAACTCCCGGAACTCATTGTAGAGCTGGGCGGCTAGGGTCTTGTTGTGGGCTATGACCAGGGTGGGCCGCTGCAACTTATAAATGACATTGGCCACGGTATAGGTCTTACCCGAGCCGGTCACTCCCAGGAGGGTATGAAAGCTATCCTTTTGCCCGTTGTCTGCCATCAGCCCGGTGGCCAGCTTCTCTATGGCCTGGGGCTGGGAGCCGGTAGGCTGGAAGGATGAGACCAGACGGAACTTCTGCTCAGAGGCAGAGTCAGGGTAGGATACGATTCGGGATAGATCTTGGGGCATATTCAACTGGAGAGAAGCTTTATCATTCCTGGCTATGAGCTTTGCCTTATATGTTGAGGCCTGTATAAAGACTGCACCCCCAAGGCATGAGAAAACCTGAAATCCCCGGCAGGCATGGTGTATCTGATGGATACGACAATAAAATGCAATGCTCTAACGGTTCAGGATCTCAGGTCTCTATACCTCCCCATAAAGCCCCAGATCGAATCCCGTCTAGAGGACTTCGCTCGAATCTGGGAGACGGCATCGGATGAGGAGCTATTCCGGGAGCTGGTCTTCTGCCTGCTCACTCCCCAGTCCAAGGCCAAAACCTGCTGGAGGGCGGTGGAGCGGCTGGATAGAAAGTGCATGATCGAGGGGGCCGGGCCGGAGGAGATCACCCGGGAGCTGGTGGGAGTTAGATTCAATCTGAGAAAGGGAGAGTACATCTGCCTGGCCCGGAGCATCTTCTCCTCCCGCTCTCTGCGGGAGAGCCTGGCCAGCTTTTCCGATGCTTCCGCGGCAAGGGAGTGGCTGGTGGCCAATATCAAGGGCCTGGGTTATAAGGAGGCCAGCCATTTTCTGAGAAACATCGGCATAGGAGGGGATCTGGCCATACTGGACCGGCATATTCTCAAAAATCTGGCCCTGCTGGGAGTGATAGATGAGGTCCCTGCCTCGCCCGGCAGGAAAATGTATCTGGAGATTGAGAAAAAGATGACCCGCTTCTCCAATGATGTAAATATACCTATGGCCCATCTGGATTTGCTGCTATGGTACAAGGAGGCGGGGGAGGTTTTTAAATAAGAGATGATGCGGTTTTTTTCTTTTACTCGCCCTCCTCCTTCTTTCTAAACCACATCCTCATCTGATAGATCCCTTCCTCGCTTCTCTTCTCCGTATCGAATCCCATCTTCTCAAAGAGCCTGACCATGGCTCTGTTTGCCACCAGCACATCGCCGGTAAAGCCGAGAAGGCCCTGCCTTCTGGCCAGCAGAATGAGGTAGGAAAGGATCTCCCGGCCTACCCCCTGCCCCTGGAAGCTGTCCTTGACCACCAGAGCTACCTCAGCCAAGTGCATATCGGTATTCAGCTCATACTGACCCAAGCCGATTATGATCTCTTTATCCTTCTCTTCCACCGTAGCCAGGATCTCCATCTTCCGGCTGTAGTCAACGGCCACGAAATCCTGAAGCCTCTTGTGGGGCATGTCCTTCCTGGCGGAGAAGAAGCGCTTGTAGAGGCTGTCCTCGGAGAGGCTGTAAAAGAAGTCCTTGAGCAGCGCCTCGTCTGTGATCTTTGCCGGCCTTAAAAGTATATTAAGCCCCTTGCCGGTAGTGCGGCAGATCTCCAGCTTCTCGGGATAGATGCCCTTCTCTCCGGGTATGAATTTCTGATCCTTGTAGATGATGGCCCTCTTTCGGGCCGACTCCATCAGCCAGGGCCGGAATTTGGGATGGGCTATGGATATGAGGTCCATAGCCCTCTCTCTGATGTTTTTGCCATGCAGATAGGCTATGCCGTATTCGGTCACCACATAGCGCACATCGCCCCGGTTCAGGGTCACTCCCGCGCCTTCATGCAGGGTAGGGACGATTCGGGAGACGCTTTCGTTCAAGGCGGTGGAGGGCAAGGCCAGGATGGTCTTTCCTCCCGGAGCCAGGACTGCGCCGCGCATGAAGTCGGCCTGGCCGCCGATGCCGCTATAAAATGTCCCGCTCAGGGACTCGGCCGAGGCCTGGCCGGTCAGGTCCAGCTCCATGGCACTGTTAATGGCCGTCATCAGCCGGTGCCGGGAGATGATGAGGGGATTGTTGGTGTAATCGATCCTCTTGAACTCCACGGTTGGATTTTCATCCAGGAAGTCGTAGCTCTCCCGGTCTGCCATGCAGAAGGAGGCTACGGTCTTGCCCGGATTGTGGATCTTTCTGTTGTTGGTCACCACCCCATTTTCCATGAGGCTGATTATGCCGTGGCTAAGAAGCTCGGTATGGACGCCCAGGTCCTTCTTGCCCTCCAGATTGGGGACCACTGCATCGGGAATCAGTCCGTAGCCCACCTGAATGGTCGAGCCGTCCTCGATCAGGCTGGCCACATATCTGCCGATCTTCTGGACGATATCCGATGGGGCCCTCAGGGAATATTCCAGCAGGGGCTCGTCATGCGCAATCAGGAAGTCTATGTCCTTGATGTTGATGAATCCGTCACCGTGAGTGCGAGGCATATTGCTGTTGACCTGGACCACCACCAAGCTTGCCTTCTCCACGGCGCTCTTGACCACGTCCACGCTGATTCCCAGGCTGAGGTAGCCGTGCTTGTCAGGCAGGGAGGTCTGGACCAGGGCCACATCCACCCGGATCAGCTCGGAGCGGAACAGGTCTGGCACAGCGGATAAAAAGATGGGAGTGTAGTCCGCCTCCCCCCGGTTGACCGAGTTTCGGGTGCTGTCTCCCACGAAAAAGGAGTCCAGCCGGAAGTTCTCATGCAGCTTCTCGTCGGCATAGGGTGCAACTCCCAATGTCCAGATGTGGATCAGCTCGGCATCGAAGAAGGCCTTGGGGTGATTTTTGACGTAGTTGACCAGGGCCGCCAGCAGATACTGTGGCTCGCCGCAGCCGGTGCCTATGAAGATCCTGTCGCCGGCATGAATATGAGAGAAGATCTTCTCCTCGGTGGCGAACTTCTCCGGATAGATTTTCCGAAACTGCTCCAAATAGCTCCTGTCTTTCATCTTTACCAACCTGATCCCTTGCTGTCTTCCTGCCAAGTTCTATAATCTTTTAAGAGATGGTACATAATCATCCTGACGCTCTGAAAGAGATTTATAGCGGCAGGATAAGCACAGGCCTGAGGATTCGTGAGAGAAGGGGACAGGGACAATTGCGGCATTGAGGCAGTGGGAAAATGACCGGCATTCTGATCTATGGGGCAGGGGCCATAGGCTCATTCCTGGGCTATCTGTTATCAGAGGCTCCTGGGGAGGGTGCTTCAGAGGAGAAGGGCTCTGAGAGGGTAGCTCTTCTGGGCCGAGCCGGGCACATGAATGCGATTAAGGAGCGGGGTATGCATGTGGACCTGGGAGAAAAGAGGGATGTGCTGCATTTCAGGCACTGCTTTTCCAGCCTTGATGAGCTCAAGAGATCTGATTTTCGTCCCCATATAGTAGTGGTCTGTGTCAAGACCTACTCTCTGCCCGCCCTAGCTCGGGAGCTGCAGGAGTCGGGGCTTTTGGAAGAGAGGCTGAAGGAGGCTCGATTCATCCTGCTCATGAACGGCATGGGAAACCGGGAGGCTCTCCTGCAGGCCGGCCTTGACAGCCCCCGCCTTTTTGAGGCCATCGCCTCCTTTGGAGTTCTCCTGGCCGGTGAGGGCAGGATTGAGCTGAAGGGCAGAGGAAAGACTGTGATCCAGGATGGCATGAGCCGAGAGGAGATGGATTTTTTAACAGAGAGGTTTTCGGAGAAGGGATTTGAGATTGAATTCTCAAGGGATTTTTGCAGGCAGCAGTATCAGAAGCTTCTGGTCAATGCGGCTATAAATCCCATCACCGCTCTCACCCGCCGGCAGAATGGCATCATCCTCTCCCCCGTCCTGAAGAGCACAGTGGAGAGAGTGGTGGCAGAAGCACTGGCGGTTGCCGCTGCAGATGGTTTGGCGATCCCGGAGGCGGAAGCATTTAATCTGGTCCTCTCCGTGGCGGATAGGACGGCTGCGAATACATCGAGCATGCTCCAGGATGTCCTGCGGGGGAGGAGGACGGAGATCGAGGCCATAAACGGATATATCGTCAGGCAGGGCATTAAGCACGGAATTGCGGTGCCGGCCAATGAGATGCTGTATGGGATGGTCAAGGCGGCAGAAGATTGATTTTCTATCTTCCCAGTTTTAATCCATCTCAAAGCCAAGCCCGTGCGGCAGGCAAGCATCAGCTCGGCAACCAGCCATCAGAGGGCCGAGCCCGGCGAAGCCATGTCCATTCCTGACCTGGGCTCTCAGGCCCGCCAGGCGCTGAGGCAGAATCGAGTGCAAGCAGCAGGCGGGAGGAGGGCGGGCATTCTTTCTTTTGCTATCGTTTAGTGCACAAGTACAGGGCGAAGAATCCATGCTTGTGTTTGACGCTTGCGACCTCAAATCCGGCCCGCTCGATTATCCCTCTCATGATCCAGTCTAGGGTGGAATACTCGTTCCTGACATGGTCGGACATAAGGCGCACAAATCCATCTCCACCCTTCATTGAGGCCTGGGAGAAGAACTTTCTGAAATAGTCCTCATATTCCGCCACATCAAAGGAGTAGACCACATCCCTGAGGCAGAGCCTGCCTCCCTCTTTCAACAGGCCGGCCATGCGCAGCAAGGCGATCTGCTTCCAGAAGTCGGGCAGATGGTGCAGGGCGATCTGGGTAACCACAGCATCCACATAACCGCCCTGATGCTCATAGGTTAGAAAGCCTCCCTTGATGAAATCGATATTCCGGATCTCTCTTGAGGCAGCTTTTTTCTGAGCGCAACTCAGCATGCCATCGGAGAGATCCACGGCAAAGACCCTTGAACAGCAGCCGGCAGCGGCAAGAGCGAACTCGCCCGTTCCAGTGCCCAGCTCCAGAACGCTCTGATCCGGCTTTAGATCCAAGAATTCCAGGATCTCTTGGATCTCTCCCTGGACATTCCTAAAACTCTTGTTTTTCTGATCGTAGCTCTCCGCTATGGCATCGAAATCCTGGCCGGGATGATCCGGCTCATGATACTGCCAGAATGGGACGGGCATTGCAATTCTCCACTTTTCGGATCTCGGTTGATGATTTAATCTTTATGACCGAAGAATTCCTTCAGGGATCATAGTGGCTGACGCAAATCCAGTGATAGTAGCCGTGAATGCCTGTGCCGGTGACCTCATCGAACTCCTCCAGCTCCTGGCCGCAGATCTGGCAGATCTCGCCGTCGGGAACCTCGATCTCGCCATCATTGCATAGAACCACTACCATCGGCCTTCAGAGAGGCGGCGGAGGGCCATGAAGCTTTCGCATCAGAGCCGCCTGCCAATAGGCCCAGGTCTCCAGAGGCTGCGCCCTTCCTGCCCCCACCAGGATCACGGCTGATTTTCCAGCTTCGCTTCAAAATCCCGGAATTCTCGCAAGGCCGAGGCTAAAACTTTGGTCTGGCCAATGATGGCCACAATGAAGACAGCATCCAATATCTCATCCTGGCTCGCGCCTGCGCGGGATGCCGCCGCCATGTGCACCTTGAGGCACTTGTCTGCACCCGATGCAGCGGCAGCGGCCACGGCCAGAAGCTCCGCCGTTTTGGGGTCAAGGCTCTTTGGCCGCAAGGCATAAAAGTCCTTGAGGGCGGAGAAGATCATGAACTCCGGGCGGCGGGCCATGGTTCGCAGGATGAAGGGCACTGTGCCCAGCATCTGCTCGCAGTCGGCGTAGATATCCTCCTCTAGGGAATCGGATTGCTCCAGGAGGGATTTGATCAGGGCTTTGTTCTCGGGTTTCATGGAAGGCGGCTATTGATGGGACCATTCTTGAAGGGTTCGCTTTGCCTGTCTAGCCGGAGGCGAATGCCAGCAGATTCGATTATAATTCATGGAGAATGATTCATACAGTTAGATTTCCATGCTCTCTCATGTACTGGCTGTAGCAGTCTTCATAGTCCTCGAAGTAGCCCAAATCCTGAAAGTCTTTCATCAAAGACATTAATGCAGCATCGTCATAAACCAGACTGCCATTAATATCATACCATCTTATATACAATTTTTCATATCTAGTTCTTGATAAGGTGAGTTTACCTAAGAACGCTGTATTCCATAAAAGAGCATCATCTTTAAACCGAGTATTGTTGAAGCTGGCATTTCCTTTGAACATAGCATCATTGAATCTGGATTCTTTTTCAAATGTGACATCCTCGAAATAAGCATCGCTATTGAAGACTGAGTGCTCGAATTTGGCAGTGCTGTAGAATTCCGAGTATCCGAAGTTGGTTTCGCCATTGAAGATTGAGTAATCGAATTCCGCAATGTTTTTGAATTCCGAGCGCCTGAAGTAGGCTTCTCCATTGAAGACCGCACCCCCGAAGGTGACAACATCATTGAAATCCGAGTATTCGAAGTTCGCAATGTCTTTGAATTTTGAGAACACAAAGTCGGCAATCTCATTGAATTTCGATTCCCCAAAGCCAGCGATGTTGTTGAATTCCGAGCCCCCGAAGATGGCAATTTTCTTGAAGACCGAGCCCCTAAAGTCAGCAGTTCCGCTGAAGACCGAGTGACTGAAGTCAGCATAGTCTTTAAAGATCGACCTGCTGAAGTTAGTATAGCCGTTGAAAACAGAGTCCTTGAAGCACGCATAGCTGTTAAAGACCAGATCATAGAAATAGGCCCAATTATTAAAAATCACGTACGTGTTTAGCTCGCTAGAATACATATAGACCAAAAAAATTAAGTGATATAAAAGCAATATTTTTTAGTCGAAAGCATGGATGAAGGGGAAACTAACAAGCAACTTCTCGAGCTAGTTGAACAA